>Ga0187890_10000621_pt1 | contig 25435 bp, 27 predicted proteins | sample June2016WEW_21_1_FD_133005 | JGI IMG/M metagenome (GOLD analysis project Ga0187890, IMG submission 133005) | Peatland microbial communities from SPRUCE experiment site at the Marcell Experimental Forest, Minnesota, USA - June2016WEW_21_10 | ecosystem: Environmental > Terrestrial > Soil >... | reverse complement strand
ACTCAAGAATGGATGATAAAACGCAGGCAGAAGATATTGGAGTCCGAAGGTACTCTATTCCACTATCTGCAAAAACTCGGATCATTACCTTCTGCCAAGAGCGGACAGAAGTAATTCTTTTTCGATAGAGGAAGCCTTTACAACTGGCTTCGGAAGTAGGGCGCACAGTTCATCTATGCTCCAAATGTGGTTTGTTAATCCCGCCTGCATTGCTGGCGTAACGCGCAAAGTTTGATGCACGCGGCAGAAGTTGTAGTACATGTAGTGCAGCGCAACTGAGTGCCGATGGTTATCCACTTTCTTGCTGAATCCGTTCGTCAACCGCGTGAACCGTCGCATCTGCATTCGCATCGTTAAATTTTGGCGCTCAACAAAGCTGGTGCTTACATGTTTCGGGTCGGGATCGCCGCTTACGACCTTCATGTCACAGCCTATGCACGTCGCTGGCGAGTAGCGCGTGTCGTTCTCCGATGGAGCACCATAAATCTTCTGCAATTGCGCGTAGTCAATATCAGCTCCGAAGGCATTCTCAACCGCATCTAGGTAAGCACGGTGACCATCGGTTGTGATCTGTACTCGGTTGCGAATCCGTGAAGCGCAATCTTCCATGAAGTCTCTCGCCCATCCGCCATCGCGTCCGCCCACAAGGTACGAGACCACCAGTTTCGTGTCCGCGTCGATTCCGACCCACGTCCACACGTCGCCCCAGCCTTCCAATTTCTTTTCAGCCCTGACGTTCTTGGCCTTCGCTCCCACGAAGCACCAAATCTCATCTGCCTGCAAACGGCGCACCTTGAGATTGCGAACGGCGCGATTGTGGTAGCCAGCGCACGCGCAGCCGATATCCGCTAGGAGTTTTACTACGGTATTCTTTGCCACTCCCGTCATGCGAACTGTGGCACGAATCGAACACCCCTCGATTAGGCAATTGACCACTCTGGCGCGGGTTTCAGAATCCAAGCAGTTCATACTGACCTTTATACTACAGCCGCTTTAGCATGTCAAGAATAAGTTGCTTCTAATGCTACTTTCGGCCAGCTCGGCGCGTCTGCTATGATCAATCTGCTCAGCGTCTTCGCCTTTTATTCCATGCTACTCGATTTCGACATCAAAAAAGCCATTGCCGCAACAGCGTTCCTCATTGAGCGTGAGGGTGGAACAGGCGATATGTTCTATCTGGTGAAAGAATTATATGTTGCGGATCGGACAGCCTTGATCAAATGGGGCAAGTCCATCACGGGCGATTCATTGGCATCAATGCCAAAAGGACCAGTCGTTAGCGGAATCTACAATCTGTTAAAGGGAGAATGGAAAGGGAGCATACAGGTTCAGATCGAGTGGAACGATGTAATCCAAAGGGGTGATGGGTACTCCGTGGTCCTTCGCAAACATGCAGACACTGGGATACTCGCGGAAAGAGAAAACGAAGTGCTTGATGAGGCACGACAAACCATCAAAGCAATTCGCGGAAGCATTCCGAAATGGCTCCACAGAAACTGTCCTGAATGGACTGATCCTGGAACAAGCTCCATTCCGATTGACCCAAGCACTATTCTCCGAATTGCCAAGAAGAGCGAAGAGGAAATTCGCAGGATAGAAGAAGCTAACGAGGAAATTCGGCTTCTTAATGCTCTGTTGGGCGCTCGGTGCTGATTCTGTGGCAACCCAGCGAGGTGACAGTTTCGTTATAGGTCAAGGCGGTCACCTGTGGATTGTGATTTCCGACCCTTCACAGCACAATGGCGAATACATCATTGTGAATCTAACGACAGATGAGTTTAGAGCTGGCAAGGATTGCGAAGTGAATCCAGGGGAGCACCAGTGGATCACCGACAAATGTTTCGTTAGTTTTGGTGACGCGCGAAAGGTGACCTCGGCAGAAGACGCCCAGATCGCCGCTCATATGGCAACAAAGGCCATTAGAAAGCAGTTTCCTGTAACAGGTGCGTTATTGAAAAAAATACTGACGGCTGCAAAGAAGTCAAAGGCTATTCCGCCTGCTTTCGTGTCCTACTTGTAATTACCTTTTCTTCCACCGCGCTCTAGCAGCCTTCGCTGCAACCTTGGAGCGTTCTGCCTTGGTCATGGTCTTGAGACGGCGCTTGCCGCCGATCTGGCCACCTTTGCGCCCAATGGATGCCATATACTGAGAGATGGTTGAGGGGGTAGGCGTCGGGGTTGTGACTACTTCCGGCTCCGGCGTATCGTTTGTGGAGTGCTCTACAATCCACTTTGCAAGCTGGTTTGGATCACGCGGACGTTTGCCCTTGCCGATGGTCACGAAACCATCATGCCACAGGCAGGGATGCTAAAGCGATACTGTGAATATTCAAACTGACCCACTACCAGTGTTCGCATTCGCTTTGCCGATTGCGCTGGCGTCTTATAGAATCATGAGTTTGCTGCAAGCTGGTTGCCGCAAGCGGGCCCTCTCGGGAGCGTTCACACCTCGGTTACCGACTCGGGTGAACGCGAATGACGAACGACCAACAACTGATTTGGAATCATTATGAAAATTCATGAGTATCAAGCAAAAGCAATCTTGAAGAAATATGGTGTCGCTGTGCCCCGCGGCACGATGGCGACGTCTATTGAGGAAGCAGATGCGGCGGCCAAGGCGCTATTCGACGCGGGCGCGACGGGCGTGGTTGTGAAAGCGCAGATCCATGCTGGCGGACGCGGCAAAGGTGGCGGCGTGAAAATTGCGAAGTCGCTGGCGGAAGCAAGCGATCTGGCCGGCAAAATTCTCGGCATGACTCTGGTGACTCACCAGACCGGGCCGGAAGGCCGGATCGTACGCCGTCTGCTCATCGAAGAGACTTTGCCGATCGAAAAAGAACTCTATCTCGGCATTCTGGTCGACCGCGGCGAAGGCAAACCTGTATTTATGGCCTCGGCTGCGGGCGGCATGGATATCGAAAAGGTAGCGGCCGAGACTCCCGAAGCGATCATGAAGCAGTACGTCGATCCCGGTATGGGGCTGGAGCCGTTCCAGGCGCGCAAGATCGCTTTTGCGCTCGGGCTCAAGGGCTCGCAAGTGAACGCGGCCGTGCAGTTCCTGACCGGTCTCTATCGTGCATTTCTGGAGACGGATGCGTCGCTGGTCGAAATCAACCCTTTCGTCAGCTGCACGGACGGCCGGCTGTTTGCTCTCGATGCCAAGCTGAACTTCGACGACAACGCGATGTTCCGGCACGCGGATTTGCGCGAACTGCGCGACATCACCGAAGAAGATCCGCTCGAAGTCGAGGCTTCAAAATACAGCCTGAATTACATCAAGCTCGACGGCAACGTCGGCTGCATGGTGAACGGCGCGGGCTTGGCGATGGCCACCATGGACATCATTAAATACGCGGGCGGCATGCCGGCGAATTTTCTGGATGTGGGCGGCAGCGCGAACTCCGAACAGGTGGCGCACGCGTTTGAAATCCTTCTGAGCGACAAGAATGTAAAGGCCGTGCTGATCAACATCTTCGGCGGGATTCTCCGCGTGGATATGCTGGCGACGGGCGTGGTCGAGGCCGCGAAGAAGACGAATATTCAGTTGCCGGTAGTCCTGCGGCTGGAAGGCACGAACGTTCAGGAGGGCAAGAAAATCCTGAAAGAATCGGGCCTGAATTTTGTGATCGCCGAAACGCTGAAGGATGCGGCAGACAAAGTGGTGGCGGCGGCAAAGGTCGCATAAGTCTTCTAAAGTGAAACCCGGGTTAGCGCCCAAAGGAAGGACGCGAACCCAGGGCACCATCGGGCGAATAGCGAACAGCGAATTTTTCGAAAAGAGAGCAATTATGGCAATCCTGGCTGATAAGAAGACTCGGTTGGTTGTGCAGGGTTTGACGGGGCGTGAGGGCACGTTCCACGCGAAGGCTTGCGCCGCGTATGGCACGCAGATTGTTGGAGGCGTGACGCCCGGCAAAGGCGGAACGACTCATGAAGGCTGGCCCATCTTCAATACCGTGCAGGAAGCGGTCGACAAGACGGGCGCGAACGCGACCGTGATTTTTGTGCCGCCGCCCTATGCGGCCGACGCGATCATGGAAGCCGCGGACGCGGAGATTGAACTGATCGTCTGCATCACCGAGGGCATCCCGACACTCGACATGGTGCGCGCCTGGGAGTTTCTGCAGAATCGGCGCTCGCGCCTGATCGGGCCGAATTGCCCGGGCATCATTTCGCCCGGAAAGTGCAAGATCGGCATCATGCCGGGGCACATTCACAAAGAAGGAAACGTCGGCATCGTGTCGCGCTCCGGGACGCTGACTTACGAAGCCGTGCATCAGTTGACGCAGCGCGGCATCGGGCAATCGACGGCGATCGGTATCGGCGGCGATCCGATCATCGGGACAAACTTTGTGGATGCGCTTGACCTATTCAATCGCGATCCGCAGACAGAAGCTGTCGTCATGATCGGCGAAATCGGCGGCAATGCCGAGGAGACTGCGGCGGAGTTCATCAAAACGCATATGAAGAAGCCGGTGGTCGGCTTCATCGCGGGACAGACGGCGCCTCCGGGGCGACGCATGGGGCATGCGGGTGCAATCATCTCCGGCGGAAAAGGGACGGCAGCAGAAAAGATTGCTGCCATGGAAAAGGCTGGACTGAAAGTCGCGAAATCGCCCGCCGATATCGGCGAGACGCTGGCAGCTGCGCTGGGATCGAAAGTCGGCGTGTAGGGCACCTTGTTTCGCGCTTGAAAGACTTGCGAGGGTGTAGGGGTCCTTCGACTTCGAATGAGCTTCACTTCGTGAAGCCCATCTTCGCTCAGGATGACAAGAGTTTAAGCCAACGACGAACGACCAAGGACGAATAACGAATTCATGAAAACACTGCAACGCACACTCACGATCATCAAGCCCGACGCGGTGAAGAAGAACGCTGTCGGAGACATCATCGAGCAGTTTGAGAAAAACGGCTTCCAAATTCTGGCCATGAAGATGCTTGAAATTTCCCAGCACCAGGCGGAGCAGTTCTACGCGGTCCACGCGAGCCGGTCGTTTTATCACTCGCTGACGCAATTCATGTCAAGCGGGCCGATCGTGGCGCTGGCGCTCGAAAAAGAAAACGCTATCGCCGACCTCCGCAAGCTGATGGGATCGACGAATCCCGCGAACGCCGAGGAAGGCACGATCCGCAAGAAATGGGCGACCAACATCGAGCACAACGCGATCCACGGCTCAGACGCCGATGAGACAGCTCGCTTTGAGTTGAGCTTTTTCTTCGCCGGATACGAATTGGCACAGTGAGCTGTCAGCTGTCAGCGCTCAGTAACTAATAGCTGACGGCTGAGACCTGAGCGAGCCTATTCGTCTTCAGGTCGCGCTCGCAGATATTCTCCTCACTTTTTCCGCGACGGCGGCGCCCAGCAACAAGGAAATTGCGCTTAGAACCATATACGTTGTCAGCCATAGTGCCAGTGCTGACGCGACGAGCGCCCAGTTCCGACCGGAGTCTTGCATAAACCGTGAGATTGCGAACTCGGAGACTAAGCTCAGCAACAAGACAGCACCCATGATCGCGCTTGGAAATAGAGAAGCCGCGATGCGTTGCAGCCGCGAGCCTCCGTTGCGATGTGAGACGAGCGCACCGGCGCCGCCGCAAAAAGGCAGCAAACACAGCCACAAGATCGGAAGCGATAGAAACAAGCCGTTGGCGAGGAAGATGGTTCTGGGTTGGACGTGAGCCATGTCGAGCGCCCAGGCGATAACCATGGACGACGTGAATGTCAGCAGGCCGGGCAGCGCCACCTTGCGGGTAAAATCAGACATTAGATCCTCCTTTAGAAATCGTAGTGCGAGCCACCTGTTGCGACGACCTTTGATCTGCCTCAAGGTGCGGTGAAAGGCCACTTCTGCCGGTAAGCCCTCGTGCAGCAGGGCCTCGTAGTTGTCTTCGAGATGGGCGGCCAGTTCACCGGTGATTTCCCGGGAACAAACCCCGAGGATGCGAAGACGCTTGCGCACGATCAGCTCCCAGTTATGCATTTCGGAACCCCGTGACGCTCTGTAGTGCCTGGAAGAAAGCACGCCACTGTGCGCGCAGCGGCGCGAGCTGTTTTCGCCCCTCGGCCGTAAGCCGGTAGCAACGTCGTCGCCTGCCGTTGGCCATCGTCTGCCATTCTGCCTTGACCCAACTCCTGCGCTCAAAGCGGTAAAGCATGGGATATAGAGATGCCATATCGAAGCGCAGCACGCCGCCAGTCTGCTCTTCGATGCGCTTGGCGATTTCGTAGCCGTGCAAGGGGTGTTCGGCTAGCAAAGTCAGGACGGCGAGTTCCGCGCTGCCTCGCTTGATTTGGGCGTTGATGGATGACATCGGGCTTCGTCCTCCCTATATATAGAATACCTATATACGTGAAACTTGCGCCTATCAAGATGACCAAAGGCACATAACCCTGCTAGCCTGAAGAACCGGAGTCCTTACGGAAAGCGCTAGGGAGTTAGGAGCCGATTCAAATGCCTCTCGTACAAGTCACCATGCTGCACGGCCGCACGGTCGACCAGAAACGGAAGATCGCGACACGCATCACGGATGCAATGGTCGAAGACGCGGGAGCCCGCCGCGACGCAATCGTCGTTACCTTTGTGGAATTATCCAAGGAAAGCTACGCGTCTGGCGGAGTGCTGATGGCGGACAAGCAGAAATAAAACGTCGCGGCGTACCTCGGCGAGCCCCACGTCACCCGCCCTCCGACTATCGGGAGTCTTCACGCGGGCGAGGGCCCCTTCGACTTCGCTCAGGGCAGGTCCGCGCCACACGCACCTACCCCAGCGGCTCGAACAAATGTCCTTCGGTGCGGTCCGCGACCTTGACCAGATCTTTCTTCGCCATTTGCAGGAAATGCGGCGCAGTGCGATGCGCTTCGAGGGCGGCGTCGTCCTTGTACTGCTCGTAGATAAAGAACCGGCGCGGATCGGTCTTGTGCTTGTGCACCTGATACATGACGCAGCCCGGCTCCTTGCGTGATTCGGCTGTGAGTTTTTCAAAGATTGCGGCCGTTTCGGCCTCTCTTCCCACCTTTGCCATCCAGGTTACAGCCAGCACTACCATCCGTCGCTCCATTCTCCTGCAGATTTTGTTCTGAGGTTATGCAGTCTTCAGTCCCAGGGCATTAACGAAGTCCGGTACCAGGATTGTTTGTTCCCGGTCCGGCCCCGTGGAAATCATCCCCACTCTCGCCCCGGTTTCTTTTTCGATGAACGCCATGTATTCGCGCGCCGCCTTCGGCAACCCGTCGAAGCTCTTTATGTCTTGCGTCGGCGTCGCCCAGCCCGGCATCTTGCGGTAGATGCATTCAATCTTCTCGTAGCCGCAAGCCTGAGCCGGAATTTCTTCCGTGTCCTTGCCGTTCACCTTGTACCCCACGCAAACCGGAATTTCGGTCAGGTGGTCCAACACGTCGAGCTTGGTGACCACCAGCCAGGAGATTCCGTTAATCATGCCAGCGTACCGAAGAAGAGGCAAATCGATCCAGCCCGTGCGCCGCGGCCGTCCCGTGACCGCGCCGAACTCGTTGCCGCGTTTGCGAATGTCCTCGCCCTCGGCACCGTGCAACTCTGTTGGAAAAGGCCCGCTGCCTACCCGCGTGCAATAAGCCTTGGTAATGCCGATGACCGTATCAATCGAAGTCGGAGGAACTCCGGTTCCAATGACGGCGCCGCCCGATGTGGCGCTCGAAGAGGTCACGAACGGATAGGTGCCATGGTCAATGTCGAGCATGGTGCCCTGCGCGCCCTCGAACACGATCGATTTGCCCTCTCCCAGTGCGCGGTTCAGCAGGAGGGTGGTATCGCGAACAAAGGGCCGGATCTGTTCAGCTGCCGCTGCATACTCCTTGAACATCTTGTCAGGATCGAGCGGGTCTGAATTAAAGAGCGCGTGCGCAATCATGTTCTTCTCGCGGCAGGCGTTCTCGATGTGCGTCCGCAGCAGATCAGTGTCGAGCAGGTCGGCAACGCGCAGGCCGCGGCGTCCCATCTTGTCCTCATACGCCGGGCCAATTCCGCGCGAGGTTGTCCCGATCTTCACGCGGCCGGGCGCATTTTCCGAGCCCAGTTCCATCATGCGGTGATAGGGCAGAATCACTTGCGTGCGATTTGAGATGAAGAGATTGCCGTCAACTTTCACTCCGGCATCGCGCAGCGAAGCGACCTCTTTCAGAAATGCCAGCGGATCGAGCACCACGCCATTGCCGATGACGCTCATGCACTCCGGCCGGAGAATTCCTCCGGGCACAAGCTGCAGAATGAACTTTTTTCCGTTGATAATGACGGTGTGTCCGGCGTTGTGTCCGCCGGCGTAACGCGCTACTACCTCGAAGCTTCGGGTAAGTACATCGACGATCTTGCCCTTACCCTCGTCGCCCCACTGTGCCCCAACAATGACCGCAGTTCTGCCTCGCTTCAATGCAATCTCCATGGAATCATGCGGCTCTGTGCCGCCCCAGGGTCATACACACTGATTACGCCGCGGAACGATGCAACTGGAAGACTGTTTGAAAACGGCGGAGCTTGATGTGTACGCTCTAGGATACAGAATTGGGCGTCAGCGGAGCAAACAGAACAGGTCGGCTTAATCCAACCGGCTTGTTTCGGCGAGCCCAAATGATGCGCCTGCGATCTTGTATTCTGAAGGTGTGCCGGAACTTCCTGAAGTCGAAACGATTGTGCGTGGGCTGGGGCGACGCGTCACCGGGGACACGATTACATCGGTCTGGATTGGATCGCGCAAGCAGGTGCTGAAGTCCACGGCGGCGGAGATTGCAAGGACGATCGAAGGCGCGAAGATTCTCGGGGTCCATCGCGCAGGCAAGCACATTGTCTTTTCCCTTGAGAAAGATTTGACAATAGCGCCCGCGCCCCATCGCCGATCGCGGGGGCGCCCCGCCCCTACGCTTGTAAAACGCAACGCGGAGCCTGGGGAAACTGAGTCAGCGCAATGGGTCGTTCATCTCGGAATGACCGGGCGCATGGTCGTGTGCGAGCCTGATGCCGAAATCGCCAAGCATACGCACCTGATCGCGACGCTCGCTTCCGGACGCGAATTGCGATTTGTCGATCCGCGCATGTTCGGCAAACTCAGCGTTTACGCCGCCGCTTTCGATCCGGGCGGAGTCGAGCCGCTCGATGTGAGCGAAGAAAATTTCGTCGCGCTCTTCCACGGCCGCAAGACGCCGATCAAAAGCGCGCTTCTGAATCAGAAGCTGGTGCGCGGCGTGGGCAATATTTATGCTGACGAATCTTTGTTTCGAGCCGGTATCCGTCCACGCAGGCGAGCAGCAACGATCACGCGCCAGCAGTTTGGCAAGCTCTACCAGTCGGTGCGCGAAGTGTTGCGCGAGGCAATTGCGCTCGGCGGTTCGTCGATTTCCGATTACGTGGATGCGGACGGGGAAGAAGGATTCTTTCAGTTGCAGCACCAAGTCTATGGACGAGAGGGCGAGCCGTGTCTGGTGTGCGGAACTGCCATCCGTCGAGTCGTTCTGACCGGGCGCAGCAGTCACTACTGTTCAAATTGTCAAAAGTAGGACGAATGCGTGGAACCGCGTCATGTGCGAAATTGACGAATTGGCTGCTGCGCTGTACAAACACAAGTTGAGATTCAGCGTCTTACTGATCGGACTGCCGGACTATCAATCATGAACAATTTCGCAATCGGCGTAGACCTTGGCGGCACGAACCTGCGCATTGCTGCCGTGGATGGGCAAGGAACCCTGTTAGAAAAAGTTACGCTCGGCACAAAAGTCTCTCTCGGGCGCGATCACGTCATTGACGACATGTGCCAGGCCATTGAGCATGTGCTCGAAAAATACCGCGCGTCGGCCACCGTGATGGGGATCGGCATCGGCGTGCCCGGCATTATCGACATGCAGAGCGGCCTGTTGCGCGAGTCGCCGAATCTTCCGGGCTGGGCTGATTACCCCGTGCGTGCCGAAATTGAGCAACGGCTGAAGACCGTCGTCATTCTCGAAAATGATGCCAATGTCGCGGCACTGGGAGAGAAGTGGCTGGGCGCGGCCAGGGACTTCGATCATATGGCGATGTTGACCCTCGGCACCGGCGTTGGCGGAGGTCTGATTCAGAACGGAGCGATCTGGCATGGCGCCAATGGAATGGCCGGGGAGTTTGGACATACGACGGTCGAGCCCGAAGGACACCCGTGCGGATGCGGAAATCGTGGATGCTTGGAGCAATATGCTTCCGCGACCGCGATTGTCCGGATGGCAAAAGAAGAGCTTGCAAACGACAGCGGATCGTCGCTGGCGCGAGTCGCGCATTCGGATGCCGAGTTCAGCTCGAAGTCGCTTTACAACCTTGCGATTCAGGGCGATGAAGAAGCGCGCCGTATTTTCAGGCGTGTCGGCCGTTGCCTGGGAATCGTGCTTTCCTCGATGGTAAATTCACTGAACCTGCCCATCTACGTGATTGGGGGCGGAGTTTCGGGCGCGTGGGAGGCGTTTTCGCCGTCGATTTTCGAAGAGTTGCGGCAGCGTTCGATGGTCTATGCCGCCACTGCGCCTCCGGATCCATTGGCGAATGGGCAGGGCGCATCCTCGCAAGTAGAGCCGGGTTCTGGCCGCAAGACGATCATCACGCGCGCGCTGTTGGGCAGCGACGCGGGATTATATGGCGCGGCCAGGCTACCGATGATTCCCGAGGGTAAGCGCTAGCTGCGTTTGCGATTGGGCTTTTGAAAACGCGCTGGCTTCGAGGTGCGCGCTGGCTTTCTTCCGAACGACGAAGCCGATGATCCCGACCGCTTTTTTTCGAACGAGGGCCTTTGCCCCTGCGCTGATTTTCCGCCGAACGCTGCTTTCCTGCCGAACGATGCTTTCTTTTCGAAGGATGGCTTCCCGGTTCGCGCTGAATCCCTGCTGAATGACGGCTTGCGCCTCCCGGTGCTGGGCGCGTTCCCATCAATTCGTGCGTTCCGGTCAAAAGTTCGCCCTTGCGTAGTCGGGGATATTCCTTCCAACGAGGGCCTGCTGGCGGATGGTGGCCTTCTGTCGAACGATGGTTTCCGAGGACCTGACGACTTCGCACCAAAAGTTCGCTTCTTGTCAAATGATGGTTTCTGACCGAAGCCGGATTTCTTCGCGAAGGAAGGCTTCTGCCCGAACGAAGGCTTTTGGCCAAACGATGACTTCTTGGCGAACGATGGTTTTTCCGGGAACTTCGGTTTCGGTGTGAACGCAGGTTTCGGCGCCGAGATCGGCTTCGATGAAGATATCGGCCTGGGTGCAGTGACTGGCTTCGGTGGAACGATCGGCCTGGGAGGTTTCTGGCCCGAGGCGGCTGCTTTCAGCTTCGCAACTTCTTCCAGAGTCAGGCTGCGGAATTCACCGGGCGGCACGTCGAGCGATAGCGGACCGTATTGCACGCGCCGGATTTTCTCAACGTGGTGTCCGACTTCTTCAAACATTTTGCGGACCTGGCGGTTGCGACCTTCAATGATAATCACCTCCAACCAGGGGTTATCGCCTTCGCTGATCAGCTTGATCTGTGCCGGAGCCGTGCGCACGCGACGGCCACCTTTTTCGGCGATCGAGACACCGGCGCGCAGCTTGTCGAGTTTGGTTTCGTCGGGCACGCCCGCAACTTTTACAACATAAGTCTTAGCCACATGCGACGACGCTTTCATGAGCGCGTTCGCGAGCGCGCCGTCATTGGTCAGCAGCAACAATCCTTCGCTGGCCCAGTCAAGGCGCCCAATGGGATAGACCCGCCCTTTGACCGAGCGCACCAGGTCCATCACGGTCGGGCGGTGTTCAGGATCGCTGACCGTGGTCACGTAACCCTTCGGTTTGTTCAGCGCGATGTACGAGAAATGCTCAGGCGCGTGCAGGAGCTTGCCATCGACGCGAATGTGATCGTGCTCCGGATCGGCCTTGGTACCGAGCACCGTCACTGGTTGTCCGTTGACGAGCACGCGGCCGGAGGTAATCAGCTCTTCCGCTTTGCGGCGCGAGGCAACTCCGGCTGCGGCGATGATCTTCTGCAAGCGCTCTGCTGGCATGATTTATTCCTGCTCGGTGCCGGCCGGGGCCGGTTCGCGTTCGTCTTGGGTGGCGACGGTTAAATCATTGGCGCCGCTGTTATGGTCGGAATCGTGGTGCTCGCGATCCGATAATTCTTCCGTGCTGGTTCCGGTGTCGCCTGACGACTGCGTTGCCGGTTCTGAATCGCGGGAGATATCCGCAGACTCGCCCGCCGCCGCGCCTTCCGCCGGAAGCAAATCGCTCTGGAATGATTCGGCCAGAAGTTTTTCGAACTCTTCCATGCTGGGAAGTTCCTGGATGTCCTTGAGTCCGAAGCGGAGCAGAAATTCTTTGCTGGTCTTGTAAAGAATGGGTCGGCCGATGACGGCTTTTCTGCCGGCGGTCGTGATCAACTTGCGATCCAGCAGAGTCGCAATCACGCCGCCGGAATCGACGCCGCGGATTTCACTGATCTCCGGCACGGTGACTGGCTGCTTGTAAGCGATGACTGCCAAGGTTTCGAGCGCGGGCAAACTAAGGCGAAAGGGCGGTTTCAGGCTCTTGGCGAAGGCGCGCACGACGTCGTGCTGCTCGGGCTTGGTGGACATGCGATATCCGCCGGCAACCTGGCGGATTTCAATTCCATGGTTCGGGCCCGAGTAATCGGCAAGCAATTCCTCGATCGCGGCGCGGACGCGCGACTTGATCTCGATGGCTGCGATTTCCGGAGACTCGGCGAGAACAGAATCCTTGACGAGCGGAATGATCTGCTCGATCGTAATGGGCGTTTCCGCCGCGTAAATAATGGCTTCGAGTTGGGGTTTGAGGCTCATAAAAACCGTCGTTCGTCGTTCGTCGTTGGTCGTTCGCGATTCATCCTAGCTTACAGTGGCCTCTTTCGCCGATATCGAAAATCTCTCAATCACCTGATATAAATCGTGCTTCATCACCTGGTTCGGCGCGGGTTTGCTACCGGCCAACGACGAACGACCAACAATGTGTTTTCACTTCCAATCATCTCGCACCGCAGCTTGTTCCGTCATCACCTGTTCGAAGTGCGAATGCTTGCGGACCAGCACCTCTCCGAAGACGTGTTCCTGCCGGACCTGGATCGCCTGCAATCGGACCAGTTCGAGCAGCGCAAGGAACATACAGACCAGCGCCGGACGCGACCCCATGTTTTGCAGCATCTGCTTCAGGCGAATCGGGCGATCTTCAAGCGTCAACCGCCGGTACAGGTACTGAATCATCTGGCTGACCGTGACCGTTTCTTCATCCACTTCCAGAATCGGGCGTGTGCGTGCGCGGTCAAGAATCTGCTGAAAAGTTTTGACGAGGTCAATGACCTCGGTGGCAAACTCGGGCTCCGTGCCTTCCGCGTCCATGAATTCGCGGATCGCAGGATTGCTGAGTACCGCGTCTTCGATCTGCTGTTTCTGGAGCAGCATTTGCGCCGCGGACTTGAATTTTTCGTGTTCGAGCAGCCGGTTGACGAGTTCATTGCGCGGATCTTCCTGCGCGTCAGCCGGAGCGAGAGGATCGCGCGGGAGCAGCATCTTCGACTTGATGTGAATGAGGACCGCGGCCATGTAGATGAATTCCGAGGCCACGTTTACATCGAGCTGGCGAATGCGCTCTACATAGGCTAGATATTGCGCTGTGATCTTCGCGATCGGGATGTCGTAGATGTCGATGTCCTGCTTGCGAATCAGGTCGAGCAGCAGGTCGAGCGGGCCCTCATAGATTTCGCCGAGCTCGATGGAAAATGGGAAATCGCTCTCTTTTTGAGCAGGCTTCGCCAGAGTGGCGGCAGGCGCGGACGTCTCTACGGGCACGGGTTGAGCTTCATCCGTCACTTCGCAGAACCCTTGGGCGGCTCGTAGTTGAGCGAGATATTCATGGCATCGCGGACTTCGTTCATGGTTGCGCCGGCCACATCGCGGGCGCGAGAAGAGCCTGCCTCAAGAATATCCCAGGCGAGGCGTGGATTGTCCGCGTATTTTTGCCGGCGCTCCTGCATCGGGTTCAGGATCTTGACCAAACCGTCGGCCGCCCACCCTTTGCACTCGATGCAGCCAATGCCGGCGGAACGGCAGCCCTCGTTAACCTTCGCCATGGTTTCAGCAGAGGAGAATATTTTGTGCAGGTCGCCGACCGGGCAGAGATCGGGATTGCCGGGATCGGTGCGGCGGATGCGGGCGGGATCGGTCACCATCGTTTTCAGCTTCTGACGCACCGCTGGCTCAGGATCGGTGAGCATGATGGCGTTGCCGTACGATTTCGACATCTTGCGGCCATCGGTTCCGGGCAGCTTCGGAGTGGGCGTCAGCAGGGATTGCGGTTCGGGAAAAACACACTCGTGCTTGCCGCTGTAGAAGCCGTTGAATCGCCGCGCAATCTCGCGCGTCAATTCCACGTGCGCGACCTGGTCTTCGCCGACCGGGACAACGTCTGCTTTGTAGATCAGAATGTCGGCCGACTGCAGCACGGGATAGCCGAGAAATCCGTATGTGCCCAGGTCTTTCTCTTTTATATTTTCCTTCTGCTCTTTGTAGGTGGGCACCCGCTCCAGCCAGCCGAGGGGCGTGATCATGGAAAGCAGCAAGTGCAATTCGGCATGGGCGGGCACATGCGACTGGATGAACATCACACACTTTTCGGGATCGAGCCCGGCGGCGAGCCAGTCGAGCAGGACGTCGATCGAATTTTCTTTTACGCGCGAGGTGTCAGCGTAGTCGGTCGTCAGCGCGTGCCAGTCGGCGATGAAGAAGAAGCATTCATACGGCTCTTGCATGCGCACCCAGTTCTGGAGCGCGCCCACGTAGTTTCCCAGGTGCAATTTGCCCGTCGAGCGCATTCCGCTCAACACCCGTTTCTTGTTCGAAGTGGTTGTCATTCAATGATTCTCGGACTCATAGCGAAAACTGATTCTAACAAACGAGCGGCGAGCCACGAGCCTGGAGCCGGCAAGCGAGCGAGGGCGCCTGCTCGATGCTCGGGGCTCAAAATTCGTAGCTGGATCTGTTATTGCCCGGCGCGCATGGGCGAGACCATGAGTGGAGCGCCGGAGTTGCGCTTTTTCGCGTCGCCTTTGTCGTGGCCGTACAGTAAGGAAAGAGAGCCCTCGGTGGAAGCTGTGGCGCCGGCAAGTTCCGCGGCCAATCCCTGATACGAGCGGGCGACCTCGTGATTTCCTTGCATGGCGACGGGACTGCCTTTATCGATGGCCGGACCAATCAGTTGGAAATTGTTCGGAACCTTCCAGAGCACCTTGCAATTGGTAACTTTTTCGACGTCTTCGTCGGTGAAGCCGGGAATTTTCTTGTAGCGGTTGAGCACGATGCGAAGGCGATCGCTGCCGCTGCCCTCATGCAGAAAAGCCTGAATCCGGCTGGCGCTCCAGAGCGAAACCACATCGGTCTGCGCGACCATCAGCACCGCGTTCGACAGGTCGCAGATCGTTTGAATCGTGCCATCCATCCGGCCCGAGCAATCCAGCACCACGAAGTGATACTGGCTGACGAGCAGGTCGAAAAGACGAGCCAGGTCGGCCGCCGTCGGGAGCGACATGTTCGGCTGTTGCGCGCCGGCCAGCAGATGAAGGCCGTTGCGATACGGCGTCATCAGGCCGTCCAGGAGCGAAACATCCATGCGGTGCAGATTCTGCAGGGCATCAATGATGGTGAACTGCGGACGCAGATTAAGCTGCAGCGCGGCATGGCCGATCGGGGCGAAATCCACCAGAACGACGCGCCCGAGAGATTCCTGCAGGGCCACGGCAGTATTGACAGCGGTGGTGGTGGCGCCGACTCCACCCTTGGCATTGAGGAAAGTGAAGACGCGCGCCTTGCTGGAACTGCGCTGGGCCAGACTCAACGAGGCTGTGAAACGGGAAAAAGCTTCGATCAGAACTTCATGGCTGGCGGCGCGATCTACGTATTCACGCGCTCCCGCTCGCATGGCGGAAACGATGGTCAGAGGCTGGCTCATCTCTCCGGCTGCAAAAATAGTGAGGTCGGGAATGCCGGCGTGGATCAGTTCGATGGCGCGCACCGCGCGCTGCGGGTTCCGGGGATCAATATCCACCAGAACCACTTCGGCGCGCTGATCTTGCAGTTGGCGGAGTATGGAATCGCTCGGCCCTAACGGAAAACCGATCTGGCTCAACACCGTGCGAGCCAGATGTGTGCTTTCCACACGTGTGTTCAGGATTACGGATTGTTCGCGATCCTCGGTAAGGACGGCGACTGCAATACCGGGCATGAGTCGGGTCTCAGTGTTCAAATCCATGCTACGAACTTCCTGCGTCCAGGCCAAGTGACGATCGTAATCGAGTTGACGTCAGACGAAGCGGCAGGTTGGGTGCAGGTTCCGATGATCTTTAGAAACCTGCCGGACTAACGGTGTCACCATTGTAAGACAGAAGGGATGGCTTGGAAAGATCAACGGAAACGTGGAGTAGGTGAGGCCTTACCGGGGTACGAGGTGGGCAGCCGATGCGGCCGAGCCGGCAGAGACGCGCGCGTACTGTGAAACAGGCACAGATTCATCGGTCGGCAAGTATTCGTAGGAAAGGAGTTGCACGGCAATGCCATTTCTTTGGCCTCCTTGGGGCGGCGCCGCGCGCAGCACGCGCCCGCGGCAACGGACCGGCATACTCTCCCCTAAGGTGATCTCGGATGGCATGGTAAACGTCAACTCAACGAGCGCACCTTCCGGCAACGCAGCTTCGGTGTAAAAAAATATACCGCGACCACTCAAATCCTGGGTGAAGGCAGCGACACTCCGACCGTCGAAGTGAACCACCAACGGCAGATGCACTTCGAAGCGTTGTGCGCCCCGGCGTTCCAGACGATTTGGGTCGATACCGATCATTCTTCCTTCTGCGAGCGTCGTTGCCTGGTGTCGCAATGTCGACACGTCAGCAGCGATCAACTGTATCCTGAATCGATCTTCCGGGGAAGTTGCAAGTCAGTGACGTTTTCAGCCTGTGGAAATCTGTCAGTGAAGTTAACAGTACATTGCCTAAAGCACCGCCCCCGACTCGCCTGCAATTGATCACAACTTCCCTCCAGTTGCCGTCATCCGAAAGATGTGCCAAGGTTCTAAAAGAGTGACTGAAGCGTTAAAACCTCCGGAAGAAGCGACGAACGCGAAGGCGACGCCTTCAAGATTCGCTACCACCCTGCGCGCGCTGCGCCACCGCAACTTTCAGCTTTTCTTTGGCGGACAACTCATTTCTCTCATCGGCACTTGGATGCAGAGTGTGGCTCAAGCGTGGCTCGTCTACCGCCTGAGCGGATCGGCCCTTCTGTTGGGCGCCGTCGGTTTCTCCAGCCAGTTCCCCGTCTTTCTGGTCGCGCCCTTCGGCGGAATTACCGCCGACCGCGTCAACCGCCAGCGCCTCGTGATTGCCACCCAGACGGCTTCTATGATCCTGGCCGGAATTCTTGCCTGGCTCACCCTGACTAACCGTGTGCATGTCTGGCACATTTTTGTTCTGGCGGCGCTCCTCGGAGTCGTGAACGCCTTCGACATCCCCGGCCGCCAATCATTTCTGGTGGATATGGTGGGCAAAGAGGACCTGATGAACGCCATCGCGCTGAATTCCTCGATGTTCAACGGCGCGCGCGTCATAGGTCCGGCCGTCGCGGGAATCCTCGTCGCGCGAATCGGAGAGGGCTGGTGCTTTGGCGCGAATGCTATCAGCTATATCGCGGTGATCATTGGGCTGATGTTGATGAACGTGCACTGCGTCCGGCGGGCCAGCGGTCGTTCTCCCATGGAAGACATTATCGAGGGCTTCCGCTGGGTCAATCAGACGAAGATTATCAGGGCATTACTGTTGCTGCTGGGATTGATAAGCCTGGTGGGCATGCCGTACACCGTGCTCATGCCGGTTTTCGCCGATAAGATCCTGCACGGAGGAGCACGGGGCCTCGGCATCCTGATGGGAGCCACAGGCGTCGGCGCGCTCTTCGGAGCTCTCACTCTAGCCGCCAAGACCGGCGTAAAGGGCTTGGGGCGTTGGGTGGCCATCACCTGCGGCACCTTTGGAATCAGCTTGCTCTTGTTCTCTTTTTCGCGATTCTTTTGGCTATCGGTGGTGCTGCTGTTGCCCGCGGGCTATTCGATGATGTTGCAGATGGCCTGCTCAAACACATTGATTCAGACCATGGTGCCAGACCAGTTGCGCGGACGCGTCATGTCCCTGTACTCCATGATGTTCATGGGCATGGCGCCATTCGGAGCTCTGTTTGGCGGAGCGCTGGCGCATCGGATGGGAGCCCCCGTTACAGTTGCGGTGGGGGGAGTTGCCTGCATGTTCGGAGCGATCTGGTTTTGGCGTGCGCTGCCCGAACTGCGGATCGAAGCGCGCCGGTTGATCATTGCCCAAGACCTGGCTGGCGGTGAGCCGGCCCAGGAACTGAATGCGCAGCCGGTAGAGGAGTAAGCCTTTGCTCGAGGGTAGCGCCGGCCGTGCGCGGGTGCGCTACCCGCGCATCCAAGCGCAATGCCAGGCTTACGGCCCGGGCCCTAGACCAGTTCTTGCGACACGATTGCGTTCTGCTCCAGATCCGGTGTTTCCGGCCCCGCGGCCAGTGCAGATCTTCCATACTCATAGCCTCTTTCGAAGGCCTTGAGATTCAGGTCGCGGAAGCTGGCCGGAACCGAATCGGCCACGGCTTTTCGCACCGCGTCGGCGTATACCAACTGGGTCACAGCCGTGAAGAAACCGACCATCACGATGTTGAGCACCATGCGCTTGCCGAGTTCTTCCGCAATGCGTGTGGCGGGAACGCTATACACCTTCGTCTGTTTGGGCAGATCGGTGACCCGAACCAGATCGCGCTCGATCAGAAGCGTGCCGCCCTCTTTCAGTTCGCTCGCGAACTTCACGTACGCTTCCTGCGACATCACAACCATCACCTCAGGGTTGGTGACGTAGGGATAGAGCACCGGCTTGTCGGAGAGCATCAACTGTGCGCTGCATGCTCCGCCGCGCGCTTCGGGACCGAAGTTCTGCGTCATGGTCGCGAATTTGCCTTCGTGAATCGAGCAGGCTTTGCCCAGCACGATGGCCGAGAGGATGACTCCCTGGCCGCCAAATCCAGCAATTCGAATCTCCGTTAGTGGCATGAATCCTCCTCGCAACCGCCATCTTCGCCGCAGGCGTAACCCTGCTCTTCGTCGTAGTCCACGTACTTGTCGCCCAGCGACTCGTGCATCTGGGCCTTCAGCAGCGAGCCGTAGTCCGGACGGTCGCGGTCAACGAACTTGCCGACAATGATCTCGCCCGATAGGGTGAGCCCGAGTTCGCTGGTGGGGCAACCATGCTTGGTCTTGCTCTTCTCTTTGTAGTACTTCATGGTGTCGAGACCGTCGCCCAGTTTGTTGCGGCGCTGGTAGAGCGTGGGGCAGGGCGAAATCACTTCGATGAAGCTGAATCCCTTTTTGTTGAACGCCTCTGCGATGGAACGCGCGAGTTGCTTAACGTGGAACGTAGTCCAGCGCGCCACGTAGACCGCGCCCGCTGCCTCGACCAGATGCGGAAGGTTGAACGCCGGCTCGAAAGTTCCGTAAGGCGACGTCGAAGTTGTCGCATGGCCGGGAGTGGTCGGCGCCGTCTGGCCACCGGTCATTGCGTAGATCAGGTTGTTGACGCAGATCACTTTCAGGTCGACGTTGCGGCGCGCCGCGTGAATCAGGTGATTGCCGCCGATGGCGGAAAGATCGCCGTCTCCCGAGTACACTACGACGTTAAGATTCGGGTTCGCCATCTTCATGCCAGTGGCAAACGGAATCGCACGTCCGTGCGTGGTGTGGAACGAATCAAGCTTCACATATCCGGCGACGCGGCCCGTGCAGCCGATTCCGGACACGAGTGCGAGAGTCTTCAAGTTGATCTTCGATTCAATGAGCGCCTGCGCGAAGCAATTCACTGTCGTCCCGATGCCGCATCCTGGACACCAGATGTGCGGCATGCGGTCCGAGCGCAGGAATGGTTCAACGGGATTGCCCGGCGCTGGCACCGGTGTAGGATTGATGAGCGTTGTCATCGGACAGCCTCCTGAATCGCGGCAAGAATTTCTTCCGGTTGGTGCACGCTTCCGCCGGCGTGAGGAACGAGGAGTGTCTTCGCCTTGCCACCGGCAGCGCGTTCGAGTTCGCGGACCATCTGTCCGAGGTTCAATTCCGGCATCACGAAAGCTTTGACGTGCGTGGCCAGTTCTTTGATTTTCTTCGCGGGGAACGGCCAAGCCGTGATCAACCGCAGTTTGCCGACTCTCAATCCGTCGGCGCGAGCCATGTCAATGGCGCGCTGCGCAACCCGCGACGTGATTCCGTAGGAGACCACGACCACATCGGCGTCGTCAGTCGAATCTTCTTCGTACAAGCAGATGCGATCCTCGGCGGAGCGAATCTTGTCGACCAACCGGTTCACCAGTTTGTGCTGCACTTTCGGCGTCATGTTCGGGTAGCCGCGCTCATCGTGCGTCAGTCCGGTAACGTGGAACTTGTAGCCTTCGCCCGCGTGCACCATCTCCGGGACCATATCGCCGTTCGTGCCATAGGCAAGATAATCCTCCACCGATTTGTGCGTGTGCTTCCGAGGTGTGACCTCGATCTGATCGGCGGGAGGAATTACGACTTTCTCCGTCATGTGGCCGACCACTTCGTCCATCATGAACATGACCGGGACGCGGAATTCTTCGGAAAAATTGAAAGCCTGAATCGTCAGATCGAAGCATTCCTGCGGCGAGTTCGGGACAAGAGCGATGATCTCGTAGTCGCCATGCGATCCCCAGCGTGCCTGCATCATGTCTGCCTGCGCGGGAAGCGTAGGAAGGCCCGTCGAAGGTCCACCGCGCTGAACGTCAACGAAAACGCAAGGCGTTTCGGTCATGACGGCATAGCCGATGTGTTCCATCATCAGCGAGAAACCGGGGCCCGAAGTCACGGTGAAGGCTTTCGCTCCCGCCCAGACTCCGCCTTGCAGTGCGATCGAGGCCGCGAGTTCGTCTTCCATCTGGATGAAGCAGCCGCCTACGACCGGCACGCGCTGCGCAAAGCGCTCGACCACTTCAGTAGAGGGAGTGATGGGATACCCGGCGGCAAAACGCGCGCCCGCGGCCAGTGCGCCTTCACAGCAGGCGTGGTCGCCATCCATAAAATGAGTACCAGTGAGTACGCCGCGCGGATCAGCCTTCATTTTCCACCTCTTTTGCTCCCGGCTTGGGCGCCTGAGTCTTGTGGCCGTAGATGGCGAAATCAGGACAGTACATGCCGCAGAGATCGCAACCGCTGCATTTGTCCGGCGCGACCACATGCGGCGGATGATAGCCTTTGGAATTAAACGCCGAGGAGAGGGCCAACACTTTGGTAGGACAGAACTCTACGCAGAAGCCGCAGGCCTTACATCGCTCGACAACAATAGCAACGCGTCCTTTTGCCACGAATACCCCCAGAAACGGGAGCGGGAGGCTCCCGAAGGTTCGCAAGCATTATGGATTTTCCTTATCGCAGCGCGGTGTGATGCGGGTCACATTCGCCTGTGAGACAGGCTACAACCCCGCGAAGCCCTGGTTCCGCTTACTCTTCCACGGCGCGATGGCCAATGCGCGCTAAGGCGATTTATCAACCACGACGCTCCGCAAGAGCGATAATCTGACTTGTGTGAGGTCACCCTTAGAATCGCGGAGCGTGATTTCATGAAAACCTGGCTACGTTTGGCTCTTATTACGACGACTGTGGGCGGCGGATTCACCGGATTCGTGCTCACGTTTCAAACTCTGCAATCTGGCCTCAGGTCCCGTAGTGAGCCATCCCTCAATTTGCTCATTATGGGCGTTTTTCTCTTGCTCAACGCTGGTGTCGCCGCTAGTGGTCTCCTGTTCGTACACGACTCACACTACACCCGCCCGCTTATAGCTTCGCTGGCGATACAGGTTCCTTGGGTTTCTTCTCCACTCCTTACCTACTGGTTTGCTACCGGCCTCCTATTTGTTGTAAGTGCTGCTGGCCCTGAGAAGGGAGAAGACCTCGCATTTCACTTTGGATGGAAGTGTTTTGTGGGAAGTAGCTGGTCCTTTTCCATTTCAGACGGACATCCGCTCGGCTTCGGGGTAAATATTTGAGCCTTGGCGATGCTCATTCTCTTGTGGCGTTCGGTTACGATGCCTGCCCCTGTAACGCAATCTCCAAGCTCAACCTCGGTCGAACCATATTCGAAGCCACCCCTTTCATAACTGCTGCAAACGGCGATAACGCTCACTTAGAACTTTTCTCGCGCCGACTCACGCCGACTTATACGCTTCTTTCGGCAGCCCCGTAATTCGTAGCCCGCCATGCCCTTTGTGCCGGATGTTGAGCCCGATCAGCAGCGCCGTAATCTGCTCCACGATGCGGGCATTTTCTAGCTTGCCGCCATCAACGGCTCGCACGCGGAAAATTTTCGCAGCCAGTTCCATTGCGACCTCTGTCGCATGCGGGTCGTCGCTGCACACGATCACATCGCAGTCCACGTCGTCGTCAGAATTCAACACGTCCGCCGAAACATTTTGGAAGGCAGCCACAACCGTAACGCCTTTAGGAACAAGTTCGGCTGTCTGTTGAGCGGCGGACCCTTGCCAGACTCCAAGCATGCGGCTGGCTCGGCCGCCCACGCTGGCGGCCAGCGGAACCGTCGCGTCAATCAAAATTGTCCCTTCGCGAATCGCCGTCTTCAATTGCTTCAGCAGCGCCGCTTGCCCTTCAAACGGGACGGTAAGCATGAGCAGATCGCTGGCCGCACAGGCGGCAGAATTTTCCAGTCCTGAAACTCGGGCGTTCGCGCCTGCTCGCTGACGAATCGTTTGAGCTGCCTGCTCCGCGCGCGCGGCGTCTCGCGAGCCGATGATCACGGCTTCGCCAGCCTTTGCCCAGCGCAGCGCGAGTCCCATTCCGGCCGGGCCTGTGCCGCCGATGACCGCGATCGTGCGGCTCATGCGAACTCCGGCATCAGCGCCACTTCGGACGAAGGCGTTTCGAGGGGCAGCTTGATGTTCATGCGCGAATACTTTGTATTTCGCTCTGCGGGAATTCGTCCGATCTCGAGAATCATGGATTGGAAATCTTCCGGGCTCGTGTACTGGCCCGCGTCGGCTCCAGCCTCGCGCGAGATATTTTCTTCCATCAGCGTCCCGCCATAGTCGTTCGCGCCGGCGTGCAGGCAGAGTTGCGAAAGCCGACGGTTCAATTTGACCCACGAAACCTGGATGTTCGGAATCGATCCGGCCAGCAGAATTCTGGCCAGCGCGTGAATCTTGAGATGCTCGGCGAGGGTTGGCCCGGTACGCGCCAATCCCTGCTCGAAGAGAAGCGTATTTTGATGCACGAAGCCGAGTGGCACGAACTCGGTGAAGCCGCCAGTCTCAGCTTGGATTTCGCGAAACAACATCAACTGTCTTACCCAGTGATCGGGAGTTTCCCGATGCCCATACATGAGCGTGGAAGTGCTCGGAATGCCGCATTTGTGCGCTGTACGAATTACTTCCCGCCATTGCGCCGCAGAGAGTTTGTTGCGCGAGAGGACTTGGCGGACTTCGTCGTCCAGAATTTCGGCGGCGGTCCCCGGTAACGTGTCGAGTCCATTGTCGCGCAACATCACCAGATAATCGCGGAGCGTCATGCCCGTGAGTTCGACGCCATAAACGATCTCCATCGGAGAAAATGCGTGGATGTGCATTCGAGGCGTCGCGCTTTTTACCGCCCGCAGGATGTCACGATAATAAAAAGGTGGCAGACCGTGCGGCAGTCCTCCTTGAATGCAGACTTCGGTTGCGCCCAGGTCCCAGGCCTCTTTGGCTTTGCGGCCCATGTCGTCGAGCGAATGAAAATAGGAATCGGCCTCGCGTGGCCCGCGGCTGAAGGCACAGAACTTGCACCCGACGAAACAGACGTTCGTGAAATTCATATTGCGATTCACGACATAGCTGACGATGTTGCCAACCAGCTCGTTGCGTAGCCTATCGGCGGCCACCAATAACGCAACCAAGTCGTCGCCCTCGCAGTTTGCGAGCGCGTAGCGCTCGTCGTCGACCAGGCAAGCTCCATCCGACTTCTCGAGCACGCGTTCCAGCGCGTGTCGGATCCCGCCGGAAGCTAAGGACGCGGCTTCTTCCCAACTCAAGTTGTGAAATTGATCGAGTGCCAGTTTCTGCTCCACACGTTTCTCCCGGACCAACTATCGCTGAATCCTTTACCGAAAGAGGTCGTTCTTGGCGGGCCGAATCAGCTCCCGGGCCCGGCCGTTTCCTTGCCTGTAAGAATACCCGCGGATAATGCATGCGGGAGTCCCTGCCAGCTTGCCGCAAACCAATCCTGCCGCGCAAGCCAGTTCGTCGGCGACAGCGTCCACCGTAGCATGCAGCGGGTAGCCGTGCGGGTCGCGCTGTCCGCGGTAATCGACCAGTGGCCGCATTCCGGCGACGCCGATCGCGACTTCGGTCAAACCTTCGCGCCAAGGACGTCCAAAGCTGTCGCTGACGATGACTGCGATATCGATTCCGAATGCCTTCTTGAAATCCCGCCGCAGCCGGGCCGCCGATTGATCCGGATCTTCCGGCAGCAAAACTGCATGCCTTCCGCCATCGACGTTCGAAACATCCACGCCGCTGTTTGCACACACGAAACCGTGCTTCGTCTCCGTGATCATCACACCTCGTTTGCGGCGCACGATGCGGCGACTCTCCCGCAAGGCCAATTCGCTGACGCGCGCATCAAGCCCGAAGCGGCGTGCCCAGCGCCGCGAAGCCACAGACGGCTCGATATCAGCTAGCGATACGAGCGCGCCTTCGGCCTTCGAAACGACCTTGTGTTTCACAACCAGGATGTCCCCAGCCTCGAAACGCACTCGTGCGCTGCGAACTGCCTGCAATAAGATTTCGCTCAAGTTTCCGGCCGATGTCGTCCTCCGCGTTTTCCCGACGGAGGTTTCCGGCCCGATCTCTCCCGCAACTCTGATCGGGAGTATGCGGACTTCTCCATCAAAATATCGTCGAACTTGAGACGCCGTTCGTCTAGCCATGGCAAGCCTGACGCCGATTCTCGAGTTCCCAGCTTCGTACCAGCTTCTGCGATCTTCGGTTGCCGCTGGCCGCTGCCAGTTCGCGCAGGTCTTCCGGACGATCGACATCCCGCGCGATCCCCGGCAATTGGAGAACGACACAAGGCCGTCCGGTCGCCTTGGCAGCCGCCTGGTGCGGCAAGAAACTGTCATTTCCGAAGCGCAGCGGAAACAAATCGGCGGGCGACCGCCAGGCGGCGTTCGTGCCCCGTCCCGCGGCGTCCGGCACGAGCACCGCGCCCGTAGGAGGGGCGGCCTCTGCGATGGCTTGCAATTCGCCACCCTCGATGAGCGGAATATCCGCGGGAACCACGAGCGTATGGAGCGATCCACGTTCCCGACAAACAGCGGTT
>Ga0187890_10000617_pt1 | contig 25467 bp, 25 predicted proteins | sample June2016WEW_21_1_FD_133005 | JGI IMG/M metagenome (GOLD analysis project Ga0187890, IMG submission 133005) | Peatland microbial communities from SPRUCE experiment site at the Marcell Experimental Forest, Minnesota, USA - June2016WEW_21_10 | ecosystem: Environmental > Terrestrial > Soil >... | reverse complement strand
GCGTCGCCGGAGAGCACGCACGCTGACACGGGCGCGACTGCAGTGCCGCCGCCCACCACGAGCGAGCGCGCCGACACGCGCATCTCACGCCACCTGGCCAGTCGCGCGCAGGTGGAGCGCGTGCTGCTGGAGGCGGTCCCCGATTCGCTGGCGCTGCGCGCGTCGATAGTGATCGGCGCGCGCTCGCGCTCGTTCCGTCTGCTGGTGCACCTGCTCGAGCGAATGCCGGTGCTCACATTGCCCGCCTGGCAGACGCTGCGCACGCAGCCGATCGACGCGCGTGACGTGATCGAGATGCTCGCCGCGTGCGCCACCGCACAGCTGCCGCGCCGGAGCCTGGACGTCGGTGGCCCCGACGTGCTCACCTACGGCGAGATGCTCAGGGCGATCGCCGAGCTGATGCTCGTCAACCGCCCGACGATCAAGCTGGGGGTGAATCTGACAGGCGTGACCGCGCGCCTGGCGGCGGCGATCGCCGGCGAGGACCCCGAGCTTGTGCTGCCGTTGATGGAGGGGCTGCAATACGATCTGCTGCCTGCCGAACACCACGCCGCGGAGCTGCTGGGCGTGCGGCTGCACTCATTCGAGTCGGCCGTCGAACACGCGCTCGCGGAGTGGGAGCGAAGCGAGCCGCTGGCCGCCCGATGAGCCTCGTCACAGCCTCGATCCGTATCGCAGCTCCACCGGCCGACGTGTGGAAGATGGTCATGGACCCCTCCTGCCTGGGCGAGTGGGTCACGATTCACCGCAAGCTCGTGCACGCCGACGATGGCCCGCCGCGCGTGGGGTACACGATGGACCAGCAGATCCACATGCGGGGGGTGAGCCTCGAGGTTCACTGGACGCTCGTGGACTGCCGCCCGGGCGAGCGTGCCGTGTGGGAGGGTCGTGGCCCGGCGCGCTCGCACGCACACAGCGAGTACATCCTGAGCGCCGAGGATGGCGGAACCCGCTTTGACTATCGCAACGAATTCCGGCCACCGCTGGGACCGGTGGGAGCGCTGGCCAGCCGCGCGCTCGTCGGCGGGATGCCCGAGCGTGAGGCCAAGCGCACACTTGAACGTCTCCGTGCACATCTGGAGCGGGTTGGGAAACAGAACTAGTGTAAGGTGAAGCGACAAGAGATGTGAGTTGAAATCGCATCGACACTAGTGAAGAGGATTCAAATCGTGACCGACTTCCTTGATGAGAAGCGCCAAGAGATCACAAGCCGGCTGAAGGAGCTCAAACCCTTGGTGGACGAGTTCAACCGCCTCGAGGCCGCCGCGGCGGCGCTCGCGGGTGTGATCGGGACGGCAGCATCCGACGCCACGTCAGCGGCCGCCGCAACCATCACACGCCGCCGTGGACCGGGGCGTCCGCGCGGCTCGGCCAGCCGCAAAAAAGCTGCGAAAGCAGCAAAAGCAGCGGTGGCTACAGCACCCAAAGCTGCAGCGCCGAAAGCAGCCGCCAAACCCGGTCGCCCCGCAAAAAGGCGCGCTGGACGGCGCAAAGGCAGCGGCACTCGCGCGGCCGAGGCGCTGTCGTTCGTGCAGGGACAGCCGGGCATCACGATCCCTGAGCTGGCCGCCAAGATGGGCATCAAGCAGAACTACCTGTACCGCGTGCTGCCAGGGCTGGAGCAGGAAAACAAGGTGGAGAAGAAAGGCCGCGGCTGGTACCCGAAGGGCTAGTCTCGTCGTCCCTGGCGGCGTCCTCGGATGCTCGTGTGCGAAGCACACCACGCATCCTGCGTCCTTGCCAGGAACGACGATCCGTCGCCCTTACCTCCCGATTCGGCGGACTCCTTCTCGTCTCCGTCGGGATGTCGGTGAGTTGAATGAGGGGGCGTGGTCTGGATGACCGCGCCCCCAGTCTTCCCGCCAGCACTAGTAGGCCTAGTAGACGCTCCTGGCGCCCATCTCAAGGCTTGCTATCTCGCTGTGGAAACAGATGGCGTGTGACCACCAGGACCACGCCGACCACTTGGACGACCACCGCCCCCAGCCACGTATCGATAACGGCGGTCGAGAGGTTCCAGTCCTTGCCGGCCCACGCGAAGACCACAAACACAAGGTCCGCGATGACGAGCTGGCCGGTCAAGATGCGCAGAAGGCCGTTGGCATAGGTTCTTCTCAGCTCGATTTCTTGCTTGTCGCGCTCGCGCTTGGTCTCGACTTCCTGCCGAGCGCGCTCTAGTTCCTGCGCCGCGCGCTTCTCAGGCAGATGTTGAAGATCTCGCGGTAGCGCGGGGCTTTCGCGCCCCTCCCCCGCTTGCAGGATCTCTCTGACCTTGCCCTCGGCTGCTTCTAGCTCGGCCTGATCGGGGGCACCCGGGCCTGGCATCTACGAAGGTATGAAGAGGTTCTTCAGGCGGTACTCGATGGCTTCACGCGACACGCCGAATCGAATGGCGAGTTCGAGATCGCCTAGACCTTCCTCGAGCAGGCGTCGCACCGCATCCTCGGGCATCAAGAGGGACGCCGCGAACTCATTCGCGTAGATCTCCTCCGGATCCGTTCCTGCCGCGGCGAGACTGCCCCGCAAGTCAACCGTCGTGTATTCCGTCTCGTCAGCGGACCGCCTCCGATAGTGCCCAAGCTCGTGGGCGCACGTGAACCTCTTCCGGTTGGGGCTGTCGTTCTGGTTGAGCAGAATCGTGGGGTCCTGCCCAGGTTCCTTGACCAAGGCCCCCGCCGTATCGTCGTCCAGCGGCGCGTCCAGCACGCGTATTCCGGCGGCGCGAGCGATGGATATTGGGTCCACTGGAAGCGGGGCACCCCAAGCCTCGCGGAGCAGCATGGCTGCGTCCCTCGCAGCTTCTTGCTTGATCTCGCTGGTCATCTGCTTCCACTCTACACAGCACCATTGTGATAGCCGAGCCCGTAAATCGCGAGCGGGAGCGAGAACCCAGTCGTGGCGCGCGCCGCCGCATGGAGACGAAATCCATGAGATCCACGGTCCAGCGCGTCGAAACGGCTTCGCTACGACGCGACGGGGGGCATCAGAACATCTGGCGCGTACGGGACCGACCCTCGGACTCGAAACGCCCTTCGCCTACGACTGGTAATCAGGCCCTATGCCCTAGATCAGCCCCTGCCCCGAAACGGTGTCGCGCTCGCTGACCAGCTCGGCGATGGACGCGTCGATCTTCTCGCGGGAGAACGCGCCCAGGTCGAGGCCCTGCACGATCTGGTACTGGCCGTTCTCGCACGTGCACGGGAAGCCGCTGATGAGGCCCTCGGGCACGTTGTAGGAGCCGTCGGAGGCGATGCCCATGGACACCCAGCGGCCGCCCGTGCCGGTGACCCAGTCGTGCACGTGGTCGATCGCGGCGCTGGCTGCGCTCGCGGCGGAGGAGGCGCCGCGCGCCTCGATGATGGCGGCGCCGCGTTTGCCGACGTTGGGCAGGAACTCCTGTTCGATCCAAGCCTGGTCGTCGACGGCGTCGGCTGCCACCTGGCTGCCGACCTTGGCGTGGAACAGGTCGGGGTACATGGTCGGCGAGTGGTTGCCCCACACGCCCATCTGCGACACGTCGGTGACGGGCACTGCGAGCTTGTTGGCGAGCTGCGCGATCGCGCGGTTGTGGTCGAGGCGCAGCATCGCTGTGAAGCGCTCACGCGGGATGTCGGGCGCGTTGTTCATGGCGATCAGGCAGTTGGTGTTGGCGGGGTTGCCCACGACCAGCACTTTCACGTCGGCGGCCGCCACAGCGTTCAGCGCCTTGCCCTGAACCGTGAATATCTCGCCGTTGGCGCTCAGCAGCTCGGCGCGCTCCATGCCCTTGGTGCGCGGGCGCGAGCCCACCAGCAGCGCGATGTTGGTGGCGTCGAACGCGTCAGCCGGGTGATCGTGCAGGTCGACGCCCGCGAGCAGCGGGAAGGCGCAGTCGATCAGCTCCATCGCCACGCCCTCGAGCGCGCCCATCGCCTGCGGGATCTCCAGCAGGCGCAGGTCCACGGGCTGCTCGGGCCCCAGCAGCTGTCCGCTGGCGATGCGATACAGGATGCTGTAGCCGATCTGCCCGGCTGCGCCGGTGACGGTAACTCGTACGGGGTTGCTCACGAACTCATCTCCTCATCTCTTAATAAATATTTAGTTTGTCGGCGTTCGGGTGGCGCCTGACTCAGGCGGTCGCAGCTTGCAGGCTCTCGTCTATCGAGGCCAGGAACTCCTGCGTGGTCTGCCACGGCTGCTCGGGGCCGATCAGCAGCGCGAGGTCCTTGGTCATCTTGCCGCTTTCGACCGTCTGCACGCACACGCGCTCGAGCGTCTCGGCGAACTCTGTGACCTCGGGCGTGCCGTCCATGCGCCCGCGCGCTGACAGGCCGCGCGTCCACGCGAAGATCGACGCGATCGGGTTGGTCGACGTGGGCTTGCCCTGCTGGTGCATGCGGTAGTGGCGCGTGACGGTGCCGTGCGCGGCCTCCGCCTCCACGGTCTTGCCGTCGGCGGTCATCAGCACGCTCGTCATCAGCCCCAGCGAGCCGAAGCCCTGCGCGACGGTGTCCGACTGCACGTCGCCGTCGTAGTTCTTGCACGCCCACACATAGCCGCCCTCCCACTTCATGCAGGCGGCGACCATGTCGTCGATCAGCCGGTGCTCATACGTGATGCCCGCAGCCTCGAAGTCGCTCTTGAACTCTGCCTCGTAGACCTCCTCGAAGATGTCTTTGAAGCGCCCGTCGTAGCGTTTGAGGATGGTGTTCTTGGTCGACATGTACACCGGGTAGCCGCGCTCCAGGCCGTAGCGCAGTGACGCGCGCGCGAAGTCGCGGATCGAGGAGTCGAGGTTGTACATCGCCATCGCCACGCCCGCGCTGGGGAAGTCGTACACCTCAAGCTCGATCGGCTGGCCGCCGTCAGCGGGCGTGAACGTGAGCGTGACCTTGCCCTCGCCTGGAACGATCATGTCGGTGGCGCGGTACTGGTCGCCGAACGCGTGGCGGCCGATCACGATCGGCTTGGTCCAGCCGGGCACCAGCCGCGGCACGTTTGCGATCACGATCGGCTCGCGGAAGATCACGCCGCCGAGGATGTTGCGGATCGTGCCGTTGGGCGAGCGGTACATGTCCTTGAGGCCGAACTCCTGCACGCGCGCCTCGTCCGGGGTGATGGTGGCGCACTTGACGCCCACGCCGTGGCGCTTGATCGCCTCCGCCGCGTCCACCGTGACCTGATCGGCGGTGGCGTCGCGGTGCTCGATGCCGAGGTCGTAGTACTCCAGCTCGATGTCCAGGTACGGCACGATCAGCTGCTGCTTGATGAACGACCAGATGATCCGTGTCATCTCATCGCCGTCCAGCTCGACGACTGGGTTCTTCACCTTGATCTTGGCCATGGGCGGGTCCTTGTTGTGTCTGGGGGCCGGAGGGGCCGGGCCTGCGTTGGGGAGATGAGGCGGCCGATCCTCCGTGGGGATGGGGGCGCCGATGCTATCGCCCGGGCGGCGGCGGGCCGTAACACCCAGGTAAGGCGAAGCTTCGAACTGGCCCGGCAATGCTAAGGATCGGCTTGCGTTTCTGCCGATGTTTGCCATAGTTTGGTAGGCGCAACGCCAGCCGTTGAGCCAGCAGATGCGCTATCAGACAGAGGGACCCATGAGCAGTCTTACGGACATCCAGCAGGCATTCGTCAACCGATACATGGACGACGACCATGTCGTTGGCGTGCGCGTCCGCAAGATCGACGGCCGAATGGTGCTGTTCGTCGAGGTCAGCGATTGCAAGTCCGTCGACCTGCCCGGAACCTTTCGCGGCCTCCCGGTCGTCGTACGTGAAGGCCGCCGAGCCATGCTCGCCTACTCATAGCGTCCATCCCCGCTGGGACCGGGATGCTGGATCTTCGTCGACCCCGTGTCGACCTTCGGAGATCGCCGCCACACGCGGCGAGGGTCTGAGCCGTCGAGCGCCGACGGCCAACACTGCGGAACCCTACGACGACGAGTCCCCCTCCACCACCTTCCGTCCATTGGGGTCGATGCCGCCGTCATCAAGCCTCATCCGGGCATCGAGTGCGTCAACCATATGGACTGCGGCACGCCCACCGGCATACGGGATCTATGGGTTGTGGAGAACCAGTCTGAGAGCATCGCTGTGCGCAAGCACGGCGCTCAGACGCGCATGACCGGCGGCCAGCTCATGCCGGTGGCTGCCGACCACTACATGGAAGACGTCAGAGCCCGCTATTCGGCCGGATGGTGGGTCGACGGCAACGATGGCACGGGGTTTGCTGCGAAGGGCGACAGTGGAGCCATCGTGGTGGACGACGCCCGGCAGGTTGTGGGGATCGTCGTCGCGGTCGAGCACGCCGATGCGGGCGCCGCGGCATTTGTGCACGGCATCAAGCAGGTGTTTGCAGCGCTTCAAATTGCCTTGCCATAGGAACAATCGCCGACCGCGTGCAGACGAAGTCAGTCGTTCCAGCTGGCCTGCGCGCCGTGCGCTACGAGCACCTTGGCGTGCCCGCCGGCGAACGGGACCGTCACGATCTGCCCGTGCGAGGGCGGCTGCTCGAACGAGCCCGCGTCGATCAGCAGCGTGCTGCCGTCGCTGGAGATCCCCGCGCCCTGCACCATCTGGCCGCGCACCGTCACCCTGCGCGCGCGACCGGAGACGACGCTCACCGCGTACGCGCCGCTGGTGTCCTGGCCCTCGAACTCCGCCAGCAGCCTGCTGCCGTTCGCGGAGAACTCCAGCGGCACCAGCCCCTGCACCAGCGACCCCACGGAGACGTGCGTGAGCTTGCGCACGCGCACGCCCGCCGGCGTCGCCAGCCAGATCTGGTATTCCGGCGACAGGTGGCGCATGCGCTCGCGGTCATACGCGATGTACGTGGGTCCCCACACCGGGTCCAGGCTGCGCCCGTCGCTGGTGATTCGGTGCACGCCGGCGCCGTCCACTTCGCTCTCGTACAGGTTCGTCGGCGCCGACGGCGACAGCGAGTGCGACAGCGCGAACACGAGCCTGTCGCTGCCGTCGCGCGCGAAGCTCGCGCCGTAGATCGCGCCTTCCGCGATCGACGAGACCGCTCCGGTCTGCGTGTCGATCACGTCCAGGCCCGAGCCCGCTGCGATTTCCACGGTCTCATTCGACTGCCGGTAGACCGCCAGGTAGCGCGAGTCCGGTGACCACGCCAGCGGCGTCGCGGTTGCCGTTTCGAGGCTGAGGTAGCCCGCGACCGGAGCGCCCGACGCGGGGTAGATGCCGATCGACGGACCGTGTTCGTCAACGCCGGGCGTCGTGCCGAACAGCGATACCGCCACCGACTGCCCGTCCGGCGCCAGCAGCGGCTGCTGCCCCGGCCCGAGCAGCTTGCGTTCGCCGCCGTTCGCCGCCGCGATCCACACCTTCGCAGTCGACGTCGCCGTCTCCGTGAGGTAGGTCAGCCGCGGCACCGTCGGCGCTTCGGCGACCAGGTCGCGAACCGCGCCGCCGGCCGCCGTGGCGGCCCAGCCCCCCGCGAGCGTCATCAGCGACAGGAACACCGCAGCGAGCGTCATCAGCGACAGGAACGCCGCGGGTGTAGCGAGCGACGCGCGCACGAGGATCGCCAGCTTTGACATCGCGCCGCAGGCTACTCTCTGCTTCACTGTCATGTGATGGCCAGCACGATCTCGGCATCACTGGGTGAGGGTGCGCCGTGGCAGACGCACACGGTGTTCAACCAGGCGCCGCCGCTGGTGGGTGTCGACGTCTTCTCCAGCAACCTGCCGCTGGTCGAGGCCGTGCAGCGCGAGGGCGCCGGCTGGGTCAGCGAGCGCGCCTGCGAGCTCGGGCGTTTCGTCGGCGGCGAGCCGCAGCAGCAGTGGGGCCGCCTGGCCAACGAGAACAAGCCCATACTGCGCACGTTCGACCGCTACGGGCACCGCATCGACGAGGTCGAGTTCCACCCCGCGTGGCACCAGCTGATGAAGATGGGGGTGGAGCACGAGCTGCACTCGCTGCCGTGGACCAGTGACCAGCCGTTCGCGCACACCGCGCGCGCGGCGCTGTACATGACCGCCATGCAGGCCGAGGCAGGCTTCGCCTGCCCCATAACGATGACCTTCGCCGTCGTGCCCGCGCTGCGCGCACAGCCGGAGCTGGCCGCCGAGTGGGAGCCACTGGTGACCGCCACCACGTATGACCCGCGTCTGATCCCCGCATCCGAGAAGGGCTCCGCGATCGCGGGCATGGCCATGACCGAGAAGCAGGGCGGCTCGGACGTGCGCGCCAACACCACCTTCGCCACGCCCGTCAATGGGGGTGGCGCCGGGGCCGAGTACACGCTGGTGGGGCACAAGTGGTTCTGCTCGGCGCCCATGTCCGACATGTTCCTCGTGCTCGCGCAGACCGACGACGGCCTCTCGTGCTTCCTGCTGCCGCGCATCCTGCCCGACGGCAGCCGCAACGCGTTTCACATCCAGCGCCTGAAGGACAAGCTCGGCAACCACTCCAACGCGTCCTCCGAGATCGAGCTGCACGGCGCGTGGGCGCGCATGGTCGGCGAGCCCGGCCGCGGCGTGCCGACGATCATCGAGATGGTCGGCCACACGCGCCTTGACTGCGTGATCGGCTCCGCCGCAGGCATGCGCGCCGGCGTGGTCGCCGCCACGCACCACACCGCGCACCGCAGCGCGTTCGGCAAGACGCTGATCGACCAGCCGCTCATGCGCAACGTGCTCGCCGACCTGTGCCTGGAGTCCGAGGCCACCACCGCGCTGGCCATGCGCCTCGCGCGCGCCTACGACGAGGCGCACGCGGACGCCGAGGCCGGCGAGGACCAGAGCGACGCGCAGCTGTTCAAGCGCCTGGCCACCGCCGTGGGCAAGTTCTGGAGCTGCAAGCGCGCGCCCAACCACGCTTTCGAGTCGCTCGAGTGCCTCGGCGGCGTGGGCTACGTGGAGGAGTCCGGCATGCCGCGCCTGTATCGCGAGGCGCCGCTCGCGTCGATCTGGGAGGGCTCCGGCAACGTCATGAGCCTCGACGTGCTGCGCGCGCTCACGCGCTCGCCGCGCTCGCTGGAGGTGTTCCTGCACGAGATCGAGCACGCGCACGGCGCCAACGCGCAGCTCGACGCCGGCGTCCTGAAGCTGAAGGACCAGTTCACCGACCCCGCCACGCTCGAGCAGCGCGCCCGGCGCGTGGTCGAAAGCATGGCGCTGTGCCTGCAGGGCTCGCTGCTCGTGCGCAGCGCCCCCGCCGCGGTCGCCGACGCGTTCTGCGCCTCGCGCCTGGGCGGCGACGGCGGCCTCGAGTACGGCACGCTGCCCGCCGGCACCGACTTCCAGGGCATCATCGAGCGCTCGCGCGTGCAGGCCTGAGAGCCCGGCCCCGCGTGCAGGCCTGAGAGCTCGCGGTTGAGCGGCCGGGCGCAGCCCGACCCGAGCCCGGCCTGGGCCTACCATTGAGACATGCGCACGCGCAGGAACATCGAGCTGGCACGCATCTTCGGCATCCGCGTCGGCGTCAGCGCCAGCTGGTTCGTGGTGCTGTTCCTGATGATCTACTGGCTGTCGAACTACTACTTCCCCGAAGTGATGAGCGGCTCGCGCACGACCGCTTACGCGATCGCCGTGGCCGGCGCGCTCGGCTACTTCGCATCGCTCGTGCTGCACGAGCTGGGGCACGCGCTGGTGGCGCGCCGCCTGGGGATCCCGATCGTGGGCATCGACCTGTGGTTCTTCGGCGGGCTCTCGCAGATGCGCCGCGAGCCCCAGAGCGCGCGCGAGGAGCTGATGATCGCCGCCGCCGGGCTGGTCGTGACGCTCACGCTGTTCCTGCTCTGCCTGGGAGCCATCGTCGTGCTCGCCAAGAGCGGCACCGTCTCCGATGTCGCGCTCACGCGCGCGGGCATCAAGACGACGCCCGCGCTCGCGCTGCTCGGCTGGCTCGGCTTCATCAACGCCGCGCTGTTCCTGTTCAACGTCGTGCCCGCGTTCCCGCTCGACGGCGGGCGCGTCGCCCGCGCGCTGGTGTGGTGGCGCACCGGCGATCGCAATCGCGCCACGCAGGCCGCCGGGCGCTCGGGGCAGGTGTTCGCGCTGGCGGTGGGGCTGTTCGGGCTGTGGGTGTTCGCCAGCGCCGAATCCTCGCTGGGGCTGATCACGATGGTGCTGGCGTTCTTCCTGTACCAGTCCGCCGGCGCCGCCGTGCTGCAGGGCGCGCTCGGGCGGCGCATCCAGAACATCACCGTCGCCGACATCATGGACCGCGAGCCCGTCACCATCGGCGCCGACGTGACGCTGCTCGACGCCCAGGAGCAGTTCTTCCTGCGCTACCGCTGGCCGTGGTTCGCCGTCGTCGATCCCGCCCGCCACTTCCTCGGCGTCGTGCGCCAGCAGCGCGTGGACAGCGAGATCGCCGCCGGACGCCCCGCGCTGCCGGTGGTGGACGTGCTTGAGGAGGACATGCCCGTGCGCATCGGCGAAGAGGCGCCGCTGGAATCGCTGCTTGGCTCCGAAGGCCTCGGCCGGCTGGGCGCGATGGTCGCCGTCGATGAGGACGGCGTGCTGCAGGGCGTGGTCACGCTCGCGCAGGTGCAGGGCGCGCTGCGCCCCACCCGGCCCGCGCGCCCGGCGACGTAGGGGCGGCGGGCCGCGCGCAATACGCGCGTTATAGAGTCCCGGGCGCAGTCCCCCCTTCCCCTTCCCCAAAAGCGACCTCAGGGAGCCATGCCAGCACACGACGTCTTGATCATCGGGGCCGGTCTCGCGGGCCAGCGTGCGGCGCTGGCGGCAGCTGAGAAGGGGGCGAGCGTGGCGATCATGAGCAAGGTCCACCCCGTGCGCTCGCACTCGGTGGCCGCCGCCGGCGGCATCAACGCGGCGATCAGCGTGGATGACGACTGGCACTCGCACGCCTACGACACGGTCAAGGGCTCGGACTTCCTCGGCGACCAGGACGCGATCGAAGTCATGTGCTCGGAGGCGCCGGCCGAGGTGATGGACCTCGAGCACATGGGCGTGACGTTCCACCGCAACGACAAGGGCGAGATGGACCTGCGCGCGTTCGGCGGCGCATCCATGAAGCGCACCGCCTACGTCGCCGACATCACCGGCCAGGCGCTGCTGCACGTGCTCTACGAGCAGCTGCTCAAGCACCACGAGACGGTCGCGCGCTACGAGGAGTGGTTCACGACCTCGCTGCTGCGCGACGACGCCGGCAACTGCTGCGGAGCGATCGCGCGCGACGTGCGCAGCGGGCAGATGGAGGCGTTCACCGCCAAGAACGTGATCCTCGCGTGCGGCGGTGCCGGGCAGGCGTACAAGCCCACCACCAACGGGCTGATCGTGACCGGCGACGGGATCGCGATGGCCTACCGCGCGGGCGCGCCGCTGATGGACATGGAGATGGTCCAGTACCACCCCACGTGCCTGGTCGAGACCGGCATCCTGATCACCGAGGGCGCGCGCGGCGAGGGCGCGCACCTGCTCAACGCCAACGGCGAACGCTTCATGGAGAAATCCGCTCCCAACAAGATGGAGCTCGCATCGCGCGACGTGGTCTCGCGCGCGGAGCAGATCGAGATCAACGAGGGCCGCGGCGTCGGCCCGAACGGCGCCGGCATCTACCTCGACATCACGGTCGTGCCGCGCAAGCGCACGCTCGAGGCGCTGCGCGAGATCGTCAACCTCGGCAAGGACTTCGCCGGCGTGGACATCACGCGCGAACCGATCACGATCCGCCCCGGCCAGCACTACATCATGGGCGGCGTCAAGACCGACGTCGACGGGCGCACGCCGATCGACGGCCTGTACGCGGCCGGCGAGGTCGCGTGCGTGTCGGTCCACGGCGGCAACCGGCTGGGCGCCAACTCGCTGCTGGACACGCTGATCTTCGGCCGGCGCTCCGGCGAACACGCTGCCGCGCGCGCCGCCAGCATGGGCATGCCAAGCGTCGACGCCAACGCGCAGCTGCTCGAGGACGCCGCGCGCATCGACTCGATCATCGCCCGCCCGCGCGAGGGCCGGCGGGTCTCGGAGATCAAGAACGAGCTCGGCGAGACGATGAACAGATCGGCGGCCGTGTTCCGCGACGAGGCCGGGCTGCAGGCTGCGCTCGAGACGATCGCCCGCCTGCGCGAGGAGGCCGACAACGCGTGGATCGACGACCGCGGCACGGTCTTCAACCAGGACGTGCTCGGCGCGATCGAGCTCGGCTACATGGTCGACTGTGCCGAGACCACCGTGGTCGCCGCGCTCGAGCGCAAGGAGTCCCGCGGCGCGCAGTTCCGCACCGACTTCCCCGAGCGCAACGACGGCGAGTGGCTCAAGCACATCGACATCACGCTCGGCGGGGATGGAGCGGCGGGTGGGCCTCAAGTGAGCTACTCGCCGGTCACCATCACCCAGTGGGAGCCAGAGGAGAGGAAATACTGATGGCCGAAGTGCACGACCGCCCGCCGGAGCAGTTCACCCTCAAGCTACGCCGCTACGACCCCGAGTCCGGCGGCGCGCCCTACTGGGACGAGCACACGATCGAGCTCGAGCCCCACCGCTCGGTGCTCGAGGCGATCCTGCAGGCGCGCGACCGCTTCGACGGGTCGATCGGCATCCGCTGCTCCTGCCGCCAGGCGATCTGCGGCTCATGCGGCATCCGCGTCAACGGCGAACCCGCGCTCGCCTGCCACACGCATCTGGATGCCGCCAAGCTCAGCGCCGAGAACGGCGTCATCGAGATCGAGCCGATGGGCAACATGCCCGTGATCAAGGACCTGATCGTGGACATGGACGCGGTCCACTGGAAGAAGATCCAGCGCGTCACGCCGTGGCTCTTGGCCAAGCAGCCGGTGCCCGAGCGCGAGTACCTGGTCTCGAAAGAGGCGATGGTCGACGTCACGCAGACGATGGCGTGCATCCAGTGCGGCGCGTGCGTCTCAGACTGCCTGGCGATGGAGGTCGACCCCGGCTTCATCGGCCCGGCGGCGCTCGCCAAGGCCTACCGCTTCGTCGGCGACCCGCGCGACGACGAGCAGTTCGAGCGCCTCAACGACCTCGCGCAGGACCCGCAGGGCATCTTCGACTGCACGCATTGCTTCAAGTGCGTGCAGGCGTGCCCCAAGGACGTCAACCCGATGGGCCAGATCATGCGCCTGCGGCGCATCGCCATCGGCGACCACCACATCGTCGACCAGAACAACGGCGAGCGCCACGAGGCCGCGGTCACTGGTCTCATACGCAACTACGGCCTGCTTCACGAGGCCGAGATGATCCCCCGCTCCTACGGCGGCAACTCATGGTTTGCCAAGTTCACGCCCGCGGCCGGCAAGGAGTTGCTCTCCTCGCTGCCGGTCATCATCAAGGGCGTCTTGCGCGGCAAGATGAATCCGAAGATCGCGATCTTTGGCCACAAGATCCCCAGCGCTGACCTCAAGGCAGTGCAGGCGATCTACGACAAGATCGAGAGCCGCCCCGAACGCTACGAGCTGAACCTATACATCGCCGGCGAGGACGAAGAGACGGCGCCCGTCGCCGCCGCCGTCGCTGCCGGCACGAGCGCCGACGGCGGGGAGACCCCCGACGCCGGGGAGACCCCTAACGCCCCCACGAGCCCCGAAGGGAGCGCCAACCAATGAAGGTCGCCTACTGGCCCGGCTGTGTGAGCCGCGGCTTCACTCCCGAGCTGCACGGATCGATGGCCAAGGTCGCGCCGCTGCTCGACATCGAGCTGGTCGAGCTCGACCGCGCGTGCTGCACCGGCGCGGGCGTGATCGCCGAGCACAACCAGGAGCTCGCCGACACGCTCAACGCGCGCACGTTCGCGCTCGCGCAGCAGGTCGACGGCGCAGAGCTGATGATGAACATCTGCTCCACCTGCCAGGGCGCGCAGAGCGAGTGCCAGGAGCGCCTGGACGCCAACGCCGAGTACCGCGCGCACGTCAACACCACGCTCGCAGCCGAGGGGCTGACGTACGAGACCGGCCTCACCAACAAGAACTTCCTGTGGCTGCTCGTCGAGGAGATCGGCCTGGAGAGCCTCGCGGCACGCGTCAAGCGCCCGCTCACCAACCTCAAGGTCGGCCCCTTCTACGGCTGCTACATCGTGCGTCCGCGCGAGCGCCTGGGCATCGACGCGGAGCACCCGCGCGACCACTACCTCGACCAGGTGATCGACGCGCTCGGCGGCACCGTGATCGAGTACGCGGGCATGCGCAAGTGCTGCGGCTTCCCGATCATCACCATGAACAAGGAGGCCTCGCTCAAGCAGGCCGGGCGCCACCTCGGCGACGCGGCCGACGCCGACGCCGACTGCCTGGTCACGCCGTGCCCGCTGTGCCACCTGAACCTCGACCTGCAGCAGCCGCTCGCCGCGGGCGTGGTGGGGCGCGAGCTGAACATGCCCGTGCTGCACCTGCCGCAGCTCGTCGGCCTCGCGCTCGGGCTCGACCCCAAGGAGCTCGGCCTCGGCCGCCACGTGGTGAAGCCCACCTCGGTGATCGACTGGTCGACGTCGGTGGTGGCCGCGGCCGCTTAGGACCGTAGGCGGGCCGGGCGGGCCGAGCGCCGGGCGGACAGCCCTGGGCGGCTGCGGACCATCGATCCGCGGGCCATCCATCCGAAGTTCCCCTCGGTCTATCTATTTGTTGTCTTTCGCAGTCCGTATAACAATGGTCCATACTCGAACTTGACAACCGCAGCCTGTACTGCCATCGTAAGTACATGGCGACGGTCAACAAGGGCGAGCGACTGCAGATCCGAGTGGAGCCGGGCGAGAAGGCGGTGCTGGAGCGTGCTGCCGCGGCGGCGCACCTGAACGTCTCCGCGTTCGTGCTGCAGGCTGCGGCATTCAGGGCGGAGGAGATTCTCGCCGAGCGCCAGAGCATCCGGCTCACCTCGCAGGCGGCCGCGGCGTTCACCGAGGCGCTGGAGGGCCCTGCGAACGTCAACCAGCGGCTCGCCGAGGCGCTGCGTAGTCCTCGGAAGTTCGCCTGGCTTGACTGAGCTCCATCGTCCGACGCTGCTCGATCTTGCGCATCATGACCGCGCGGCGTTCGAATCGGGCGACGCTGCGCTCGACGAGTGGCTACGCCGGTATGCCGGCCAGAACCGGCGTCGTGACACCGCCGCCACCTGGGTCATCACCGACGTCGATCACGCGATCGTGGCCTACGCGACCATCGCGATGACCGCCATCGACCGCTCGACCGCGCCGGCGAGCGTCGCGCGCCAGGCTCCCGACCCGGTTCCAGCGCTGCTGATTGGTCGGCTCGCGGTCGATCAACGCCACAGCGGTCTCGGCGTCGGCACCGCGCTCGTGGCCCACGTGCTCGCCACCGCCATCGAGCTCAATGCGAAGGCCGCGTGTCGCGCAGTCGTGGTCAACGCCTTGCGCCCAGCGGCCCGCGAATGGTGGGAACACCTCGGCTTCCAGCCATTTGAGCCAGCCGGCGAGCAATCCCTCGACCTCTACCTCCTCACCGCCGACATCCAGGCCACGATCGTCTGGTAGCGCCCGGGGCGCGACCCTGGCAGGCTGTCGCCGGTGCATCTGAGCGCTGCCGCAGAACAGGCCTGGCCTCCGTTCGTGCTCGTCAGCGGGTTGCTGCTGATCGGCCTGGTCGCCAATCGCGATGGCCTCTTCGAGCAGACCGGGCGTTTCCTGCAAGGCCTCGCGGGACCGCCGGTGGTGCTGCTCGCCGCCTGCCTGCTACTCGTCGCGGTGGTCACCGCTGTGCTCAACCTCGACACCGCGGTGGTGTTCCTGACGCCTGTGCTCGTTCACGCGGCTCGCGGTCGCGGCATCGAGGAGGAGGCGTTCCTGTACGGCGCGGTCTACATGGCCAACGCATCCTCGCTCTACCTGCTGGGGTCCAACCTCACAAACCTGCTCGTCCTGGACCATCAGCCGATCTCGGGCGGCACGTTTGCCGCACGCATGCTCGTGATGGCGCTCGCCGCGACACTCGCCACTGCGCTGGGGCTGTTCGTGCTCTTTCGCCGCCGACTGCGAGCAGCAGCGAGTCGACACCCGCAGCGCGCGAGTTGGAACGCGCTCGGCTTGGGGCTACCCGGCGCGCTGGGCGCCGCCGTCCTCACAATCGCGCTTCGCAACCCCGCGATACCCGTTCTCGTGGTCGGATTGGCTCTGGCCGCGATCGAGGTGATGCGAGGTCGGCTGCAGTGGCGAGAGGTCGTGCGCGCGGTCGGGCCGGTCGTGCTCATCGGCCTGTTCTTGGTGTGCGTTGCGTTGGGAGTCCTCGCGCGATCGTGGGACGGACCGGCGCAGCTGCTCGGCGGCGCCGGGCGTTGGGGCACCACAGGAATCGGCGCGCTCGCGTCGGTGATGATCAACAACCTTCCTGCCGCTGTGCTGCTCTCGGCACACCCGGTCGCGCACCCGAGCGCGCTGCTCTTGGGGCTGAACGTCGGCCCCAACATCGCCGCGACCGGCTCCCTCTCCGCGTTCCTGTGGTGGCGTGCCGCGCAACAGGTACATGCACAACCATCGCTTGTGGCGTTCTCGCGCCGAGGAGCCACCCTCGCCGTATTCGCGATCGTCCTCGCGCTGGCGGCTACGGCCGTTCTGCCGACTGCCCTGTGAGCGCTCCCGCTCGGGTAGTGTTCGCTGCCGTGCTCGTGCCTTTGGCAGTTGGAACCGGCGTTGTGGTGATTGTGGTCGCGATTGCAGTGGTGCTTATCGTGCTCATCGCCGCTGCATCAGCCCGCGGCCGCCAGAAGCGTCAAGCCCAACGACGGGTCGAGGACCGATCAGCGCCCAGCACGGAGCGCACGGAGCGCACGGAGCCGGCATCGCACGATCCCGAGCACGGGGATCACGGCGACGAGGATTAGCCGATCAGAGCGGCGGCCAGTGAAGTCCACTCTTGGCGGGGGATGCCGCCAACGCCGACTGGCTGCAGGCAGACGTGGTCCGCCCCGGCATCCAGATGCGCACGCGCCACCGCCGCAATCTCCTCAGCCATGCCGTGGGGGACGACCGCGTCGATCAGCCTGTCTGAGCCGCCGCGCGCGATGTCCTCGTCGGTGAAGTCGAACCTGAGCAGATTGCTCGTGTAGTTGCGCAGGCCGAGGTAGAGCTCGGCGTAGCGGCGCGCCGTGGCGCGGGCACGGGTGGTGTCGCTGTCGATCACGCACGCCAGCTCGGGCGCGACGAGCGCGTTCTCGCCAACTCGCTCGCGGGCAAACCGGGTGTGCGCAACGGGCGTGAAGTAGGGAATCGCCCCGCGTGAGCGCTCGGCGCTCAGCTCCAGCATTCTCGGGCCAAGCGCCGCCAGGCACCGCTCGTCTATGGGCACGGGTTGGGGCGCGGCATCGAGACCGTCCAGGAACCCGCGCATCGTGGACAGAGGCTTGGCGTAGCCGCTCGTGGCCTCGGGGTGGCCGATGCCGATGCCGAGCAGCAGCCGTCCGGGGAAGTCGTGCGCGAGTGCCGCGTGCTCGGTTGCAAGCTGGGCCGGCTCGTTCTGCCACACGTTGACGATGCCCGTGGCCACGACGATGCGCTCGGTCGCGTCGAGCAGCGGGCGCACCGTCGGCAGCCGTGGCGAGCCCCCCAGCCAGAACGCGCCGTAGCCGAGGGCCTCGACGAGCTTGGCGGCCTCGGCGGCGTTCTCCTCGCCGATCGAGCGGTAGGAGGTCCAGATGCCGATCTTGCTCAACTCCATCTACAGGAGCATTGCAAGCCACGCCTGCGCTTGCTCGCCGCCTTCGGACCCGCGCTGGTCGAGTAGTGTCGAGCGAAATCAACTTGGGGAGGGGCATCGTGGCTTATCTCATCACGCACTTCTGGCCGGGCGCGACCGAGGATCAGTATCGAGCGACGCTGGCGGCAGCACATCCCGCAAATGGGCTGCCGGAGGGCCAGGTCTACCACGCGGCGGGGCCGGCCGAGGGCGGCATCCTGGTCGCCGCGGTCTGGAGCTCCAAGGCGGACTTCGAGCGCTTTGTCAGCGAGAAGCTCATGGGCGGTCCGCCGGTCGAGGGTGGCTTCCAGGGTGCGCCCGAGGAGCGGACTGCCGAGGTCGTGAACCTCGAGACGGCTTGAGGGGCTGAGTCGAAAAGGCAGCCAATCGGCATCGCGCGCAAACGAGGTACTGACGATAATCAGCTTCTACAGGCGAGTCCGCGTGCGCCGGGAGCTGAGAGATGACCGACTCGACATGGCTGTTCATCGAGTGCTGCTGGGTAGCGTGGCTGGTCTATTGGGTGATCATGGCCTTCACGACCAAGCGCACGGTCGAGCGGGGAGGGTTCATCGGGTATCGCCTTGTGGCGGGCATCCTCATCGTTGGATTGCTCGCCGCCGGGCGGCTCCTGCACGTGTCCTCACAGTCACAGCTCTGGCAGACGACGCTCGCGTTGGGAGTTGTGGCCGACTGCGTCGTTCTCGCAGGAGCCGCCTTCACGGTGTGGGCGCGGATCACGCTGGGTCGCAACTGGAGCGCAGAGGTGACGTTCAAGCAGGATCATCAGCTGATTGAGTCCGGCCCGTACGCACTGGCACGGCATCCGATCTACACCGGCCTGATCGTCATGGCGCTCGGCACAGCGATCGACTACGGGCGCGCTTTCGGCTTTGCCGTGCTTATCGCGCTGTGCGGCAGCCTGTGGTGGAAGGCCCGGCAAGAGGAGCGGATCATGAGCAGGCACTTTCCCGACGCCTACGCCGAGTACAGCAAGCACGTCCGCGCGATTATCCCATTCGTGCTGTGAGTCGCAAGCGCGGCGGCTGCGAGCTGCGCACGCGGACAGCGCCCGCGCTCTCGAGCGCCTGATGCCCACCCCCCGCAACCTCTTGAACCTGAAGGCCGTGGACAAGGGCTACGGAAGCCGCTCGGTGCTGCGCGACATCACGCTCGGCGTATCGGCGGGCGAGCGCATCGGCGTGGTGGGGCAGAACGGCGGCGGCAAGTCGACGCTCCTGCGCCTGATCGCCGGTGTCGAGCTGCCGGATTCCGGCGCGCTCACCCGGGCGGGCGACGTCGACGTGGCGCTGCTGGGGCAGCGCGACGAGCTCGACGAGCATCTGACGATCCGCGAAACGCTCGTCGGCGGGCGCGCCGATCACGAATGGGCCGGCGACAGCGAGTTCAGAAGCGTCCTCGATGGGCTCATCGGTGGCGTGGAGCTGCGGCTGTTCGCCGAGGGCATCGACACGCCGATCGCCGGCCTGTCCGGCGGCGAGCGCAGGCGCATAGCGCTCGCTCGTCTGCTGCTCGACGCGCCCGAGCTGCTGCTTCTGGACGAGCCCACCAACCACCTGGACGTCGAAGGCGTCGACTGGCTGGCTCACCACCTGGCCGCGCGGCGGGGCTCGATGCTGGTGGTCACTCATGACCGCTGGTTCCTGGACGCCGTGTGCACGGCGACCTGGGAGCTCGCCGACGGAGCCGTCCACCAGTACGACGGGGGCTACGCGGCGTACGTGCTCGCCCGTGCCGAGCGCGACCGCCAGCAGGCCGCGCGCGAGGACCGGCGCCAACAGCTCGTGCGCAAGGAGCTCGCGTGGCTGCGCCGCGGACCGCCGGCGCGAACCTCCAAGCCGAAGTTCCGCATCGAGGCCGCCAACGCGTTGATCGCCGACGAGCCGCCCGCGCGCGACCGTGCCGAGCTGCTGCGCTTCGCCACCGCGCGCCTGGGCGACAAGGTGCTGGACGCCGTCGACGTCTCGCTCACGCTCGGCAGCAGGGAGGTGCTGCGCGGAGTGACGTGGCGTCTCGGCCCGGGCGATCGCGTCGCGATCGTCGGCGTCAACGGCTCGGGCAAGACCTCACTGATGAAGCTGCTCGCCGGCGAGCTCGCGCCGAGCGCCGGCGAGGTCCAGCGCGGCGCCACGGTGCGCCTCGCGCACCTCTCGCAGGACACGGTCGAGATCCCCGGGCATCTGCGTGTGCTCGAGTCCCTGGAGCAGGTGCGAAGCCATGCCGTCCTCAGCGACGGGCAGGAGATCACCGCGGCGATGCTGTGCGATCGCTTCGGCTTTCGTGGCGAGAAGGCACGCACGCTGGTGGCCGACCTCTCCGGCGGCGAGCGCCGGCGGCTGGCGCTGATGCGCCTGCTGATGGGAGGGCCGAACGTGCTGCTGCTGGACGAGCCCACCAACGACCTCGACCTCGACACGCTCACGGCGCTCGAGGATCTGCTCGACGGCTGGCCGGGCACGCTCGTGGTGATCAGCCACGACCGCTACTTCGTGGAGCGGGTCTGCGATGACGTCCACGCTCTCACCGCCGCGGGCGGGCTCCGCCACCTCCCTGGAGGGATCGACCAGTACCTCGAGCAACGCCGCGCCGCCGAGACGCCCCAGCCCACGCGCACCCCGCAGGCGCAGCAGCTCCCCACGGGAGCGAGGATACGCGCGCAACGCAAGCAGACCCAGCGCTCCGAGCGCGAGCTCAAGCGGCTTGAGGCGGCCATCGAGCGGCTCGCCGAGCGCGAGACCGCGCTGAACGCGCAGATGGCGGCCGCCGCCAGCGACCACGCCCAGCTTGTGAGGCTCCAGAGCGAGCTTGCGCTCGTCGTCACCGAGCGCGAACAGCTGGAGACATCGTGGCTGGAGACGTCGGAATCACTCGAGGGCTGACCTGCCGCGGCTCGAGTGCCGCTCGCAAGGCCTGGCTCTCAGGTTGCCTCGGCCGGAGCATCGCAGCCGTACAGATGCTCGCGCAGTTGGTCGCAGCTCTCATCCGACCAGCGCCCACTCGCCTCCAAGGCCTCGATCAGATCTTCAGCATCTCGAAGCAGGCGCTGGCTCTCAGGCTCGCCGAACAGCAGCGCGTCGGCGGCCTCGAGCAGTCGCTCGCGCTCCTTGGCGTGCAGCTTGGCGGGGCCCTGGCGATCGATCGTCTCGAGCAGCGCCGTGTAGTGCGCGCCACGTGCTGTCATCGGCTCGGCGGTGCTCATCATCGTGCTCCCAGGTTAGCCACCCTTGCCTGCACGCACGCGAACAGCTCCCGGCGGCGCATGAGATCTCTACGAGCAAACCGTTCCATCTTGTAACGATCTCTTGGTCAGAATGACTGCGGCTGCTCTACGGCGGTCACGCGTGCGCTCGCCGAGCGCCCGAGGCGCTCGACCTCTTCGTCCATCAGCGGCAGGAGCCGCTTGACGTCGCGCCTGGCCTGCAGCTCCGCGAGCCTCGACGTCAGCACGGGCTTCAGCCAGCGCAGCACACCGACCCAGCCGGGGACGTTGACCCGCTTGGCGCGCCTCTCGATGCCGCGCACGAATGCCTCGGCGCACTCCTGCACCGAGGTCGTCGCGCCCAGCGGTCCCGGCAGCAACTCGAGCATCTCGCGAAACGCCGCCAGGTCCTGCTTGGCATCCTGCACCATCGGCGTGTCGATCCACGACATGTGCGCGCTGCCCACCGCGACGCCCTTGTAGCCAACCTCCAGGCGCAGCGCGTTGGCGAAATGCTCCACCCCCGCCTTGCTGGCGTTGTATGCCGCAAGACCGGGCGCCGGCGCGTAGGCGGCCTCTGAGGAGACCACCAGGATGTAGCCCCGCCGCCGCTCGAGCTCAGGCAGCGCCGCCCGCACAGTGTGAAAGACACCCGTGATGTTGATGTCGATGAGGCGGCGGAAGATCGCCGGATCGACCGCACGGACCGAGCCGTAGCTGGCGATCCCGGCGTTCGCCACCACGACGTCGATGCCGCCGAAGCGCTCGACACCGTGAGCGACGGCCGCCTCCATGTCGGCAAGCTCGGTGACGTCGCCGATGACCGACGTCGCGCGGTCCTCGCCAAGGCGCTCCACGAGCTCGCGCAACGGGTCGGCGTCGAGATCGACGAGCACGACCTTGGCGCCGCCGGCGACCAGTCGAGCGGCCGTCGCAGCACCAACGCCGCGTGCGCCGCCGGTGATGAGCGCCACCTTGCCTTGCACTCTGCTCATGGGGCAACGATACACTCGCGCCCCGCACGTCAGGCCGATGACTACCGCCCCGCACATCAGGCCGATGACTACGCTACCCGCGTGCGGATCCTCACCGTCGTCGGCAACCGGCCGCAGTTCATCAAGGCGGCCGCGGTGTCGGGCCCGCTGCGCGAGCGCCACGAGGAGATCCTCGTGCACACCGGCCAGCACTACGACGACTCGCTCTCGCGCGTGTTCTTCACCGAGCTCGGCCTGCAGCGCCCGGACCGCGAGCTCGCGATCGGCGGCGGCTCCAACACGTCGCAGACCTCCCGCATGCTGGCCGCGCTCGAGCCGCTGCTCGCGCAGCTGCAGCCGGACGCGGTGCTCGTGTACGGCGACACCAACTCGACGCTCGCCGGCGCGCTCGCCGCGGCGCAGGCGGGAATCCCGGTCGTGCACGTCGAGGCTGGCATGCGCTCGTTCGACCGCACGATGCCCGAGGAGCTCAATCGCGTGCTCACCGACCATCTCGCCACGCTGCTGCTGTGCTCATCGCAACTCGCCGTCGAGAACCTCCGCGCGGAGTCGCTCGCCGGCCGATCGACTCTCGTCGGTGACGTGATGGTCGACGTCGCCCTGCGCTGGCAGCCGGCCGCCCGCGCCAACGCCGCCGTGCCGGGCGCCTACGGGCTGGAGCCCGGCTCCTACCTGCTGCTTACGGCCCACCGCGCCGGCAACGTCGACGACCCCGAGCGCCTGCGCGCGCTCGTAGAGCTCGTCGAGGCGCTACCAGCGCCCGTGCTGTTCCCCGTGCACCCGCGCACGCGTGCGCGCCTGCACGACGCGGGCCTGCTGGCCGAGCTGCAGGGCGCCGACGGGCTGACGCTGAGCGAGCCGCTCGGCTACATCGAGTTCAGCGCGCTGCTGTGCCAGGCGCGCGCCGTGCTCACCGATTCCGGCGGCGTCCAGAAGGAGGCGTACCTGGCGGGTGTGCCGTGCGTGACGCTGCGCGCGAACACCGAGTGGGTCGAGACCGTCGAGAACGGGTGGAACACGCTGGTCGACCTCGACGCACGCGCGGCCCTCGCAGCTCTCGAGCGCCGGCCGCCGGGCGAGCGCGCCGCTCTCTACGGCGACGGCCACGCGGCCGAGCTCTGCGTGCAGGCGATCGAGACGCTGTGACGAGCTCCAGGACCCGGCGCCCGCTTCCGATCCGCTAGACCACGGTCGCAACGCTCGGGCCGGAGAACGCGTGGACGCGGTTGCGGCCGCCTTCCTTGGCCGCGTACATCGCTCGATCGGCCTTGCGCAGCAGCTCGCTCGGCTGGCGTGCGTCCGTGGGCAATACGGCGACTCCGAGGCTCGCTGTGACGTCAGCGATGCCTTCGAGCTCCGCGTGCTCGATCTCGCTGCGTAGCTTCTCGGCGACGAGCATGGCGGCGGCGCGATCGGTGTCGGGTAGCAGCACCAGGAACTCCTCACCGCCAAAGCGGGCGGCGAAGTCGCTGAGGCGGATCGTCGCTTGAACGATGCTTCCCACCAGCGCCAGCGCTCGATCGCCGCTCTCATGGCCGTGCTGGTCGTTGAGGTCCTTGAAGTGATCGAGGTCGAGCAGGATCGCAGCGAGGGGGCTCTCGCTGCGATCGGCCTGCGCGGCCATCGCCTCGAACGCTTCGTCGGCCGCCCGACGGTTGGGCAGCCCGGTGAGGGTGTCGCTCGCCGCGCGTCTCTCGGCGGTTGCGAGGTTGCGCTGGTTGGCGAGGATAGGTGACGCCTGGGCAACCGACTCGTGCAGGCGAGCGCGGGATCGGGCGTCGATCGCCTTCACGGAAGCGACCAGAACCGAGCCGATCGTCGTGCCGCCGACCAACAGCGGCTCGCACGCGGTCGACCCCTTGATCTCGCCACAGATCTCGCACGCCTGCAGCCCCCGCGGATCGCCTGGGTTGCGGTCGTATGAGTGGCCGAGACGGACTGCCATGCACGAGCGCGAACGCATCTGCTCGGTGTTGGCGTCACGCACCAGCGAGTCGCGCCCGCCCGCGGTGATCTCCAGCCGGTTCTCGCGGTCGTTGCAGCCCAGCACCGCCGCGCCCACCTTCGGGAGCAGTTTCTCCACGTAGCGAATCAGGAGGGTGTGCGACTGCTGCTCGGACTCCGACGCCTGCATCAGCTCGCGCATCTCCGCCTGGTCGTCCTGACGCGTCCGCTCTCGGCGTGCCGCGCGATGCGTCAACAGCAGCCCGCCGCCAGCCAGCAGAGCGGCAAGCGCGATGGCGACGGCGACGGCGACCGCTGTCGCCGCCGACAGGCTCTGGGTGCGCTTGAGGCTGAGCGACGCGTCGAACGACGCGTTGGCCTTGCGGAAGCCATCCATCACGCCTTTGGCCTGCACGGCCTGGGCGTCGGACTGCACGTGACCGGTGCGCTCGACGGCGAGGATCGCGGCCTGGGCCAGCGCATGCCAGGCGCTCGCGCTGCGCGCCTGATCGGCTATGCCGCGCTGCAGGGCGGAGTCTCCCGCGACCAGTGAGCGGAGTTCCGCGATGCTCGAGGCGAACGCGCTCGTGCCCTGGTTCCACGGCGCGAGGAACAGCTGCTGTTCGGTCTGGAAGAACCCTCTCGCACCGGTCTCCTGATCGAGCATCGCCGTGAGCATGGTCTGCGAGGCCGCCTGCTCGCGGGCACTGAGAAGGGCCGCGCTGCGCTGGACGTTGGCGGTCGCGAAGACAGCGAGCGCGATCAAGGTCACCGGAATGGCGACCAGCGCGCCTGCGCGCCATGAGGATACGAGCTTCACAGGATAGGGCTCGACGCTTCCCAGCCCTAGCTTGACCTGGAGCGGCATAGTCGGCAGACGGTGCGCAAACGGGGCGGCCCCCATGTGTCCACTCCCCGGCGCGAGCTACCTACCAGGTCCAACTTGGACGATGGGCACAGATGGACCCAAATCCTCGTGTACCACCCCTGCACCCCCCGCGTGACTGGTCGACGCCCGGCGCTCCAGCCGCGATCGCGATCGCGATCGCGCTGTTCCTCGGCGTCTTCGCGCTCCGCCAGGGCGATACGACCGTGGGCGACGCCGAGGGAATCCTGTACGTCCTCCCGATTGCAGTGCTCGCGCTGCGGTTCGGCCTGCGCGGCGGGCTCGCGGGCGCCGCCACGAGCTTCGCGCTGATCGTCGTGTGGGACCTCGGGCACCATGCCGCCGCGGTGACGGTGGCCGGCTATCTGAGCCGCGGCGTCGCGTTCCTCGTGCTCGGGGTGCTGCTCGGCGTGTTCGTCGACCAGCGCCGCAGGCTGCAAGCCGAGATCATGCGCTACTACGACGTCTCGCTCGACCTGCTCGCGACGGCGGATCTGACGGGTCGCTTCACGCGCGTGAACCCGGCGTGGGAGCGCCTGCTCGGACACTCCCGGGAGACGCTGTGCTCGCGGCCGTTCATCGAGTTCGTGCACCCGGATGACCGCGCGCGCACGATCGCGGAGACCGCCGCGCTGCTCGACGGCTCACGCGAGACCGTCAGGTTCCGAAACCGCTATCGCACCGCCGACGGGCACTACCGGTGGCTGCAGTGGAACGCCGCCGGCTCACCGGCGGAAGGCGCCATTCACGCGGTCGCGCGCGACGTCACCGCGGAGCACGACGCCGAGCAGCAGCTGGCAGACAACGCGACATGG
>Ga0187890_10000615_pt1 | contig 25527 bp, 23 predicted proteins | sample June2016WEW_21_1_FD_133005 | JGI IMG/M metagenome (GOLD analysis project Ga0187890, IMG submission 133005) | Peatland microbial communities from SPRUCE experiment site at the Marcell Experimental Forest, Minnesota, USA - June2016WEW_21_10 | ecosystem: Environmental > Terrestrial > Soil >... | reverse complement strand
CCTGCCGGTGGCGCAGTGACCCGCTAGGCGGCGAGAACGCATCAGCCCGGACTTGCGGCGCCCGGGCTGATGTCTTGTTTCCCGGGGATCAGGCGGACGGGCGCAGCCAGACACCGAAGTCCTGGCCACTGGTCCACAGCACGTTCGGGCTGATGACCACCGTGCCGGACGCCCCGGCACTGAAGGCCGAACGCCCCCGGGTTCGGTGGTACCCGGATCCGGGGCGGCCTTGGAGACGGGCGAGAGTGCCGGGCCGCACGTCGGCCGCCTCGACCGCGAGCACGCGTCGCGGTCGCCGGCGGGCGGAAGCCGCCGCCGGTATCCGCGGACCACAGCTGCCGTGGTCAGGTCTCCCGGTTCGAGCCCGCCCCCACCTTCCAGAGATCCCCGGCAGCCACGGGGTCGCCCTCCACGGTGAAGAAGGCCCCGCCCGCCTTGGCCAGCGCTATCTGGGTCGCCCGGTAGTGGTGGCCGCACAGCAGCAGATCGGTCGGACGGGACCGGCCGGGAGCGGGGGGCATGATCACGACGGCCGCGGGGCCGGCCGCGCAGCAGCAGGCGTGGGCAGCGAATCTCAGTGCGCGCCAGTCGATCGCACCGCAGCCCGGCTCCGGCGGCGTGGTCTCAGAGCGGGCCACCGGCGGGGCGGCGGGGCTCAGGTGCAGGTCACTGGCAGTCATGAATACAGCGTCGCGCGCGCACGCGACCACGGGGAGGGGCCTAAAGCCCGCGCCGCAGTGCCATAAGACCCCTGAACTTCCGGCGCGGTTATGCCCAGCGTCCGGCCCGCCCGGGCCCCCGCTCGGGCTCCCGGACGGGCCGGGGCGCGGAGAACCGCCCGGTTCGTGCGGCGTTTCCCGCACCGTCACAGTCACCCAGCGGGCGCGGCGGCGCCAGAGCCCGAAGTCCCTTCCAGGGTCCCGGCCGTCACGCCCAGCCTGGCCAGCGATCCTCGATGCACGGATGGCTCACGTCACCCCGCAGCCCGGCCAGGCAGCCCGTCATCGGCTACCAGGAGACCTTCGGCGCCCGCTTCCGCCCCGGGACAAGCTAAGATATAGGGGGTGGCTCGCCGTAACTACCTGTATCCAGGGCAGTTTTGCAATATGTCGAGCTACCCCGGTACGCATCCAGACCAAGCCGCGCGATCTGTGCACGTCCTGCCCGTTTTCTGGGATCGCCGCGAGTCCATAGACGAAATCGAATGGGGTTGTCCCAAATACCTAGGCGACGGGTTCGGGGCAGGCGAGACGCTAAGATAGCATCTCGCCCGACGGGACGAGGCTAGGGAGTCAGTGGCGGCATGAGACCTCGTGAATGGCTACTACTGCCGGATGGCGGCGTGCAGCGCGTGATCACCGTAGGCGACGAGCTTGTCTCCCTGAGCATGGACGAGCAGCGTGCCGACGCCGCGCAGCGCGAACAGGAGCGGCGAGCCGCACTCCGTGCCCAGCGTGCGGCGTGGGGCGCAGAGGTTCGCTCCCGGAGCACGATCGTCCGCTGCGCCTGCGGAAAGCCGGTAGCCGCCTATTACGGCACGTCCGCACGCTCATGTGGCTCTCGGGAATGCGTAGCGCGGCTCTGGGCCGGGGTCGCGGCATGATGTCCTGGCGGGGTCTGCCCATCCGCTGTGTCTTCATTTCTGGCTCGCCATTCCCTGGCTTGTTGTCAAACGGCTAGTCCGCTAGTTCGACGCCGACCGTAAGCTAATCGAGACCCGCACCTGACCGCGCGAGGAAATCGGCAGGGCAGAGGAGATGGCTCTAGTCTGGTAGCCATGCCCAGTGCGAGCTATGCCGACCCGCGGCTGGCGGCCCTGTACGACGCGCTGAATCCGCCCGACGCCGCCGCGGCGTTCTACCTCAGCCTGCCCGGCGCGCCGCCAGCCCGGATCCTGGACATGGGCTGCGGTACCGGGCAGCTCGCCTGTGAGCTCGCGGCCCGGGGGCACGACGTGACCGGCGCCGACCCGGCGGCAGCCATGCTGGCCCTGGCCCGCGCCCGGCCCGGCGGCGACCGGGTGCGCTGGATCCAGGCCGACGCCGCCAGCCTGGCCACCGAGCCCCGTTTCGACCTGATCGTCATGACCGGGCACGTGTTCCAGCTGCTCCTGGAGAACGATGAGGTCCGCGCGGCGCTGCGGGCCCTGGCCCGGCATCTGGCCCCGGGCGGCCGGATCGCGTTCGAGACCAGGAACCCGGCCGTGCGCGAGTGGCAGGACTGGAACCCGCGGGACACCAGGCAGCGGGTGCACGCGGCGGGCCTGGTGGCCGACGTGCACTACGACATCAGCGCGGTTGCCGGTGAGCTGGTCACGTACGAGACCTGGTTCCGCTTCGCCGGCCTGGGCGACGGCCCCGGCCCTGGCACCCGCGCCGGTGACGCAGAAGACCGGACCGTGGTGGTCCCGGACACGCTCCGGTTCATGGACCAGGCTGAGGTGGCCGGGTTCATCGCGGAGGCCGGCCTCACGCGGGTCACCTGGTACGGCGACTGGGATGGTTCGCCCTGCGGGCCGGCGAGCCCGGAGATCATCGCCATCGCCGCCGGGGACCGGGCCGCCCCAGGCGCCGCGGACGGCTAGGAGCCGTCCGCCTGGCCGAGCAGCCGGGACCTGACCTCGTTCTTGAGTACCTTGCCCACCCTGGAGCGGGGGAGGTCGGGCCACACCTCGACGTGCTTGGGGGCCTTGACGCCGCCGAGGCGCTCCTTGACGAACGCGCGGAGATCGTCGCCCGGGACATCCCGGCCGGGATGGGGCTGGACGACGGCGGTGACCCTCTCGCCCCACTTGTCGTCCGGCAGGCCGACGACCGCGCAGTCCAGCACGCCCGGGTGGGCCATCAGGGCCTGCTCGACCTCGGCGGAGTAGACGTTGAACCCGCCGGTGATGATCATGTCCTTGGCCCGGTCCACGATGTAGAGATAGTTGCCCTCGTCGAGATAGCCGATATCGCCGGTGTGGTGCCAGCCGTGCCGCCCGGCCTCGGCGGAGGCCACCGGGTCCTTGTAATAGCCGGCCATGACCAGGGAGCCGCGGACCACGATCTCGCCCCGCTCGCCCGGGGGCAGCAGCCGGCCCTGGTCATCCATGATGGCCACGGTGACCAGGGGGCCAGGGCGCCCGGCCGACGCGAACCGTTCGGTGGCCAGTGTGCCATCGGCCCGGAAGTGATCTTTCGGTGCCAGGGCCGAGATCATCATCGGCGCCTCGGTCTGCCCGAACAACTGCCCCATGACCGGGCCGATCGCGCCGATGGCCTGCTCCAGGCGCGCGGCCGACATGGGGGCCGCCCCGTACCAGAGGCATTGCAGTGAGGTCAGGTCGGCCGCGGCCAGGCCAGGCTGATCGAGCAGCAGGTAGACCAGGGTGGGTGGCAGGAAGGCGTGGGTCACCCGGTGCTGCTCGATCAGCGCGAGGAACCCGCCCAGGTCCGGCGCGGGCATGATGACGATCTCCCCGCCGAGTGCCATGACCGGGAAGCAGAGCACGCCCGCCGCGTGGGTGAGCGGGGCGAGGGCGAGATAGACGGGGCGCCCGTCAAACGGGTAGCCCATCAGGGTGAGGGCCGTCATCGTCTCGATGTTGTGCCCCGTGAGCAGCACCCCCTTCGGCTGGCCGGTGGTGCCGCCGGTGCCCGCGATCATCGCGATGTCGTCGACTGGACTGGCATGCCAGGGCTGGCCCGCCAGGCCGTCCACCCAGTCGTCGAACGCGATGGCCCCTGGCGCGGCCCGGTCGAGGCAGACCAGCGTGGTGACCTTCGGCAGCTCCGGGGCGATCCGGGCGACCAGCGGCGCGAACGATCCCTGGAAGATCAGGCAGGCGCAGTCGAAGAGGTCCAGGAGGGCGCGGTTCTCGCCTGCCTCGTTGCGGGGATTGACCGGGCACCATACCGCTCCGGCCCGGGCGATGCCGAACACGCAGGAGAACGCGACCGGGTCGTTGGCCGACAGCACCGCCACCTTGTCGCCGGGCCGGATGCCGGACCGCGCCAGGGCCTGGCCGATCACCCAGGACAGCCGCTGCACCTCGCCGTAGCTGCGGCTGCGGCCGTCCATGGTCAGGCACGGTGCGGCCGGGCCGAGCGAGGCGCCCTTATCCAGGAAGTCGGTCAGCTGCATGGTGAGTGCTGGCATGGTCGGTGCTGGCATGTCAGCGCTGGCGTGCTGAGTGCTGGCGTGCTGAGTGCTGGCATGGTCAGTGCTGGACGGTGAGGACAGGCTCCATGACCAGCCCGAAGCCGCGCAGCATGCCCAGCAGCTCGCGGTGGCCGAAGGCCTGGCAGCCGGACGCGAAGCCGACCCTTCGCGGCGGCTGCTGGAGCAGCGAGTACGCGGCGTAGGCCTGCAGGGCGCCGGTCTGCTTGTAGTTGCAGTTGCCGTGCAGGACACAGTGCGCGCGGCCGAGCGGGCCGGACGCGTAGACCGAGTCCAGCGACGTGTTGATCCGCGGGTTCTCCCGCGGCGGCATCTGGTTCATCACGGCGGCGGCCTGCTCGGACAGGGCGGTGTACTTCTCGGCGTCGGACAGGTCCTTGATCTGCTCCAGCGCGCCCGCCACGATCTGCGGCACGCCCATCATGAGCGCGCGGTTGAAGACGCCGCCGAGCACCTTGACGTTCGCGACCCGCGGGTCGCGGCGGAACCAGACCGGATGCGAGGTGCCGCCCCACGGCAGCGCCAGCCCGGTCTCATGCTGGCCGGGAACCACGACGGTGTAGAGCCCGGCGTCGGCCGGCCATTCCACGTACTCGTTCTGCTCGAGGTAATAGGCCTTGGCCAGCGCGGCGTTGACCAGGATCGTCCGCGTCGAGGCGATCGTGGGCAGGCCTTTCCAGAACACCTCGATGTCGAGCGTGTCCAGGCCCGGCATCTCCAGGCAGATGTCGGCCGCGATCTCGCCGGTGGTGTACATCTGCGCCACGCCCGGCGCCAGCAGCAGCCCGCGCGCGGCCATCTGCTCGCCGTAGGTCTCGTCGCAGGTGATCAGCCAGTCCTGCTCGCCGGTGGTGTCGAGGTAGTGGCAGCCGGCCGCCAGGCAGGCCTCGACCACCTCGCCGCCGTGGCGCGCGAACGGCCCGACCGTGTTGAGCACCACTGAGGCGCCGGCCAGCAGCTCGGTCAGCGGCCCGACCGCATGCTCGACCTCGATCACCTCGTGCGGCACCGTGCCGATGCCGGGCACCCGGTCCAGGGCCTCGGAGATGCGGGCCTTGTCCCGCCCCGCCGCGATGAACGGGATGTTGAACTCGCGCAGGTACTCGCAGATCAGCTGCCCGGTGTACCCGGACGCGCCGTAGACGACGACCCGCTTGTCTGTGGTCATGATGCGCCTTTCGCTGGAAAGTCAGGAGGACCTGGTCACATGCCCATGCCGCCGTCAACCGGCAGCCCGGCCCCGGTGATGAACCGCGCGCCGTCGGAGGCCAGGAACACGACCGCGTCGGCCATGTCCGGCACCTCGCCGAGGCGGCCGAGCGGGGTCTGCTCGATGACCCCGCCGACCGCCGACTCTGCGCTGGGGAACAGGCCGAGCGTGACCATGTCCGAGGCCAGCTGCAGGCCCATCTCCGTCGCCACCAGGCCCGGGTAGACGCAGTTCACCCGGACGCCGTAGCCGAGCTTGCCGGATTCCATCGCCGCGACCCTGGTGAGCCGGTCCACGCCCGACTTGGTGGCGGAGTAGCCGGCGATGCCGGGGAAGGCGATGGTGGCCGCCACCGAGGCCACGTTGATCACCGCGCCGCCCTGGCCGGCCGGGCCGCCGGGGCGCATCGCCCGGAAGGCGTGCTTGATGCCCAGGGCCGTGCCCAGCACGTTGACCTCGAGCATGCGCCGGACGTCGGCGGCCTCGATGTCGATGACCAGGCCGGAGATCTCCACCCCGGCGTTGTTGACCAGGATGTCCAGGCCGCCGAGGGCGCTGATGGCCTGGGTCATGGCCTGCTCCCAGCTCGCCTCGCTGGTCACGTCCAGCGGCACGAACTCGGCGGTCGCGCCGGACTGCCGCAGCGCGTCGGCGGCCGACTTGCCCAGGTCTTCCCGGACGTCACCGATCACGACCGCCGCGCCGGCCCGGGCCAGCGCCTCGGCCATCCCGGCACCGAGCCCGCGGGCCCCGCCGGTGACCAGTGCCTTCCGCCCCGTCAGCTCGTACACGCTCACTAGGCACCTCTTCCCGGGACCGCCATGGGCCCGTAGCCCCGCAGCACGAGGCTGCGGATCATGTGACGTGAGTCATAGACTGGCCGCGGGACTTGACAACTGTCAAGAGATACTTAGACGATCGTCCAGAGAAATCTGGTCGCCTGTCAAGATCGCAAAGAAGCACGCCGGGTACACTCTTGACCTGCAGTTCGCGGGGGCATGCGGGAACTGATTGGACCCTGACAGTGACCAAGGCAGTCCAGATTGTGACCGAGACAGCGGCGCAGACCGGCACGGCCCAGGCCGCCGCGGCCCAGGCCGAGCCAGCCCAGGCCGAGCCAGCCCAGACGGAGAGAGCCCAGGCAGAGACAGCCCAGGCAGAGACAGCCCGGACAGAGACAGCAGAGCGGAACCGCGACCGGGTCGCCCGCCGCCAGCTGGACAAGTTCGCGGAACGGCGCGCTCAGCTGGCCGCGGCGGCGCTGCAGACCCTGGCCGAGCAGGGCTACGCGCGGACCAGCCTGCGTGACATCGCTCAGAACTCCGAGTTCTCGCACGGCGTGCTGCACTACTACTTCAGCGACAAGACCGAGCTGATCACCTACTGCGTGCGGCAGTACAAGGCGGAATGCGTGACCCGGTACGACAACATCGTCGCCACCGCCACCTCTGCAGGCGAACTCAAGCGGGGGTTCGGGGCGGCCATGGCCGCCACCCTGGTGGAGGAGGCCACGCTGCACCGGCTCTGGTATGACCTGCGGAACCAGAGCCTGTTCGACGACTCCTACCGCCACGACGTGACCGAGATCGACCAGAGCCTCGAGCGCATGATCTGGCGCATTGTCAGCAAGTACTCCGACCTTGCCGGGACCCCGCTGGCCGTGCCCTCCGGCCCTGCCTACGCCGTCTTCGACGGGCTCTTCCAGCAGGCGCTGATCCGGCACCTGGCCGGCCGCGCCGACGCGGCCCGGGACCTCGACGAGAGCGTCCAGCGTGTCCTGGAATCACTGGCCGTCCGCGGCTGAGCGCGGAGGCCGCAGCCGCCAAGCGGCCGCCACCAGCGTGGGCGGCCCCCCACAGCGACCGCCCCCGTGACACCCAGGCCGCTAAGGGCTGCCGCAGCAGGTAGATGAGAATGCGCCAGCGAAATGCACGGCTGTCTGTTCGTGATCAGACGATTGGTGTCGTCCCCGCGACACCAATCGTCTGATCACGCTCGCGGGAGGCCCGGCCTGGCGGCCCAGCGGTAACACTGGTAACAACAGCAAGGCAGGCCACACAGGTACGGGCCGCGCGGAGCCTTGGCGGACGGGGCGGCGGCTCCCTGGGCGGTCGTGGACGTAAGTGGCCGCGGGAGCGGCCCTTTCCGTCCACATCCCGCAGGATTGCTGGGCCGGGGCCCGGCGTTGACCGGCCGCCAGTACCCAGGCAGACTCGGCGCGTGACCGAGTGGATCTATTTCATTCATCCCCCGCGGGACGACTTCGCGGCGACCATGACCGACGACGAAAAAGCCGTTTGGGCGCGGCATTTCGAGCGGCTGCAGCGACTGCTCGCGGATGGGCAGCTGATCCTGGCCGGTCCCACGCTCGGCCGCGTCAATACCGGGGTGGCAGTCTTCGAGGCCCCGGACGAGGACGCCGCACAGCAGATCATGGCGGCCGACCCGGCGATCAGCAGCGGTTACGCCCGGGGCGAGCTGCGGCCGTTCCTGGTCTCGCTGCTCCGCGGCCGGGACTGAGACCCGCGGGGACCGCGCGGCACTCAGGCGGTGGCGGACTGGCCGCAACGAAAACCTCACCCTCGAACTCCCCGCCGCCACCGAAGCGGCCGTGCGGCAGCGGCCCTGGCCGCAGATCAGCCCCTGAGCTTTTATCCGGAGTGGCGGTGCAGGAAGTCCAGGGTCCGCTCGTTGAACGCCTCGACGTTCTCGTAGATCGGGGCGTGCGCGCAGTCCTCGAACACCACGACCTCCGTGTTGCTGATCCCCTGGGTGAGCGGGTCCGCGAAACGGGTGGAGGTGACGTGGTCGTGCCGGCCGAAGGTGATCAGGGCCGGGGCCTGCACGGAGCCCAGGACATCCCGCGCGTCGTGGCCCAGGACCGCCTGCGACTGGCGGAGGAACGCGTCCACCGGCGGCATCGGCCGGCCGCGGACGAAATCGGCCAGGGAGTCGATGTACTCCGGCCGGGCCGCGTACAGCTCAGGCGTGAAGCACCACGGGAAGATTCCCTTGATCACCATGTCCGTCACGCTGCCCAGCGCCTGCGCCATGATCTGCCAGCCCTCGACCACCGTGCGGAGGAACGGGTCGGTGGCCGGCCAGGCGCTGTGCAGGGACAGGGACGCGACCCGGTCCGGGTACTTGGCCGCGAGCCACATGCCAGCGGCCGCGCCGAGCGACAGGCCGGCCACATGCGCCCGGTCCACCCCGGCCGCCTGCATGAACGCGGCGACGTCATCGGCGAACAGTTCGGTGCTGTAGCTGCCCTCCGGCTTGCCGGACAGGCCGGCGCCGCGGAGGTCCACGGTGAAGCAGGTGAAGCTCTTCGCGTAGTCGGCCACCTGGAACGCATAACACGCCTGGTCGGCAGCCAGGTACGGGATAAGGACCAGGGGCTCACCCTCGCCCTGCACCTCGTAGTAGACGTCGATACCGTTCGCCTGCACTACGGGCATCGGGAAACCCCCTCCTTGCTCCGGGGCGGCCCTCGTCGCCCGCCTGCCGTAGCACCGATCGTCCCCCCGCAGGTAAGGTCGCGCCAGTGCCCGGGGTGGATGAGGGCCGGAAGGTCAGCCGTATGCGTGAAGTCCCAGGTCATCACCGTCGGGGATCTGGGACGTCCGGCGCCGCGACCGCCCGGAACCCCGGGGGCGGCCGACGCTGCCGGGCCTGCCGGGCCAGCAGGGTGCCGAGCGGGACCGAGACGGCGATCGCGGTGGCGTGGCCGACCGCGGCCACCTGCAGCGTGCTCAGCCCACCGAAGATGTCACCCACGAAAACCAGGAGGGCCAGGTCCGCCACCGCGGCAGCCCGGGCCGGCCATGAGCCGAAGAGCACCGCCACGGTGATGGCGGACACGACCACGTAGGACGGGCCAACGTCCAGGATCCGGTTCGCGGCCTCGGGCAGCAGCCCGTGCGCGGTCCGGTAGGCCACGATGCCCTCGCTGACCAGCGTGCCGACGACGTGCCCGGTGGCGCAGAGCACCGCTGTCCGCCAGTTGCCCAGCACCCGGTTCGCGCCGAACAGGGCCAGGGCGATCAGCGCAGGCCAGGCCAGCGGGAATCCCTGGGCGATGAACGCGGAGACCACCAGCGAGCCGATCGGGTGCTGATGCAGATTCACCACGTCCGTGCTGGCCCAATGCAGGACCAGGAACTGATCATGGGTGGGCAGGATGGTGTAGATGATCTCGGCCAGCACGAAACCGGCCAGGTACGCCCACGCGACCGCGTACCGGGCCACCACAACGCGGGCCGGAGGCCAGCTCGCCGGCCGCCTACGGGCCAGCGTCAGGTGACGCATGCTCCCAGTGTCAGGCCAGCGCCGCCCTGCCGCCGCCCCTTCACGCGCCACCGATCCGCTCAGCCCGGTTCTTCCTGGGTGATTTCCAGGGCCTTGCCGGTGTAGACGCGGTAGCCGGCCTGCCGGTCGTAGCCGTGGATCTCCGGGGTGTCGAGGCTGCCCATGAAGGCGAGGATCTCCTCGCTGAATACCTGGCCGGGGACCAGCACCGGGAACCCCGGCGGGTACGGGGTCACGAAGGTAGCGGAGACCACCGGCTGGCCGGCCTCCATCCGCTGCTCTACCTCGTCGGGCAGCAGGTACTCGCACCGGCTGTCGTCGTAGGCCAGGACGAACGCGCGCCGCACATCACCCTCGAGAGTCGCGTTCCCGTCGCCACTCAGGAAGGCCGGGTGGAAGCCGCTGAAGTCCGGCAGCGGTGCGCACGGCGCGGTCTGGTTCAGCACCGCGCGGGCGTGCGCCGCCTGCTGCGCGGGGCTCATCTCCACAGCGCCGTCCTCGAGGTCACGGGCGATGGTGACCAGCACCTCGATGAGGTAGGCCACGGCGCTGCGGGTGGTGCCGATGTTCGTCATGAACAGCACGGTGTTCCGCGACGTCTTGTTGATCTGGATGCCGAACTTGTCCATCAGTTGCTCGCGCTTGAACGTCGCGCCATCGATCCCGGTCGGCCCGATGTAGAGGCTGATCCGGGACGGGTCCAGCACGAACTCGTCCTGCTCCCAGGCCTTCTTCATGCTGTCCAGCCCGGTACGCAGCGGCTGGTCGAGACCGGACGCGCGGAACTCGGCCGGGATCAGCTCAGCGGTGGACAGGCAGTGCATGTAGCGGCTCAGCAGCGGGTGGTGGTCGATGGCGTCGCGCAGCCGCATGGCGGACTCGACCTGCCGCTGGACCAGCTCGTAGCCCTCCAGCGCGGCCTGCCGCCGGCCCAGGTCGAGCGAGGCCAGGATCTGGTAGTTCGGGGACGTCGAGGTGTGCGTCATGTACGCCTCGTGGAAGCTCTCCGCCGCCTTCTGCGCGAAGTCCTGGTCGTACACGTGGATCATCGAGCCCTGGCGCAGCGAGGTCAGCGTCTTATGGGTTGACTGCGTGGAGTAGACCCGCACCCGGGCCCGGGCCGGGTCCGGCAGCAGCCGCTGGCCCAGCAGGCGCTCATCGCCTGCGCCGGCCAGGTCCGCCGCCTGGTGCTCGTAGCGGTCCCGGTATTCGGAGGACCGGAGCCGCTCCGCCAGCGTGCGAGCCGCCCGCATCGCCGTGCGCGGCCGGTAGACGGGGTGGAAGCGGGCAAACGCGAACCACGCCTCGTCCCAGAGGAAGACCAGGTCAGGCTTGATGGCCAGGCACTCCTCCATGACCCGCCCGACGTCGTATACGACGCCGTCGAAGGTGCAGTTGGTGAGCATGACCATCTTGACCCGGTCCAGCTTGCCCGCCGCCCGCAGGGCCAGCAGCCGGGACTTGATCTCGCGCAGCGGCACCGCGCCGTACATGGAGTACTGGTGCAGCGGGTACGCGTCGAGGTACCAGACGTGGGCTCCGGCCAGCATCAGCCCGTAGTGATGGGACTGGTGGCAGTTCCGGTCGACCAGGACGATGTCCCCGGGGGCGATGAGCGCCTGGGCCACGATCTTGTTAGCGGTCGACGTGCCGTTCGTGACGAAGAACGTCCGGCGTGCGCCGAACGTCTCGGCCGCCAGCTCCTGAGCCTGGCGCAGCGGGCCGGTCGGCTCGAGCAGCGAATCCAGGCCGCCGCCGGTCGCCGAGGTCTCGGCCAGGAAGATGTTCAGGCCGTAGAAGCCGACCATGTCGCTGATCCAGTGCGAGTTCACGATCGAGTTGCCCTGCGAGATCGGCAGCGCGTGGAACGCGCCGGTGGGGCGGTGACTGTAGTGACGCAGCGCCTCGAAGAACGGCGCGCGGTACCGCTCGTACACACCCGCCAGGATGCTCCGGTGCAGTTCCAGTGCGCCTTCCCGGGCGTGGAAGACCCGGCGGAAGTGATGGCTGAGGTGCCCGGCGATGTCCTCGACCGCGATCTCCGTCATCAGGTACAGGTCGAGTTCGGGGCGCAGTCGCGCCAGCCGCCGGGCGAGGATCTGGGCCCGCTCGTCCGGGGCCCGGCCGTCCATATCCGCGGCGATGCGAGGGTCGGCGAACGGGGCCAGCCTAGGCTCCTCCTGCCCGGCGGCCGGGGCGAAGCGGCGGCGGATGACGCAGGCCTGCAGGCTGGCGTTGAGCTCTGCGGCGATGATCGCTTCCTCGGCGCTGGCCACGACGACCAGCTCGTAGACGAAGTGATCCCCAGGCCGCCGCCAGCTTCGCACCTCCTCGCGCAGGGCCTGCTCCTGGGCGGGCGTCAGCGTCTCGACGACCAGCACCTCGAAGTAGGGCCGCCCCGGGCCAGCCGGGCCAGCCGGCCGGGCCGCGGCCTCTTCCGGGCCGGCCTCGTCATGGTCTTCGCTGACGGACCACCCGGTGCCCGCCCGGTAGGACTCGGTGATCAGTGCCCGGCTGACCCGGGCGACCAGGGACGCGAAACTCGTGTAGCTGCCCGCCGCGAACAGGTCCCGGGCCCGCCGGCAGGCCTCCGGGCCGGGGAACGCCCAGTACTGCTCGACCGGGGCCACGGAGTCGAGCAGCCCGGCGATCGTCTCCAGCAGGCCGCCCAGGGCCTGGCCCGACGCCGCCGCGCTGGCCAGCTGAGCGCTGGCCTCGTCCAGCCGGGACCAGATGTCGCTGCGAGCCTGCCACCAGCTGTTGTACGCCTGTGCAGAGGTACCGGTCATGACGTCACTCCTCGCGTGCTGCCCGTGACGGCCTGGTCTGGCCGATTGTCCACGGATTCCGCCGCCCCCGACCGAATCCTCCTTTCCGGGTCCAGGCCGGGGCAACAGCTGGCGCGAGTTTCACCGGGCATTCGGCGGGGTTTTACCCGGCGGCCAGCCGCCGGCCCGGCGCTGCGGGCAGCCCGCTACCGTCAGCGTCATGGTGACCATGACCTGGCCCGCACCGGGTGCCCGTCCCGTCGGCGAGCTGCTGCGCGAATGGCGCGAGCGGCGCCGGATCAGCCAGCTTGACCTGGCCATCCCTGCTGCTGGCCGGCGGCTACGCCCCGGCGTACCCGGAACACGGGCTGGGCGAGCCGGAGCTGCGGAGCGTCCGCGCTGCCCTGCGCCAGGGTGCTGGCCGGCCACGAGCCCTACCCCGCGGTCCTGGTCGACTGAACTACTCGGCTACCCGGGGGGAATGGCCGAGGTGACCCCGCCCGCCGGCGTGGTGCTGCCGCTGCGCTACCGGCGTGGCGGCCGGGAGCTCTCGCTGTTCAGCATCAGCGCAGCGGTCGGCACGGCGACCGACGTGACCGTGGCTGAGCTGGCCATCGAGGCGTTCTATCCCGCCGACGCGGCCACGGCCGCGGCGCTTCGTTCCGGCTGGTCAGCTCCCAGTGAGCCAGGCGAAGCTCCACGGGACTAGCTCGATCGGGGCCGGCTCGATCGGGGCCGGCTCGATCGGGGTCAGCCGGGTCCGGGGCGCGCCCGTATCCACGGCGGTGCTCGCGTGGGCGAGCCGGGGGTCCCGCAGGCCGGCCCGGGCGGTGATCCCCGCGTCGACGGACTGGCTGAAATCGCTGAAGTTGGTAAGCGACAGGAACGGGGCACTGCGCGGGTGCGCCCGGCGGTAGGCCAGCACGCTCTGGTTCCCCGTGGGCAGGATCTCGGTCGTCCCACCCGACCGCAGCGCCAGCAGTTCCTGGCGGGCACGGGACAGGCTCCGGAGCGCGGCGAACGCACGGCCTTCCACGCTGGCCGGGTCGCCGCGCCGGGCCGCCCGGACCCAGTCCATCCGCGGCCGGTGCATCCAGCGGTTGTCAGGCGCCTGCGCCGGGTCGTCCGCCCACTGGGGGTCGTTCGCCATGGCCAGCTCGTCGCCCATGTAGATGAGCGGGATGCCTGCGAAGGAGAAGACCACCGCGTAGAGGGACTCCAGCCGCCTGAGGGCCAGCGTCAGCTCGGCCTTGTCGCCAGCTGATACCGCGCTCTCGATACCGCACAGCGAGGCGGCCATACCGGAGATGCGGGCGTCCCCGGTCACCGGGTTGTCCTGGAACAGTGCGCCCCGCGCGAACGACCCGGGGAAACGGCCCGCGAAGAACTCGTTGAGGAACCGGCGGTGCTCGAAGCCGGCGAGCCCCACGGCGGCGGCGTCCGCGTCGGAAACGGCCCAGCCGATGTCATCGTGGCAGCGCACGTAGGACACCCACGCGGTCGGCGCCGGCGCGGGCCGGCGGCGGGACAGCGCGTGCCCGGCCAGCCGCACGTCCCGGGTGGCCAGGGTGGACCAGAGCATCACCATCAGCTGGTTGTCGTAGGCCAGGTCGCACTCGGGCTGATAGCGGTCGTGCCCGCCGAGGTACTGGACCAGCATCTCCGGGCCGACGATCGCCTCGGCCTTGAGCGCCAGGCCCGGCGCGGCCAGCCGGGTCAGCGCGCGGAACGCCTGCAGCAGCAGATGGGCCTCGGGCTGGTTCTGGCAGTCGGTGCCGCGCCGTTTCCACAAGAACGGCGCCGCGTCCAGCCGCAGCACGTCCACGCCCCGGTTGGCCAGGGTGAGCATGGTCGCGAGCATGTGCCGGAAGACGGCGGGATTCGCGTAGTTCAGGTCCCACTGGTAGTCGTGGAACGTGGTCCACACCCAGCCCAGCCCGGGCACCTCGGTGAAGCTGCCGGACGCCGTATCCGGGAAGACCTCGGGCAGTGTCGCCTCGTAAGCGTCGGGAATCGTGCGGTCGGGATAGATCAGGTACATGTCCCGGCAGGCGGGATCGCCGGCCAGCGCCTTCCGGGCCCATTCGTGCTCGCGTGCCGTGTGGTTGAGGACCAGGTCGATGCACAGCGTCATGCCGCGCCCATGCAGTTCGGCGGCGAGCATCTCCAGGTCGGCCATGCTGCCCAGCCGCGGATCTACCGCGCCGTAGTCCGCCACGGCGTACCCGCCGTCGCTGTCCCCGTCCCTGGGCTGCAGCAACGGCATCAGGTGCAGGTAGGTGACGCCGAGTTCGCCCAGGTAATCCAGATGCTGCCGGACGCCGCGCAGCGAGCCGGCGAACCGGTCGGCGTAGCAGACGTAGCCGATCATCCGGGACCGCTGGAACCACGCGGGATCGATCTCCCGGCGACGGTCCAGCAACCGCAGCGGCGCGGGCCGCCTGGCCGCCGCGTTCAGCGCGTCAAGCACCAGCTCGGTCGCGAACCGGGTCGCGTCGGTCACGCCTCCGTAGACCCGCTCGAGCGGACCGGCTATGTCGAAGGACAGCTGCTCCAGGCGGGCCAGGAACGCGTCGGCGTCCAGGTCGCCGAGCCGCTGCCGTACCGCGCTTTCCGCCTCGTGGTCCAGCCTGAACAACGCGATACCTCCAGGAGCACGGACGGCTAATGAACGAGAATACGTGCCGGCGCCGTCCCTTGACTTCAAGTGCGGTTGAGGTTCTACGGTCGGGTGAGCCCGTCTTCCCGTCGAATGGAGCAGCAGATGGCCTTCACCGAAGCCGAAACGGCCTACCTTGGCAGCCAGCCCCTGGGAAGGCTGGCCACCATCCAGCCGGACGGCGGCCCTCAGGTCAAGCCCGTCGGCTTCCGCGTCAACCCCGCCCTCGGCATGATCGACGTGACCGGCTTCAACCTGGCCTCCAGCCAGAAGTTCCTTAACGTCCGCCGCAACGGCCAGGCCGCGCTCGTGGTGGACGACATCGTCTCGACCGATCCGTGGCGGGTGCGTTTCCTGGAGATCCGGGGCACCGCGGAGGCTCTAGAGGATGACGCGGACGGCGGCCCGCTGATCCGGATCCATCCCACCCGGATCCTCAGCTTCGGCGTGGAGGAGCCACCTGGCGAGCCGCACCAGACTCGCATGCGGGCCCGCGACCTGGCCGCCTAGCGGCCCGGGGTACGCTGCGCGGGTGATGGCAGAGCAGCCCGGCGCTGGAGGAGCGTACCCACTGTTCAGGCAGGTTGTCCTGGACGCCACCGACGCGAGGGAACTGGCCGAGTTCTACCGGCAGCTGCTGGGCTGGCGGTACCGGCCCGGCGATGAGCCGCCCGCGCCGGGCGAGCCGGATCCCGCCGGCCAGGACTGGCTGGTGCTGAAGGACGCCGCCGGGGCGGTCCGCGTCGCGGTCCAGCAGGTATCGGTGCTGCCTGAGGTGACCTGGCCAGATGGCCCGGTGCCGCAGCAGATGCACCTGGACCTGTACGTCACCGCGGCGGACGAGCTCACCGCGGCGGACGAGCGGGCGCTGGCCCTCGGCGCCCGGCTGATCGCGGATCGCTCCGCCGACCCCGAGGAGCCGCTGCGCGTCTACGCCGACCCGGCCGGGCATCCCTTCTGCATTTTCCTCGGCCCCCCGCCGGCCTGACGCGCTGCGTTAGTGTCCGCGGGTGGCGTCCCAGCCCGGCAGCGGCACCGCGCCGCCGGGCAGGGCGGCCCAGAAGTCGGGCCCAGGTGGCGCCTCGACCTGGATGCGCCTGCCGGCGGCCCAGGCCGCGTCGAACCCGAGCCGCCACGAGTGCAGCAGCGTCCGGCCCGCGGGGGTCCCCTCCCCGCCGGCCCGGCCGAACAGCGGGTCACCCTCGATGGGATGTCCGATCCAGGCGAGGTGCACCCGGATCTGGTGCCGGCGCCCGGTCACCGGGGACACCGCAAGCACCGTGTGTTCCCCGTCGCCGGCCACGGTCAGGAAAGTGGTGGTGGACGGATAGGTCCGTACCTCCTGGAACTGCTCATCCTGAGGCACTGACCAGCGGGACTGTGCCGGTTCGTAGGCGATTGCGGCGCGGTTGGCCGCCACCCGGACCCGGTTCTTGCGGCCGACGCTGAGCGGCAGCTCGATCGTGCCGTGCGGGGGCAGCCCGCTGGTGCCGGTGATGGCCAGGTAGACCTTATCCACGGTGCGCCGGCTGAACTGGCGGGTCAGATCGCCGTGCAGGCGCAGGTCCTTGGCCAGCAGCAGGGCACCGGAGGTCACCTTGTCGATCCGGTGCGCGGGGTAGAGCTTCTCGCCCGCCTCCTCCGCCAGCCGGACCAGGTCGGTGTCATGCCGCTCGCCCATGACCGCGAGGCCGGCCGGCTTGTTCAGCACCAGGGCCGCGTCGTCCTCGTACAGCACGGTGCCGGCCCGGATCTGCGCCCAGTCGTTCACCCGGCCCACCGTATCCGGGTCTGCGGGCAACCCGGCCGGCCGCTCCCGCGGCCCTGCCCCGTCCACCGCGTCCTTCGCGCCGCAGACGGCGAAGCCGGTCAGTGCCGCCGCGGCACAATGGCGCGGGTCATCCCAGCAGGCCGGCTTCAGGCCAGGTCACAGCCTCGGGCTGGATTCGAGGCGGCGGCATGTTGCCCCCGCTGATACCTTGTCTTTAACCGGACGTGGGCAGCGGCGGCGTCCTGCGCCGGTGTCCGTCTCTATTACTCATTACTCGCGGGACCTGGTGTGGGTAGATGGATTAGGACCCCTTTGGCCGCTTGCCTGCTGGGCCTGGCAGCCGCAGGCTGTACTGGGTGTGCCATCTCGGCGAGCGTCCAGTCGCCGGCCCGGTCCGCCACCACCGCTCCGGCCAGCCAGGCTGCCACGAGCGCGTCGCCGGACCCGTCCGCGTCGGCTTCCCCCGCGACGGTGCCGCCCGGGACGTCCGCCGGGCCGGTGCCCCCGGGGACCTCGGCCAGACTGCCCGCCGGCGCCTTCTACGTGCTCGCCGGCCGGACCCTGGGCAGCCTGAACGTGTGGGAGCTGGGCGCGGGACGGGCCGTCACCCAGCTCACGCATAACCGTGCCGGTCGCGGAATCGACGCGTTCGCCGCCTCGGGCGCGGGCATCGTCCTGGCTGATGCCGCGGGCGCGACGGACGAGCTGGCCCGCTGGACCCGTCACGGCCCGGCCTGGCTGCGCCACCGCCACCATGGCCCGTTCATCCACGGCAGCTCGCCCGACATCGGTGGCGACGGCACCGTCGGCTACGTCACCCCGCCCAGCGGGTCCGGAACCCACCAGGATGCCGAGTTCGCGATCTGGACCCAGCCCTCGTTCATCAGCCAGGCCACAGTCGTCTACCGGCAGCGCCGCCCGATGGACGGCCCCGTGTTCGGGCCGCACGGCCAGATCGCCATCGAGGGCTGGACCGGCCCGCCAGGGGGCCGCCGGCCGAGCGTGCTGATCTACGCCGGCGGCCATGTCACGACGCTCAGCACCGGGGTCTCCGCGATTCCCTCCCTGGTGGCCTGGGGTCACCGTGCGCCTGCGCTGGCGATCGCGTTCCCGGCGCACCAGGCCGAGCTGCTCTCCCCGGACGGCGCCCGGCGGCCGCTGCCGTTCGGCTGGCAGCCGCTGGCCTGGAACCCGTCGGGTACCCAGCTGCTCATGCAGTCCAACACGGCCCTGGGTATCTGGTCGGCCTCCGTTCCCGGCCGGGTGCGCACGGTCGGCGTGATCACGCCCGGGATGCAGATCCTCCAGGCGGTCTGGCTAGCCCATAAGGCCCCGATGTGATCTCCGGCTCAGCCGGGCCCGGAAGAAACTTCCGCCGCAGCGGGTTGGCGGCTACGTGAGCGACGTACCGTTGTCCGTGCTGGACCTGGCGCCCGTGGCGGCCGGGGCCACCGTCGGCCAGGCCCTGGAATACACGACCGAGCTGGCCCGGCGCACCGAGGAGCTGGGGTACCGGCGGTTCTGGGTGGCCGAGCACCACAACATGCCGGCGATCGCCAGCTCCGCCCCGGCCGTGCTGATCGCTCACCTCGCGGCGGCGACCTCCACGATCCGGGTGGGCTCCGGCGGCGTGATGCTGCCCAACCACGCACCGCTGGTGGTCGCGGAACAGTTCGGCACCCTGGAAGCCATGCACCCCGGGCGGATCGACCTGGGCATCGGCCGCGCTCCAGGCACTGACCAGTACACCGCGCTGGCGTTGCGGCGCACCATGGAAGGGCTCTCGGCCGAGGCGTTCCCGCAGGAACTTGCCGACCTCATCGGGCTGTTCAGCGCGGAGGGCCTGCGTCGGCCGATCACCGCCACGCCCGGCCGGGGAGACATGCCCGCCATCTGGCTGCTCGGCTCGAGCGGGTTCAGCGCTCAGCTCGCCGGGCTGCTCGGGCTGCCGTTCGCGTTCGCGCACCATTTCAGCTCCGCGAACACCGTGCCTGCGCTGGACCTGTACCGGCAGAGTTTTCAGCCGTCCCAATGGCTGGAACGGCCGCACGCGATGGTCGCGGTGAGCGCGATCTGCGCCGATACCGACGAGCGGGCCAGGTGGCTCTCCGGCCCGGCCGCCCTGTCGTTCATCCGGCTGCGGTCCGGGACACCGGCCCCGCTGGCCAGCCCGGAGGAGGCGGCGGCCTATCCCTATTCCGACCGGGAGCGGGAATTCGCCCAGGACCGCTTTACCGGCCAGGCCCTCGGCTCGCCGGAAACGGTCCGCCAGCAGTTGTCCGACCTGCTCGAGCGCACTGACGCGGACGAGCTGATGCTGACCACGATGGTCTACGACCTCGGGGACCGGGTCCGCTCCTTCGAGCTGATCACGGAGAAGGTCGCGGGCAGCCTGGTCAAGCCCGGCTCCTGAGGCGCCGGCCTGGTGGCGTGGCCGCCCTCCCGGTGGCGCGTCCCCGCCGTCCTGGCCACGGCGACCAAGATCGTTAGCCGGAAAATACCTCGGCAAGGTTTGTTTTTGCCTCGCGTTAGCCCTGGGTACACCAGGGTAGGTCTGGCCCACCCTTGAGGAGGGCGGACGTTATGGCAGACCCGAACGGTAACGCACAGCCCGCCGTGGCCCCGGAGGCTTCGGCTGGCGAACTCGTGAAGCAATTGTCCGAGCAGGTTTCCCGGCTTATCCGCGACGAACTGAAACTCGCCGGATACGAGATGACCAGCAAGGCCAAGCGGATCGGCCGCGGCGCCGGCATGTTCGGCGGCAGCGGCCTCGTGGCGCTGTACGGCATTGGCTGCCTGCTGGCGGCGGCCATCGCCGGCCTGGCCAGCGTGCTGCCGGCCTGGGCGGCGGCGCTGATCGTGGGCGGCGTGCTGCTGGTCATCGCCGGCGTGGCCGCGCTCGTGGGTAAGAGCCAGGTAAGCAAGGCCGTTCCGCCGGTCCCGGAGCAGACCGTGCAGAGCGTGAAGTCCGACGTGGAAGAAATCAAGGAAAGGGCACGCCGATGACCGCAGCAGAGGGCACAGGAGAGCCGGAAGCCCCTGAGGTCCTGCCGGACAACCCGGACGCGCTGGTCGCGGAGATCAACCGGACCCGGGAGGAACTCGGGAACACGGTCGAGGCGCTGGCGGCCAAGGTGGACGTGAGGGCCCGCGCCCAGCAGAAGGCGACCGAGGTGTCCGGGGAGCTCAAGGGCAAGGTGCGGGACCTGACCCAGGGGCTGTCCGGCAAGGCCGGGCAGCTCAAGGGCGAAGTCGGCAGCCGCTCGGCCGGGGCACGGCAGGCCGTGACCGAGAACGGCAAGACCGTGCTGGGCGGGGGGCAGCCGGTCACCAAGACCATCACCAGCCGCGCCACCCAGGCCGGTGCCAGTGCTCAGTCGGTCGCGACCCAGGCCGGTGCCACCGTCTGGGCGGCGACTCCGGAGCCTGTCCAGCAGCGGGCCCGGCGGGCTGCGGCCACCGTGAACCAGCACCGGGTCCCGTTCGCGGTCGCCATAGCCGCGGGTTCGCTGCTGCTGGGTGGCTGGCTCGTAGTCAAGGGCCGGCGTCGCTAAGCCGGGACGCGCCCTGACCTGGGCGCACCCGATCGGCACGACGAGCCGGGCCTGATTACCCGATCAGGCCCGGCTCGTGCCTGGCCGGGGCGGCCGTCCGGGATCAGCCCCCCTTCCGGGTTATCCCGGGCATCCCGGGCCGGCCGGACAGACCGTTATCTGGCCCAATGGCTGAACCGGGGGCGGGGAGCGCGCTTCCAGGCCCGCCGCGCTTTCGCCCGCAGCCCGGCGGCCAGCTGATCTTCCCGGTCGTACAGCAGCCCGTAGGTGAACGCGTTCTCGCCGGCCAGGTGCGCGCCGATCCCGATTTGCCGGTCCACGCCCCGGGCCACCACCGCGTCCTGGTGGTCGCCGAGCACCGACTGGACCTTCTTCATCTGCTTGGTGAAGCGCCTGGCCCTCTTGCCCAGGGCCGGGCTGATCGCCTCCCCGGCGTACCGGGCCCGCTTCGCGGCCTTCCGGGCCTCGTGATAAGCGCGTTCACGGGGCCCGCCCGGGGGCGTGTGCCCGGCCCGGCGCATCCGCCGCCGGGTGCGCCGGTAGGTCCGGCGGGCCGCGCCGGGCAGGATCCGGCCAGCAGGCCGGGCCGCCTCCGCCGACAACGGCGGATCGGCCAGCAGCTCGTCCAGCGCGTCACGCAGCGCGAAGTAGCGCGCCGAGTCCAGCGCGGCCAGCACGTTTGTGCGCGCGGTCGCCTGGATCGGGGCGAAGTGACGCTGAACCCGCGCCTGGACGGGCCCGAGGACCACCTCGGCCGGGACCGTCCGCACGTTCCGGGTGAGACGGCTGGCCAGCACCTCGGCGTCGCGGGCCTCGCCCAGCACCCCGCCGAGCCATTTCAGCTCGGCCACGATCTCCCCGGTCCCGGAGCGCGGGATAACCTCGCCGAAAGTCTGCAGGGTGCTGCGCAGGCGCCGGGCGGCGATCCGCATCTGGTGCACGGAGTCGGGCTCGTCCGCACGGACCAGCGCGTCCAGCGCCTCCAGCCGCGTCGCGTGCTCCTGCAGGTAGGCCAGCACGATGTCCCCCGCAGACGCCGGCGGTGCAGCGTGGCGCGGCCAGCTATGACCGTTGGCGGAGGGCTGCGGGGCGCCTTCTGCCCAGCCCAGGGCCCGCTCCAGCTTCGCGGACCGTGCCGAGCGCCGGAGCCCGTCCCGGCGGAGCTGGGCGTCAGCCGCTTTCAGCAGCCGCGGGCCGCCGCCAGTCAGCTCGACCTCTACCTCCGCCCACTGCGAGAGCATGGTCTCCCCGCCCAGGGTCTGGGCCGAGACGTCGTCCGCGGCGATCTCGGCGAGTGAGGCACCCGCACTGTCGACCAGGGTCAGAACCTGGCGCCGGGTGGCGATGCGGGCCACCGGCCGCAGCGGCTCGTCCCGGGTGTACCCCCGGACCAGCCCGGCCAGCCGGGCGGGCACCCGCCGGCCGCGGCCGGGCGGCATCCGGATCTCCCGCCGGGTGCTGCCCCCGGCCGGGAGCTTCAGGTGCCAGCCCGCGTCGCTGCCGCCGCGCCGGCGCCGCAGCGTTACCCCGTGGCGGATCAGCCGCAGGTCGCTCGTGTCGTGGTACTCCGCTTCCAGGAGCTGCTCCTCAGGTCCGGACGCGCCAGCCACGCTGGGCAGCCCGCCCAGCCGCGGCACGGTAGTGCCCGGGGGAGCCTCGTACTTGATCTCTGTCTCGTCCACGGTCGTGCTCATGGCCCCGCCACTACCCGGGGATCGCCGCTGAACACAGGTCATCGTGCCGGCGAACGCGCGGGATGCGCTACCGGGCCGGGTGTTTGGGCACGGCCAAGCGGGGGAGTCGGTGGACGCTACTTCCGGAAAAGGAGGTCCCCATGTCAGCTGGGGCCATTGTGGCGATCGTTATCGTCATCATCGTCGTGGCCGCCGTTCCCGTCGTGCTGGCGGCGAACCGCCGCCGCCGGCTGCAGGAGCGGTTCGGGCCCGAATACGACCGCGCAGTCAGCGAGCACGGCAGTCGGCGGCAAGCGGAAGCCGAGCTTGCCCAGCGGGAACGGCACGTGCGTGAGCTTGACATCCGCCCGCTGAGCGCGGCGGCGCGCAGCCAGTACATGTCCGAGTGGACCGCCGTCCAGGAGCAGTTCGTGGACGCGCCGCAGGCCGCCGTGACCGGGGCGCAGACCCTGGTCTCCGCGGTGATGGAAGACCGCGGCTACCCGACCCAGCCTTACGACAAGACGCTCGCCGACCTGTCCGTCGAGCACGCGAGCACGCTGGATCACTTCCGGGCCGCCCATGACATCAGCCAGAATGCCGCCGCCGGCGCCGCGTCCACCGAGGACCTGCGCCAGGCGATGATCCACTACCGGGCTCTCTTCGCCGAGTTGCTCGGGGAGCCCGCCGCCCGCCTGGACGGGAGAGCGGACGGCGAGGCCGTCACCACCCGCCCGTCCGACGAGCAGCCCGCGGTGGATCAGCCTGCTTCGGTGGGCCAGCCTGCCGTGGTGGATCAGCCTGCCGCGCCGGCCTGGCCGGGCTCCGCCAGCGAGACCCCCGGCCAGCCTGTGGGCGACCCGGCCGGCAATTCCGCCCCCGACGCGGTGACCACCGCGCCCCGCCAGGAGAGGTGACCCAGATGACATCGCAACGCGACGAGACGACGAGCCGCGTGGCCGGCGAGGAGATGACCGACGATCCGGTCGTCATCGAACGCCACGACGAGATCCTGGCCGACGACAGCCCGGCGGACGAGATCCTGGCCGACGACAGCCCGGCGGACGAGATCCTGGCCGACGACAGCCCGGCGGACGAGATCCTGGCCGACGACAGCCCGGCAGACGAGAACCCGGTGGCTCCGGGTCCGGTGGCTCCGGGTCCGGCGGGGACGTCCAGCACGCCCGCGGACGGGACGCAGCCTGTCGCAGCCGGGGCCCCGGATCCGGCCTTGCCCGGCGGCACCATCCCCGGGGGTACGGTCCCCGGCGGCACCGTCCCCGGCGACCGTGGCCCGGCCGCCGGGGACCCCGGAGCTGGCATCCCCGCCGCAGCCCTGTCCGAGCAGCAGTGGCCGGCCATCCAGGCGATGTTCGTTGATGACCCCAGGGGATCCGTGCTGCGCGCCGCGGCGGCCGCCGATGAGGTACTGAAGGCTTTCGTGGCCTCGCTCGAGCGGGAGCAGGCGGCGCTGCGCTTTTCCTGGGAGAACGGGAGCGACACGACCACCGAGGATCTGCGCACCGCGCTGCAGCGGTACCGCGCGTTCTGTAACAGGATGGAGTCCGTGGCGCTCTGACGAGCCACAACGCCCGGGTGGCAGTCATTCGGCCCGCCTCAGTTCCGTCACTGTTCCGTCCGACGCCGGCGGACGCAGCCGGAACAGGTGCCGATCGACTGCTACCCGGGCGTTTTCGCATGCCTCCGGAAGGACGTGGCCGCCCGGGCGGTGCGCTCGATAGGCTGGCACCAGTTCGGCAACAGCGGGCTCGGCCAGCCCACCCGGATCGGAAGGCCAGGTCAATGCGTGAGGATGCCCGGCAGCGGGCCACCGAGTTCGTCAAGGAGCTTTACGCTGCTGGTGAGATCGACGCGGACCGGCTGGATAGCGGTATTGCCGGGGTGCTGGCGGCCAGGTCCGAGGCCGATCTGGCCGAGGTGGTCCGGTCATTGCCGGCGCCTGTTGCGCTGACCAGCCAGGAGCGGCGGCTGGCCAGGCCGCTGGAGATCCACTCCGGCTTGGGGCGGCTGCGGCTGGCGGGCAAGTGGCAGGTCGCCCGGGAGACGCATATCAGCGCGGACCTGGGCAGCATCCGGCTCGACCTCACCGAGGCCGAGTTCGACGACCACGTCATCGACCTGCACATCTATACCGGGTGGGGCAGCATCACGATCATCGTGCCACCGGGCATGGGCGTGCAGGTGATCCGCCACCGAGGCGGAGTCGACTCACGGCTGGACCCGCCGGTACCCGGGCTGCCGCTGGTCCGGCTCGACGTGACCACCAATATCGGCAGGGTCCACCTGCACCACCCGGGGATTCAGGACCGCACCAGACCCTGGCCAGGCGGCAGAAGACGCCGATAACCAGCCGCATTCACCGTGCACCCGTCCTCGGCATCGTTGGTTTGCGCGGAGTGGCAGAGCTGGTGGTGGGTTGCGCCACCTGACGCGGCATGCGCTCGCGGCGCCGCCGCGCGTTCGGCGGCCGGCTGGAAGGCCCGGCCTGATCCTGGTCAGGGAGGCCGGGATTCAGGACGGGCTGCGGCGGAGCCGGACCTGGTAGGAGTAGTGCGCCGGGTCGAAGTAGCTCACCGCCAGCTCGACCGGGGTGCCCGTGTCGTCGGTGTACAGCCGGTCGATCCGCAGCACCGGCTGGCCCGGTTCGCACTCCAGGTGCTCCGCGACGGACGGAGGGGCGGCCGCCGCGGTGATGCTCTGCTCCGCGCCCTTGATCGACCGGGCCATCCTGGTGTCGATCAGCCCGATGACCGTGATCCGGCTGCGCGCGCCCGCCGCGGCCAGCTCCGGCACGTCGCCGATCAGCGCGCCGACCGGCGGCGGCAGGAACACCGAGGTATGGCAGAACGGGACGTTCCCGTGCAGCCGGATCAACGTGAGCGCGTGCACGTCATCGGAGGGCAGCCGCAGCCGGCTCGCGCCCTCGGCGTCCACCGCGTGCCGCAGCGGGCTGATGACCTCGCAGTCCGTGTCCAGGGACAGGGCCATCAGGTCCTCGACTGAGCCGAAATGCCGGAGATAACGGTCGGCCTCGGCCACCGGGTAGGTACCGCGCCCGGCCACCCGGAAGATGATCCCCTCCGAGACCAGGTCCTGCATGGCCCGCCGGACCGTCTGCCTGCTCACCGAATGCCGGGCGGCCAGCTGTTCCTCGGTGGGCAGCTGCTGGCCGTCGGCGTACGCGCCGTTGCGGATCGCGTCCCGCAGTGAGGCGGCCAGCGTCCGGTAGGCGCTGGACCTGACCTGGTCCGGCACGGGCTCCCGTTCCTCCCTGCTCCCGCGGGCGCCGGGGAGCACGACTGGGCCAGGGCGGTCCAGGCTGGCCCGCCAGGGCGGTCCAGGCTGGCCCGCCAGGGCGGTCCAGGCTGGCCCGCCAGGGCGGTCCAGGCTGGCCCGCCAGGG
>Ga0187890_10000614_pt1 | contig 25542 bp, 19 predicted proteins | sample June2016WEW_21_1_FD_133005 | JGI IMG/M metagenome (GOLD analysis project Ga0187890, IMG submission 133005) | Peatland microbial communities from SPRUCE experiment site at the Marcell Experimental Forest, Minnesota, USA - June2016WEW_21_10 | ecosystem: Environmental > Terrestrial > Soil >... | reverse complement strand
ACTATTTCCGCAAACGCGACCCTCAACGCACCACCAAACGCCTCATCACCCAGCTCGAAGCGCTCGGGCACACCGTCACCCTGCACGAGGCAGTGGCAGCCTGAACGCTATTTTCCTGTCAGTCAGATCAGACCCGGTGAGCGCTGGGTCGTCGTTCAGTACATACCAGCTGTTCGGAGACGCGTTGATGACCTTCCCAGTCGCATTTTCAAGTGGTCTGGCCTGGACGAGTACGGTCCCCGGATTCACGTGCACGGCCGTGACCACAGCACCGGCCGGCGGCGTGTAGCCGGCTTCGTAGAAGCTGTGCTTGCTTTCTTCGGGGCCTCTCAGCACCTTTTCGTGCTTCGTGTCGAGCAAGTACCAAACCCCGTAGCGGCACCCGCCGATTTGCGCCGGCGTGCAGCCCGGGTCGAGCGTCGTGTCATTGGAACGGATGATCGCCGCTCGCTTCGCCGCGCGCAGAACTGCCTGGTACTCGGGCAGCCCGAACTGAGCAGCGCCGGCGTTGGGTCCGCCCGTCACTGTGCCTTCGGTCGGCGCCAGCTTGCCCGCGGGGCCGATCACGTTTGGCTCCCAATCGTAGAAATCGAGCTGTGCCGTCTTGCCGACTTGTTCTCCCCCGGGGGCGAGGTTGCCCGCATCCGGCAGGGCCACCGTGATCTCATCAGCGCCGGAGCGCTGGATTTCAGACGGTATGCCCAGCGCCGCGACACGCTTGCGCATGATCCCTATCGCCGCATTGATGCTCGCAGTCGATACAGGCTCGGCACCGGCATGTGCACGATAGACCAGCACGACGCGGTTCCCCGTCAGCGCCGGCGCAGTAGCCGCAGTAGTGGGCGCCGTCGAACTGGATGAGCCGCAACCGCCTATCGTGACGGAGAGGAGTACCGCGCCAAGCAGTGCTCGATGGAACGGCACCCGACGCGCTTTGCCGGAGTTGCTTGCATCTCCATCCTGTCGTCGCATCTCGCGAACCATAGCCTCACTTCTGAATCGAGGCCGTTCAAGGCCTATGCGTCCCTGAGCGGCTCGCCGCGACGCCCCAATCGCGACGACCTCAATCAAACCGACCCACTAGCTGCAATTTTCGCCGAACTAACTCGGAGCTGGTCCCAGTCGGTATCTCGCTCAAAGGGTCCACGCAAATCCGAGTGCGTCCAGAGCAGCAACACGCTCGGCGCTGAGTCTGCCTGTCTTGCGTTCGTCGCGCCGGTGGCTGCACCACTTCCCAAGATTGAAGCCGTTCGGCGATGAATGCTTCACTGGCACCCGCGCATCCCCATGCGCCTGTACATATGAGGCAAGCTCGTCGAGTCCACGGTCGAAGGCGTCTTTCAAGGGGTCCCAGATGAACCCGAGCGCGTCAAGAGCAGCGACACGCTCGGCGTCTAGTCTGCCGGCCCTGCGATCTGCGCGCCGGTGGCTACACCAAGTCCCGAGCTTGAAGTCGCTCGGTGTCGCGTGCCTTTTCGGTACCTGTCCATCCCCATGCGTCTGGACGAACGCGGCAAACTCGGAAAGGCCGCGGTCGAACGCGTCTTGAAAGGGGTCCCACACGAATCCGAGCGCGTCGAGCGCAGCGATGCGCTCGATGTCGAGTCTGCCGACCGCGCGATCTTTGCGACGGTTCAGGCACCAAATGCCGAGCTCGAAGCCATTCGGCGTTGAATGTCCTGGCGGCACGCGCGTATCCCCGTTGGCCTCGACGTACGCCGCAAGCTCAGCGAGGCTGCGGTCGAAGTCGTGGTCGAAGGGATCCCACACGAACCGGAGCGCGTCGAGCGCAGCGATTCGCTCGTGGCTCAGTCGGCCTCTCTTGCGTTCGTCGCGCTTGTGGCTACACCACTTCCCGAGATTGAAGCCGTTCGGCGACAAGTGGCCAGCGGGCACGCGCGCATTCCCTGTGGCTTCGACATACGTAGCAAGCTCGGCGAGGCCGCGGTCGAACGCGTCTTGATAGGGATCCCAGACGAACCCGAGCGCATCGAGCACGGCTATTTGCTCGGCGACGAGTCTTCCAGCCTGGCCGTCGTTGCGTCGGGTGCTGCACCAGTTTCCGAGCCTGAAGCCGTTCGGTGTGGAGTAGGTCGCGGGGACGCGTGCGTTCCCGCTGGCCGCAACGTACATGGCAAGCTCGGCGAGGCCGCGGTCGAAATCGTCTCGCACGGGATCCCAGACGAATCCGAGCGCATCGAGCGCATCAACACGCTTGGTATCAAGTGTGCCTGCCCTGCGTTCGGTTCGCCGGTGGATACACCAGCTTCCTAGCTCGAAGCCGCTCGGCGTTGAGTGCTCATGCGGCACGCGCGCATTCCCATTGGCCGAGACGTACGCGGCAAGCTGAGCAAGGCCGCGGTTGAAAGCGTCGTCGTGAGGATCCCAGACGAACCCGAGGGCATCGAGAGCAGCGACACGCTCTGAGTCGAGTCTCCCGGCGCTGCGGTTTCTACGCTGGTGGCCGCACCAGCTGCCGAGCTTGAAACCGTTCGGTGTGGAGTGCTGTGCCGGCACCCGCGCGTCCCCGTTGGCCTCGACGTAGCCCAGCAGGAGGCCAAGCCCGAACTCCCAGCGCGATGTGGTTCGCTCGACCAGTCGGACCTCGAAGGCTGAAGCGAAGTTCACTCCGATGCGGGCGGGCAGGTCAAGGTGGATCTTCGGGATCGTCACGGACGCAGCGCCTTTGCCCATCTCGCGGCGGAGTGAGTCGAGTTGTTCGGCCAGGTCCGCGTCGTGGGCGCGCAAGGCCCGGATCACGTCCCATACGGGCTTGAACGCCGAGTCGTCGAGGGCTGTCTCGGGGTCCTCCTCAGCAGCGATGAACACGGGGATCACGATGGTGCCGACCGTCTTGTTCTCGGCCTTGCGGATCGCTCTGCCAACAGCTTGGACTATGTCCACCTCAGAGTGGCGGGGATCAACGAACGCGACCCCGTCGAGCGTGGGAACGTCTACCCCCTCAGACAGGCACCGCGCGTTGGCGAGCAAGCCCACGGCGTCATCCTCGAGGTGTCGCAGGCGCTCCAGGCTGATCGTCCGCTGCCCTGTGGACATCTCCCCGGAGACGTGCTGTGCCCACAGAGAGCCTTTCGGGCGTTGACGCTTCGGCATCCACTCCACGACCTCGGTGAGCGTTCGGGCGAAGTCCCTGGCGCGGGCAACCCGCGAGTGGAATGAGATCGTGCGGCGAAGGTTGTAGCGGCGCATCGCCTTGGCGAGGCCGATCTGGCCCGCGAGGCTGCGGGCATCGGTGACGGCCGTCCCGTCCATCGTGACGAACCGGCCACGTTCGGCCCACTCCTGGTAGGTGGCGTCGTCGACGCCGATGACCGCGACCTGGTAGTCGCTGAGCAGGTCCCGCTCGATTGCCTCGCCGAAGCTGAGGCGGTGAAAGACGGGGCCGAACGTGCTGGGGTCGTCCATCGAGGCGACCTCGAAGTCCGCCTCTTTGGCCTCTCGAACAACGCGACCCGTGAAGTAGCGCGGGGTGGCCGTCATGAACAGCCGACGCTGTGCGGCGATCGCCCCGGTGTCGAGGATCATGGCGAAGTCGCCCGACACCCTCCCGGCGCAGCGGTGCGCCTCATCGGCGATCGCCAAATCCAGCCGGGGAACGCGACCGGACCTGTACGCCTCGGCGATCCTCGGAGAGGACTGGTAAGTGGAGAAAACGACCTGCCGACCAGCGCGGCGACGCAGAAACCGGGCGATGTCCTGAGCATCGGTCGTGACCGGGAAGCCCAGGTCCGATGTTGAACTGACCGCCGCGTCAGGCTCGATGACCGTGTCATCCGAGCACACCGCCAGGCAGTCGAAGTCCTCGGAAGTGTTCGCTGTCCACTCACGCAGGGTTTGGGCCAGCAAGGACAAGGAAGGAACAAGCAAGAGCGTCCGCTTCGCTTCCAGGCGCTCTGCGACGAACAGCGCGGTGAGAGTCTTGCCGGTCCCGCAGGCCATGATCAACTGCCCCCGGTCGGCGGCGGCGAAGCCCTTGAGCACCGCACGAATCGCCACGGCCTGATGCCGTCGTGGACGCTTTCGCTTCGGCGACTTGGGCCGCAGCGCAGCCGGACTCGAGGGCCAATCGACCTGGGCGGCTTCGAGATCGGCGAGCAGCAGCAGCCCCGCCTGCTTCTCCTGCGCCGCGAGCGTACGCCGGGCGGTCTGGCCGACCCGGTTCGTGGTGGCGATCAGCAGCCGGTATGAGAACTCGGGCCGCGACGACTCCGACAGGAACGTGTCCACGTCAGCCTTGGTGACGCTGTATTGGGGGTCATACGCCTTCGCCTGAACCGCCCACTGGCCACCCACGCGATCCTCGACGACGAGATCGATCCCAGCGTCGGCGCCCCACCTGCCAGGCCACTCATCCCAAAGCCAAACACGCCGGACTTGGTGCTGGTACAGCGGATCGTTGGTCAGAAACCACTTGCAGATCCGCTCGAACTCCCGGAAGCGAACCTCCGGGCGCGGATCGAGCGCGCGTAGTAGATCGCTGAAGGTCGAGCTGCTCATCTGCTGCCGCGACACGGTACGGCTTGCCGAGTACACCTGCTAGGCGAGTCCGCTCGTGGCTCCCACAGTTCGGCGTCGGCAGCTTGTGGCTTATCGTGTTCGCTCGGGTGTTCGGTCGGGTTGGGCGATGCGGTTGATGGCGCGGGCGATCCCCGGTATCCGGCTGCGGCGGCTGGGCGCGATCGGGCGCGTGTAGCCGCGGCCGTATTCCGGATCGGGCAGTTCGGGATGCGCGAGCGATGGGGTCTGCGCGCGACTGCGCCCCATGCTGGCCGCGAGGCGTTGGATGCGGTCGGTGTCGTGCCCTTCGACTCCGAGGTCCTCGCGGGAGACGAACCAGCTGGTGCCGTTGCGTGCGCGGGATGCCTCGACATAGGCGGGCTCCTTGCTGGTCTGCCATCCGCCTGTGACGACGATTGTGCGGGTGACGGTCGCGCCCTGCGCACGATGGATGTGCTGCGCGTATCCGAGGCGAACTCGGCCGAGGTCATCGCCGGCCAATGTTCGTTGGCGTCCGGTTACGTCGAACTCGATGAGCGCTTCCCCGGCAGGGGTGACGTCCAGGACTTCTCCTTGGCTGCCGTTCTCGATGCGCTCCGCTCCTGGCTCGTAGTGCTGCTGGATCATCGCTACGCGGTCGCCTTGGCGGATGCCGTAGTGGACGCCGGGCACTTCGACTTCGAGCTCGCCGAGTTCGCCGCGCTCTGCGCGGAAGTGCTGGGCACGGGCGTTGAGCCGGTGGATCTCCTGGTTTGAGGCGTCGGAGATGAGCGCGACTTCGCTTGGGTCGTGGGTCTTGGTGAGTGCCGCCCAGTTCTGTGCGGCGTGCTCGACGGCCTCGTCGCGGGTGTCTGCCATGTGCAGTTGTCCGCGTGCGTGGTAGTGGGCCATCGCGCGGTCGGAGCGTCCGGCGCGCAGGTCTGACCACGCGCGCTGTTCGTCGCGGTCGAGGGTGCGGCGAATGTTTGAGAGTTCGGCGCTCGGGGCGATGTCGCCGAGCCGGTCGAACATGCCGCCTGCCCCGATCGAGGGCAGCTGCGCGGCGTCGCCGATCGCCACGAGCTTTGACCCACTGTGCTCCACGGCTTCGGTGAGCCGGTCGAGCCGGTCGGTGTCGGCCATGCCGGCCTCATCGAAGTAGATCGTCGTGTCCGTGTCGATGTGGAGCTGGCCGCGCTCGACACGCGATACGAGCGCGTCGACCGTCAGGGTCCGGCCGGCGAGCGCAGGGCTGTCTTGGCCGAGGCGCTGGGCGGTTGACCCGGACACCGCGATCCCCAAGGTCTGATGGCCGCCGTACTGCTCGGCGCGGGCGGCGGCGTCGATCACGACACCCTTGCCGGTGCCGGCGGGCCCGACGAGGATCGCGGCTCGCTCGGGGCCGGTGATGACCTCCAGCGCGTGCGCCTGCTCGGCGCTGAGGTGTCCGCCGATCCGCTCGGCGATCTGATCGCTTGCGAGCGCGCGGGCCTCGTTACCAACGTCTCGGCCGCCTGCGCTGGCGAGCGTGGTGAACCTGCGCTCGATCGCCTGCTCGCGGACGCGCACCGTGAGCGTGGTCATCAGGCCACCTTCCAACGGCAGGACACGGCGCTCGGCGATCATCGCTCGTGAGCGCTCAAGGGCCTCGCGGGGTGAGACCTCGCCGACGGACTGCTCCAGCAGGACGGCTCGGAACTCGCCGGGCTCGAACGTCGCGGCGCGCTCGGTCAGGCGCTGCTCGACACGATCCTCAAGCGCACCCTCCGGCGCGCGTTCGCTGGCAGCGCCGAGCAGCCGGCCGGGCTCGTCGCCGGTGAAGTCAAAGCGCGCGGCGGTGTCGTTCCATGCGCTCTGTAGGTCGGTGCGTGTGACGAGCACCTTGGCCTTGCGGTTCTCCAGCTTGAGCGCTCGTAGCTCGCCGCGCTCGGGCGCCCGGCCCCACTTTGCGCGGAAGCGCTCGGCGGCTCTGGCGACCTCGCGGCTGCGGGCGGAGAAGGCGTCCAGCAGACCGCGCGGCACGCCGGCTATCTCGAAGTAGCGGCCATGTTTGCCGGTGCGCCGCTCGATCGCATAACCCCGCTGCTGGAGTTGGTGCGCGAGCGATGAGCGGTAGTAGGCGCCAAGCTCGCGGGCGGAGCGGAAGATCGGACGGGAGGCGACGGCGACGATCTGACCGTCCTCGCGGATCGCATTCGTGATGACGACGTGGCTGTGCAGTTGGGGGTCGGGTGCGTCCCCTTCGAGGACACCCCGCGAAGTGGTGTGGCGGTACTCGGCGGCCACTACCTCTCGCGCGTGCTCCTCGACCTGCTTTCCGCCGTAGCGGCGGCGCACGGTCGGCACCGTCTCGGTGAGATGAGTCATCGCTTCGCTCACGGCCGCTGCGTGCGCAGCCTCCATCTCGCGGCGTTGCGTAGCGTCTCCGAGCGCCCACACGGCAGAGACGGACTTCGGGGCGCTGAAGGTCAAATCGATTCCGCCGCCACGCCCGCCGGTGGCACCAGCCCGGCGGAGAAATCCACCGCTCCGAGAATGGCGTCCTTCCATCAGCGCGATGAAGTCCTGGCCCTCGATCGAGCTGCTCTCGATCCCAAATCGGGCGAGCGTGTCAGGGCTCGCAAGCCACTGGCCGGGGGCTTGGGTGGGTTCCCCGTCAGGGCTCAGGTAGTAGTCGCCGCGCTCTGGCTCCACGGTCTTTGACTCGAGGTAGCGCGCGTACCCGCCGCCTTTGGCGGCGCCGATGCTGGCTGCGGTCATCACAACGGATACAGACCACGAAGGCTCCAGACCGGCCAACGACTTTGCACAGCGTGTACACAGCGCTTGCTCAGGTGAGCATCTAGTCTGTCCGGGCTTGGTGCTGTGCGCCGGCGCGCGAGCCGCGGGCGTCAGCGAGCGGCGAGCGAGCAGCCCGACAGGGCTGCGCAGGCCGGCTCAGCACGGCGCCGGGAACGGTCAGAGAGCCGACCGCAGGGAGGCTCGGTCACAGCGGGCGAAGCCCGCGTGCTCGCAAGGCCGTTCAAGCGACGGCCGCAGGCGATCGGTTCGACGTTCCTCGCGCGACGGCGTCTGTACCTCGCGCAATTGAATGGCCGGTCCGAGCAGGTCGGGGTCTATAACCACGATGGCCCCAATATCGCCACATGCGGCAGCCACCCTTGCCGCCCAGAAACGGAGCGCGCCCGCCCTCGCACTGAGCGTCGAGCAGGCGTGCCAAGCGCTGGGTGTGTCCTGGGACACCTGGCGCGCGCATATCGAGCCCGACGTGCGGCTTGTCCGCCTTGGGCGTCGCAAGCTGATTCCCGTCAGCGAGCTTCAGGCTTGGCTCGACCGGCACGCTGAAAGCGTCGGAGTGGGGGAGTAGGATGCCGAGCACCTACAAAGCGCCCCCGCACCGTTGTCGCGGCCGGGGGCATGGCACAGGAGAGTTAGCTCCCATGCAATCAGCACGGTATACCGTCGTAGCACCCGGACGAGGTTTCTGATGGCCACCGGAGTGCGTCAGCGCCACGGCCGCGAGTGCAATGGAAACGGCCGCTGCAAGTGCCCATACGAGGCGTTTGTATACAGCAAGCGCGACCGCAAGAAGATCCGCAAGACGTTCCCGACGCACGCCGCAGCGCAGGCGTGGCGCGACGACGCCAAGACAGCGGTCCGCAAGCGGACGCTGCGCGCGTCGACGTCGACCACGGTGGATCAGGCCGCCGAGGTGTGGCTACAGGGCGCGCGGGAGGGTCTGATCCGCAACCGTAAGGGCGACCCGTATAAGCCGGCAACGATTAGGGCGTATGAGATCGCGCTGCGGCTGCGCTTGCTGCCCGAGATCGGTTCGATGCGACTATCGGAGGTCACACGCACCGATCTGCAAGACCTCGTCGACGGGCTGCTCGCCTCGGGCCTGAGCGAGAGCGCGATCGGTGTGACGCTGCTTCCGCTCCGTGCGATCTACAAGCGGGCGCTGGCACGGCCCGAGACGGGGATCGCGGTGAACCCGACGAGCGACCTGGAGATGCCAGCGGTGAGCAGTGGTCGCGATCGGATCGCCTCGCCTGATGAGTGCACCGATCTGCTCGCGGCACTCCGACCGGCGGACCGGGCGCTGTGGGCGACCGCGATGTACGCGGGGCTGCGCCGCGGTGAGCTGATGGCGCTGCGCCGTGAGGATGTGGACCTGGCGGCCGGCGTGATCCATGTGCGGCGCGGCTGGGATGCGGTCGAGGGCGAGATCGCCACGAAGTCCGGCAAAGATCGGCGCGTCCCGATCCCCGCGATCCTCCGGGACCACCTGGACGAGCACCTGCTGAGCCTCGCCTGGACGGACGGACTCGTTTTCGGTGTGGCAGCCGATAGGCCGTTCAACGACACGTCGATGCGAGAACGCACCCGCAAGGCATGGGGCTGGCGACCGGACGACCAGGGCGAGTTAGTCCCGTCAGGGTCGCTTGAACCGCCGCTTGAGCCGATCACGCTGCACGAGTGCCGGCACACCTTCGCGTCGCTGATGATCGCCGCTGGGGTCAACGCGAAGGCCCTCTCGACGTACATGGGCCACGCGGGCATCCAGATCACGCTCGACCTCTACGGCCACCTGATGCCCGGCAACGAGAGCGAGGCGGCCGCCCAGCTCGACGCCTACCTGGGGGGCGCAGACGGTGAAGCGTAGGTCGCGCAGGGGGGGCGGGTGGCCGGCGCTGGGACCGCCGATGGTGTAGCGCTCGCGTTCGCGCTGGCGCTGGGATGAGGTGGTGTAGGTCAATTGCTTACCAAGACCGGGGGGATTCACGACGTGTATCCTTACCAGGACGGGGGCCATTCTGGTAGGTTCATCCCATGAGGGATGATGAACTGCGCGAGCGGCTTCGTGATTGCAACCCATGGTGGCGTGCGGCAACAACGGGGGGAGATGCCCTCGCCTGGGTGGCGAGCGACCAGATGCTTCGCGCCAGGGCCGCTTATGACTTGGGCTACCGCTCGGGCCTGCTCGATGATGTCGCTGACGGCCCGGTCGACGACAAGCTCGTCGTGCTGCGTGGCGCTCGGCGGATCGGCAAGTCCGTGCTGCTGAAGGATACGGCTGCGCGCCTCTGCGGACGCGGGGACGTGGATCCGCGTCAGCTTGTCTACGTGCCGACCGACGGGATGCGTGCGTCTGACCTGGGTCGCGTGGCGAAGCTTGGCCGGGAGCTCACCCGATCCGTGGGGAAGGCGCGTCGCGTCTGGCTCCTCGACGAGGTGACCGGGCTCCGGGGCTGGACGCAGGCGCTGAAGTACCTCCGCGACAACACCGAGCTCGGCGCCGACACGGTGGTGTGCACCGGCTCCTCTTGGGACCGGGAGGCCGAGGTGGAGCGGGACCTCCTCGCCGGCAGGGCCGGGACCTCCGCGAGAAGAAGATCCCGGATCCTTCATCCGATGAGCTTCCGGGACGTGCTCGCCGCTGCGGGCAGGGAGATTCCCCTGCCCGCCCGACTCTCGCCGTGGGCGCTCCAGGATGAGGCCGCCCGGGTCCTCGCGGAGTCACTCGAGCTCTTTGTGGACGAGCTCGATCTGGCCTGGCAGGCGTACCTCACTTCGGGTGGCTTTCCGCGCGCGGTCGCGGAGCACCACAAGACCGGCGAGGTTAGCGAGGCGTTCTTGCGGGACCTGACGGCGTGGCTGCATCGAGACGTGGACCCGGAGGCGGCGGAGGACTCGGTGCCGAAGCTACTATCCGCGCTCGAGGGCCGCTGCACCTCGCCGCTCAACCGTCGAGCGCTCGCCGAGGACCTCGGCTATGGGAGCCGCCAGACGGCCGACCTGCGTCTCATGCGTCTCGTCCGTACCTACGCGGCGATCTGGTGCCACCAGGTCGACGAGGACGGGCGGAGGGTGGCTGGGGCCCAATCAAAGCTCTACCTCTGCGACCCGGTGCTCGCATGGCTTGGTTCGCGGCTGCGGGCTGGACTCCCACACCCGGACTTCACTCGTCTCACCGAGGCGTGTCTCGGCCTTGCGCTGGCCCGCGCCGTCGACGATCTCGAGCCCGGGCGATGGGAAGACGACGACTCCATCGGGTACCTGCGGACGGGCGGGGGGAAGGAGATCGACTTCGCCCCGGTCGCCGTGCCGACTCCCTCGGGGATGGCGCACACCGTGCCGATCGAGTCGAAGTGGGTGTCCTCCGGATGGCGTGCCGAGGCGAGGGTGATCGAGGGGAAGTTCTCTGCGGGCGTGGTGGCTACGCGGACGGTCCTCGATCTGTCGAACCCTGCGTGGGCGTTGCCGGCGCCGGTGCTCGCCCTGCTGCTTGAGTAGGTGCCTGTGGCCGAGCTGGGCGACTGGCCTTATGATGCGCTGTGGTGCGATGACCGCATCGGGCGTTCCCGCGTGGGACCGGGTCGGCGCAAGGACATACCTTCCCGATACTGCGCGCCAGTCTCGCGCCAGTCGTGTCCTGATTCGGCCGGATTCCACCGGATTCCGCCGGGTCGATTCCGCATTGGTAAGCCAAAAAGGCTCTACAGAGCCATCTCCGGCTGATCTACGACATCTTCGAGGGCACAGCCGAGATCCAGCAGCTGGTGATCGCCCGCGCGATCTCGGGAATGCAGATCAAGTAGGCCGGCCAGGCGCGTTGCGAACGCGTTACCCGGGTTGACATTAGTCAGGCGGGCGACTAGCGTCTGCCGACGACGGGGACCGCGCGGTGGGGCTTGCTGGCTCCCGCCCCACATCTTGCACGGAGGCGAGCAGCTGGCCCGTGCGGCTTCCATTCGATTGGGATCCCTGGAGGGGTCAGATGCTCGAGGACCATGCGTCCCGGGCCTTACGACGAACGGAGACACACATGACTGGAAGGATTCCAACGAGAATCGCGATGCTGGCTGTGGCGATTCTCGCAGCAGTGGGCGCCATCGCAGCGACCGCGGGCGCGGCGAGCGCCTCGGAAGCGGTCTACAACAACATTCCGAGCCCGTTGCCCGGTAACTTCGCGTCCTACGGTAACGAGGCCTATTCGATGCAGGAGCTTGGCGGCGAGGTCGAACTCGCCGGCGCGGCCCGCAAGAATCCGACGGTGACCGTCGTGATGAGCACCTGGGCGTGTCAGAGCGGGGGCGTCTACCAGGACACGTGTGAAACCTCCAAGCCGAACAAGAAGTTCAGGTGGCCGGTCACGCTGAACCTCTACGACGTGGGCCCGGGGAACACGCTGGGCGCGAAGATCGGCTCTACGACCAGGATATTCGCGATGCCGTACCGGCCGACGAAGAACGACGCCGTGTGCGTGCCCCTGCACTACGCAGCAGGCACGTGGTACGACGCGGCCACAGGCCACTGCTATCACGGTATGGCGTTCGCGATCACCTTCAAGCCGGTGCATATCGAACTGCGCCAGAAGGCGATCGTCAGCGTCTCCTACGACACGACCGACCACGGTCCCGCACCGGTGGGGGCGGCCGCGTGCAACGCCTCGAGCGGCGGGTGCTACTACGACTCGCTGAACGTGGCGATCGCAGAACCGTCGGAACACACGCTCACGCTGGGCACGCAGCCGACGGAAGACGTTTTCGTGAACTCGACCTACGCGGGAATGTTCTGCGAAAGCGGTATTGCGGGGACATTCGGTCCCGCCGGCTGCTCAGCATTCTGGGAAGGCGCACAGCCGGTGATCGCGCTCAGCGCCAAGTAGGCAGGAGCGCGAGCCCGAGAAGCCGCATCCAGTGGAGGCCCCACCAGCTGTGGGGCCTCCACTGCGCCCGGAGCTTGCTGCGGCTGTAGGGGCTTGACAGTAGTTTCGCTTGCGACTACCGTCTGCACCGCGGAGGGACGCTGCGAAGCGGGGAATCGGCTATCACGAGCGGACTTTGCGGGAGATGACAGAACCGTCGTCCTGCGGCTCTCGTCCGACAGGGACCCTGGAGGGGTTTCGAATGCTGGGTGGCCTCCTGGTCGGAGGACCTGATCTGCAACGAATGGAGACAGACATGAACGGAAGGATTCCAGCGAGGTCCGCCAGGCTGGCTGCGGCGATCCTCGCGACAGCCGCCGTCACAGCTATCGCGGCCGGGACGGCGAGCGCCGAAGTGGTCTACAACAACATCCCGGCAACGCTGCCCGGGAACTTCGCATCCATCGGCTTGGCGGCGACCTCCACGACCGAGTTCGGTGGCGAGGTCGAATTGGCGGGCACGGCCCGCAAGAACCCGACGGTGACGGTGGTGATGAGCAGTTGGGCATGTCAGAGCGGAAGCTGGAACGAACACGACTGCCAATTGCCCAAGAGCAACAAGGGCTTCAAGGTTCCCGTCACCTTCCGCGTCTACGAAGCGGGCGAACTCAAAACCCCGATAGTGACAAAGACGAAGAGCTTCAAGATGTCCTACCGGCCGGCTGCGAGCTCAAAATGCACGGGGGAATACGCGGGCACGTGGTATGACGAAGCATCGAAAGAATGCTTCAACGGCTACGCCTTCCCGATCTCGATCAACCTGAGGCTCCAGAGACTGCCCAAGAAAGCGGTCATCACCGTCTCCTACCCGACGAGCGGGCCATCCGATTCGCTGAACGTGGCGGTCAGCGAACCGTCGGAAAAAACGCTGACGGTGGGTTCGGACCCGGTGGAAGAATGGTTCGCCAACTCGACCTGGAGTGAAATGTACTGCCCGGGGGCCAAAGACGTGGGCACGCTCGGACCCGAGGAAGGGACGGGCTGCCAAGGGGTCAACTACCAGCCTGTGATCGCGATCAGCGCTCTCTAGGCAAGACCGGCAACCCGGAAGCACGGCATCGCACGAAGGCCCCGCACGGATCGCGGGGCCTTCGTTGCGCTTGCGGCTCGTGGATTCGTCGGGCGGCGCTTGCGCGCGTCAGCCTGCGCCCCGCGCCACGGTCACGCCGCTACGCCGGTCTACCAGGCCTGGTCTGCGCCGCAGTGCGGGCACATGACGCTCGTGGAGACGCTGGCGCGGAACACATAGCCACACGAACAGGTGTAGGAGGCGCGATCCACGGGGCCGCCCGCCTCGCGCACGCGCTGGGCGTCGGGATCGGGCGGATTCGCGGCGGGCTCGCGAGCCGTCAAGGCGGGCTCCGTCGCGGGATCCAGCGCCCGCGCACTTCGTCCGCGACGGTGCCGGCGCGCGTGTCGCGGCTCGCGTAGGGGGTGCGGGAGGCTCGGTCTCATGATGCGCTACTCCCTATGACGTCATTCACGCCCAAAGGTTTCGCTCTGCAGGGGAGATTTCCTCGTCGGCCGTGTCCGCCGCGCCGCCGCGCGGTTGCTGCGCGGGCGCAAAGGCGGTCTGAGATACTTCACGGCGATGAACCCCTCGCGTAAGCGAACGGTGCGTCTGGTTGTGGCGTTGGGTGCGGCTGTGCTGCTGGCGAGCGCGCTGATCTACACGAGCTTCAGCGCCGCAAGCCCGGCTCTGACCCCCAGCCAACTGCTCCGCCAGGCCGCGCCCGGCCGCAGCTATCAGCTCACGGGCACGGTCGTGCCGGGCTCGGTGCACCGTGAAGGGGCGGTGCTCGACTTCAGCGTCGAGGACCGCGCCGGCGGATCCTCAGCGGTCGCGCTCGCGTACACGGGCACGGTGCCGGACCCCTTTCGCGAAGGCCGCGAGGTGATCGTCGGGGTTGAGAAGCAGGGCGGGCGCTACGTCGGCGAACCCAACTCGCTGATCACCAAGTGCCCTTCCAAGTACAAGACCGCTCCCCCGAGCGAGAACCAGAACTCCTGAGTGCGCTCGCGCACGGCGGACACGACCAGCCCGGAGGCTAGGCGCTGATGGCAGGCTTTGGGTTCGCTTGCCTGCTGCTGGCGCTCGTCGTGTGCGTGTACGGGATCGGCGCGTCGCTGTACGGCGTGCGCACCGGACGGGTCGAGTTCTCGGAGTCGGGCCGGCGCTCGGTCTACGCGCTCGCGGGGATCCTGACGGTCGCGTTCGTCGTGCTCGAGGTGGCGTTCCTGAGCAACAGCTTCGCCTTCAACACCGTCGCGGACACCTCCAGCCGCACGACCCCGGCCTTCTACCGGGCGGCCGCCGTGTGGTCCTCGCAGGAAGGCTCGCTGCTGCTGTGGGCGTGGCTGATGTCGCTGTGGTCGAGCCTCGCGCTGTTCCTCACGCGCAAGCGCATGCGCGACGTGGCCGCCTACGCCACCGCGATCATGCTCGGCTTCAGCGGCTTCTTCGTGTCGCTGATGGTCTTCTACGCCAACCCGTTCGCGACCACCCACCCGGTGCCGCCCGAAGGCGCGGGGCTCGACCCGCTGCTGCGCTTCCCCACGATGATGATCCACCCGCCGATGCTGTACTCGGGCTACACGCTGTGCACGATCCCGCTGGCGTTCGGCATGGGCGCGCTGCTGGCGCGCCGCGTGGACGCGGACTGGATCAAAGCGATCCGTCGCTTCGCCTTCGCCGGCTGGCTGTTCCTGGGCATGGGCATCCTGCTCGGCGCCCGCTGGTCCTACTCGGAGCTCGGCTGGGGCGGCTACTGGGGCTGGGACGCCGTCGAGAACGCCTCGCTGATGCCGTGGCTGACGGCCACCGCGTTCCTGCACTCGCTGATGATCCAGGAGAAGCGGGGGATGCTGAAGGTGTGGAACGTGTCGCTGGTGCTCGCCACGGGCACGCTGGCGATCATGGGCACGTTCCTCGTGCGCAGCGGCATCCTCAACTCGATCCACGCCTTCGGCGGGCAGACGCTGGGCGTGCCGTTCGTGTGCCTGATCGCCGTGCTGATCGCCGCCTCCATCTACCTCGTGGTCTCGCGCCGCGACATGCTGCGCTCCGAGCACCGGCTGGACTCGTGGCTCTCACGCGAGTCGATCTTCCTCGCCAACAACCTCGTGCTGGTGGCGCTGTGCTTCGTGATCTTCTGGGGCACCTACTTCCCGCTGATCTCCGAGGCGCTCACCGGCCAGGAAGCGTCCGTCGGGCCGGTGTGGTTCGACCGCTACACGGTGCCGCTGGCGCTGATCCTGGTGCTGTTGAGTGGCATCGGGCCGGTGATCGCGTGGCGGCGGGCGACGCTGGCCAACGCCCGGCGCAACTTCCTCGTGCCGATCGCCAGCGCCCTGGCGATGCTGCTGATCCTGGAGCTCGCGGGCGTGACGCAGAAGCCGCTCGCGCTCGTGATGTTCTGCTGCGCGGCGTTCGTGTTCGGCAGCATTGGCCAGGAGTTCTTCCGCGGCGCGCGCGCGCGCCGGGCGATGGCGGGCGATTCGGCGCCGCTGGCGCTGGTGGCGCTGGTGCGCCGCAACCGCCGCCGCTACGGCGGCTACGTCGTGCACCTGGGGATCGCGGTGCTGTTCGTCGGCGTGGCCGCCTCCTCGTCCTTCCAGCACGCCTCCGAGCTCGGCCTCTCGCCGGGTCAGTCCACGCGCGTTGGCTCCTACGACGTCCGCTACGTGAAGCCCACCGCGACGATCACGCCCAAGTACGACCAGGAACACACCGGTTCAACGCTCGCCCTGGGGGCGGTGCTGGACGTGACCAGGAACGGCCATCACGTCACGACGCTGTATCCCAGCGAGGGCTTCTACGCCTCCGAGGAAGCCAGCCAGGGGTCGGTCGGCAGCCTGATCGGCGGCCAGCCCGTCAGCCATGTGGCGCTGGACGGCGGCATCACCCGCGATGTGTGGGCCGCGATCCAGCCGAACATCGAAGCTCCGGCGCTTGAGCGGATCGTCAAGACGGGCAACAGCACGCTGCCGCCCGAAGACGGGATCGTCGCGATCGCCTACCTGGCGCGCGAATACCTCAAGCACCCGCCGCAGGCGCAGTTCCACTTCGAGGTCTCACCGCTGGTCATGTGGATCTGGCTCGGCGGCTTCATCGTGCTCACAGGCGCCCTGATCGCGATCTGGCCTGCGCCGAGCACGGTGCGCGCACGTGTGCACGCGCGCGCACGCACGCGCGCTGTGCGCGGCCTGGCGCGCGTCTGACGCGCGCGCGGCCTGCGACCCTGACGGAGTGGGCTTCCTGGTAGTGATCCTGACGCTGGTGCTGATCGGGCTCGTGGCCGCCGTCGTCAGCGCGCCGTTGCGCCGCACGCGCAAGCCCGCGGACGCTCGCTTGGTGCTGGAGGACGATGCCGGGCCGCCGGGCGGCGAGGTGTCCGCTGCGTCCGAGGCGAGCACGCGCGACGAGCTCGAGGCCGCGCGCGAGGCCAAGTACCGCGAGATCCGCGACACGGAGCTCGACTTCCGCACCGGCAAGCTCTCGCGCGAGGACTACCAGGCGATCGACGCCGACCTGCGTGCGGAGGCGATCGAGATCCTAAATCGGCTAGAAGAGCTCAGGCCCAGGGACGCTTGAGCAGCACGAACGCGTTCAGGAAGAACAGCACCGCGAAGAAGATCGTCCAGCGGTTGAGGTTGCGCTCGACCAGCGAGCCGCCGCCCAGCGGGCCCGTTCCGCTACCCACCCCGAACGCGCCGGAGAGGCCGGAGTCCTTGCCCGAGTGCATCAGCACCAAGAAGATCAGGATCACCGCGAAGGCGACCTGCAGCACGGAGAGGATCGTTTCCACGCGCCGCAGGATATCGCTTCGAGCGTCGTTTTGGCGCGGCTAGGGGCAGGGGATCGTGCGCTTGGCCAGGACGGTCGAGCCGTCCTCGAAGCTGAACCGCGAGGCCACCGGCCAGCCCCCGCGCGGGCAGTGCTTGGGCAGGACGATGCCCTTGACGCGGAACAGCTTCCTCTTGCCGTGGACGAGCTTGTAGTAGGGGACGTCTTTCGCGCCGAGCCTCAGGAAGGCGGTCGTGGCGGAGGCGTCCGAGGCTTCGGGGAGCACTTTGATCAGCGGCACGTCCACGCTGAAGCCGAGCCCGTAGGGCGGCGGGCCGGTGATGACGGTGCCCCCGAACACGAGTTCGATCGACACCGGGCTCGAGCCCTTGAGGAAGATCAGCAGCGAGACCTGCCCCGGCCGGTTGTCGGCCAGGAAGAGTTCCACGGTGTATTGCTCTTTGATGAGTTCGCCCGCGATTTCGTAGGCGCCCTCGCCGCCGCCGGTGCCAGCCCTGGAGTCCACGGGGCAGGCTTTGGGGCCGATCTGTTCCAGTCGTTCCTGCTTGCACGTGCCGCTGCCTTCGAGGTCGAGCGTCAGCCCCGCTGGCCCGTACACGTCGACGTGGGTGATCGGCGAGGGCACCGGGAGGTTCGTCGAGCCGATCGCGGCGCTGCCGAACGCGTTCGTCGGAGCGCCCAACACGTCGGGCGAGAAGCCCGCTTCGGTGATACGCACGGTCTCTTCCGCTCGCGCTGGGCTCGTCGCCAGCAGCGGCGCGGCGCACGCAAGCGCCACGCCCGCCCAGACCGGCGCCGCGCGTGCTCGACCCAGGGCCACGACGGCTCGATGTCGACTGCGGCTCATCCTCGCCATCCCCATCCGCCTCGCGGAGCGCCCGGCGCCCCGCTTTGTCAACCAAACAGCACCCTCGCTGTCAACAATAGAGCAGGAGTGCCGCGTGCCGCCTAGAAGACGCAGCGACCTGCCACTTGCGACGCTTCTGCCGTGGGCGTCGCTACGGTGCCGAGCCACACGCCCCCGATGGAATCTGAGCGCGCAAAGATTTGCCAGTTCGATTACGAATCCTTTACGCATTCGTGGTTGGCTGCCGATAAGAATGCCGGTGGGCGTACCCCGCGCGTGTGGGCTAGCTGCGCCAACCACGACAATGGGACGTCCCCGAGATGATCGATTTCCGCGTATGCCGCCTGTGAATCGCGCCCGTAGCCGGGCTCTGCGCGCGCTGCTCTCCGCCCTCGCCGGCGGTGGACTGACGGCTGCCAGCCTCGGCGGTCCGCTGGCCGCTCCAGCGCTGGGAGCGACCGGCACGAACGGCAACCAAGCGGCCGCGGAAGGGGGCTCTCAGCAGACCGAAACGGGCGAATCCTCGGCGACCAGCACGCCGACCGAAACCACCACACAGTCCGAAACCCCGACGACGCCGACCACCACTACGCCGACCACCACTACGCCGACCACCACGGCCCCGGCCCCGACGCCCACGCCGACCACTCCGGCCAGCACCGCCCCGACGACCACCTCCCCGCCGGCCAGCACACCATCGCCGCCCGCCTCGACGGCCCCCACGGTCGTGCTCAAACGCAAGCAGAAGGCCACCGCCAGCGCCCCTTCGAACCCGAGCCAGACGACGACCAAGGCGAACGGCGAAGCCGGCAAGCCCGGCAAAAAGGCCTCGGGCCCCAACAACGTGGCCGCCTCGCCGCAGATGGTTGCGGCCGAGGCTGGGGCGCTCGCGGCCGTGCTGGCCTCTTCAGAAGCGTCGAACCAGGCCCTCTCCTTCTACCGCATCCCGCTGTTTCTGCTGCCGATCTACAAGGCGGCCGCCGTCCAGTACGGCGTGCCGTGGCAGATACTGGCGGCGATCAACGAAATCGAGACCGACTACGGCAGCGACCTGTCGGTCTCGACCGCGGGCGCGGTCGGTTGGATGCAGTTCGAGCCGAGCACCTGGCTGCAGTACGGAGTGGACGCGCTGAACGCGGGCTACGCGGACCCGTACAACCCGGTCGACGCGATCTTCGCCGCCGCGCGTTACCTGCGGGCGGCAGGCGCCGCGACCAACTTGCACGCGGCGATCCTGGCCTACAACCACTCCGAAGAATATGTCGAATCGGTGCTGCTGCGCGCCAAGTTGATCTCCAGCTACCCCAAGGCCGTGATCGCGACGCTGACCGGCCTGATCGACGGCCGCCTGCCCGTGACCGGCAAGCGCGTCGCCTGGGAACCGCTTTCGATCGTGGCCCCGTCGCCCTCCAGCGCGACCGCCGGCGCCACTGCGCTTTCCAGCCAGCCGGCGACCCCGGCCGGCGCGGCCGCGGGGACGGCGGCGAGCGATGCTCCGAGTCCCACCGGCGCGGCCGCGAGCGTGCCCGGCTCATCGCCGCCGCTGTCGCCCGCCGCGGCCGCGGCGGCCGCGACCTCGCGAGCCGCGCGTGCCGCTGCCCAGACGCTCGAGCTCGTCGATTTGATGAGCGCACCCAACGCGCAGGTGGTCGCCGTGCAGGACGGCCGCATCGTTCAGATCGGCGACTCGCGCAAGCTCGGCAAGTACCTTGTCCTGCGCGACGTCTACGGCGACGTGTTCACTTACGCGGGCCTCGGCTCCATCGCTCCCACCTACGCTCTACCGAAAGCGCCGCGCGCGGTGAAGTCTCCCGTAGTGGAAGCGGCCAGCACGCGTGATCCCGCGCCCTCGCAGCCTGCGAGCGCGGGTACGCAGTCGCCACTGACGCTGCAGGTCAAGACCCCGTCTGCGCCCAGCCCCGCGAGCGCCGGCCGGGTCTCGGTGCAGGCCGATGCGCAGGAAGCGACGCCGCCGGGCATGGGCAGGGTCCGCCTGTTCGCGCACCCCGGCAACCCCGACGCGCGCGCGGCCGCCGCCGCCAGCGCGGCCAGGAAGGTCAAGAGCACCAGCGCCGGCCAGCGCCTGCCGCTGCGCAGCGGCTCGGTCGTCGCATCCGGCACGGTGCTCGGCCGCGTGCGCGTGCCGCCCGGTAGCCAGGACGGGCACCTGCGCTTTGCGATCCGCCCCGCCGGCGACACCGAAACGGTGAACCCCGGCCCGGTCCTGGCCAACTGGGCGCAACTGCAGAGCGCGCTGCACCCGCAGGGCGCGAAGGCCGCGAACGCGCTGCTGGGGGCGACCGCGAGCGACGTCTTCCTGCTCTCCAAGGCACAGCTCGAGCGCGCGGTGCTCGCAGAACCGGGGATCACGCTCGATGCGTGCTCGCGCCATGAAGTCGCCTCGGGCATGGTCGACAGGCGCGTGCTGGCGGTGCTCGCGTTCCTTTCGCGCAGCGGGCTGGAGCCGACCGTCAGCGGAGTGCGCTGCGCTCAGCGTCAGTACGCGCCCGCCGGCGTGTCCTCCGCCACCAATGCACGTGACGAACTGGACATCTCCGCCATCAACGGCACCGCGATCGCCGGCCACCAGGGGCCGGAAACGATCACCGACCTGACGATCCGCGCGCTGCTGACGCTTCCGGCGGAGTTCGTGCCGCACGAGATCAACAGCCTGATGCGCTTCCCCGGCTCCCCCAACACCCACGCGTCGCGAGCGTATGCGAATCGCATTCACCTGGAGTTCCGCCCGGCGCTGGCCACGCCGACGCTGAACGCTGCCGCGGCCGGCACCGTCGCGCACTCCGCCGGCTCCGGCCGCACCGCGCCACCGCCGCTGGTCACCACCAGCGCCCTGAGCGCCGCGCAGTGGAACCAGCTGATGGAGCGCGTGGCGGCACTGCCGACGCCAACCATCAAGACCAAGCCGAGCTCCGCCGCAGTCCCCGACCCGAAGCGTCCGTAGGCCGATCGGGCGGCCCTCGCCGGGGCCGCCGGAATGACCCTCCGGACCGCGCCTGTGGCGCGGTCCGGGAGGCTCGCCGCTCTCAGGGGCCGATTCGCAGGCTGCTAGCCGGTGCTGGATGGGGGCGATTCACCTGATCCGGCACCTGGACGCGCACCGAACGCGCCCCGCAGGTTGCTGCGGCACTTGGTCTCCGCGGTCGCGAACTGGGCGGTGGTCGTGTTGATGCCCTTGGTGTTGAAGATCGCGCCTTTGCCCGACGTATTGGGTTCGCCGATCTTGATGCCGTTTTCGCGCATGCACGCCGCGAACTTGGCGAGCGCTTTCTTCGCTTCCGGGGTACTGAGGCGTGATTTGACGCCGCCGAAGCCGCCGCGCCGGAGGCCGCCGCCGCACTTCTTCAAGACGGCTTCGTACTGTGCTTTGGTCACGCCCTTGGGCAGCGCGGGACCGTTGGCGCCGCCGAGGAGGCCACCCGCCCCGGGTGATGGCGCTTGACCCGGCGTGCGGCTGGGCAGCGTGATGCCGTTCTTCTTCAGGCATTCGCGCAGCGCCAGGAAGCGACCTGCGGGGAAGCGACCTTTGCTCGTGGTGCCCGTGGTCGGTGTGGTGGCGCTCGCGCTCGTGGCCGCGGTCGTGGTCTTGGTGGTGCTCGAGGAGCCTCCGCATGCCGCCAGAACGAGGCTGGCGAGCACGAGGACCAGCGCCGCTGTCGCGGGTCTACTGCTCTTGCTGTGGATGTGAGGCATTGACTTCCTTTGTTGGTGATCTAGGTGTGATTCGTGCCCGCCTGGCAGCGCTGTCATCGGCTTGACTCTAGCCGCCGCCGAAGAGCGAGGGTTCGCCGCCGCTGCTGCTGCCTGCGCCACTTCTGCTGGCGCCCGTCCCAGCGGACGAGCCACCGAACAGCGCCGCCAGGCCGCCACCGCTCGAGCCGACGCTGATCGATTCGGCGCTGACGGCGCCGTTGGAGCCGGTGGCGCCCGTGATGGTCACGGTTTCGCCAGGGTGGATGCCCTTGACGCTCGCTTTGACGGTCTTGGTGACGCTCGTTCCCGCCGAGGTGGTGACCTTGATCGTGTTGCCTTCGGCGTTGGTCACGTACAGCGTGCTGCCGGCAAGGTATGCGACGGTCCCCGCGGTCGGCCGAGCGAAGCCAGCGGCCGAGCTCGACGATCCACCTGTGGAGGTGGAGCTCGTGCCGGTACCCGTGCCTCCGCGCAGCGCGCGGAAGCGCGAGGCGAGGCTCGCCGCTGCCGAGCCGGTGGACGAGCTCGATGAGGTTTCGCCCTTCTCGATCAGCACGCCGCCGATGAACCCGCAGGCGGCCAGCAACACGCCGAGCAACGCGAAAAGGATGGGATTCCCGCCCGCCCTCGCGCCCGCCCCGAGCAGGCGCCGGCGCGGCCGGCGGGGCAGCTCCTCGGACTCCTGGAGCCAATCGTCCTGAGCTTCGAGCGGCTCCTCGTGGGACATGACGGGCTGTTGGTCGGGCATCGCGGTCTCCTGGTGGGGGGAAGTTGGGTCACTCAAAGCGCAGCGCTTCGATCGGTCGCAGGCGGGCGGCGCGGGCCGCCGGATAGGTGCCGAAGAACAGGCCGGAGGCCAGCGCGGCGCCGAAGGCGAGGAAGATCGAGTAGGTGGCGATTTCGGGGTGCACGCCGGCGATCTCGAACTGGCTGCCGATCACGCCGACGGCCACTCCGCTGATGCCGCCGAACAGCGACACGAGCACGGCCTCGGTGAGGAACTGCGTGAGGATGTCGCCGCGCCTGGCGCCGACCGCCTTGCGGATGCCGATCTCGCGTGTGCGCTCGGTGACGGACACGAGCATGATGTTCATCACGCCGATCCCGCCGACGAGCAGCGAGATCGCAGCGACCTCCCCCAGCAGCGTCGTGAACACGCTGCTGGTCGAGCTGGAGGTTTCCAGCAGCGAGCCCTGGTTGAGCACGCTGAAGCCCGGTTCGGAGGTGTCTTTGATTCTGTGGCGTTCCTCGAGGATCGTCGTGACCTCCGCTTCGGCGGCGTTGAGCGAGGATTCGGAGTTGGCCTGGACGGTGATCGAGTCGATCGGCCCGACGCCGGTGAGCGAGTCCTGCACGGTCGTGATCGGCGCCATCACGACGTCGTCCTCGTTGGTGGTGCCGTTGGTGCCCTTTTTGGCGAGCACGCCGACCACTTCGTAGTTGCTGCCGTTGACCTTCATGTTCTGCCCGACGGCGCTCTGCCCCGCGAACAGTTCCTGCACGACTTCCTGCCCGATCACCGCCACGCGCCTGTGCTTGCTGACGTCTTCGGCGGTGAACGAGGCGCCTTCGGCGATCTTGTAGGTGTGGGCCGTGAGGTAGGAGGGAGTGGTGCCGACGAACGAGGACGGTTCGAAGCTGGTGCCGCCGAACACGAGTTTCACGGCGCTGGCGTCGACGACGGGTGAGGCGCTCTTGACGTCCGGTGCGAGGCCGGGGCTCTGCAGCGCTTCGGCATCCTGCTTGGTCAGCGAGATGGTGGCCGCGGTGCTCGCCCGCGCGCCGAAGCGAAAGGCGCCGCTGGCCTGCACCACCAGCACGTTCGTGCCGAGGCTCTGGATCGTGGACTGCACGGCCTTGGAGGAGCCGTTGCCGACGGCGATCAGCACGATCACGGAGGCGACTCCGATCGTCATGCCGAGGATCGTCAGGCCGGAGCGCAGCTTGTTCGCGGTGATCCCGCTCCACGCGATGCGCAGCATCTCCGGGCCGATCACGGTTGCGCCTCCACGACGCCGGCCCGGTCGGGATGGTGGGCGGACTTCAAATCGTGCGGCGTGGGCGGAACGTCATGCACGCCGGCCAGACGCCGATCCTCGACGACCTCGCCGTCGCTGAGCCGGATGATCCGCTTTGTCTGTTCGGCGACGTCGGGCTCGTGGGTGATCAGCACGACGGTGCGGCCTTCCTCGTTCAGTCGCGCGAAGATCCGCAGCACGTCCTCGGTGGCGTGCGAGTCCAGGTTCCCGGTCGGCTCGTCGGCGAGGATCAGCGAGGGGTTGGTCACGATCGCCCGGGCGACGGCCACGCGCTGCTGCTGGCCTCCGGAGAGCTCCGAGGGCTGATGGTGCATGCGGTTGGCCATCCCGACCGAGCGCAGCGCTCGTTCGGCGCGCTTGCGGCGCTCGGCGCCTCGCAGGCCGGCATAGGCGAGCGGCAGCTCGACATTCACCAGCGCGCTCGTGCGCGCGACCAGGTTGAAGCTCTGGAAGACGAAGCCGATCTTGCGGTTGCGCAGGTCGGAGAGGTCGTCCTCGTCCATCTGGCCGACGTCGACGCCGTCGATCTCATAGTGGCCGCTGGTGGGTATGTCCAGGCAGCCGAGGATGTTCATCAGCGTGCTCTTGCCGCTGCCGGAGCTGCCCATGATCGCCACCAGATCGCCGGTGTCGATCCGCAACGAGACGTTGCGCAGCGCGCGCACATGGATCTGGCCGAGGTCGAAGACCTTTGTGACCTCGTGCACCTGGATGACCGGGTGCAGCGGAGCGCTCGCGTCCCGTCGCGCAGAGGCTTGCTCGGATGCCACGCGCTGCACCAGCGGCCGGCTGCGCGGCACGCGCGGGGGGGTCTGGGTGCGCGAGCGCGCAGGCCAGCGCATCAGCCGCCGCCCCTGAGGAACGCCCCGCCGCCGCCTGCGCCGCCGAGACCGCCGGCTCCGCCGAGCCCCCCGCCGCCGAGGCGGCTGCCGAGCCTGGAGACGAGGTTGGTGGCGCTCGAGCTGGTGGTGCTGGCCGCCGGCAGCACCACCGTTTCGCCTGCTTTCAGGCCGCTGAGGATGATCGTCGAGCTGTTGCCCGCCAGTCCCGTCACGACCCGTTGGCGCACCTGCTTGCCGGCGCGCTCGACCGTGACGGTGTCGGCGGTGATCGCGCTGGTGGGCACGTTGATGCCTTCGGCCTGCTTGACGACGACTTCCGCGGTCGCGCTCATCCCGAGCTTCAGGCCCGCGGCCAGCTGATCCAGCTGGAAGGTGACGTCGTAGCTGACCGCGCCGCTGCTGCTCGTGGAGAGCAGGGCGACTTCGCTGACGTGAGCCGCCAGTTTGCTGGCGCTGAGCGCTTCGACGGTCACCGTCGCGATCTGGCCATCTTTGACGTTGCCGATTTCGGATTCGCTCAAGGGCACCACCAGCTGCATCGTGCTGAGGTCGCTGAGGACCGCGAACGCGGAGCTGGAGGAGCTGGAGGAGGCGGCGGAGCTGGACGAGCTCGAGGCGCCGGTGGCGCCGCGGCCGCCTGCTCCGGTCGCGCCCGCGCCGGTCGCGCCCGAGCCCGATCCGCTGGAGGAGCTGCCGGCGCTCGCGGCCCGCGTCGTGCCGCTGCCGGACACCACTTCCCCGACCTGGCCGGAGAGTGAGACGATCGTGCCACTCTCCGGCGCATACAGCTTGGTGTCCTGCACCGCCTGTTCGTCGCTCTGCACGGTCAGCGTGTCGCTCTTGACGGCTGCTCTCGCGGACGCAAGGTTCGCTTCGCGTGTGGCCAGGCTGATCGTGGCTTTCGATGAAGACGAGCCGGAGCTTTCCTTGCTTTCGCGTTCGGGCGCGGTCGTCGTACTGGTGCTCGGCGCGGTGCTCGTCGGCGTGGTCGTCGTGGTCCTCGTCTTCCGGCTCGGCGACGTCGCGCTGGGGGTGGTCGTGGCGGGCGTGGTGCTCGTGGGCGTCGTGGTGGCGACGGGCGCCGTCGT
>Ga0187890_10000613_pt1 | contig 25561 bp, 20 predicted proteins | sample June2016WEW_21_1_FD_133005 | JGI IMG/M metagenome (GOLD analysis project Ga0187890, IMG submission 133005) | Peatland microbial communities from SPRUCE experiment site at the Marcell Experimental Forest, Minnesota, USA - June2016WEW_21_10 | ecosystem: Environmental > Terrestrial > Soil >... | reverse complement strand
GTGCTCCTTGGTCTCGGTGTACGGCCCGTCGGTGACGAGCACCTTGCCGTCGGGCTGGACCCGCAGTGACTTGGCGTTGCCGGCCGGGGAAAGGCCGCAGGCGAACTTCCTTGCGCCGGCAGCAATCATTTCGCGGTTGAGCGCGTGGATCTTTTCGATCATCGCTTCGGTTTCGACGCACGGGTCGTAGTCGTCGGGGTGGTAGACAGCGACTAGATACTGTGGCATGACTTCTCCTTAGTTTTCTGTGGCTTGTTTCCGATGACTCGTTTCCTGTTCACTCAGGAACCGTAGCTCATCGTTCTTTTGTCCTATAGTCGTTGGGGAGACGAAAAATCGACAGCTATCCGAATTTTTATTTCAACTGCCGAATCCGCTCTTGCAGGAACTGCCGCTCGGGTTCCTGTTGGGTGAGCGCTAGCGCCTTCTCGTAAGACGCCCGAGCCTCAGCGGTCCTGCCGAGCCTGCGGCACATATCTGCGCGGGCGGAATGCGCCAGGTAGTAATTTGCCAATTCGCCCTGTTCCAACATCGCGTCGATATGCGCCAGACCGGCCTCTGGACCATCGCGCATGGCAATTGCCACGGCACGATTTAGCTGTACAACGGGTGAAGGCTGAATTCGTAGCAGTTGATCGTAAAGCGCAACAATCTGCCGCCAGTCGGTCGCGGCGACCGATTCCGCCTCCGCATGAACGGCCGCAATCGCAGCCTGCAGTGTGTAAGAGCCGAAGCGGCGGGACTTCTGCCCGTACTTCAGCGCTTTCTCCAGCAATGCCACTCCCTCGGCGATCTGCTCCCGGTTCCAGAGCGAGCGATCTTGATTTTCCAGCAAAATCAGCTCTCCGGCCGGAGAAGTTCTCGCGGCGCGACGTGATTCCTGGAGCAACATCAGGGAAAGCAGCCCAATTACCTCCGGCTCTGGCTGGAGGTCGGTCAGCAACCGGCCCAGTCGAATCGCCTCGCCGGTTAGCTCGGCCCGCGTTACCTCCACCCCCGCCGCAGCCGAATAACCCTCGTTAAAGACGAGATAGATGACCTGAAGCACCGCGTCCAGTCGCTCTGGCAATTCCTGCGGCGTCGGTACCTCGTACGGAATCGGTGTGTCTCGAATCTTTGCCTTGGCGCGCACAATGCGCTGTGCCAGCGTGCGCGGAGTGACGAGGAAGGCCTTTGCTATCTCCTCGGTTGTCAGCCCACACACCTCACGCAAGGTGAGCGCGACGTGCGCGTCCGGCGCCAGAGATGGATGACAGCAGGTAAAAATCAGGCGCAGCCGATCATCCTCAAGGGAGTCATCCTTAAGGCTGTCCTCTGCATTGGACCTTTCCGCCGAACTCCATTGCGCTTCGAGATACCGCACGAGGTCGTCTTGAGACGCATCAAATCTTGCCCGTCGACGCAGAGTATCAATGGCTTTGAATCGAGCCGTCGAAATCAACCATGGTCGCGGGTTGCCGGGTACTCCGCTCTTCGGCCACAGGCTCAGCGCAGCCGCAAAGGCTTCGTGCATCGCCTCCTCTGCAAGATCAAAATCACCGAGCAAGCGGATCAGAGTGGCCAGGATTCGTCCAGAATCCACGCGATAAAGGGAGTCGAGCAATTCGCGTATCTGCTCCGTGGAGCGTCCGGACATGACGACGACTTTAGCAAACCAGCTACCCCGAATCAATTTGGCAAACGACGGATCAATGATCGATGCAAAGCGCGCCCAGGTCGTGACTCTGAAATCTGGACAACAGAACGCTTCCTCGGTTGACTCAAAATCGCCAATTCACGCATTTGAGCTTCGTACAAGCTCAACACTACCTCGTTGCTCTCGAGTCACGGGCAAACCGGAAGTTACGTTTTCACGATTTCTCGCGGACTCCGGCGACATTGTCCCGAAGTCGGCTTGTAGGCACCCAGGTCATTCACTTCGGTAAGGGCGCATGGGCGATATTCCGGTTGTACGGAGAGTTCGGACCCGGCAAGATAGAGGTACGATGCATAAGCCAATCTGGGTTGTTCCGGTGCTCTTGCTGTGGGCAGTTGCCAGCGCGCTCGCTGCCGATACCGTACTGACCTGGCCGACCAACGGCAACGACACGATGTTGCGCTTCACCCTGGGCAAGTTGCATCAGATCAGTTCCGTCTCCGGCCAAAGCGATTATTTGGGTGAGGCCCTGGCGGAAAACCTCAGCACGAAAGCGATTCCTTCCGCCTCCTTCTATCTCTACCTGCTGGACAAAAACGGCAAGCGGGTGGGCGAAGGATATCTCGAAGTCACCAATTTGGCGGCCGGGCAACGGGCCAAGATCCCGGTCAGCGTGCATGCTTTGGGCTCCTTTGCCAGCATGGAATTGCAGCCGCAGCATCTGCCCTCCGACGAGCCGATGAAGATCAAAATGAGCATCACCAGCGTGCCTTCCGGGGCCAGCCTCAAGCTTGATTCTCAAGAGTCCGGCGTAACCCCACAGGTACTCCCGATCGCTCCTGGCACGCATGTGCTGGAGTTCAGCAAAGAGGGGTATGCCACCGAGAGCACGCCCGTGGAGATTGCGGAGAACGCCCTGCCCGGCAGCGTCGAACTGGAGCTGAATCTGTTGACGCTCGATACCGTGGTTTTGCGCGACGGAACGGTGCTGTTGGGCAACCTCATCTCGGTAACCGGCACTGGCATTAACGTCAATGTGAAAGGCAAGCCAGTGATGCTGAAGCGCAGTCGAGTGGCCCGGATTGTATTGGGGGGACGCAAACTATCCGTCGGCACTCCCGCCACAACAACTGGCAAGAGTTCGTCCCGTAGCAAGAACTGATTCGAAGCCATGTCGGAGGCTGAACCCTCACGCCAGCCGGGTCCTTGGTCCCTACCGGATGGAGACGGCTAGTGTCCCCTATTCAGCGGCCCACCCCGCGGGCGAAATCCCCGAGCTGATGTGCAGATCAGCATGGTCCCACTTTACCTCCAGCGCCGAATGATCGGAGAAGATGAAGAGCAAAAGCAGCCCATCATCAATCGAATCGGAGATCAGATCCCGCAAATTCGAGTTTTCCTGGAGCGAACCTTCGGGATTCTTGATTTGCAGGCTTCCGGCTTGAGCCGTCGAAGCTTCGTTGAAAGCTTCGACGAAAATATCGGTGAGAGCTTCCCTGCCTGCGCCGCAGGCGCGGTCCTTCCACCCGTTGATGAACTCCTGACACTGGCACGAGTAAGATCGCCCAATGGTGGCTTCAGTCATCGTGTTTCCCCCTTTTGGAGCGCTTGCTTGGGTATAGAAATTCGGGCCCAATCGAGAATCCGGGATAGTTCCACTTCGACGGAACTTATCTAAATTTGAGACTTCGTTCGCGGCGGCTTTCTTCCTCCAAGTGCCGCGAGCGCGCCTTCAGCAAATCATTGAGTGACACCAGACCCAGAAACTTTCTCGTGCTACGCTCCAGGACTGGCATTCGTGTGCAGCCTTTTTCCACCATGCGATACACGACCACCCGCAGCGGCTCGTCTGGATAAGCCTCGACCGCGCTCGTTCGCACCAGATCACCGATCGGCCATCCTGCGGCTGCATCCCCATTCTTCTCCATCTGCTCGGTTATATCCCCACGTGTCACTACACCGACAAGCTGTCCTTCTGCGTTCACGACAGGCAGCAAGCGCTGCTTCTGGCGGTGATCCACCCGCAACGAGTGCCATATCTCACCTAGCGTACTCGCGGCTGGCAATACCGCAACTTTGGTTCGCATGACCTCGCGTACAAAAAGAATTTCCAGGGGATCGACCGCATACTCGCGGCTGAGGTGGTATCCGCGCCGGGCAACTTTCTCGGTCAAGATGGACCGGCGCAGCGTCAAGACCGTGAACCCATGGGCGATTACACTCCCGACCAGCAAAGGCAAGAACACGTTGGCGTCGTGCGTCAGCTCAAAGGCAAAAACAATGCTCGTGAACGGAGCACGCATCGTGCCGCCAAGAATGGCACCCATGCTGATCAGCGGCCAGAAGCCGGCGCCTTCATTGGGAAGAAACATCGCTTCGAGACCACCCAGCGCGCCTCCCATCATCAGCAGCGGGGCTAGAACGCCGCCCGATGTGCCGGAGCCGAGTGACACCGCCCAGATAAACCATTTGACCAGCAAGACTCCGAGAATGACACGTGCAGTTACGTTCCCCTGAAGCAGCGCGGCGATGGTATCGTAACCAACGCCCAGCGCCTGCGGGAAAACCAGCCCTCCCAAGCCGATGGCCAGTCCGCCGATCGCCGGCCACCACATCCAGTGGATCTTCAGCCGCTGGAAAGCGTCCTCAGCGGCGTATACCGACAGTGTCAGCAGGGCTGACAGGGCTCCCGCCAGCAGACCAACCAGGACGCATCCGAGCAGTCCCTTTGGCCCGATGAACAATGGGTGGACCGGCACGGGAAACAGCGGGCCGAACCCCAAGATATACCTTCGTACGACCGCAGCCATTGCACTGGCCAGCGCCACCGGAATCAGGCTGCGCGGTTTCCATTCGAAAAGTAGCAGCTCGACAGCCAATAGTACCGCCGCCACCGGCGAAGCAAAGGTTGCCGACATTCCTCCGGCTGCGCCTGCCACGAGTAGTGTTTTCCGCTCCGCGCTCGTCAGGTGAAACAGTTGGGCGATCATCGAGCCCACCGCCCCGCCCGTCATGATAATCGGGCCTTCTGCGCCGAACGGGCCGCCCGAGCCGATCGAAATTGCCGAGGAGAGTGGTTTGAGAAGCGCGACTTTGGGTTCAATCCGGCTGCCGCCCAGCAGAATGGCCTCAATCGCCTCGGGTATGCCGTGACCTCGGATCCGCTCGGAACCGTACCGTGCCATGACGCCGACGATCAGTGCGCCAGCGATGGGAACGAACACGCTGTATAGGCCGAGATGGTTGCCGACCGGCGAAACCATCGCTATGTTCCAGCGGCCAAAATAGAACAGGTTGGTGAACAGCCCGATTAAACGGAGCAACGCCAGTGCGACAAATGCGCAGACCACACCAATCACCGTGGCCAGTAAGGAGATGGGAACGACTCGCCACGTCGTTGTGAAATCTCCCAACTCTTCGTTGCGGTCCGGTCGGTTGATGACCGGCGCGTTGTTCCGCAATTCTGTTTCGCTGTCCTTGCCCACGATTGTTCTTGCGCCTCTCCGGCTGCTCATACAGCGCACTCTTGTTCACTGCCGTGATTCCGGCTGCGTCGCCGAACCGCATCCATTGCATTCAGGCGCGGCATAGATTTTCATTGGCGCGAGAAGTCATTAATCACAATCGCGGCCGTGAGATACCAAGCCGTGCATGCGCAGAAATTAGAAGATAAATATGGTTTCTCGTACGCGAATCCGCGACTCTAGGAAAGCGGCAGAACCTTCCTTTTGTAAACTGTGTTCGCCAACGTCGCCATCGCGATATACCAGGCGATGAGGCCGACAATGAAGATCTCCCACCCCGCCACCGGCGCCGGTATCTTACCCATAACCACGCCGTCCAGCAAGAGAAAGGCCAGCAAAAGCAGCCAGAACAGGATCGCCAGAAACTTCCCGACGCCTTGGACCGCAACGCAAAAAGCGAATGTGAAAAGCGTCCACATGAGAAAGAAACCGAGTTCCTCGGGATGACCCGCCGGAATGCCCGTCTTCGGCTGCACGTACAGCAGCACGAATAGTGACCACCAAAAGGCGCCGTAGGACATAAAGGCGGACCCGCCGAAGATGCTTCCTTTTCGAAGGTCTACGATTCCCGCAATGAATTGCGCCGTGCCCCCGAAGCAGATGGCCAGCGCCAGGGTCGGCCCGGCGCTCCAGAATCCTACGTTGTGCAAGCCGGTCGCCATCGTCGTCAAGCCGAAACCCATTAGCCCCACTACCGCCGGGTTCGCCCACCACTCCTTGCAGATACCACTGTCAGCTAGTTCCGCCATGTCATTGTTCTCCTCTTTAATGCGTTTCTTCGGAAGGTTGGACTCATTCTGTGTGAAACCTCTAACAATATCTGTGAAACCTTTCACAAATCGCCAGGTGGAGACGATTGTCCGTTCCGAGTTTCCTGCCCGCTCTTACACAAAATCGCCTGAAGATATATTTCCTTCAAACTGTGAAACCTCTTACGGAACTGGCATCGGGCCTGACCTAAAGTTTTGACGGAGGCGAACTCGCCATGGGAAATCCAGAGAAAGCGTCGCTTTGCAGTCCCGTTCCCTTCCCGGAATCACTCGGCTCAGCCTTACAGAAGCTGAAGAAAGCTTTGAACACTGTTACAAGCATCACCTTTTGTCTGTTGTTCGTAGCCGTGATCGGGAGCGAAATGACCCTCTTGGCGACAACGCCCTCTGTATCGTTAGACATAAAGACGATGGGATTTTTCGTTGGCGCAGCAGCGCTATTAATGTTGATCGTCCAGGTGATAGACATTACCGAGAGCTAGCGAGCCCCTCGCTGGACGATGCCACATCCTGAGGTCTAAGGGGCTAGGTTCACGGTTATGTCCGGGCGTTGAACTAGCCATCGGTCCGGTGCTAGCATCCTCCGTGCAAGTACCGGTCATTGCGAAGAACGTATGGCCACGTTCCGTCACTGCCATGGACCTGTTTCATGGGGTCGCGCACCGGGATGTGCGCCGGATCACCAGCCTCTGCACGGAGACGTGGTTCTCCCGTGGGGTCACGATATTTCGCGAAGGCGAATCTGCCGATTCCCTTTACGTCCTGAAAAAAGGTATGGTGAGGCTGATTTCCCTCTCAGACCAGGGGAGGGAAACTATTCTGCACATCCTCAATCCCGATGAGGTGTTCGGTGAGCTTCTTCTCTCTGAGCAGAAAAGAGCCTTTACGGCTATTGCCATTGAAGATTCTCTGGTGACCATTGTTTCCCAGGAATCTTTTGTGGAACTCTTGTCCGCGGTCCCCACAGTCGCGCTGAACTTCATTCGGCTGCTTTCGAAGCGATTGGCCACAGTGGAGAGGGGGCTGGCTGAGTTCAGCCATACCTGGTCCTATCACCGACTGGCTAGGGTGCTCCTCCAGTTGAGCGACAAATACGGGCAGGAGGGTCCTAGTGGTACGCTGATCAACCTCCGCCTGACCCACGAAGATCTGGCCAACTTGATTGGGACGAGCCGGGAAACGGTCACCACACAACTCGGCAAGTTCACACGCATGGGCCTCCTGAAACGCGAGGCCAGGCGCTTCATTGTGGCCAAGTCCAAGCTCGTCGACTTTATTCGCTCCGAAGAGCTTCGACTGAAGAATCTCCCGTTTTCTCCGAGAACAATTCCTCGGTAGCCGCCTTTGAGTACATGAAACCGGCCTGCGCCAAGCCTATCCCGGCCTTCAAGGACATCGTAGATGAGTCGAATTGCGCATCAAAAAGCGCTGAGACTCCCGAAGCGGGAATCTGCCATTAGTGTTCGCTCGGTATTGGGTGCTCCTGCTGATTAGCATTCGGTACGAGTTGCAGATAGACCAGCTTCGGCAGATTCGTGTTCCACTGGCCGGTGACCTTCGCGTAGCCGACCATGCCAAGAAACAAAATCGCGATTCCCGCCGCCATGCTCAATGCTGGAACTGGACGGCGCTTTCGCACACCCAACAGTACGCTCATAATCAGCGTATCTTTGGCTGGACAAACTGCTACACACTCCAAACATCCGGTGCACTCGGCCGACCGGATCTGCAGCAGTTTGTCGACCGGCAATGCGGAGGGACACGCCTGCGCGCACTTGGCGCAATCAATACACGTGCTTGCGTTACGGGTGATCCTCATCGGACTGAGCAGGGAGACCAGTCCGAGGAACCCTCCGTACGGGCAAAGATAACGGCACCAGAAGTTCTGCACGAAAATCGAAGCGCTTACCAGCCCTAAAACGACCCATGCTGCCGTTCCGCCAAGGTAGCGGAAAAAGTTGAGCATGCGCACGTCGACGATGAGTGCATACGGGCTATTGAGGAATTCGGCGATGGAAGCTGCCGACATTCCGATTACGGCGTAGGCGAAGAAGCTCAATACAAGGTACTTCAACGAGCGCAATGGGATATCAGCCCAGCGGGGCAATTGGAAGCTTCGACCGAAGATTGAGCGGCCAGCTTTCCACAGATATTCCGAGACGGTACCCACCGGACATATCCAGCTGCAAAACGCCTTGCGGAAGACGAACGAAATAACCAGGAACGAGGTGAAGAGGAAGAAACCGGCCGCATGCACACGTGGCACTTTCCCGGTGATTAGAAAGTACTTCAACTGCATAAGGCCTTCGATGGGTAGCCAGCCTTCAACGCCAGCGGGTCTGGAGACTTCGGATGCTCGGCCCCCGCTTTCCGCCCAGCGCACCCAGAGATAGAACTGCACGCCGATCCAGACGTTTAAAGCCGCGAAGAGAATCTGCACGGTAACACGCAGCGGTTGCGAGTGGTCGCGATCATCTCGCCGGATCAGTTTCTTGCGCGCGGGCTTCTGTGTTTGGGCTCGCTCTGGGTGCTCATCTGGCACGGCTACATCCCCTAATCCCGAGCATACGAGAGCGGCAAACCGTTAACAGTGACTTAGGTCACGGCGCGCCACATTTGTAGAGACCTAAGAAAAGGGACGCAGTGCATGTTGGCCACGGTGCTCCGGTACAATAACCCCCGTGCCCGAATCCACGTCTACACCCGCGCAAATGCTAGCGAAAGTCCAGATCTTTTCGGGGCTGACGGAGAGCGAATTGAGTTTTCTGGCGCAACGTGCGGTGCCCCGCAGCTATTCGGCGGGGGAGAGCGTGTTCGGCGAAGGTGAGCCTTGCTCTGGACTCTATGTCGTCGAGTCCGGCCATGTGCGAATCTTTAAGAGTTCGGCCAATGGACGCGAACAAGTACTCGGCATTGATGGTCCGGGCAGTTCCATTGCCGAACTCCCCGTCTTCGATGGCGGGAACTATCCCGCGTCCGTGACGGCTATCGACGAGGCCAAGCTGCTCTTTGTCAGTAAGGGGGATTTTCAGGCAGTGTGTTTGGCCCATCCTCAGGTAGCGCTGAAGGTCTTGCGGGTGGTCGGTGCGCGCTTGCGTCGGCTGGTTGGCATCATCGAAGAACTCTCGTTCACCACGGTGCGTCACAGGCTGGCCTCGTTTTTGCTGCGTCTCGCCAAGAAGGAAGGCAAACGTTCCGCCGCAGGCGTCGAAATCACGTTGCCGGCCAGCAATCAGGAATTAGCGTCGCATATTGGCACGGTCCGCGAGCTCGTTTCCCGCAATCTTTCTCGCCTCCAGGCAGAGGGGATGCTTCAGATCGTCGGGCGGACGGTGACGATCTCTGATCTGAAAGCATTGGAAGCTGAAGCCGATTCAGCGGAATAAAGCTGAATCTCCTGGTGCGCTCATCTTCTTGCTGATTCCTCCGATTCCGACTCGTTTCATCCAAGTTTGCCCTTCGTGACAAAAGTCATCGGCAGGCATCCTTCATTCCGCTAGCTTTAGAACATGAAACGCGGCCTATAAGCATCAAGCTGGGTCGTGAGGAGAATGCAATGAGCATGACCGCTGAAAAAACCGTCCGTGAATTAGCGCTGGAGAATACTACCGCCACGAGAGTCTTTGAAAAGCTAGGCATTGACTACTGCTGCGGAGGCAACAAGTCGCTGGAACAAGCCTGCCGGGCGTCGAACGTCTCGGTGGATCAGGTGATCGATTCGTTGGAGATGGCCGAGGAAGCGGCACATGCTGCGAAGAAAGACCGGAACTGGCAGATTGAACCCCTTGCGGACTTGATCGTGCATATCAGGAACACACACCATAAGTACACGCGTGAGGAAATGGCTCGCCTCGTTCCTCTCCTGGATAAAGTTTGCTCTGTCCACGGGAAGAACCATCCCGAACTGCAGAACGTCCGATCCAGCTTTCAGGGACTGGTCCAGGAGCTGACGACACACATGATGAAAGAAGAGCGGGTTCTGTTCCCCTACATAGTGAGTATGGAGGAAGCCGTTATCCAGAAGGAACCGATTCTGCCACCACCGTTCGGCAGCGTGCAAAACCCCGTGTCCATGATGGAACACGAGCACGATTCCGCTGGGAACGCACTGCGTGCGATGCGCGAAGCCAGCTGCGGTTATACAGCTCCCGGCGACGCGTGTATCAGCTACCAAACGCTGTACAAGGCACTCGCGGATTTTGAAGCCGATCTTCACCAGCACATTCACTTGGAGAACAACATTCTGTTTCCCCGTGCGATTGCGATGGAAAAGACGCACTAGCGGGAGTATTGCCCGTGTCCGAGGAGGAATGTTTCCCCGGCAGAATGAGGGAGGCGGCATTCCGTTTGAACTGAAGATGAGAAACGACAAGAACAAGACCGAGTCCAAAAACGGGAAGGAAATGACCGCGACAAGTGATGCTGTCCGCGCAGCTCAGCGGACCCGCACGCACGCTCTGATTGTTCCCCGCGAGCATGGTGCCTGGGGTCTGCTGCTTGTTCCTCTGTTCACCGGTGTTGTCGCAGGGTTTGCTTCGGAACATCGGATCTGGCCGTTGCTCATGTTCACAGCAGCCGCGCTGTCTTTGTTTTGGCTGCGGACGCCCGTCGAAAGCCTGATTGGCACCAGTTCACTGACGGCCAATACTGAAGGGGAACGGCGGACGGCGCTCGTCGCATCAATTTTGTTGGCCGCTCTGGCGAGCGCTTGTTTGACCGGGCTGACGTGGAAAGGGCAAAACTTACAGTTGCTTCTTCTCGGGGCGGCAACAGGGTTTGCGCTTGTGGTCCAAACCGGGCTCCGGCGGCTGGGCCGGAAAGCGAGAATGGCAGCCCAGTTGGTCGGCGCAATTGGCCTCACTTGCACTGCTCCGGCTGCATACTACATCGGCACCGGACGGCTAAGCGAGCGCGCCTTCATTTTGTGGGCGGCTAACTGGATCTTCGCGGGCAACCAGATTCATTTCGTTCAACTGCGGATCCATTCTGCCCGTGCCGCTTCCTTCTCTCAGAAATTTACTCGGGGGAGAGCCTTCTTCCTGGCTCAACCGATTTTATTGGCGTCTCTGGTCATCGCGTCGTTCTGGCATATGCTCCCTCCCTTGGTGATCATTGCTTTTGTTCCCGTACTCGTTCGAGGAACGCTGTGGTTCTTTCGAAAACCGGAATCGCTGGATGTGAGGAGCCTGGGCTGGTCAGAGATGAAGCGTGGAGTGGTATTCGGCGTTCTGCTTGCGGTTGCTTTCATTTATTCGTAAGTACACTCCAAATGCAGGGAGCGTCTGGTAAAGCAGGCTCCTTCCTGCTCCGAAACCGGTAAAGCATCACAAAACCGGATGAAGATCGTTACTCCGTCAAAGGAATACAATCTGCAAAATGGCCCTGCTGAAGAGTGAAGCGAAGAATCCGGAGTCGGCGCAGAGTAAACATCTGCTGCTCGGCACCGCATCTTTCACGGTTTGCTTCGGGGCATGGGGCCTTATCAGTGCATTCGCCCCGCATTTCCGTCAACAGTTTCACCTCTCAGCGACACAAACGGCTTTTCTAGTGGCAGTCCCAGTCCTGCTGGGCGCGCTCGCGCGCATTCCGATAGGAATGCTGGCGGACCGCTTTGGAGGCCGTGTTGTTTTCACCGTTCTGATGTTCTTTGTCGCCGTGCCGATGGCCTTGGTCCCGGCCGCTACCAGCTATCGGAATCTGCTCGTTGTGGCGTTCCTTCTCGGAATGGCGGGGTCGTCATTCGCCGTTGGCGTCGGGTACGTCTCCCGCTGGTTTTCGATGGAGAGCCAAGGCAGTGCGCTCGGCTTGTATGGCTTAGGGAATATTGGCCAGTCTGCCGCGGTCTTCCTTGGGCCGGTGGTAGCTGCCGCGTACGGGTTTCGCGCTGTCTATTGGGGAATGTCGGTCATCCTTTTGGCCTGGGCTGTGCTGTTCGTTATCTTCGCTCGAAACGCTCCCCACGCTCCTCGCCCCAAGAGCCTGTCTGAGATGCTCAGCGTACTCGCCCGCGAGCCTCTGGCATGGGCACTGGCGGCATTCTATTTTCTGACCTTTGGTGGATTCGTCGCCTTCTCAATTTATCTCCCAACGCTGCTGCGCGATCAATTTGGGTTGCGACCCGCGGATGCCGGTTTCCGAACGGCCGGATTCGTCGTGCTTGCCACGCTGTGCCGTCCGCTCGGTGGATGGCTGTCTGACCGGATTGGTGGCTCACGCGTTCTTTCTTGGATTCTGCCCGCAGTGGCTGCTTTCGGATTGTTGCTCGGCGTGCAGTCGATGCTGCCATTCACAGTCGGAGCACTTGGATGCGCTGCCTTGCTCGGTATCGGCAACGGAGCAGTGTTTCAGCTTGTGCCTCGATATTTTCCGACTCAAAGGGCCACCGTCACCGGCCTCGTAGGTGCAATGGGAGGAATGGGTGGATTCTTCCCGCCTCTGCTTCTAGGCTTGTTCCGCGACCGACTCGGAGTGATCTGGCCAGGATTTGTTCTGTTATCGACGGTCGCCTGTGCTCTCTGGTGGATGAATAGCCGCGTCTTCTTGACGCGGGAAGAAGCCCTTGCCGCGAAGCTTCCCGCGGCTCTGACCCGTACCGCGGATAGGGTACGTGCAGGAGCCTGGGCCACGTTGTGGACTTTGGTTCTGATCGCTGCCATCGTGCTGGGCTCACGCAATTTGCAGTACTTCGACGCAGCGCTGGTAATCTACACGTTCGCAATCATTTTCGCGACTTGGGGCGTCATTTACCACTATTCCGTTTGGATTCGAAAGCCTCCCACCTATGTGTACTGGAGGCGCGGATGGCAGTTATTTAGGGAACGAGGAGTCATTCAGAGCTTCAGTCACGTCATTGCACTGGCAGGAACTCATCTTCTGGCTCAGACGTTCATCGCAAAACGATCCAGGCTCCGTTGGGCGATGCATCAGCTGATTTTCTGGGGATGCATCCTTGCGGTGATGATCACCTTCCCGCTGGTATTCGGCTGGATTCACTTCAGCAGCGCTCCAAACGATCAAATGACGTACGTGACCTATCTCTTCGGGTTTCCGGCAGGTAGATTCCAGCTGCACACGTTCACTGCGCTGATACTTTTTCATGGTCTTGATATTGCAGCGGTTCTGGTCCTGGGTGGAATTGCGCTTTCGCTATGGCGCCGCATGCGGGATGAAGGTGCACGTGCCGTTCAAACCTTGGCTATGGATTTCTGGCCGCTGATCTTGTCGTTTGCCATATCGATCACGGGCTTGGCCCTGACGGTTTCCCAAGAGTGGCTCGGTGGCACCTTCTACGATTTCATTGCCATTTTGCACGCGATCACGGTCATCGCCGCTTTGCTCTATCTTCCATTTGGGAAGTTCTTTCACATTTTTCAGCGTCCCGCGCAGTTGGGGGTGAAGCTCTACCAGCGCGCCGGTGAAGAGGGCGAGGGAGCAATCTGCGCCCGTTGTGGCGAGCGCTATGCATCCCTCATGCATGTTGACGATTTGAAACGCGTACTGCCGCAAGTCGGATTCGACTATTCGATGTCGGGGCCAGTGGGCAATTGGCAGGAACTGTGTCCAGCCTGCAAGCGCAGGTCCCTTTCCCTCGCACAGTTAAGATTGAAAGAGGAAGCGAATGGCTAAAGCTCCTGTCTCCGAGGAGATTCTCAAAGACAAATTCGGGCCGCATCTGAACTACCAGCCGCCCGGCGGTTGGACCGACGAATCTGTCCATCCAGCGGAGAAGTTGGTCAAGACACACTGTTGTTTTTGCGGGCAGCAATGCGGGATTCAATTAAAGGTTCGCGAGAATCGAGTGATCGGGTTCGAGCCTTGGGAGGAATTCCCGTTCAACCGTGGCATGCTTTGCCCGAAAGGAGTAAAGCGTTATCTGCAGGGTAATCACCCGGACCGCCTGCTGGCACCCTTGATGCGGAACGAGCTGGGATTTCGTCCAGCGTCGTGGGATGAAGCTTTGAGTTTCACGGTTAGCCGGATGCGCGAAATCCAACAGAAGTATGGCAAAGACGCTTTCGCGATTTACGGAGGCGCATCTCTTTCGACCGAGAAATCGTACCTGCTGGGTAAATTTGCCCGCGTGGCTCTAGGCACCCGCCACATCGACTACAACGGACGATTGTGTATGGTCTCTGCCGGAACAGCGTACAAACTAGCCTTTGGCATCGACCGGAGCACAATTCCATGGAGCGAGATCCCTAAAGCGGAAGTGTTGTTTGTGATCGGCGCGAACATCGGCGACTGCGCTCCCATCACCACCGACTACATCTGGCGCTGCCGTGATAGCGGCGGAAAATTAATCGTCGCCGATCCCCGGATGACTCCTATTACTCGGAACGCAGATCTTTACCTTCCGCTGCAACCTGGAACCGACCTCGCACTGCTCATGGGCATGCTGCATGTCATCCTGCGTGACGGCTTGGAGGACCGAGAGTTCATCTCGAAATACACAACTGGTTTCGAGGCCGTAGCGGAATCTGCCAAACAGTGGGACCTCGGCAAGGCAGCCGAGATGACAGGTGTCCCGCCCGAATCGATCGAAAAAGCGGCGCGCTGGATTGGCAAGTCTAAGCGCGTAATCCTGATGCATGCTCGCGGCTTAGAACACCAGTCGAAAGGCGTAGAGAACTGCCTTGCGGTCGTGAACATTGCGCTCGCCACCGGAAATATCGGGCGGGAAGGTGCGGGGCCCACGATGATCACTGGCCAGGGCAATGGCCAGGGCGGACGTGAGCATGGGCAGAAGTGCGACCAACTTCCTGGCCAGCGCTCGCTCACGGACCCCGCAGCTCGCGAGTACGTTGCCGGGGTCTGGGGCATTCAGCCGGAAGAACTTCCCCAACCGGGCTACAGTGCCGAAGAAATTATGGAAGCGATTCATCGCGGCGAGATTAAGGGACTGCTTTCTACGTGCTTCAACCCGTTAGTCTCACTTCCCGACGCGAACTTTACACGTGAGGCCCTATCGAAGCTGGACTTTTTCGGTGTGATCGATTTCTTTCTCTCTGAAACCGCGCACCACGCCGACGTAGTGCTTGCTGGCAGCTTGCATGAGGAAGAGGACGGGCTTGGCTGTAGCGCCGAAGGACGCGTGATTCACTGGCAGAAGAGCATTGATCCCCCCGGTGAGGCGAGGCGCGATTCTGAAATCATCATCGACCTGGCTCATCGGCTAGGACGAGGTCAATACTTCCCGTTCAAGAATCCCTCCGATATTCTTGAGGAACTCCGGATTGCCTCGCGCGGTGGTGTGGCCGACTACTACGGGATCACGTACGACAAAGTGGATAAGCAAATGGGCATTTTTTGGCCGTGCCCATCACTCGACCACCCCGGAACACCACGCCTATTCGTAGACAGAATGTTCTATACCCACGACGGGAAGGCGCACTTCAACGTGACGGAATGGCGTCCAAGTGGCGATCCGATCAGTGACGAATATCCGTTATTTCTAACCACGGGCCGGGTCGTGAGCCAGTATCTGTCAGGGACACAGACCCGGCGTATCGGCGCGCTGGTGGACCAGTATCCGGAACCGCGGGCAGAACTTCATCCGCGCCTGGCGGAACTGCACGGCATCAAAGACGGCGGCTGGGTGACAGTGACCACCCGCCGCGACGACTTGACAATCCAAGCTATGGTGGTAAAAACTATTCGCCCCGACACCGTCTTTATTCCGTATCACTGGGCCGGCACCCGCAGTGCCAACCGCCTTACTCACCGCACGCTGGACCCGCGCAGTAAGATTCCCGAATTCAAGGTTTCTGCCTGTAGGATCGCAAAAGCCAATGCGCCCGATCCATCTCCGGATGATCGGGGCCCTCATCACAGCGGTGCTTTGCTGGGAGACGCCTAGTGTTTGGCTACGAGTTCTATATCGATCCTTCGCGCTGCATTGGTTGTCGCTCCTGCTTGCAGGCCTGCGAGGAATGCGAAACGCACCGCGGAAACTCGATGATCAATTTTGATTTCATCGAACGGCGCGAAAGTATCACGTCCGCGGCCTACGTCTGCTGGCATTGCGACGAACCAACCTGTGCACAGGTTTGTCCGGCAGATGCGATCAAGAAAGGTGAGGACGGGATCGTCCATTCATCGCTGAAACCGCGCTGTATCGCCTGCAATAACTGTGTGCTCGCCTGTCCGTTCGGCATACCCAAGATGATGGAACCCGAGCAGCAGATGATGAAGTGCGACATGTGTTATGACCGCACATCGGTGGGCAAGCGGCCGATGTGCGCCACGGTGTGCCCCAGCCAGGCGCTGGCTTATGTCAGACCGGAGCAGATTGCCACTCGGCGCGAGAAACCCACGAACACATTCTATTTTGGCAACCAGAAAATCACGACCAAGGTTTACATGATGGCTCCCGCGGAACAGGAAGGCATCGCCTTGGATGTTGTGGATTATATGTGGGAGGAGAAGCATGAATTGGCTGCGACGAGCGAGTAGCGAACCGCTCTGGAAAGAAGAATTTTCTGTCAGCACGGCAGAAGAGCGCTACGTCACCCGCAGACAGCTGACCAAGTTTCTGGTCTTGACCAGCTTGGGAATGTTCGTGGGAAACATCTGGATTCTCGTTCGATCCATCTTCTATAAGACTCCTTCGTATCCGCAACAGCCAGTGGCTCGATTGGGAGAGATTCCTGTGGGTGGAGTGAAGCTGTTCACATATCCCACCAAAGAAGACCAGTGCATCATGGTGCGCACGGGCGAGAATGAGTACGTCAGCTATAGCCAGAAATGCACTCACCTGTCCTGTGCCGTGTACTATTCGCAAGCAAGCAATCGGCTCGAATGCCCCTGTCACCGAGGCTTCTTCTCAATCAAGGACGGTGCGGTTCTGCAAGGGCCCCCGTCACGGCCGCTCCCCCGCATCTTGCTAGAAACCCGTGGTGAACAAGTGGTCGCTGTGGACGTGAAGGCGTGACGACAATGCCATCACCTGTTGAACTGCCCCCCAAAACTCGTGGACTTACAGCGATCGCAGGTGCAATGTCCCTGATTGCGGTCTTGGTGATCGTGCAGATTTGGCTGCTGAGTGCAGCGCTGGAATTATTCCTGGCGGGGAACCGCCATACGGCATTGCCGGCCGCCGTGTTCTCGGGAGTCATGTTTCTGATCTGCCTCGGACTCTATCTATTTGTTGACCGCGTGGATTCCGAGGTTCGTCGCTCTGCCGATGAACGCTGATTCGAGAAGTTCTCAGTATCCCCCTTGGATTATCCCGAATTTGAGCTCAACGAACCTCGCCAGAATGGTCGGAAGAATTGGATACACATAGGCGGCCCACAAGCGGGACCGAAGGTCGCGGCGATCCTCTCGGTCGTGGAAAGCTGCCGCAGGATGAAAATTCCGGTGCGCGACTATCTGACCGCGGTTCTCCCCGGGTTCGGCAATGCCCGATCCAACGCCTCGCGAACCTCACTCCCGCTGTGTGGCTCGCCCGGCATTCACGGACCTAAGCGACGGGCGTGTGGCACCAAGGTGGTTTTGCTACAACAACCGCGTGGCTTTTCGTTTGCCGATAAGGTGAGGTTAGCCGATGACCCATCCAGAATCGTCGTATCCGCATGCAATGCGCACCGCAACCGGACTTAATGACCTGAAGTCTGATAGCGCAAAACCGCCAAAGCCAGCCGGTATTCGTACCCAGCCTGCGCATTTCCAATTTCGGCCTGAGTCTGCTGTAACTGCGCCTGGCTGAGTTCCACAATTGAACTGAGGCCGAGCCTGTATCGTGTCTGGGCAAGATCGAGTGCCAGGTTCGCCTGGGCCAACCACTGCTCACTCACATTCACGCGGTCGAACGCCGTGCTCGCCGCCAGCCAACTGGTGCGTACATCTCGCGAAATCTGATTTCGAAGATCGATGAGGCGTTGCCGGACGGCTTGGGCTCGCAGGTCCGCTTCGTGCGACTTCGCGGAGTAGAGAAATCCATTGAAGACGGGAATCTCTACGTTTACTCCCACGGCAGCGTACGGCCCATAGATAATATCGGTGCGAACCGGAGAATCTCCGAATGCTCCGAGGGCGCTGATCGTGGGATACAACTGGTCATGCTCCGCCTGGTGAAACTTTTCCGCTGAGTCCGACTGAAATTCCAAGGCAAGAATCTCGGGACGCTTGGCAAAAGCCTCGGCGATCAGCGGGTCGACGTCGGCTGGGGGTGGGGCCAGCGGTTCGGTGTTGTTCACCAGTTCGAACGGCTCGAGCGTGGAATATCCCAGAATCGCCGAAAGGGTCGCCATAGAAGCCTTCTCGTTGTTTAGCGCGTCCAGGTAAAGGAGTTTTCCCTGTGCCAGATTTACGTTGGCGAAGCTCAGGTCCAGGTCAGACTTTAATTTGCTCTTCGTCAACGCGGAAACCTGGTCCGACAACAACTGGCGCGAAGCTACGGTCTGCTCTGCTACTTGCAGCACAGCGTGCGTCTGCAGCGCGTTGTAAAAGGCCTGGTCCACGGCCAACAAAATATCTTGTTTTGTAGCGACTGCGTTCTGTTCGTCGGCTCGTGCTTGAAGGCGGGCGCTGGCCACCAGATTCGTGGTGTGTCCGAAGTCTGTGATAAGTTGGGTCACCGCGGCCCCACCTGCGGCTCGCGTGTACACGGTCGGATTGTTCAGTGCGCCAGCCGTAATGCGGCTGTTACTTCGGGCATCGACTCCGGTCAGGTTGCCATAGGCTTGTGGCCAGAGATTCGAGCTTACTTCCCGCGTTACCTGATGCGACGCAAGCGCATTCAGACGGGCTACGGAAATTGCTGGATTTTGTTTCAGCGCCAGGGCCTCTGCTTCCTGCACTGTGAGCCTCGCCGCATTGGAGGGCGGTGTCTGTGCTACCGGCACCGACTGCGCCAGACATTGGGTTGAGAGATGCTGAATTGGGAGCCATGGAATGGAGAGCGTGAGAGCGCTCAGTAGAAATGTTAGCTTCGAAGTCATGCTGGCTGTTCCCCCTGATTCTCATTTTTCTTATCTTTATCTTTGTCTTCTTTGCCGTGAACCATCAGATAGACGGCGGGTACCAGGAAAACTGTGACGACGACCGAAACTAAAAGGCCACCAATCACGGCACGCGCCAGAGGAGCGTATTGCTCGCTGCCCGTCTCAATGCCGAGGGCCATGGGAAGCATGCCCAACAAAGTTGCGAGCGACGTCATGAGGATCGGGCGCAGCCTGATCTTGCACGCTCGCACCAGGGCCTCCTGCAATGTGAAGTCTTCCTTGCGCAGCTGGCGCGCAAACTCGACGATCAAGATGCTGTTGGAAACAACGATTCCCGTCATCATGATTACGCCCATCAGGGACATGATGTTGAACGTGCTGTGCGTGAGAAAAAGAATCAGCACGACTCCTGCCAATCCTGGAGGGATGGCAACTAGGATGATCAGCGGGTCGATGAAAGAAGCGAACTGCGCCATCAGGATCAGATAGACCAGCACGATGGCCAGCACCAGGCCGATGGAAAAGCGTTTGAACGATTCCTGCATTCCGACCACGGATCCGAGCACATCGACCCGTGTGTTTTCCGGCAACTTCAGGTGACTGACGATGTCATTAACCCCGCGATTGATCGCACCTAAGGCCTCGCCTGAGGGCATCACATAAACGTCGATGACGCGCTGCAGCTGATAATGGTCGACTTCTGTCGGAGTATTCATCGGCGTTATATCAGCCACGGATTGCAGGGGCGTATAACTCTTGAGGCCGGGAGCGCGCAAAGGGATTTGCTTGAAGTCCTCCATGCTCATGTTCTCGATCTGCTTATCGAAGTACTGCACGGTTAGCATGTAGTTATTGCCCGTCTTGGGATCGATCCAGTAACTCGGCTCAATCATGCCGTTGGAGGTCAGGGCGGTGATCACGTTGTCCACTACCTGTTTAGGCGTAAGTCCAATCAGGCTGGCGCGTTCGCGATCGATATTCAACTGTAGTCCGGGATAAAGAAGATTTTGGGGAATCAGCACGCTGCTCACACCCTTGCGGCTTCGGACCTGCTTGGCAATGTTCGCTGCGACTTTGTAAGCGCCATCCAGGTCGTTGCCTCGGACCTGGATATCGATGGGCGCGGGTAGTCCCAGATTGATTACAGAATCGACCAATCCTCCCGCCTGGAAATAAGTATCGAGTTCCGGCAAGTCTTCGGACAGTTTGCGGCGAACGCGCTCCATGTATTCATAACTGCCGATACTGTGGTGTTCTTTCAAGCTCACCTGGACAAATGCCGTGTCCATGGACGAGTTACTGGTGTAGATAGCGGAAAGATCGGGAGTAATGCCGATGTTGGAGACGATCATCCCCAGATCACGGGGCCCGATTACCTGGTGAATATCGTTCTCGACGCGCGCGATGTATTGATTGGTGACTTCAATCCGGGAACCGCTGGGCGCCTTGACGTTAATCACGAACTGACCCGGATCCGTGCGTGGAAAGTACGCTGTCCCCACGAAGGGAAACACTCCCGCCAGGACCAAGACAATGCCGCCGGCAATCCACGCCACGGTTCTCCCCGGGCGGGCCAGAGCGCGATTCACCCACCGTTCGTAGTGGTCGAGAAGCTTCTGGAAATTTTCATTGAATCGGCCAAGGAACCTCCGGAACAGGGATCGCGAAGCGGACTTGGTTTCTGAGTCGTGTTTAACCTCCTCCTCCACGTCTCCAAGGTGGATGAAGTTCGCGCAATAGAGCGGCACCACCGTCATGGCAAAGATGTACGAGGCAAAGATCGACAGCACCACGCCCAGAGCGAGATCGATGAAAAGGTAACGACTGACGCCATAGAAAAACGTTACGGGGAAAAACACGATCGAGGTGGTAGACGTGGCCGCCAGGACTGCCAGCGAGACTTCCATCCCTCCCTTTTCCGCAGCGATTCTCGGGGTTTCACCGATCTCCATGTAGCGAAAAATGTTTTCCAGGACCACGACCGAATCGTCAATCAGCCGGGAAAAGGCCAGCGCCAAACCGCTCAGCAGCATGACATTGATCGACCCACCCATGGCATTCATGAGCAGGAAACACACCAGAGCGGAAAGCGGAATGGACAGGAGGACGGCGAACGTGGCGCGTGGGCTGCCTAGAAAAACCAGAATCATGATTCCGGTCAGCACCAGACCGATTCCGCCCTCTTTCATTACGTTCTTGATGGCACTTTTGACAAAGATGGACTGATCAAACACGACCGCCGTCTTGAGCGATTTCGGAATGTCCAGCAGATCCTTGATGGCCGCCCTGATTCCGTCCACAATCGTGATGGTATTGCTGTCGCCGCCTTGCTTTAGCACCGGGATGTAGACGGATTGCTGGCCGTCGATACGGACGATGTTAGTTTGAATCGTGCCGGAGTCCTTCGCCTCACCCACATCGGCGACCATCACTGAAGCATTGCCGACAGTCTTTAGCGGGATGCGGTTGATTTCCTCGACGTTGGGCAACTGCGCATTAGCGTAAATGTTGTAGTCTCTGGGGCCGATGCGAACGTCGCCCGCGGGAAGAATCAAGTTGGAATCGTTCACCGCCTTTACTACGTCCATCAGACTAAGCTGGTGTGCCTCCAGTTTGAGCGGGTCAACATACACCATAATCTGGCGATAGCGTCCGCCGAACGGCTGAGGCACCGAGGCGCCAGGAACGTTTGCGATCTGGTTACGAACCTGAAACTGCGCCAGATCCTTGAGCCGAGTCTCATCCAGGCCCTCGCCTTTCAGCGTTACCAAGCAAACGGGAAGACTCGAGGCGTCAAACTTGAGCACCACCGGCGGCAAAGTACCTGGAGGCAGCCGCCGAAGATCGGCCATCGCCAGGTTAGCGATGTTGCTAAGAGCGGCGTTGGCATCGCTCCCCGGCTTGAAGTAGATCTTGATCAGGCTCACGCCCGTCAGAGAGCGGGACTCGATGTGGTCGATGTTGCTGCCGAGCGTAAAAAAACGCTCGAACGTATCAGTAATGTCAGCCTCGACTTGTTCCGGAGGCATCCCTGCGTAAAAGGTAGCAACCACAACCACCGGAATCTTGATTTGGGGGAACAGATCCACCGGCATCCGAACCACGGTTGTTACGCCAACCACGGCGATCACCAGGCACAGCATGATCACAAAGAATGGGTAGTTCAGAGCGAATCTCGGCATTACTTTCGCTCTCCCGTCTGACCCTCGCTCGCGCCGGACCCTGGCTCCAGTTTGGGCTTTACCACTTCGCCGATCGCGTAGTCGGACTGACCGGCGCTGATCACTTGCTCCTTTTCCGAGAGACCGTGAACGATCTCCACAGTGGTGGAGGTTTGCTCTCCTAACTCAACGTTCCGCTTCTGCACGCGATTCTGATCGTCGAGAGCCAGCACGTAATGCTCGTTACCTTCCTGAACCACGGCCTGGACGGGAACGGTGAGCGCGTCCTTTTTCCCCTGCAGCGCAAGCTTCACCTCGGCATACATGCCTGCTGTCAGAGTGTCTTGCGGATTCTCCACGTCAATCTCGGTGTGCATGGTTCGCGTTTCATCATTGAGTGCGTCAGCGAAGCGGGACACGCGTCCCTGGAAGTCTCGATTCAAATCGAGAACATGGACCTGCACTATGCCGCCCAAATGGATCATCGGCACCGCGGATTCGGGAACCGGAATCACCAACCTGAACAGAGACCACTCCGCTAGTTGCACCACAGGCTGGGATTGAGTCTCCGATGAAGTGCCGGCTGAGATCAGGGCGCCAGTATCGACGTATCGTTTGGTGACCACGCCCGCGAAGGGAGATGTGATGTGCGAATACGCTTGCAAGGCTGACAGGCGCTCGAGAGTGGCTTGCGCCATCCCAAGCTGGTTCTGCGATTCAGCCAGAGCCGCGCGAGTGCTGCGGACCTGGGCGTCGGTCTCTTGATCCTTTGCCAGCGAATCGTCCAGTTCCTGTTCGGCGACCAACCCGGGACGCTCCTCGGAAGCCTGCTTGAGTCGCGTATATGCGGCGTGGTAAGCCTCGTGCGTCGATTTCGCTCGTTCGATTTCACTTTGGGCGCGGAGAATCGCGTCTTGACTGCGCCGGATGTCCGCTTGGGCGCCTGTGACCTGCGCGTTCAGTTCAGGGACCTCCAAAATGGCCAGCACCTGCCCGGTACTGACCTTGTCCCCTACATCCACAAAGATGTGGCGGACGTAGCCCGCTACCTTGGCGTGAACATCGACCTGCTGGAACGGGCGGAATTCACCGGTGAGAGTTATGACGTTTTCGAGCGCACCGCGGGCGACGACTACGACCGGAGCGACCCGATGCGCCGGATCATCGACCTTTTTGGCATTCGCGTCACCAAGCGAATGCATGATCAGCACGATCGCGATCACTGCGGCAAGCGCTACCGCCGCCCCAATCAATATGTGTCTGCGTTGCAGCGTCATTTTTTCGCTCGAAATCGGCACTCTACATGTGGCGAGAAGTCATCACCCCCACAAAAGGATAGGACCAAACGCGGGGGCAAGGCTCGTACACGCTATCGTAAGCAGTAGGAACGAAAGGAAAGACCATCGCATCCATCGCACGCAGGGCCAGTTCACGACTCTTGGCTGCGAGATATTATCTCCGTCCGGCTCGCATTCCTGTTTAAGGGAAGCCATGTCACCTCAATTTAATGACTGAGTAAAAGTTCAGTTGGGGTAGCTCGCTTTTGACAACGGAGGAAAAAATCAGCAGGTGGGGGGTGGTCGGTTGTAGAGATTCTCTTCGATAAGGAATGTTGGAAGAGGCGGTTCAGCCGAGGTCACACGGGGATAGAACATGGGAGCCTGCGCCACTGTAATCTTGGCCACAGGAGCAGCCCAACGAACCGCATCGCGATCCATGTGCTGCCGCATCGCCTGCGGCGAGTTGGACTGAACCGCTACAGAGTGGAAAGTTGTACCGCGGAAAGTGCGTGTCGCCAGCGTAAGGACGAGAGAAAACATGACAACGCTGACCAATGCCAAGCGCCACCATGGTACTGAACGAACCGCAATGTCCCTTCTTTCCGCCTTCCCCACGAAAACCTCAGTGTGATTATACAGACCACGCACCTGAAAGCAATGTTACGGGAAACAAACAGGCGACCCATCTGCTCCGGTGGTTAGTTTGGTGCGGGCAACCGGCTGCCAACGCCGCTCAGCAGTTTCTCCGCCGCCTCTCCGGGATCCTGGGTGGCAAAATTCTCGTCCAAAATTAGGAGAGAGACGGTCGGATCAATTTCCTCCAAAGCCTTTTTTGTCGGTTTGCCGTATACCGATTGCATGCGCGCAGAAACCACCACCAGTTTCGCCTTGGTTGCCTTGAGCAGGGTTCGGGCGTCGTCGATCGACAAAGTGGTCATGGCGTTGTATCCGGCACTGCACAGCACTTCCCGCAGGAACGTGCACACATCGGTCGACTCGTAAACGCAGAGCATGCGCGGCCTCTCGTCGCCGGTTTTTGCTCGCGAATATCGCGAGCCTAAATAGGCGGCCGTGATCGCTTCCTCGACCGAATCGTAGGTTTCAAATTGCGAGAGCAGGTTGGTCATCTGCAGCGTTTTGCGGATCCTGGGGGGTACTCCGCTGAGTTTGAGGTCTCCTCCCTTCGATCGCGCGGCTTGCGTCAGGCGCACCATCGCTCCCAAACCACTGCTGTCGACGAAGTCCACCTGGTCGAGTTGCAGCACGACGTCGCCGTACTTGACGACGGAGTCTCCGACGTAAGAGTGCAACGTAAAGACTTCATTTCCGGCCACGATCCGTCCGTGACACTGAATGACCAAGACATCGCCGACCGGGCGGCTTTCCAGGCGCAGTTGCATCACGCCTCCTCATATTTGAAATTGTGACCCAATTACACTTTATCGGTCTTATCGGCCACGCCGACGCCAAGCGTCTCGATCCAGTGCACGAGGCTTTGGCCGATCATTATTGTGGCGAATCTTACTTGGGTGAAACCGGCAAGTCAATGAACCTTCCGGCTCTATTTCCTCTGAAATGCTAAGATTTTGGGCATGCCACTGCGCAGCAAAATTAAGAAGGCCACACACGCTGCCGGAAAGCTTGCCGCGGGAAATGCTCGTGGGCGTAAGGGCGAGCCGCACGCGGCTGCCGAACTGGTCGTCATTACCGGCATGAGCGGGTCGGGGAAGGCTTCGGCGCTGAAGGCCTTCGAAGATCTTGGTTACTACTGCGTGGACAATCTGCCGGTGGAGTTGATTCCGCGCTTTGCCGAACTGGCGTTGCAGTCAGGAGAGATTCCGCGCACGGCGCTGGTGGTGGATGTGCGCGAGGGTTCGCAACTGGAGAAGCTGCCGGCGATCCTGAAGTCGGTGAAGCGCACGATACCGACGCGGGTGATTTATCTGGAAGCGAGCGATGCCGCATTGTTGCGGCGCTACAGCGAGACGCGGCGGCCGCATCCGCTGGGGACGGGCACCACGGTGCGGGCATCGCTCGGCACCGAGCGGCGGCATTTGCGGGCGATTCGCAAGATTGCGGACCTGGTCATCGACACTACAAAATTCAATGTTCATGAACTGCGGGCGCACTTGACCGACCGCTTCAAACAGCAGTCGGGGAGCCAGCAGACGATTCTAGTCTCGTGCGTGAGCTTCGGATACAAACACGGCTTGCCGGACGATGCCGACCTGGTGTTCGATGTGCGC
>Ga0187890_10000611_pt1 | contig 25582 bp, 15 predicted proteins | sample June2016WEW_21_1_FD_133005 | JGI IMG/M metagenome (GOLD analysis project Ga0187890, IMG submission 133005) | Peatland microbial communities from SPRUCE experiment site at the Marcell Experimental Forest, Minnesota, USA - June2016WEW_21_10 | ecosystem: Environmental > Terrestrial > Soil >... | reverse complement strand
TCACCCTCGTGGCAGACGTAGGCAGTCTCGTCGGCCTTCTTGTTGAACCATTTATCGAATGCTCCTCCACCATAATCCTCCCTGAAGCTGTCGAAGAACTCTGTTTGAACATCAACCCTGCCAAAAGGTACCTGCTGAACGGCCAGCACTCTATAGTCAACCAGATCAGGGTTCTCAGAAATGCATTTTTCCAGGAATGATTCAATCGTGAAAGCGCGATGAGTTATACCCAAAGCAGCAGCCTTGCCGCGTAACCCTCGATCCTCGGATATGAGTATGTCTACCCGATCTGCGTAGAGTTCGTTGACGAGGAGTGTATCGATTCGGTCATTAACTGTCTTGTCGTTTGCTCCTGCCTGCTGAACCTCGGTGGAAATCGGAGCAATTGTCTTCAGCAGTTGATAAGACTGAAGCTTCGCTTCGAACGTGCTGCGCACACGCGGGTCCTGGTGCTTTCCGATTTCTTCTAAACTCATCGGATGAATGCATTTTTCGTGCCGTAGCTTGTCCAACCAGAAAAAGAGTTTACCTATGTCTCGACGGACCACCGTCGCGGCTTCGCGGTGAATCAGGACGTTCGTGTCAAGAAGCACTCTCACTTTCGGTTCCTTTCGCTCTACCGGCTGCCGGCGATCATTTGGGCCGCGTGCTGGAGGCTGGTGTCGGTGACCTTTGCGCCGGATAGCATTCTTGCTACTTCATGTGTGCGGGCGCGGTCATCGAGAAGGCGGATCTGCATTTTGGTACGGCCGTCGGCTTCGCGCTTTTCTACTACGAAATGCTGGTCGGCGAAGGCGGCGATTTGCGGCAGATGGGTTACGCATAGAACCTGCTGGCCGCGGCTGAGGGACTTGAGCTTCTGGCCTACGGCTTCGGCTGCGCGGCCGCCAATTCCAATATCGATTTCATCAAAGACAAGCGTGCGCGGCGTGGGATTCTTCTTTTTCGGTTTCACTTGACCCTCTTCGACCGTCACCTTGAGGGCCAGCATCACGCGCGACATCTCGCCGCCGGAGGCAATCTCGTGAAGTGGCTTCAACGGTTCGCCGGGGTTGGTCGCGATGCGGTATTCGACCTCATCCCATCCGGAGGCGGTCCAGTGAGAGGAGTTTTCCTCAGGTGCTAAAGGCACCTGAGGTGCGGCCAACTGCTCGCTATTCGCTCGCATGGGATTTGTACGGGGGCTCAAGTCATTCCCCGATGCAAGACTCTGCTTGTTCGCGGTGTCGGCGTTATCGTCCGGGGCAAAAGCCCGGTTAGATTTGCTTGGCATTATGCGGGGGGTAAAACCCCCGCCTCCCTCCGGATTCCTGTCATCGGCCGCGTGCACGGCGATCTCAAAGCGGACCTTCATGGCCAGGGAGTTGATCTGCACCTCGGCCAACTTTGCGAGCCTGGCGGCAGCGGCTTTGCGCTCGGCGCTCAGGGCCGCGGCGGCAATTCGATAAGCTTTTGCTGCTCCATCGAGAACCGCACGAAGCGCCTTCAGAATCTCATCGCGATCTTCAACCTCGGTCAGTTTGCGATTTACTTCTTCGCCAAATGCAATGACCTCTGCGATGGTCTTGCCGTATTTGCGCTTGAGCCGGTCGAGCAGGGCGAGGCGGTCTTCGATTTCGGCGAGTCGCTCCGGGCTGGCGTTGATGCGCTCGGCATAGTCGCGAAGGCTGGAGCCTACATCGCCGACGGTCGCTCGCGCTGAGGCAAGCTGCTGCACGGCTTCGGTAAAACGCCCATCGTAGCGAGCCAGTTCTTCGACGTTCTTGATTGCCGAACGCAGGGCAGCTTCTGCTGAATCCCCGCTCTCGTACAACCGTTCAAAGGCCCCCGTCGCGGCGGCGTGGAGCTTTTCCGCATTCGCCAGGACGCGCTTTTCGGTTGCGAGAGCCTCGTCTTCGCCGGCTTCGAGGCGGGCGGCTTCAATCTCTTTTTGTTGATAACTCCAGAGATCGACCATGCGCAGACGGTCCTGTTCACCTTGAAGCAATTCGTCGAGCTTCTCCTGGGCTGTGCGCCAGCGGGAGTGGGCTTCGGCAACAGCTTCGGTTGAGAGGCCGCCGAAGCGGTCAAGCAGAACGCGCTGTTGCATCTGATCGAAGCTCGTCAGGCTCTCGCTTTGCGCGTGGACCAGGGCCAGCTCTGGAGCGAGCTCGCGGAGGACGGCGACGGTTGCGGGCTGGTTATTGACGAAGACGCGGCCCTTGCCTGTTGAGAGAATCTCGCGGCGCAGGATGACATCGTTGCCGCCGGAGTCGAGGCCGTTTTCTTCAAGGATATTTTCGGCATTGGTTGTGGACTCAAAGACGCAAGACACAACGGCTTTGTCGGCCCCATGGCGGACCACCTCGGCGGAGGATTTGCCGCCCATCAGCAGCGCCAGCGCGTCGACGAGGATGGATTTGCCTGCGCCGGTCTCGCCGGTGAGCAGGTTCAGGCCCGGTCCGAAGGAGGCAATGGCGTGATCGATTACAGCATAGTTTTCAGCGCGCAGTTCGACGAGCATGGTGAGCGAACCTCTTGAAACCTCTTCGATAACAAGGTTAGTCCGAGCGCAGCATAGCATGAAGGGCCGCCCGGCCGGATTGGAGATGGAGGCATCGAGCGGCCGAGGGCACCAGAACTATAACTTGGAAGCCCCTTTTGCGTCTGATACCGTGAATAGAGAGGTGAAGACTATTCTTTCCGCTGCGTTTTTCTTTGCATTGCAAGCTGACAGCGGCGCGGCTCCGCTGTCGCCGGCCCCGGCTGCGAACGCGCTGCTTGAGCTGGTGATGAATAGCGGCCTGATTGCGAAGTCTGTGCTGGCGTTGCTTGCCCTGGCCAGCCTTTACTCCTGGCTCGTGATTCTCGGCAAAAGCGGGTCGCTGCGCAAAGCAACAGGACAGACTCGGCTGTTCATCCAGGGCTTTGGCAAGGCAACACGCCTGCAAGAGATTGCCGTGCTGGCTGGTGAATGCAAGGCGAGTCCGATGGCGCAGGTATTTGAAGATGTCTACGAGACCTATAAGCGGCAAACGGGCGGTTCGGGTCCGCCGCGCAACATCGCTCCCCTTGAGCGTTCGGCGCAGACTGCGGCCAGCCAGGCGGTGACCAGCCTGGAACAGCGCATGACATGGCTAGCGACGATCGCATCGATCAGTGTCTATGTCGGCCTGTTCGGTACGGTGATGGGCATCGTCGACGCCTTTCACGGGCTGGGCACAGCGGGAGCGGCGACATTGCGGGCAGTTGCGCCGGGCATCAGCGAGGCCCTGATCACGACCGCGGCGGGATTGTTTGTGGCCGTGCCGGCCAATATCGCTTACAACCAGTTCTCAGGGCGAATCAGGGTTTTTGCCGCGGCTATCGACGACTTTTGCCGCGAGCTGCTGAACTCGCTTGAGGAGATACCGGTGCGTGCGGTGCTGGTCCAGAGGCCTGTTGCTCCTGCCGGAACCGAAGCGGCGAGGCCGGAGAGCACAAAAGAGGTGGACCGTGGCCTATTCAAGTAGCTACGGGCAGACCAGAACCTCGCTGGCCGAGATCAACATCACGCCGCTGGTGGACGTGGTGCTGGTGCTATTGATCATCTTCATGATCTCAGTGCCTGTGTTGCAGTCGGGCATCGAGGTGGCCGTGCCCAAGACTCGGACCGTGAAGGAGGTCACCGAGCAGCGAATGGTAGTGACGATCGATCGCGAGCAGCGGGTCTTTCTCAACGATCAGCCGGTGAACATTCACGACTTGGGGCGGAAACTTCGCCAACCCGGCGTAGATGATGCAAAAAAGGTGATCTATCTGAGGGCTGACGAGCGGGTTCCGTTTGGCGCCTTTGCCAGCGTGATGGACGCGGTAAAGTTGGCGGGAATCACCAATATTTCGATTGTTACGCAGCCGGTGGAGACGAAGCCGACGGGCGGAAACTAGGAACTGGACTGGACGCCGATTGGGGTTCGTCGGATCCCACCCTAGCCGCAAAAACAAAGACGCGGCGAGGGTGGGGCACCCAAGCAGCCGTTGGACGACTGGTTACCAGGCAAACCATGGAGAGAGTGCTGGAAGGCGCAGGCGAAATCGGAGTTCGACTGGAGCGCGTGCTGACGCGGGAACCGTTCGCTGCACCGGCGGCGGGATCGCTGTTGCTGCATGCCGCGCTGGCCGGGTCCCTTGTGGCCTACGGCCTGTTGGGCGGACTCTTTCATCACAATGTCTGGGGCAATCAGGGATTTGGCGGGGCGATCCAGGTGACGCTGGTGACTCACGCTGCGCTTCCGTTGCCCTCCGATCAGCCGCCGAACGACAATGTGCTGGCCACGGAGACGCCCAGCCAGGCACCCGCTCAGCCTACGCCCAAGGCAAAGCAAGCGGTTGACGAAACGGCGATTCCCATCAGCGGCAAGCAGGCGAAGCCCGAACAACAAACCGCGCGCAAGACGCAGGTTCAGCAGCCGCAGCAGGACAATCGCGCGCAGTATGGCGAGCAGGCGGGTTCGTCGATGTCGCGAGCCGTGCAGCCACAGGGATTTACCAGCGGCCAAACTACGGTGAGCGACGGCGACTTTGGCAGCCGCTTCGGCTGGTACGTCGACAACCTCAACCGCAAGATGGCATCGAATTATTACAAGCCCGAAGTGGACCCTCACACGCCGCGAGGAGCCAGGGTGTACATCCAATTTGCCATTCAACGCGACGGCAGCGTAAGCGGCGTGCAGATGAATCAATCGAGCGGAAGTTCAACGCTTGACCGCGCCTGCGTGCGTGCCGCACAGCGCGTCGATACCTTCGGACCGCTGCCCGCGCAGTACAACCAGAGCGTCTTGATGGCGAGTTACTATTGCGAATACTAGAACCCCAGAATCGAATCGCCAGGTCTCGCATGGGTCCGCCGACGTAAAATATGTTTTAGAAGCTAAACGGCTCTTTGCTCTCTCGCGTCAAGGACGCCTGGCAACAAGGCTTGCCGCATCCAAACGAGTCCGTAAAGATCATTCACGCTCACCCGAGGAAGGATCGCGCACGGCATGAAGGAATATTTCCGGAGTATTCTCTACTCGATCGTTCTGGCCACTTTTGCAGCTTTGCCCGCGCCGGCCCAGGACTGGATTCATACCGGATCGAACCTGGGCAACGACCGCATCCGCATCGCAGCGGCGGACTTCAAACCCGTGAGCGCCGATCCGCAGACTCCTGCATTGAAGGCGGCCTTCGACGCAACGCTCCAGACCGACCTGGCTAACGCAGGCATCTTCGACCTCGTCTCGAAGAGCATGGCGCCCCAGGCCTCTCCTGGTTCGCAGCAGGAGATCAACCTGGCGCAGTGGGCTGCTGCGCCCTCCAATGCGGCGATGGTCGCCTTTGGTGCGCTTTCGATCACCAACGGCCGGCTTGCCGTCTACGGATGGCTCGACGACGCCCGCAACACCGTAAGCCCTCAGGTGCTGGGCAAGCAATATGTGGAACAGGCCAGCGAAGACATGGCGCGAACCATCGCCCATCGATTCGCCGACGAAATCATCTCGCGGTTGGGGGGAGGCATCGACGGCATCTCTGAGACAAAGATCTACTTCGTAAGCCAGCGGAGCGGAACCAAAGAGATATGGCAGATGGACTACGACGGGCAGAACCAGCATGCGGTCACGCATCTCGGCACCATTTCGTTGTCGCCGCGCATCTCGCCTGACAACACCCGCATCGCCTTCGCCTCCCTGGGCCGCGAAGGTTGGGACATCCGCATGTACTCGCTGGAGCTTGGACGCCTGGTGAATTTTTCAGCAGGCACGGCAGGCGGAAGCAACCAGTCTCCGGCCTGGTCGGGAGACGGAACGAAGATCGCCTTCTCATCATCGCGCTCGGGGGACCCTGAGATCTGGGTGGCCGACGCCAGCGGAGCCAATCTGCGGCGGCTGACCAGCTTTGTCGGACCCGACGTCTCGCCCACATGGAATCCGCGGACCAACGCGCAGTTGGCATGGGTCAGCGGGCGCACCGGGTTACCGCAAATCTACACCATGGATCAAGATGGCTCCAACGTTCAGCGGCTCACCGACGGGGGCTATGCCATCTCGCCATCATGGTCGCCCAACGGGCAGTTTCTCACCTTCAGCTGGAACCGCAAGTATGGCCCCGGCGCACCGGGTGGGCAGGATATTTACGTGATGGATATCGCGAGCAAGCGCTGGCTTCAGGTCACTCACGAATCGGGGAGCAACGACTTCCCTTCCTGGGCTCCCGACGGTCGGCACATTGTTTTTGAACGTTCCATGAGCCCGCACAGCCACCAGATCTGGGCGATGCTGGCCGACGGCACCGAGCAGCACCAACTGACCCAGACGGGCGAAAACTTCATGCCCAACTGGAGCTGGAAATGACTCGCAAATGCCTGATTAATCCGAGTCGAAGTGGCTCAGCCCATGAAACTTTCCGGGTCACTGCACTATCCTATTGTTGATGACAATCAATTTGCGGAAGGAGTAGTCCCTTGAGAAGGAGTAGTCTATTGCATCGACTGCATCGCTTTCAGTTCCCCCTCGTTCTGCTTGTCGCCGTGGTCGCGGTCGCCGGTTGCGGCAAGAAGACATCTAGGTCTTCTTCGCCCGCAGAGACGGCCCCGCCGACAACCGTCGCGCCCGAGCCCACCGCACAACTGAATGCAACACCGGCATTCGTCTCAGCAGGCGACCAGGTCCAACTGAAATGGACTACGACCGGCGCCACCTCTGTCTCCATCGACGGAATCGGCGACGTGCCCAGCACGGGCGTGAAGACCGTCAAGCCCTCGGAGTCGACCAGCTACCATCTGGTGGCTCGCGGAGATGGTGGAACAGCGGAGGCCACAGCTCGCGTGACCGTGAATGCGCCGCCAGCCGTGGTGGTGCCTACCAGCACTATGAGCCCCGAGGAAGAATTCAAGGGCGCCGTGCAGGACGTCTTCTTCGACTACGACACCTATGACATCCGGGGCGACGCGGAGGGCACGCTGTCGCGGGATGCTTCCTACCTGGTGAGCCATCCGAACATCAAGATCGTGATCGGCGGATACTGCGACGAACGCGGCTCCAACGAGTACAACCTGGCACTGGGCCAGAACCGGGCCAACGCGGCCAAGAGCGCCTTGATTTTGGCGGGCGTCGAAGCGGGCCGTATCCGCGTCGTCAGCTATGGCAAAGAGAAGCCATTCTGCGCCGAGTCGACAGAAGAGTGCTGGCAACAGAACCGCCGCGCCGGCTTCACAATGGATCAGTAAACACAGTTTTCAGCCAGCAGCTCTCAGCGGTCAGTTCTTCGAGTTCTCAGAATCGGGAGCTGAGATTCCCAGAAGTCACAGCTGACGGCTGAGATCTGATCGCTGAAAACTGTTTCATAGAGGACTCATGCAAAAAATGCTCACATTTCGCAATCGTATTCTCGCGGCGGGATTTTTCGCCACGCTTCTCGTCCTGCTGCCGGTGCAGGTGCAGGCCGCATCGAAAGAAATCATCGAGTTGCAAACGCAGGTGCAGCAACTGCTCGACCAGGTGCAGCGGCTCCAGTCCACTGTTGACTCGCGCTTTGGCGTGCTGCAAAATCTGGCCCAGCAAACCGCGGACAATGCCAACCAGATGAGCGCCGCCGTGAACGCCTTGCAGCAGAAGATCGCCACGCAGAACGAGGCGATCAACGGCAAACTGGAGACGGCGTCAGGCCAGGCGCAGTCGCTCAACGACTCCGTGGATGAATTGAAATCGCGCGTTGCCAAGCTGGACAAATCGATTCAGGATTTGCAGGCGCAGTTGCAGAATACTCAGAGTGCCCCCCCTGCTGCCGCTCCCGCCAACACGGCTCCGATTCCGGCTCCGGCTGGCGACGTCCCCGCCGCTGCTCCTCCAGCGAACACCGTGCCTTCAGCGATACAGACCCCACCGCTGAGGGAGACCTTCCAGGCTGGAGTGCGCGACTTCAATGCGGCGAAGTATGAGGTCGCAGCCGGCGAGTTTCAAGATGTGCTGCACTACTATCCTCTCGACGATCTGGCCGGCACCGCCCACTACTATCTAGGCGAGATCGACTACCGGCATAGCAAGCTCACCGACGCGGTGAAGGCCTACAATGCCGTTTTAGAAGGCTTCCCCGGCAACGCCAAGGCGCCGGCTGCACAACTGCACAAAGGAATGGCTCTACTTCAGATGGGACGGAAGGACGCGGGCGTCCATGAGCTGCGCCAGCTCATCCAGCGCCATCCACAAACTCCCGAGGCCGCTCAGGCGCGCACCAAGCTGGCCGCACTGGCCGCGACGAAGCCTGCGCCAGCACATCAGGACGCCGACCAGCAGCAATAACCGCGTATTTTCGGTATCGAAGCAGCGAAAGCCCCGTATCGAGCGGGGCTTTCCTTTCTCTGAGCGTACATCGCCGGTCGTGGCTACTTCAGCGCAGCCATCAGAGCATCAAGAGCCGACTTGGGTGGCCGAGTAGCCGACTCCGGTAGCGTCGCCAACGGCTCATCCACCACGTTGAGCAGATCGATGAACGTTGGCTTTTCCGTATCGATGTAGAAGACGCCGGTGAGGATCTCGTCCTTCTGTTGCGCCTCCATCAGGGTGCGGACGGCGTTGGCCTTGTCGGTCGGGTTGTAGTCCTCGAGCAGTTTGCGCAACCGAAGATTCGAGCCGTCGTGCATTTCGACCTCGTAAATTTCGCCCGAGTCGTAATCGACCTCGATCTCATCGAAGCTGGCCACGAAGCCAATCTCGTTGATCGGCTCGTCGTTCTCCTGCATGAACTTGTAGCTCTTGGTCGACCCTTCATGATCGTTGAAGGTCACGCAGGGGCTGATCACGTCCAGCAGCACCGTGCCTTTGTGCGCGATGGCGGCCTTGAGCATCGAGAGCAACTGCTTCTTGTCGCCGGAGAATGAGCGCGCCACAAAGGTCGCGCCCAACTGGATCGCCAGAGCGCAAGTGTCGATGGGAGGCAAATCGTTCACTACACCGGTTTTGAGCTTGGAGCCCAGGTCGGCCGTAGCCGAGAACTGGCCCTTCGTAAGACCGTAAACGCCGTTGTTCTCGATGATGTAAATCATCGGCAGGTTGCGGCGCATCATGTGAACAAACTGGCCCATGCCGATTGAGGCGGTGTCGCCGTCTCCGGAAACGCCAATCATCGTCATCGTATGGTTGGCCAGAATGGCGCCGGTCGAGACGGCCGGCATACGCCCATGCACGCTGTTGAAGCTGTGCGATCGGCTCATGAAATAAGCCGGGGTCTTCGACGAGCAGCCGATGCCGCTCATCTTCATCACGCGCTCGGGCTCAACACCCATCTCGAACATGGCATCGACGATGCGCTCCGAGATGGCATTATGGCCGCAGCCGGCACAGAGCGTGCTCTTGCCTCCGCGATATTCGAGAACGGGAAGCCCGATGTGGTTCACCTTGGGAGCGGGAGCAGCGGTTGCCATTTAGAGGCCCTCCTTCACTGCGAATTGTTCCGTGATCGATTCGGCGTCAACCGGCAATCCGTTGTAGTGCAGAATGCTGCGCAGCTTGGTCACCTGATCGGCTGGCAGATCGAGCTTCAGCAAACTGGCTAACTGCGCGTCACGATTCTGTTCGACGACATAGACGCGTTGATGAGCGGCGACAAACTCATGAACCTGGTGGTTGAAGGGCCATGCACGTAACCGCAAATAATCCCCTTGCAGCCCGTAGCGCTGCTTGATCTGGTCCAGGCTCTCAACCAGCGCGCAGTCGGTTGAACCATACGCAATGAAGCCGATCTTTGAGCCTGCGTTTCTTACGCTTATCGGAGCGGGAACCATCTCCCGCGCCTTCTCGAACTTCAATGCCAGCCTTTCCATCACTGCTTGATACTCATCCGGATCTTCGGTGTAGAGAGCCGCGTCGTTGTGCCCCGAGCCGCGTGTAAAGTAGGCGGCCTTGGGATGCGGCGTTCCCGGCAGTGTTCGCCAACCTATGGCATCTCCATCCACGTTGCGGTAGCGCGCAAAACTCCCCAGTCGATTCAGATCGTCGGCGGTGAGCACCTTGCCGCGATCCAGAGGCTTCTCGGGATAATCGAACGGCTCCGAGATCCAGTTGTTCATGCCCAGATCGAGATCGGTCAACACAAAGACCGGAGTCTGCATCCGCTCCGCCAGATCGAAGGCCGCCTGGGTGAACTCGAAGCACTCTTTGACAGAACCCGGCAGCAGAATCGGGTGCTTCGTGTCGCCATGCGAGAGGAAAGCCGCTGAAAGCAGATCGGCCTGCTGAGTTCGTGTCGGCATTCCGGTGGAAGGCCCGGTGCGCTGCACGATGACGATAACACCGGGAATTTCAGCGTAGTAGCCCAGACCGGTAAACTCTGCCATCAGCGACATTCCAGGGCCCGAAGTCGATGTCATGGCGCGCGCACCCCCCCAGCCCGCGCCCATCACCATTCCAATAGCCGCCAGCTCGTCCTCTGCTTGCACCACCGCAAATGTAGCCTTGCCTTCCGGCGTAACGCGCAGCTTTTTCAGCAGATCGGTGGTGGCCTCAATCACGGACGTGGACGGCGTGATCGGATACCAGGCAACCACGGTCACCCCTGCGAAGACCGCCCCCATGCCGCAGGCCGCATTGCCGTCGATGATGATTTTGCCGGCAGTTTCATTCATTCGCTCAATGAAATACGGGTCGCGCTTGGTCAAATTCTCCTGCGCATAATCAAACCCCGCCTTGACCGCACCAAAATTCAGATCGAAAACTTTTTGCTTCTTGGCAAATTGCCGGCGCAAACCGCTTTCAACTACCGCAAGATCAATGGTCAGAATGCGCGCCAGAACTCCCACATAGACCATGTTCCGGACCAGCTTGCGCAGTTTGGGCTCAGGGCAAATGGCGGCCGTAATCTTGTCGAAGGGCACAGGATAATAAAAGACATCCTCGCGCACCCGATTCAGATTCAGGGTCTTATTCAAGCCCTCTTCGTAGATCGCCACGCCCCCCACCGGCAAGGCCCGCACATCGGCAAGAGCCGTCTCGGGATTCAGTGCAACCAGAATCTCCGAGGCCCGCTTGCGCGCAACATACCCGTGCTTGCTGGCGCGAATCAAAAACCAGGTAGGTTGTCCGGCAATGTTGGAGGGAAAGAGGTTTTTACCGCTGACGGGAACACCCATTCCGAAGATGCTCTTCAGCAATACACTATTGGCGGACTGCGAACCGGAGCCGTTTACTGTAGCTACGTTAATACTGAAATCGTTCGTAATCCGTTCTTGCGTGCTTAATGCGCCCTCAAGCTGACCGAGGGCCAGGTCTCCTGTCGCCATGTGGCGGGATTCCCTTCCTGTTCATTGTGGAGAAAATTATTCTCCCATTCGTTTGATGTGATTATAGTCACATTAAGACGCACACGTCGTTCCTCGCAGATCGTTGGTAACCCGCCAAAGTCCCAATTGATGGGACACGGAACCGCTCTCGGGAGCGCAATTCATTTCAGGGAATCCGAGCAACCTCAGCCGCGTCAAATCCATGACAGAGCCGCACAGAAGCTCGATTCCAGCGTGTGAGCAGGATCGCGGCGATCAATAGCAAGGCCGCCAGAAGACCGATCCAGAGACCGTAAATGCCCCAATGCAGCACAAAGCACAGCATTAAGCCCAGCGGAAGTCCGATCACCCAATAGCCCACTAGGTTGGCCAGCATGGGAATCTTAGTCTCGCCCAGCCCACGCAGTGCTCCTGTCGACACGACCTGGATACCGTCGAAAATCTGAAAGACCGCAGCCAGAACCAGGAGGCTACGCCCCACGGCCATCACCTGAGGATCGCGCGTGTAGACGGCGATCAATGGTCCCGGCCCCAGGAGGAAGGCCACCGCCGCAAGCAGCATAGAGGTCGTGCCCAGTCCCAGGGCGAGCCATCCGGCGCGGCGTGCTCGCTCGCCATCTCCGGCGCCCACCGCATGTCCCACGCTCACAGCCGCCGCGGACGCCACCCCCAGCGGAACCATGAAAGTGAGACTGGCATAGTTGAGTACGATCTGGTGGGTTGCCAGAGCCACAGGCGTCAACCATCCAGCCGAGAGCGTAACCAGGTTCCATGCGCCCACCTCAAGCAGTATCTGCGCTGCGGCGGGTGCGCCCAGCCTGACCAATCTCTGTAGCCGCTCGAGACTCGGCCCGGCCCAATGGCTGAAGAGCGAATGGCCGCGTTTGCGTTCATAGCGCCAGGCAAAACCCAGCAGTGCCGCAGCCATGAAAACACGCGAAATCACAGTGGAAATTGCCGACCCGTTCACGCCCAGCGCCGGCATTCCCAATTTGCCGTAGATCAGCATCCAATTTCCAAACCAGTTGAGCAGGTTGGCCGCGACGAACGTGACGGTAATGACGCGCACATCGCCCACCCCTTGCAGGTAGCGGCGCGTACCGCCATAGAGCAGCAGTGGCAGGGTTCCCCAGTTCAAAATCCTCAGGTAAGCGGCGGCTGGAGCGGCAACCACAGAGTTGATGCCAAAGTGCACGAAGCCAAAGCTAGCCAGGTAGACCATCAGCATCAGCGGCGGCGCGGCAATCGACGCCAGGTAAACGCCTTGCGCCAGCCAGCGATGGCATTCGTCGTGATCCCGGCGACCGTAGGCCTGCGCCACGAGCGTGTCAAGCCCTAACAGCAGCCCAATGCCGAAAAGCGACGGCGTATTGCAGACCGCGTTTCCCAACGCAACAGCCCCGATGGCGGCAGGCCCCAACTTGCCTACCATGATGGTGTCGACGATGCCCTCGGCCATCCAGCCCAGTTCGCTCAGGACCACAGGAACAGCCAGGGTCACCATCGCGGCAAGTTCCGGCCTCCACTTGGGTTGTGTTGAGCCCATCTACCTAATCTAACCCGCCTTAATCTAACCCGCGCCCGGCAGCGACCCCGAATCAACTTCAGATCATCGAGAGCTCGCGCGGTATCCCAAAAGAATTGCCTGTTTTTTAACCAAACTTTGCTCTAATTTTCATCATCCTTATCTAGCACTCTCCATAAACTCCGGGTACACTTCTGAATCGCGCCCGATTCGGAGTCCCAGGAGCTACCCCCGATGGCCACCTCGAACAGCCAACCCACTGAGTTCAAAGTCAGGCCGATGACCTTCGACGATATTTCCGCGGTGATTGATTTGCAGTTGCGGGCATTTCCCGGCTTGCCGCCCTGGAGGCCCGAACAGTTGGAGCGCCACCTGGGAATCTTTCCCGAGGGGCAACTGGTTGTGTCAGATGCGGCCGGCCATGTGCTCGGTTCCGCCAGTTCCCTGCTGATCGATTGGGACGACTACGCTGAATCAGCAAACTGGTCTGCAATCACCGGAGATGGGTCTTTCGATACCCATAACTCGCTGGGCAAGACTCTCTATGGCGCCGACATGGGCGTCGACCCGGAGGCGCGGCAGAAGGGCATTGGAACGCTGCTTTACGAGGCGCGCAAGGAGCTCATCCGCGAGCGGGGACTCAAGCGGTTGCTCACCGGCGGACGAATCGCGGGCTACTCCGCAGTCGCAGGCCAGATGACGGCCAAAGAGTATGTTGCCAGGGTTGTCGACGGCAAGCTCCGCGATCCAGGGCTTACCTTCCAGCTTGAGAATGGCCTGGTGGTGCTCGATGTTGTGCCCGGTTACATGCAGGACACCGAATCCCACGGCTTCGCCACCGTGCTCGAATGGCTCAACCCGGAGTACACCTCCTCGGTCAGCCTGCAAGCCAGTCTTCAGCATGCGGCGCTAGAACAGGCCGCCGCCGAGGCCTTGCGGGGCACGCCGCGCCCCCGCCGTGTGCGCATCGCGGCGGTCCAGTACCTGCTCCGGCCTATCGCCTGCTTTGAAGACTTCGTGCACCAGGTCGAGTTCTTTGTGAACAGCGCCAAGGACTATCATGCCCACTTCGTTCTCTTCCCTGAATTCTTCACCATGCAACTGCTCAGCTATATCAATGAGCCGGCTCCTGCTCTGGCCGTGCGGCGGCTCGCCTGGATGGCGCCCCAATACGAGCAACTTTTCATCCGGCTTGCCAAGGAAACAGGGATCTACATTATCGGAGGCACCCATCCTGTCTTTCAGCGGGGCAAGGTCTTCAACGCCGCACATCTGTTCACGCCTAACGGCCAGGTCTTCCGGCAAAAGAAGGTGCATCTGACGCCAACCGAAAGCGGCCCCTACCAGTTGAGCCGCGGACATGGCCTCTATCTCTACCACACTGACTTCGGCAACATTGCAATCATGGTCTGTTACGACGTGGAGTTTCCGGAAGTGGCGCGGGTCATGGCCGAGGCTGGCGCAGAAATTCTCTTTGTGCCCTCCTGCACCGACGGCCGTGAGGGCTTCTGCCGCGTTCGCTATTGCGCTCAGGCCCGGGCGATCGAGAATCAGGTCTATGTCGCCATGACCGGAACAGTCGGCAATCTTCCGCTGGTCCCTTACATGAATACCAACTACGGCCAAGCCGCCATCCTCACTCCTTCGGACTACTTTTTTGCACGCGACGGAATTGCCGCCGAGGGCACCATCAACCAGGAACAGTTGGTGGTGGCCGACGTGGATCTCGACCTGCTGGATGAGCAGCGCGTCAACGGAAGCGTGATCCCGCTCCAGGACCTGATCAAAGATGCTTATGACAGCGTGGTTCATTTCTCTGATTACAAGGGCCAAAAGCCGCCCGAGCCAGGCGTGACCGAAGTTGTTGCCTCTGGGGCCAACCACGAAACAAAAAAGGGTCAGGCTATGAAAGAATTCGAGACTTATAACAAGGCGGACCGCGAGGGTGTTCCGGCAGACTGATGAACGCAAGCAGCATCCGCGGGTGTAGACGACACTAAGTTAAGATTGCTCACCAACCACGAGCTTCCTCTACCACTGCGCCCAATCGCCAAGACCCAGAACCCACGCAGCGAGAAGAAGATTGCAAGTGGCATGCGCTATGACGGCGTCGCCCATGCGCCCCTTCCACCGAAGCGCGGCGGCAAAGGTCAAGCCGGCCAGCGTGCCCAGCGCGAGGTGTTGCCAATCCTGCGGGTTCAGCATATGCATCATGCCAAAGACGACCGAGGACAGAAGCATCGGTAGCACGGTCAAACTGGAAAAAGAGACGCTCTCAAACTCCAGGCTAACGAATCGGCGAGCTAGATAGCCGCGAAAGGCCAACTCCTCGGCCAAAGGCACCGTGATGACCGCGGCGGCGACGCGAAAGGCAATCCAGGCCCAGCGGGACGCAGGCGAAAGCGCCGCCAGCGCCGGGCCCAGCGGACTGGCCGCGCGCTGATGCATCCACCAGGATGGCGCGATCCATAGTACAAAAACCGCAATGCCGGTGATCGGCGCAGGCCAGCCAAAACGCCAATTGAGTTTCTTCAACTCAGGCAAGAAGAACCACAAGGCGACCGCAGCCACGATGAAACGTAATGGATACAGCCATTCGAAGTATCCAGAAGCCGCCTTGGAAACAAAGGATGCGGCCAGAATCCCCAGGAAAGGCACCAGATAGGCTCGAATGGCCGGAGATTCTCCCGTGTATCCGTTGTCAGTCTCCGACGCGCTCGCAACAGCCGTCGATCTGACCTGGTCGATCACAACCGGCGACGGCGTCTTTCGTACCCAGGCAAGCCGCTGAGTGGCCAGAAAGAAGGCCAGCGCCACAAGGATGAAGGCCATCCAGCCCACATGGGAGTGGACACCAACCATCGCAATTTCCGGGTCAATCGCGTCTCCGACAACGATCAAAATGGCCAGCCGGACGATATTCAACCACCAGATACAGACCAATGCGATCGGAATAAGCAAGAGCGCCTGCGGGAAACGGCATTCTTTCCTCGAATACCAAAGCCAGATGCAGGTGAAGGCAAGGACCATTCCAAGGCCCTCGATTCCAGAGCAACCGGGCCGAATATACACCGAGAACCGATCGCTTCCAATCGTGTAATTTGGAATATCGACCATCATTCCAGGTGACACTAAGCGAAGGACCAGTTGCAGCGAACGCATGGTGATGATCTGCAAGAAATGGCTCGGACCGGAATCGGGGTCGCTGTAGATCCACCGGATCGGGAAAGCCGAAGCCCAGGCAGCCACGCCAACAAAAGCGGAATAAAGCCACAAAGAGCTCGTATCGCGGAGCAATCTTGTCCAGCTGCGGAAGGGAATGCAGGCCAGAAGCAGCAGCGGGATTCGAATGAGAAGAAGCGGAGAACCAGCGAAAGCCGCGGCGTGTGAGGACCAGAAGCCCGTCCCGGCCGACGCGGACAAGACACGAAAGAGAATGCCTAGGCTAACGCAGACGAGATAGCCGGCAAATAACCTTCGCCCGAACGGGATTTCCTGGCGCTCGGTCTTTAACCGGGAATGTCCCAGAGTCAGGAACACTCCGCAAGCAACGGTCGCGAAGGGAAACAGACTCGAATGGAGTGCTGGTCCAATCCGCAAAAAAATAAACAACTCAGCTTCCGCCGCGCCAATTGCAGCCAGAAGATAGAGTCGTCCAAGGAGATGTTGGGGAAATGAGAGAAAAGGCGCTGATTGGAGGGAGACTTCCCCAGTCGTGCCAGGAACAGATTTCATCTTTGGCTCCCTGGTTGAGCCCTCTATTTTTTCTGGCGAGTGCGCAGAACAGCAATCGAACCAGCAAGTAAGGTGAGACCGCCGATTGCAAGACTAGGATCGATCTCGGGGACTTTGCCTTGGTGGAAGGCCAGTCCAAACGCGGCAGAGCAGGTAGCAATCGAGAGACTGAGAATGACAACTGGGTATTTCCAAAGATTTCGTTTCACGTGCAATTCCTTTCTGTTTGCGGTCCAAATGAGCCGGAATCCTTGAAAATCCGCGAACTTGAATCAGTGGCCTATGTAGTCTCGTTGCCTTCTCGATTCAAACCGATCTTCGTTGGTAAATGTCTTGTCACCCACGTTAAAGGGAGGCATTCCAGCTTTTCGACACCTGGAATTCATCCCCTGCCGGGTAGATCGAACACACGCATGTTAAATTTCGTGTCCTTAAACCAAATCGTAACATGAGCGCTGCCAGACCGTACAACGGCATTAAAAAAACAAAGTAACCAACTTGTGGGTACTCGGATAGAAGCTCAAGGTATGAGCAAGCTCGAACGCATCAGAGAGGTGCACGATGGAATCCTCAATTCACTCGTGGCGGCTGCGGCGCCTTTTGGGTCACGATCACCAACTTCGCGGGCGCGAGTTCAGGGCCGCTCCAACCCTCCCTGACCGCCTCAATACGAATCTCACCCGGCTCTCTTGTCGACTGCACAATCACTTGTGCGAGGCCATTGAAGAGCGAACGCTTGGGCTCCTTGTCGCTTTCCTGGCAGTTTGGATCGCCGTTGCCGACACCAATCAGCGCGCCAGCGCCCGAGACCGTGAAACCAATGTGGTTGTCTGCGGTCGGAACCGGCCGGCCTTCTTTGTCCAGGGCCTCGACTTTCAAAATCGCAATGTCCTGGCCATCGGCGTCGATCTCGGTGCGGTCCGCAGTGAGCCGGATCGCCACGGTAGGCCCTGTCGTCTCGCGTTTCTCGGCGAGCACAATCTTGCCGCCTTTTGTCCCGCGCGCCTCGATTACGCCCGGCTCGTACTTTACCTTCCATTCAACGTGGCCTAGCCGCGGCACCTGCTGGCTGCCCAGGCTCTTGCCGTTCAAAAATAACTCAACCTCGTCCAGGTTTGAATGAACCCAGACAGGGATCTCCTCGCCTTCCTTACCCGCGAAGTTCCAGTGGGGGAACAGGTGCAGCACTGGCTCCGTGCCCCACCAGCTCTTGTAGTAAAAGAAGTTGTCCTTGGGAAACCCGCAAATGTCGACGATGCCGAATTGCGAGTTGATCGAGGGCCAACCGTACGGCGTCGGCTCGCCGCGATAGTCGAAGCCAGTCCAGGCAAAGCCGCCCGCCTCCCACTCGCGCGTTGCATAGAACTTCCACCACTCCTCGGCCAGTTCGCTCCAGTCGGTGTGGTTCAGATCGTAGGCGCTCAGCGTGTTGCGCAATGGGTCAGTCGTGTAGACGCCGCGCGTTGAGATGGTGCTGGCCGTTTCGGAACCATAAATCGGCCACTTTGGATGTTCCTTGTGAAACTTATCGGGGCGATTCAGCCCATAGTTGAAGCCGATAATATCGAAAGCATCCGAGACGCCCTTGTCGTTTTCGCCATTCACCGCCGCCGAGACCACACGCGTGGGGTCAAGTTCATGGCAACGGGCGACCATGGTGGCCGCGATGCGTGCGCCCTCCTCGGCCATCGCATCCTGCAACTGCCACTCCTCGTTGCCGATCGACCAGAGGATGATCGACGGCGAGTTGCGATAGCGCTTGATCATCGTCTCCAGTTGAGCCATGCCTTCGGCGCTCGAACTCATCTGCCGCGTCTCGCACATCATCAACATTCCCATGCGATCGCAGGCCTCGACCCACTCCGGCGTGGGCATATTGTGCGAGGTCCGCACGGCATTCGAACCCATCTCGCGCAGCACGCCCAACCGGAACCACTGAAGCCGGTCGGGCAATGCCGCGCCCACGCCAGCGTGATCCTGATGGTTGCATGTGCCTTGAATCTTGAGTGGCCTGCCGTTAAGGAAAAATCCTTTATCCGCGTCGAAGACCGCTGTGCGCACGCCGAATGTGATCTTCTCGGCATCGCGCACCTTGCCGTTTGTCTCGACGGTTACGATTGCCGAATAGAGATTGGGCTCATCGACCGACCAACGCGCCGGATCGCTCAGGTTCGCCGACGCTTCAAAACTCGCCTTTCCATCCACGTCAATTTTCTGCGCCAGGGACTTGGCCGTGGCCACCGTCTTGCCCGCCGCATCCAAAATCTTCCAGTTCACCGCGGCCGTTTCGTAGCTCTTGCCCTGGTTCTCAATAACCGTCGCAAGTTTGAGGTTCACAGCTTTGCCGTCTGTGGCCTCCGTGCGGACCGTGCTCTCCCACCGCCCCAGATACAGCGCATCGGTCTTCGTCAGCCACACATGCCGATAGATGCCCGCGCCCTCGTAGAACCAGCCGTCGCCAAAGCTCGCGTCCACCCGCGCGACGATATAGTTCTTTTTGCCGTATTCCAGGAAATCGCTCAGATCGAAGCGGAAGGGCGCATAACCGTTGTCATTGCGGCCAATAAAACAGCCGTTCACAAAGACCAGAACGTCGCGAAAAGCCCCGTCGAATTCAACCCATATCCTTCGGCCCACATCGCTGGCCGGAATATCGAACTCGCGGCGATACCAGCCAACGCTGGTCTCGGGATAGCGCCGTCCGATCGGCTTGTAGCCATGTGATTGCTGCACTTCATCGCGCACAAAGGGCAACTCCACAGCCCAATCGTGAGGCAGGTTAAGCGTGCGCCATTTCGAATCGTCAAACTTGGCCTTTGCAAAGGTGAAATCGCCGGTCTTCGCAAAATCTCCCTGGCCGTTGCCGAATCCAAGGTCGCGCGCAGGATCGCTTGCGTGGCCAAACTGGAACTTCCAATCAAAGTCGAAGAGCAATTGCTCGCGCGGAGCCACAGCCTCATCAGCAACGTAAGACCCCGCCAACAAGTCTGCCGACCGAGCCCAGGCCGAACGAGCCATCAGAGAAGAAGCCGAAAGTGCAAAGCCGGAACGGAGCAAATCTCGACGAGAAAGATCAGGCACGGAGGTGACCTCTTTGGAATGGAGTCTCGCCTCAGACAACGACGGCGTCCGGAGCGCGCAGCAAAGCGAAACTATAAATCAGGCCGATGGAGTGTGTAAACGATTTCAATATGTTGCGCAAATTATGCCGGATGGCGCACTTAAACAATCCTCAATCGATTGCGCTGCATAACTCGAGGATCGCATCGCCAAACCGTTCCGCCTTGGCCGGGCCCATTCCACCGATCTCTAGCAACTGCTTCGGGGTGGTCGGACGCGACTGTGCCAACGAAGTTAGAGTGCGGTCATGCAGCACTACGTAGGCCGGAACGCCCAGCCGCTTGGCCTCTGCCGCACGCCACTGCTTGAGCCGCACCGCTAGAGCCTCGCCCTCGGTCGAGAGCCGCACCGGCTCGGCTGCCTGCTTCGCGCTCGGCGCCTTTGCTCCACCGCCCTTTGTAACTGCGTTCGTCTTCTTGATCCGCACCGGCCCCGGCGTGTGACCGCCAAACTCTTCAACAACCCCATCGCTGATCAGCAGGTCTATTGGCGTGGTCTTTCGCATCTCAAGGCCCACCGGAGTCAGCCTCACTTTGCGATAGCGTATGACCGCTCCATCCTTCTCAAATTCGGCTTCTTCAATTTCTATGAGGCGGGCGCGCACCATCGCATCGAGCAGCCCGTCAAACTCGTCGCGGCTCATCCTGCCCACCAGATCAAGATTCCGTTGCAGCGTTCCGGCGGCCTTATAGTCCACCGCGCGCAACTCATCGGCAATCGACTGGACCAACTCTTGCTCGAGCGCAGTCGGCCTTCTGAAAAGCCTGAGTACCGCTCCGGCTGGATCGCATACATCACAGATTCCGCACGGCCGGCTTGCGTCCTCCAGATCCCCGAAGTGCCGCACCAGCGCGGCCATCCGACACTCGGCTGAAGTTGTAAATCGCAGGACCTTTTCGAACTGCTCAGCGCGGAACTGCGCCTGCACTGTGTAAGTCTTCTTCCAGCCCGGGCCGCCTGCCGTTACATTGCCGCCAAAGTCCACGCGTGCCCCGCCATGAATCTCCAGCTTTTCCAGAGCCTTGTCAAACTCCTCCTCCTCCAGGTTCGACTCGGCGCGCAGTTCATCCACATGCTTTGGGTCTTCCGCAAGCGTTCGGTAAATCTGCTGCAAGTGCTCCACCGGCGGATAATCGCGATTGAGAAAAAAGTCGTGTGTCCGCTGGTCGGCATAGCTGTGCATGAGATAGGTCCGGCTCGGCAATCCATCGCGTCCTGCGCGGCCAATCTCCTGATAGAAGCCTTCCAGCGTCGCCGGCAAACCTGCGTGGATCACGGTGCGAATGTCAGCCTTGTCGATGCCCATACCGAAGGCGATGGTGGCCACCACCACTTCCAATTCGCCTGATTGGAAGGCTGTCTGCACGCGCTCTCTCGTCTCCGGATCGAGCCCCGCATGGTAGGCCGCCGCCGCGATCCTGCGCGATCGGCCGTTGGTTGAAAGCTCCTCCGCAATTCGCTCGGCGCCTTTGCGCGAGGTGGCGTAGACGATCGCGGGCCGGCGGTCGGCGTTTGCAAGCAGCCCGCCGATCGCTGCTGGTCGCTCGGGCATGGAAAGCTGTACCACCTCAATCGCCAAGTTGTCGCGCCGGAAGCCATGGATGAAGTGCGCCGGCTTGACCATTCCCAGTTGCGCCACGATGTCGGCTTGCACGGAAGGAGTCGCCGTTGCCGTCAAAGCCAGCACTGGAGCGGGACGAAGCGCCGGCAAATAATGGCCCAGCATCCGGTAATCGGGACGGAAGTCATGACCCCATTGCGAGATGCAGTGCGCTTCGTCGATGGCGATGAGCGCGGGCTTGCGCTTGGCCAACATCTCGCCGAAGCCCGGCACACGGAGGCGCTCGGGAGCAATGAAGAGGAACTGCAAGCTGCCCTGCAGATAATCCGCGCAGGCCTGGCGCGCCACGCTTCGATCGAGGCCAGAGTGAATCCTGCCCACCTTGAGGCCCAAAGAGGAGAGCTTTGCCGCCTGATCTTCCATGAGCGCAATCAGCGGCGAGATCACCAGCGCTGTGCCGCCAAGCGCTATCGCGGGCAACTGATAGCAGAGCGACTTGCCAAAACCTGTGGGCATGACCAGGAGAAGGTCGCGCCCTGCGATGGCCGCGCGGCAGACCGCCTCCTGATTTGCCCGGAAGCGCGCAAAACCAAAGACCGAGCGCAGCAGTTCGGCCATTTCCGCGGCGGCGTTCGAATTGGTTTCAGTCGTCAAGAGAAGATGGCTCAAGGCACGGCAACAGCGACAACCAGAATGGCGAGCGCCTCTTCCAACTTTACAGCAGCGGCTTCTCCATCCAAGGCTTGTTATCTATGGGACTGTTGGCGGATTAATTACCTGCAAGGTTTAGAAAATATAGGAGGGGGGCTGGGGGGTAGGCTCCGAGGGCGCGCTGAGATTGCGGGCTGTGAGCCCACCAGCGACTGTTTCTATTGTGCCCTAAGAAATCGTAATTATCGGCAATAGGCGGTGAATTAAATGTGTGATCTTCATCAAAAGATCCAATCGGGGCTGAGCGCCGATTCAATGTGCGCCTATTCAACAGATACTCGCCGTCCTCCGGCTCGACTGTTCTGCCGCCCGTACAGCCGGTCCGGAGACACGGACGCTACGTTTCTTCGTCAAATGACGCCTTCGAGACAGAACATTTACTTGCTGGAACGCAATGAAACGAAACCTTGAGACCTTTAAAGAGTCAAATAGCGAAGAAGTTGAGAAGAAGACAGGCCACGAAAGGGGTGGTAATGACCACCGCACATATCAATCGCATTGCGACGGCGGTTCCTCCGCACGACGTCCACCGGGCCTTCATCGATTTTGCGACGGGCATGTTGCCCGAGGGCACATCCCGCAATCTGTTTCGCCGCATGGCGCGCTTGTCGGCCATTGAACAGCGCTACTCATTTGTAAACCCCATCGTCACGGGAGATGGTTCATGGAAAGATGAGGAGCAGATTTATGTGCCGGGTAACTTCCCCTCAACCGCGCGCCGCATGCAACTGTTCGAACGATACGCTCCGGAGTTGGCACGAGGAGCTTTGGACAAGCTATCGCTGACCGCCGAAGAGAGGCGAACTGTTACGCATGTGATTGTCACATCGTGTACAGGACTCTATGCGCCGGGGCTGGACTTCGAGGTCGTCAATTATCTCGGGCTTTCTCCTTCGGTCGAGCGAACCATGATTGGATTCATGGGTTGTTACGCGGCGATCAATGCTCTGAAGTCGGCGCGTCATATCGTCCGATCAGAGCCTGGCGCGACGGTGCTGATCTTGAATCTGGAACTGTGCTCTCTGCATTTTCAGGAGACGCATGAACTGGAGCAGGTGCTCTCATTCCTGGTCTTTGCGGATGGATGCGCGGCCTCGCTGGTGAGCGCGCGACCCACGGGACTAGCGATCGACAGCTTTCTGGCGCTGTGCATTCCCGAGACGAGCCCGCTGATTACGTGGAGGATTGGCGAGCTTGGATTTGACATGCACCTCTCGGGCGAGGTTCCGGGGGAGATCGGCCGTTCGCTCAAGGAAACGGGGCGCCAAATCACGGGGAGGGACGATCCTTCTTCGCTTGGCCTGTGGGCGGTGCATCCTGGAGGACGCTCGATCCTCGACTCGGTGGAGAAGGGTCTGGGCTTGCCCGCCGATGCGCTTCGGTGCTCGCGAGAGGTACTGGCGCACTACGGCAACATGTCCTCCGCAACGGTGATGTTCGTATTGGAGAAGTTAATGGAAGGCGCTCAGGCTGAGGAACCGGGCTGCGCCATGTCTTTTGGGCCTGGACTCACTGCGGAGACGATGCTTTTCCATGCCGCATAACGCTTCCGATTTCTGGCGAGGCTTGGGTGGTCTGATTCAGCGCGGCAATTTCGACCGGAGCGACCGCTGGACCTGTGCAAAAACGCGCTGCAATTCACTGAAAAAGCCCGGTTTTGCACTGCTTTTCTGAGAAACCACAAGAACAAGAATTGCGCCCCCCCTTATCCACAAATTCCATCCATGCGACCGTTGACCCTGCCTTCGTGGGTCCGTAGAGTTTGTAAGCAGTGGGTCATCCCAGCCAAGAACACGGATGGGGGATCGGCCTGGCGCAATCGAAGGTGAGTTGAAGTACAGCCTTAACCATTTGGAGTGAAGATGCTGAAATTAAAGAAAATCCACATCCTCGGCTTTAAGAGCTTTTGCGACCGCACTGAGTTGACCGTGGCGGGTACAGGCATTGCCGTTGTGGTGGGGCCAAACGGTTGCGGCAAGTCCAACATTCTGGACGGCGTGAGCTGGGTACTCGGCGAACAGAGCGCCAAGACCTTGCGCGGCACACACATGCAGGACGTGATCTTTGCCGGAACCCGGGAACGCAAGCCGCTTGGCATGGCCGAAGTGACGATCACTCTGGTCGATCCGGAGGCATACGAGGGACCGATTGCAGTGGAACCGCTGGTCGAGGTTGAGCACGACGGCCCGGCCGATTGGGATGAGGACGAGGTTCGCCGGCAACGGGCGAGTGAGGCTGAAGAGATCATCGCCAACGAGCAGCCGGGTCAGCCACTGGGGGGGGACGAAGACGCGGACGGTGCGGGCCAGCCTCAGACATTTTCGACCGGCGAAGGACCGCAGGCGGTGGTGCTGAAAATTCGCCGGCGCAAATTTCAGCGGACGCCGCAGAAGGGCGAGGTGGTCATTACCCGGCGCCTGTTCCGCACCGGCGAGAGCGAGTATCTGCTGAATGGCAAGCTCTGCCGGCTGCGCGATATTCAGGACATCTTTATGGGAACCGGCCTGGGGCCGGAGAGCTATGCGATTATCGGGCAGGAGCGGATCGGGCAACTGCTCAGTTCAAAGCCGCACGACCGGCGGGCGATTATCGAAGAGGCAGCGGGCATCACACGTTTCAAAAACAAGAAGCGGCTGGCCGAGTTGCGTTTGGAGAGTGCGAAACAGAACCTGGCGCGGGTGGATGACATCTTCGAAGAAGTCACGCGGCAGATGAACAGTTTGAAGCGGCAGGCATCGAAGGCGGAACGATTCGCGGCAGTGCGCGGCGAGCTGCGCCAGCGGCTGCTCGTGGTAATGGCCAGTCGTATGGCGTTAATGGATGCCGATCAGGTCAGGTTCCAGCAGGAGATCGCAGCGCTAACCGAGCGGATCAACGTTTCGGCTACGGAGATTGATGCGGTTGAAGCCAGCCAGCACTCTCTTACCGAGCGCGGCTACGAACTCGATCATGAAGGCCAGGAGGCGCAAAACCTGGCCAATACGGCAGCCGTTGAGCTGGAGCGGGCCGCGGCTCGGGAGCGCTCCAACACAGAGCGCGTTGGCGAACTTGAGACGCGCCTCACGGCAGCCGCAGCCGAGCTTGAGCAGACACGGTCGCAGTTGGCCGGAATCGCCGAGGAGCGCACGCAGCAGCATAGCTTCCTTGAGACAGCCGCGGGCGAGGCCAAGGCCTTTCGAGAAAAGGTTGAGGCACGCCAGCAAGAGGCGCGCACAGCGGCCGAGGAGGTGTTTGCGGCGGAACGCGATCTGGAGACAAACCGGCGTCATGCAATGCACCTGCTGACCTTGACCGGCAACGCCCGCAACCACACTACGCAGAGCGAAGAAAGTCTTGCCGCCATGGAGCGCGAGGCGGAGCGGCTCGAGGCCGAGTTGGGCCAGGCGCGGAATGAGCTCGATAATCTAGGCGCACGAAGCGGCGAGGCACGGCTGGTGTTTGAGTCCGCGTCGGAAACGCTGAAGCGGTTGGAAGGCGAGATCGCCCAGCTTCGCGAGGCTCTGCAAGCGCGCCGCGCGGAGGAAAATGCTCTGCGAGCGCGGGCCAACCAACTACGCGGCGAGCACGCCACTGTGGCCGGCCGACGCGATTCGTTGCAATCGCTGATTCGCAACCACAGCTATTCCACGGATACGGTGCGACGGCTGCTGAAGCCGGGTGC
>Ga0187890_10000608_pt1 | contig 25653 bp, 22 predicted proteins | sample June2016WEW_21_1_FD_133005 | JGI IMG/M metagenome (GOLD analysis project Ga0187890, IMG submission 133005) | Peatland microbial communities from SPRUCE experiment site at the Marcell Experimental Forest, Minnesota, USA - June2016WEW_21_10 | ecosystem: Environmental > Terrestrial > Soil >... | reverse complement strand
GGACCCAGTATTCGGCCCAGTGATCTTCAATGGCGGCGGGGTCGTAGGCTTTCGGCAGATCGTGAGGCATAGGGGTTCTTGAATTCGAGCCCCCGATGGTCTGCGCAAAGCCCCCTTGCAGTGAGGGATTCGAACGAGGGGACCACCAACCACTTTACCAGATGGAGCAGTGGCGAGATTCATTCGGCGCAGGAGAAGAAAAGGCCGCTTCCGGTTATTGGAAGCAGCCTTTTTCATCGGACCAAAAGCGAGCTAGAACGGATTCAGCTTGGAGAGCCCCTTCTTCTTTTTCTTCTTGCTGGAAGATTCGTCGTTCAGGTCGGCCTTGTGTTTCTTGGCGTCGTCCGGATTCACAGCCGCTGTCGGGTTGGAGCCCGGCTTGACGTCGTTGACCTGATCGGGTGCCTCGGCCGGCTTTTCGGCGGCGGGCACGGCAGTATTGACCGGGCCCACCGCTTTAACAACGGCGTTTGGGTCGGCGGCGGGCGCGCTCAAAATCTGGACGCCAACGCCTGTGCCGCCCTCTGGCTTCTCAAGCTGCAAAGGCGCCTGGGAGGGTTGGTCGCTTCGGGGGGGCTCATTCACTCCAGTTGGGGAGACCACCCCGACAGCAGAGGCGGCAGGCTTTCCGGCGTTGATGGCGGCAGTAATGACCGCAGCGTTCTGCTTGTTCACATCGGGCGCGAGCGTGCGCTTGGGATCGTCCAGGCTGGGCTCACCCACGTGAACCGCTTCAACCACCGTGGGGCCATGCTTGATGATGCCGAAGGTCTTGTCGACAAATTGAACGCGGCGGCGGCTGACCTCTTCGGCCTCGTTTTCAGTGATCGCTGCCTGGGTCGGCTCGGGAATGGGGCGGTTCATCGCCACCAGCCGGTCGCGGGCATCCTCAACATGAGGAGCCATGGGATAGCGGGTGATCACCTTGGTGTAGGCCTCGGCGGCGCGGTCCTGGTATGCGGCGCGCAACCGCTCCTTGACGGCGCCGGGAATGTTGGGCTGGCTCTGAAAGAAGCGCGCCTCGCCGGCAAAGGCGTCGCCTATACCCAGCAAAGCCTGGTCGCTCTTGGAGTAGAGCGGATAGGTATCGACCACGGTCTGAAGGCGCGCGATGGCTGCGGAGTAGTTTTCGCGGCTCCCGTAGTAGAGGCCGATCTCTGATTCACGCTCGGCCAGGACCTCTTGCACGTCTCGCAGTTTCTGCTTGGCGCGAGGCACCAGCGTCGAATCAGGAAAGATGTTGATCATCTTCCGATACTCTTGTTCGGCGCGCTGGGCATTGTTGTAGTCGCGATCCGGCTTTTCCATCTGCTGGTAGTAGATGTCGGCTACCTTCATCTGCGCCTCGGCGGCCTCAGGGGCATTGGGGAAAAAGGTAATAAAGTCCTGGTACTCCGCCTCCGCCTGCGTGAGGGCCGCGGTGCCACCCTCGTTGAACCAACTGTCGCCCACGGCCAGCTTGGCGCGCATCCTGTACTCAGAGTCCGGATAGGTATTCAGCATGGTTTGAAGGTCGAGGCGGCAAACGTCGTAGCGGCCCTTCTTCATGGCCTTCATTGCCTTGTCGTAGAGCTCCTTGTCCGGCTGCTTGGAGCTCAACTTGGCCAGCGGGTTGGCGCTCAAGTCCTCGTCCTTTTTCTTCTTGGGCTGCTTTTCCTTGGCCTGGGCTGCGACTCCGCCCAACATCAGGACTGCCAGAGCGAGTGCGGAAAACTTCAACATCAACCGGTTCATAAATCCTCATTGGGGTGAAGCCCGCGACTGGCCACACGCCTAATCCTCGATACACTTCAATCTCATTTGCTCAATCGAGCTACTCACCCGCGGCTTCACGAGCCGCCGCGAGCAGCGCGTGCGCATCCTGCTCAGGGTGTCCCGCGCCAAAGACGGCGTTGCCGGCTACCAAGAGTTCCGCCCCTGCTTTGACGATTCGCGCCACCGTGTCGTGAGCCACGCCGCCGTCCACTTCGATTTTAAATGCCAGCCCCAGTTCCTCGCGCAAAACACCCAGCCGGCGGATCTTGTCGAGCGAGAACTCGATGAATCTCTGCCCTCCAAAACCGGGATTGACGCTCATGATCAGTACGTGGTGAACCATGGGCAGAATGTCGATGAGCAAATCGACGCGGGTCGCCGGATTCAGCACCACCGCGGGCTTCATTCCATGCTGCGAAATCAATTCAAGTGTGCGGTGCAGGTGTCGGCAGGCCTCGTAATGGACGCTCACCCAGTCCGCCCCGGCCTCGGCAAACGCCGGGATAAACTCGTCGGGATTCTCGATCATCAGGTGGCAGTCGAGCGGCAGAGAAGTAAATTTGCGCAGCCACTTCACCACCGGAGGCCCGATCGTAAGGTTGGGCACAAAATGGCCGTCCATAATGTCCACGTGGATCGCCGTGCCGCCGCCCCGCTCAGCCGCGGCAACCTGGTCGGCCAGATGGGCAAAGTCCGCCGAAAGTATGGATGGCAACAGTTCAACCATGGGGTCTTCTAGACGCATCTCCTTGCAGGCTCAGTGTATCAGCGCGGATCAGCTGGAGTCTGCGGACGGCTCGCGTGCCTGGATCTGGAGACAACTCGTCTGTTCAAAGCTCTGACTGCATCGACGGAAGAAGTCGAATGTCTTTCGAGAGGCTCTCGACAACGGACCCCCAATCGCCGATCTTCGACTGGCGTAAGAGGCGCAGAGTGGGGTACCAGGGACTGTCTGATCGCTTCTCAAGCCAGCGCCAGTCTGCGGCGAAAGGGAGCAGAAGCCAGACCGGAAGCCCCAATGCGCCGGCCAGGTGCGCGGTCGAGTTGTCGATCGTGACGACCTGATCCAGAGCGGCGATCTGCGCCGCGAAGCGGTCAATATCAGCAAACTGATCGACACTGCGGTCAATCAACAGGGGCGCATGGGCGGCGGCGGCTTCTTGTTCGAGTCTGTCGAAGTCTCCATATTGCAAGCTAATCCAGCGAATGCCCGGCAGCGCGAAGAGCGGAGCAAAGCTCTCAAGGCCGATGCATCGCTTCCGGCCGGTCTTTTGATTCCGGGTGTACCAGGCCAGCCCGATCAGCCGCCGGCCGTCGCTATAGCGCGTTCGAAACTGCTCGGCTTCCGTCCGATCGGCTCGGAGGTAGGGCGAGACCGTAGCAGCAAAAGCATCTTGCGAGGCCCGAAAGATCCCCGGCAAACTCCCCGTAGGCATATGGGCTGCTATCCCCATCGTCCCTACGTCAGCCGGCTGGCGGCCGGAAACAACCTCGATCTGTGGAAAGGACCGCGCAAAAAGCGGCTCGAGCCGGGCATCGCAATCGAGCACGATCTGATTGCCTGAGCGGATGGCCTGCGGTAGGAGCCCCGCAAACATGATCTGATCGCCGACTCCCTGTTCGCCCCAAAGCAATAGCCGACCGGTCGCAAGCTTCTCCCCTGCCCAGAGCGGCTGCCGATAAGCGCGCCTTGGCGTGTCATGATCGGGAGATTGCCAGCGGCTCTCGTAATTGCGCCAGCCGGTGGCGAAATCCCCGTCTCGAAGTTGTGCCAGCGCCAGGCCGAAGCCGGCCCGCGAAAAATCCGGCCTGATCTCCAAGGCACGGCCTATCGACGTCATCGCCTCTTCCAGACGGCCCAGGTCCTCAAGAACACAGCCGAGATTGTAATGCGCCTCGGCGTACTCCGGCCTGCGAGCCAGCGCCCGCTTGAAGCTGGCCTCGGCATCGTCCAGCAGGTCGAGGGCATGGAGCGTATTGCCAAGGTTATAGTGCGCCTCGGCCAGTTCAGGCTTGAGTGCGATGGCGTGCTCATAGCAGGTAGCCGCCTCTGGCAACCTGCCTTGAGCCTGGCGCAGATTGCCCTGGTTGTAATGCGCCTCAGCATAATTCGGTTTGAGCGCCAACGCCTGCTGATAACGGGCATCTGCCTCGTCTAATTGATTCTGAGCCAGCAGGGCGTTTCCCAGATTCCCGTAGGCCTCGGCCATTCCCGGCTTGAGGTCGATTGCCTTCTTGTAACCGGCCACGGCGTCGTCGAGCTTGCCTTGAGCCTGTAGCGTGTTTGCGTAGTTGAGAAACGCTTCTGCGAAACCAGGCTGGAGTGCGATAGCCCGCTCATGGCTGGCGACGGCCTCTTCGAGCTTGCCTTGCGCTTGCAGAATATTCCCCAGATTGACGTGCACCTCAGCCAAATCGGGCCTCAGTTCGAGCGTCGCGCGGATATGTGCCTCGGCCAGGTCGTGCTTGCCCTGCGCCTCAAGCACAGCACCCAGATTCATCTCTGCCTCAGCCAGCAGCGGGTTGATTGCCAAAGCCCGCTCATAGCAGGCCACCGCCTCGCCGAGCCTTCCCATCGCTTGAAGAGCCGTTCCCAGGTTGGAGTGAAACGCCGCCGGTCGCCTGTCGACAGCAATTGCTCTTGAGATCAACTTGATGGCAATCTCGTCGCGGCCGATCTGATGGGCCAACACTCCGAGCAGATGCAGGCTGTCGGCATGGCGGGGATCAACCTCCAGAATCTGATGGTAGATCCGCTCTGCCTCAGCCAGTTTTCCCCGCTGATGGTATTCGATAGCCCTGGCGCACATTGCTTTCAGATCCAGAGGCCGTTCTCGCCGCGAGGGCTGCCTGGGGACGAGGTAGAGAGAGCGGTTCATGAGATGAGTGTAGGAGGCAGAGAGTCCCATCGTCCGTCGCCCTTGAGCCGCGCCTGAAAGATCTATAGGAAAAGTTTCCCGCTAAAGGAGTCTCCCGAAATGAACTCGGCGACCCCTTTCGCTCTCGCGGATTCAAGCTGCTTGAGCAGGATGCGCCCGCGCGCCCGCATTGCCGGAGTTCGCGAGCGGCTGTGGATGCGCAGCAGGTCAATGACCTCCGGCAGCAGCGAGCCGTCTTGCCGGGCTAGATCTGCCAGCCCTTGCAGTGCGAGAGTTTTGACAATCGAGCTTCGGTCCTCCAGATAGGACTGCAGGATGTCGGCGACCCTCCGGCACTCTGAAACTGAAAGTCGAAGCCGCGGCACCACACCCGCCAGGCACCATTTCAGCTTGTTGTGGGTGGCCTCTGCAAGCAATCCGATCAGTGGCTCTTTCCATGTGCTCTGGAGCAGAACCATCAGCGAATCCGGAGCCATCGATCGTTGGCGTGTGAGTTTTTCCAGCGCATCGGCCGCGCGCATGGCCACGGCAGGCTCTTGATCCCAAAGGCACTCAAGCAGTTGATTGGCCTTGATGGGGTGCGCCCGCACAAGCTCCACAACCTCAGCGGTTCGGCCGCTCGAAATAGGGCTGCGGCCGGCGGTGAGCATCGAACGGAGCGTGTTGCGGGAGGGCATGGAAGGGCTTTGCCACCAGCTTACTCCGGATTGCTCCCCGAGATCATCTTTGCTGCGACCCTCCCCACGCCGCGCAGCATGGACTTGACCGGCCATTGGCCTTCGGCGTCGGGGAAGAAGATCTCTCCGCTGCGCCGCGCTTCCGGGCGATAGTACCAGCGCTTGAGCAACGCCAGATGGCCCTGGCGCAGCGTGGCAGATGGAGTCTCAAAGCGCTCAGCCAAACCAGCCAGCGCCTCCTCCATGCGAGCCTCAAGAACGCCGCGCGCGAGCTTGGCGGGCGCAGCAGCCTCCGCTTCAGGACTGGTTTCATGAGCGGGGGAATCCGCGGGCGGCTCCTCTGGAATCGCCTCGATCGCCACTGGCTGGGCAAACAGCGAAGTCGAACCGGATTGCTCGTTCTGGATTCTCATTCCCAGAGTCGAAAAGGCAACCGGACCGGCCAGATAGCCGTTTTCATAGAGAAAGACCGCGACCTCGCCCGGCACGGCCGCTGCTTGCAGCACCACCGCGCGAAGCTTCGTTAGGGGGCGAACCAGCTCGGGCGCCAGAGCGCGCACGCCCTCCACGCGCTGCACCTGAGCATGAAGGCCGGCAGCCGCCTCAAACTCCAACCTTGACGAGGCCTGATCGCGCTCGGTGCGGAGCGTGACCAACCGGCTTTCGCCGCGCGTGGCCAAGAACCGGTCAACCGCTGCGGCCTCTTCGGCATACCGTTCGTCGGTACAGCCCTGATAACACGGCGCCAAGCACATCTTCATTTCGGAGTAGACACAGCCGGGATGGCTCGGATTGGGGTCCAGATCCTCAGTGCAGCGCCGCAGCAGAAAAAGCTTGAGCGCCTCATCGGCATAGCGCTCCGCAGCCGCGCGCGATTGGAAGGGCCCGTATGCCCAATCCGCCTCGCGCAGGCTGGGGCGATGTGTGACTGTGATACGCGGGTAGGCGTTGCTGCCCAAGAACCGCACAAAAGCCGGAGCCCGTAAGTGCATACGTTCAAGGCACTTGGGTCCGTAGACCCGCTCAAGCAGCGTAAACTGCTCCAGTAGCGATTCAAACTCTGAGCCCGTCAGCCGCCAGCGAATTTGCCGTACTCGCCCCGCCAACTGCAGCCGCCGTGGATGCTTTGCGGAGGGAAGCAGCAGCCGTTCAAGCCTAGCGCGCAGGTTGGGAGTGCGGCCAATGTAAGGCTCAGCATGAGCCTCGGCACCATGCAGTGCAAAGACCGCCGGGCTTTTGGGTAACTGATCGAGAGCTACCCTGGCGTCGTCCGGGTCGAAGGCGAGAGCTTGGAACTCAATCGGCACGGCCATCTCTCCCCTTAGAGTGGTTATCCATTAGGGCGGGCTCAGGAGGGGTATATTTTTCTTCAAAAAGAACCCAGTTGGCTCTTCATGGTCTCGGGATAGACCCTTTGGAAACCGCGATTGGGCATGGAGTGGAAAGCTCATGGAGGTCAATGGGCCGTCAGATCACAAAGCCTCATCCAATGGCTTTTCAGCCGGTTTTCCCGTGGCTTCCAATTTCTCCGCCGTCCCTGCGGTTGCCGGAATCTCAGGAGTTCCCGGTTCGTCGAGCCAGAACCAGACAATCCACCATATGGACGCCGCCACGTAGATAACCTGGTTTGCATTCATTATTTTAGCCAGCAGATCGAGGATATGCCTGTACTCGTCCTGGGAATGGGGATGCGCTCCCTTGACGATCGATTGCACCGTTAAGGCAACCGTCATCGCGGTGATCGCCACTGTGGAGAGCCCGATGATGATCTGCTGCGGGTAGCTCCGCCATCCGCCTTTGAAGTGCCGGCCAAAGATCACAACCAATAACCCCAGCCCGACCGCCAAGACGGCAGTTAGCAATTCGCCCTTCAACGCCACCAGTTGCATGAGTTGCAACTTCCCCAGCAACGAATCGAGGGCCAAATCTTTCTTTGTCGGCCAGGGTCCCCAGTACGCCAGAGCCACGCCGGCCAAAACGAGCAATCCGAGTGTATTGGCGATCACCACCGAGCGTCGCGCTCCGACAAATGCCCGCCGCGCAACCTCTACCAGCAACAGCAGCCCCACAACCGCTGCCACGTCACCCAAAACCAGCAGGATCTCCTGATAGAGAAGCTGCGCCGTCCTGCCTGCCAGCAGTTGTTCGGCCATGAGCCGCAGGGTGACCACCACAACCCCTGCCGTGAACCACGGAAAGCGCCGCGCTCGATCGCGGCCCAGCAGAACAACCAGCAAAATGATCTGCGCGGCAAAGTCCAGGGTCCATAGAACCTGGCGCGCCGAAAAGTCGAAATTGAAGTGCATTTTTGAGTCCCGTCCGGGTGGGCAAGTGGATTGCCGGCCCACTCCAGTCTATAGCGCTTTCCCGGCTACTGTACGCTGCGAACCACAAATGCCAAGTCGCCTCGCGAAGTCGGCGTTACAGGTTTACAGATTTACAGATCCATGGATAGGCCTATTTGTTTGCGCGCGCCGTCCATGCGGCCAGGTAAACCGCCTTGGATGGGTCGGCCGCCACAATGGCCTCGTAGTGAGCCACTCGCTTGGCCTGAAAGGCTGCTTGCAGCGCCGCCGGATCGGCGGCATTCACCGCGCCCAGCGTCATCGGGCCCCAGCCGCCGTCTTCGGCGATAGGCGCGGCGCCGGGAGCGAGCAGACTATTCACGGCCTGCTGCAAACAACGAACGGACGAGCCCGCGCCTCCGTTCACCGCAAAGTCAAAGACCCGCTTGCAAACATCGTCCGAATCGACTTGGGCGAACCAGGCGTCCCAGAAGTGGTTCTGATAGAACTGCTGGACCAGCGGCCCGCGTTGCGGTTGGGGAAGCGCTGCAATTGCCGCGAACTCCGTCGGCCACGAAGCGCTGTTGACGCCACTGATGGCAAAAGCGCCCGGCGGCGCATCCGCCACCTTCGCGCATGCACGAGGAGCATCTTCGTTGTCCATCATCCAGTTGTAAGCGGTATCCCAGTTTGCCATCGTCCCCCCCCCCTCCTTTACCCAAAGTGATGAAGATGAAGACAGATCGAGTGGAGGGCGAGCTTAGGTATGGATCGATGGGAAGTATGGTGCGCCCGGAGAGATTCGAACTCCCGACCTAACGCTCCGGAGGCGTTCGCTCTATCCAGCTGAGCTACGGGCGCGCATCACCAGCATATCGCACTTTGGGTACTGCCGGAGCCAACCAACCTGACCCGGCGGTGGTGAATCTCCCGGATCGCCGACATCCCGAGCGAAACACCAACCGTGAACCCATCGGCGTTTTACCATTCTCGATGAGCGCATCTCACTGTTGGCAGCCGTTTCAAGACATACTCGCCATTTCGGGCAAATCGAACGGTCCGATTGGCGCTCAGAGCTTAGCGAGAATGCGTAACACCCAGGGCCACCGATTTTAGGAACGTATCGTAGATGGGCTTAGTTTTTTGAAGGTATCCCGCACTAGTGATCAAAAGAACCTTCCCATCGTCGGTATGTCCATCGTGGGAGAAAGAAAAACAGGTCTGAATGTTTATCAGTCTCTTTGCTCGGCTACTACTCACTACCTGCCAAGCCGTCGCGTCTCCGAGCAGCAGAGTCTTTGAAGTTTTTGGCCGTTTCGGCGCTTCATCCTCGTCAATTCTCAGATGTATTTCGAAGATGATGCAGCTATGCATGGCCGGATCCAAAAAGATCGTGAATCCATGAAAAGGAGCGTTGCTCGCAACTCCGCCCCACCCGGTCAGTTCATCGGGGATCCGTGCGTGGAGTGCGAAATCATCGATTGATACCTCCCCTTTGTACCCGATGCCAACTCCAGGTCTGGCCATCGTGGCCTCGCTGCAAGGCTCGTAAGTTCTCGCCTGTGAGTCAGCGGATTGCGATGCGATGGTCACCGAGAGTGCAGCAATGAGGATCAACACACCTTTACTTCTTGGCATCACCGTCCCCCGAAAAGTTGATCCCGCAAGCTGCCGCGGCCTCGACTAGCTGTTTGTATCGTTTCGCGATTTCGCCCGGATATGCTGGGCTGGAGTTATACATGTGTCGCAGGTTGCTGACCAACGCCTTTGCGTAGTCCTCAATTGTTTTTGGCTTATCGGACAAATACGGACCCCAGTTGAGTATCCACGCGTCGGCTGACGCCTGCACGGTAGGGTATGCGATGTTGTTGCCGCCCGCCTGAGTCATACCGAACAAGTTATTTAAGGGCTTTCCGTTGCTCGAACTGTTTGTTCCAAACACATGCACCAGGTCCCAGCCGCTCTCTTGCAATGCCGTAGACATGATGAACAAGGGATTTATGCCCAGTTTCTTCCCCATTCCCTTGAAAATCATTATGTACTCCTGTTGCATGATGGGTTTGGAACATTTGTTCGTATTTATGTGGTCTGTGTGCTTTGTGGCGTGCTCTTTCCCAGCCATTTAGACCGCCTTCCGTAATTGTCCGAAGTTTAGCACGGTCTTACAGGCGCATCTTCCAATTCATGTCAGGGGTGCCGATGGATCGATCCCGAACCCGAGGCAGACGAAAGCGACAAGGCCGTACTTGCTCATTTAGGCGGCCTTTGTAAAGCGCCTGATCATCCTGATTCTCGTGCATGAAATCGTACGTGGTAACGATTCGACTATTTTCGTACTTTGCGCTCTGACGATGAAATCCGAGTAGGAACCGAGAAACCGGCATCCTAAGAGAAGCGCTAGCCGGAGATCGCATGCAGGGTCTTGGTCTTATACCAAATCGCCGAGGCACTCACCGAACCCGGATAGATCCTCAAGAGTCGGCTTCTTGATCGCTTTTCAAGTAACCAAGAATGAATGAGTAACCCAGGTCTCGTTTTTTGCGACCTGTAAGACCACGAACCAAATGGCGCGCAAGCGCCGTCTGCCCCACCGCAGGTGGTGGTTGCAGATAATTTCCTATCGTCGGCGCACAATTAGAACAGTCATGAAAAGTGGATTGGCGAGCCGCCGTTCAAGTCCGCCAGAAGAAGGGGTACCCCCACCCCCCTCCCTATATTTTCAAAAGCTTGCAGGTGATTAATTCGACAACCCAGGCGACCCATTTTGGACACGCGAACGGCTAACTTGTGGCTCTACCGTCGCTAGCCGGCGAGCTTTCTCCTCGCGCGCCATCTCGTTGAATGCGCAGCTCTTCCATCACAGACTGAATCAGCGACTTGGCGCCTTCGAGGCCGCCAAGAACCGCCTGCAGATCAAGCGCTGGCGCGGAGGGGTTGCGGCTGGACGGACAATAGACTCCGTGCTGGCCTACGAGAATCAGCGAATCGGTGAGCAAATCGAGCGCCACCGCAAGCCTGCCGCGCTCAACGCCCATCATGAATTCGTATTTTTCGAGCTCCGCCCGCTTCTCGTCAAAAACATTCATGAGCCCAGCCTACCGCAAAAGGGGCTCATTGCACCTTGGTGGCGATGATCTTAATTCCCTACTCTTCGTGGGCCTCGTCTTCGAGATTGTCCAAAGCGGCTAAGGTTTCGTCTGGCACATCCCACTGGCGGAGGATCTTGTAGATGACTCCCGTCGAAAACCCGGCAGCCACCAACCGGCGCATGATCCGGGCAATCTCCTTCTCGTTTTCCGGCTTGCGCAGCCGCTTGCGTTCCAGGTGCGCACGGGCCAGCGCCTCTTCATTGGTCTGCCCGTAGCGGGCTTCGAGGGTCTCGGCAATCAGCTCCGATCCGACGCCCTTTTGCTGCAAGTCTTGCCGGACGCGCCGCACGCCGAGCTTTTCATTCTCCTGGCGCAGCCGTGCGTAGGTCTCGGCAAAGGCGGCATCATCCAGGTAGCCGTGTTCGCGCAGCCGGGCCAACGCGGCCTCGATGGCGGCGTCGCCTCGCTCGCCCGGCTCGACGCGCTTCTCCATCAGCCGCCGCAGATCGGCCTGGGAACGCATGGCCCGGCCCAGCGACTTCACGCCGAAGTCGTAAAGCCCCGCTTCATTCAAAAACGGACGCGGCTTGGCGGATTTGGATTTGAAAGGCAGCTTTTTAGCTCCTGGCTTTCACTGTTCACTGAGTATTGTTCGCCGTCCACTGATCTACCCAGTCGTTGACCGTCTTATACCAGAGCCGCGAGTTTTGCGGCTTCAGCACCCAGTGGCCCTCGTCGGGGAAGTAGAGCATCTTGCTCGGCACCTTGAGCCGCTGCAAAGTTGTGAAGAGCTGGAAGCCCTCGCTCACATCCAGTCTGTAGTCGAGCTGGCCATGAATGACAAGCGTCGGCGTCTTGAAGTTCCTGGCCGAAAGCGCCGGCGACCATTTGCGGAATGGATTCTCGGCGTCCGGTTTGCCGTAGTAGTCCCACGGTTTGCCCTTGAACTCCCACTCGTTGAACCATAGCTCCTCTGTGCTGCCGTAAGCCGATTCGGGGTTGAACATGCCGTCGTGACTCACGATGCACTTGAAGCGGTTGGTGTGGCCCAGAATCCAGTTGGCCATGTAGCCGCCGTAACTTGCGCCCAGAGCGCACTCGCGCGTCTTGTCGATAAAGGGATAGTGCTGTTCGACGTAATCCAGGCCAGTCATCAGATCGGTGTAGGGCTTGCCGCCCCAGTCTCCATTGACGCCATCGACAAAAGTCTGACCGAAGCCAGTCGAGCCGCGCGGATCAATCATCACCACGACATAGCCGTTGGCGGCAAAGAGTTCGGCATTCCAGCGGTAGCTCCACGAATCTCCCCAGGCGCCCTGCGGGCCACCGTGGATGAGGAATTTGAGGGGGTATTTCTTTTGCGGTTCGAAGTCTGGAGGCTTGATCAGAAACCCTTTGACATCGGTGTGGTCGGCTGCGGAGAACCAGAATGACTCCATCGCGGGCAGATCGAGCTGCGCAAGAAGGGCATCATTCAAATGGCTGATGGGGAACACCTTGGCGCTTAAATCATTGCTGACGATGTCGTAGCCGGGGACAGCCTTTGTGTACCAGGTGTATTCGATGCGGACGATCTCGGCTGGCTGTTGAACCTGCACAGAGGTAGCGAGAAGAGCCTTTCCTCCATCCACGGGGTGTATGTCGCCGAACCCTCCCTTGTAGGCGAACTCATGAAAAACGCCGCTCAGATTGGTCACGAAGATCGGCGTTTCGCCCCTCTTGTCTTCAGTGAAGAGGATGCTCTTTGAGTCCGGATTCCAGGCGAACTCCTCGACCCAGTTGTCCAGTGTCGCGGGAAGCAGATCTTTGATCTTCTTGGTCTTCCGGTCGTAGAGAAGGAGCCGGAAACGGTCGCTCTCGTAGCCGGCTCGGGCCTGCGATCGCCAGGCAAGATAGTTGCCGTCGGGCGAGTAGGAGGGATTGAAGTCGCCGCCGGGCGACGTGCTTACCTTAACCGGCTTGGCGGAAGGATCGGTCAAGTTCAGGGTGAAGATGTCTGCATTGACGCTCGTGGCCGGCTGTTCGTCGAGATTCTCGGTAAAGGCCAACTCCTTCGCGTCGGGGGAAAAGGCACAGCCGCAACCGCCGCCCTCAAGCGAAAAGGGCGGAACGTCACGCGGATCGTTGGGTGTCAGGTCACGCAGTGCGCCGTTTTCCGTCGAAACCAGAAACAGATGGCTGCGCTTGTCGCCGGTGAAGTGGTCCCAGTGGCGATAGAGCAAGTGTGTGAAGATCTGCGCTTTCACTTTGCTCGATGCCAGGGCCGCGTCTCGGTCTCGGTTGCATTTGTCGCCAGTCGCCGGGTCGGACGCGGTGATCGCGGGACAGTCGGGATAGACGTTTGAGGTGAACACCACCGCTTGGCTGTCGGGGGACCAGATCGCATCGCCGGCTTCGGTCGAGATCGATGTCAGCTTCTTCGGGTTGCTTGCAGTGCCATCCGAGCTATTGAAATCGGCCAGCCAGACCTGCTCGGAGCCCGAGCGGCCGCTCAAAAAAAGGATGTGCTTGCCGTCCGGCGAAAACTGCGGCCCGTGATCGCCGAGTTGAGCCACAGGCAGCGGTTTTGGCTCTCCACCGCCGACGAACTGGATAAACAGCTTCGCCGTTTTGGTGTTCTGTTCCAGATTCACCGTGGTCACCGAATAAGCCAGCCACCTGCCGTCAGAGGAAACGGTGGTCTCGCCCAACCTCTTCAGCTGCATCATGTCCTCGAAGGTCATGGGGCGTCGGGAGAGCGTGGTCTGCGACATGTGAGCGGCTTGGACTGCGCATGGCACAGCAAGCACAGAGGCAATAGCGAGGGAGAGAACGAACGTCGGTCTGCGCATGGCTGCTACCTGACTCGCGCGGGGGCGGTGAAACATCTGCGCGAAGGAGAATTTTACACCGGCGACGAGTGGATCGAGCAAAGGTGTCTTGGCTCCAGCGATTGCAGCGAACCGGCATCGGCAACAGCCACTCGCAGGTTTGTTAGCTCGCGGCATCCCGCCACCAGCGATCCTGGTGCTGTGCGCTCAACTCCGGCTCAATCCCATTCCAGGAAACGGCGGGCCGAAGAAGTTTAAAGATGATTGACGCGTGCAACCTGAAGAAGCTAATCTTGGCCACGAATTCATCCTGAACTTAATCGAAGGAGATCGTACCATGAAGATCGTGGCGTCAGCCGCACTATTGTTCTTTGCATCGGCCGTGGCTTATGCAGAAGGACCAAAGACTTGTGAAGATCTGAAGACTGAGATCGCAAAGAAGCTCGAGACAAACGGGGTGAAAGCCTACACGCTGGATATTGTGGCGAAAGACAAGGATGCTGAAGGCAAGATAGTCGGCAGTTGCGAGGCCGGAACGAAGAAGATCGTCTACAGCAAAACCTCAGCTCCGCCCTCGGTGCCATCGGCAAGCAAAACCAAGCCCTGAGGTTCCCCGGCAGTCGACCGGCTACGGGACCGTCGGGGATCTTGTGTTATTGGAGCTTGGCTTTGACAATGCCCTCGGCGGCGGCGACGACCTGTTCCAGCGTCATGCGGGTCGAATCCAGAAGGATAGCGTCCGAGGCCGGTTTCAGTGGGGAATCGGCCCGGTTGCGGTCGCGCTCATCGCGTGCGCGCAGGTCGCGAATTACCTCTTCGGGCTGTTGTGCGGGTTCGGTGCCCAACTGCTCATAGCGCCTCATGCCCCGCACCTCAGGAGCTGCGTCAAGAAAGATCTTCACCTGAGCCTGGGGGAAGACGACGGTTCCGATGTCCCGTCCCTCCATCACCACGCCGCCCTCAGCGCCCATCTGCTGTTGCAGTCTCACCATCCAGGCTCGGATCGCTGGAAAAACGCTGACGCGGGAGGCTGCGTCCGTCACAGTTTGGTTGCGGATCAGCCCGGTCACGTCTTCGCCATCGAGCAGTACGCAGTTTTCTTCTTCGCCGGGTTCGAGACGAATCGTCGAGTCAGTGGTAAGGCGTTCAAGACTCCCACTGTCATTCAGAGAGAGCCCGGCGCGCAACGCCTTGAGCGCAAAGGCGCGGTACATGGCCCCGGTTTCGAGGTTCAACAATCCGAAACGCCGAGCCAGATGGCGCGCGATGGTACTTTTTCCCGCTCCGGCGGGGCCATCAATAGCGACGATGACCTTATGGGCGGCGGAATCAAGCGGGCTGAGTGAATTTTCGTCCCCGCTCATCCGCGCTTCTTCGTCCCCTGTTTGGGCGGGGCCGTAAAGCCGAACCGGTTGCTGTTTCCAGCCTTTGCCCCAGCAGCGAGCGTTGGCTTGCGGCTATTCGATGTGCGCGACGCGGGGGCAACGCGAACTACGCTGCCGCCCTTGCGGGAGGTTGCGTTTGGCTTACCCACCGACTTGCCGCCGTTCGAATGGACTTTATGATTGCCCCAGGCAGGCGCGGCAGACTTCGCGGAGCGCGTGCCCGAGGCACCCTTCAGCTTGCCGTTGGTTTCAGTTGCCTTAGGGCTCCAGCGAGAGGCGGACGCAGGCCGCGCACTGCTGGTGGTGCGGGAACTCGCTGGCCGAGATTCACCGACAGCCCGTCTGGATTGCACGGGCTTGCGATCGCGGGGGTGGGCTGCTGGACGGCTGAAGTGAGGCCGGGCTGCTGCTGCCTTTCCGCTTGAGGTGGGCTTGCGTGCGGCAGCATTGCGAGGTGCGTGAGTCTCGACTACCTTGCGCGGGGATGAGGGTGCCGCTTTAGCTTGAGAAATCTTTTCCTCGACCACCTGATCCGTCAGCTCTTCCTCATGGCCTTGGTCGCGCATGAAGTACGCGGAAGCCGGGATAGACGCGCTGGCGTAGATCGTAGAAGGAGTTGCGAACTCCGGCAGCGTTCCGGCGACATAATAAAGGGGCGCGTGGCCTAACGAGACGGTATGCACCTGGCGCGTGGCAACCAGGCCGCGCAGCACCTCGCGCACCTTGCTGCGTGCGGTAAGCGGAGCCAGATAGAGCTCAACCTCTTCCATGCTTGCGGCGATTACAGCTTGCAGATAGATCGATGCCAGCACCGAGATCGCCGTCACCTGAGAGGTGGAGGCGCCTTCGGCAATCGCCTTCTGGAAACGCAAGCGGAGCAGTTGCCATTGCGCGGTCTGTCCGGGAGCGGAGACGACGGGAATGATGCGAAGTTGTTGCCAGAGTTCGGTGATGGCGCGCAAAACCGCGCCCTCGGTAACTTCCCTCCCAAGGGTATGTGTGAGCTTTGGAATCGTTGTGTCGCCCACCTCGAGCAGTTTATAGGCTTCGACAGCCAACTGGGAGACCTGGCGCGAACCGGTGAGCTGGGGCGTGCGGCGCCAATCGCGGTCGCCGCGAAGGGCATAAACGTAGGGCAAAACCCAGCTCGCCACAACGAAGTCGGGCCGCTCGCCGGGAAGTCCAAGCAAGTTCAGGCGCACGGCTACACCGTCTGTCTCCAGGCGCACGAGAAGTTCTTCAGCTAGGGCAATTTGTTCAGGGCTGGGTGCGGTCTCGCGCTTGCCGACCACTGCCTCGGCAAAAGATGGCGCAATGGAGGACGAAAACTGCCTCTTGGGAAGAAAGAGACACAAACCGGTCTCTTCGATCCACGTCCGTGCATCCTCCAATGTGAGGACCCCGTTACCGTTCAGGCGCATCCTCTCGGCGCGCGACGCTTCCAATTGCTCAAATGTCAAAGAAAAACCTCGCTTCCAGGCTGGCGCTCAGGCCGGGCGGCCCCTTCCCCTAAGAGGAGGGCTGCCACCTTCCAGTCACTTTCAGATTCGATGGAAGGCCCGCTGGATCTCCTTCCAAGAATACATCAAAGCGATTGGACGTCCATGGGGGCAGTTCGTTGGATGGTCAGTTTTAGCTAACTCCAAAAGTAACCATTCCATACGAACTGAATCGAGAGGGGTATTCACCTTGATGGCAGAATGACATGCGATGGACGCGGCAATGCGCGTGCGGATCACGGTAAGTGTATGATTAGGCGATTCTTGTTCGGAATCCATGTCGGATTGTTCGATGACTTGCGCCAATACCTTCTCCAAAGCCGATCCCTCGAGCCCAATTGGCGAGGATTTAACCGCAAGTGTATGAGGGCCAAAGGGCTCGACCTCGAATCCATTGCGCTCTAGCTCGTCGGAGATGCATGAGAAGGTAACCATCTGCGATGCCTTAAGTTCCACAAGCAGGGGCATTAGTAATCGCTGGCGCTGCACTTTTTCTACCTGGCGATCACGGAGAATTTTTTCAAAAAGAACCCTTTCATGGGCTACATGCTGGTCAATTATCCACAATCCATCGCTTCCGGTGGCGAGAATGAACGACTCTCGCAACTGCCCGATCGGCCGGAGAGAACTCAATTGGTTAAGGTTGGCGGCGGCTTGTTCGGCCTCAACCTGTGCCGTCCCCGTCGCGGGATTCAGGCCGTTCCCTTGCCCCGGGACCGAGGCCTCTTTGCCGTAACCAGCCGAGCAGTCGCCCGCTGCGGGCAGGGTGGCCGGCTGAAAGAGTGCCGCCGCTGCCTCGCCCCACGCCTTTCGATCTTGCCTGTTATCGATCGAGCCACTGTTGGCTATCTGATAGGGAGCAAAGGGCAATTCACTCGGCACGGGGGTGGGCAAGCGCGGAGCTAATTGAAATGGCTGAGCGGCATTGTCTGGACCCAGGAATGCATCGGGATCGGAGTCGGGCTGAAGTTGTACTGCCGAATCTGGCGCTCCTGGCAGGGGCGATAGGGCAGGCGGCATCAAGGAAGGGCTGGCAGCAGGTGCCGAGTCGAGCGCAGCCAGAAAGCCGGCGGCAGGTCTTGCTTTGATCAAGGCGGTCCGCAGGCTGTCGCGAACAAAGTCATGGACCAGGCTTTGTTGCCGGAAACGCACCTCGGTCTTTGCCGGATGGACGTTTACATCCACCTCCTCGGGTGACATTTCAAGAAATAGGAGAACCACCGGGAAGCAACCAGGAGGGATCACGTTGCGATAGGCCTCGGTGATAGCGTGCAGCAGCAAGCGGTCGCGGATCAGCCTTTTGTTAATAAAGATATAGATAGAATTGCGGTTGAGCTTTTGCAACTCGGGCTTGGAGAAAAAGCCGCTAAGCCTTAAACTTCCAGGGTTGCGGACCGGCTCGTCCGGGTCTTTCTTCCACGGCGGAGGCTCGGGCAGTCCAGCTCGTTCCAGAGGAATCTCGGCGGCTACGGGGAGAAGTTCGGCCAGCGTATCCTTGCCAAAAATCTGATAGATGCGCTCGGCGGTGCGAGCAACAGGCGGAGCTGAGACAATCGTGTGCGTGGCCGAGAGCAGCTCAAAATGTTTCTCAGGGTGGGCAAGGGCGTAGTGAGTTACGAGCGCCGTGACATGAGCGAGTTCCGTGGATTCTGCGCGGAGGAATTTGCGCCGGGCCGGAGTGTTGAAGAAGAGATCGGCAACGGCCAGCGTCGTGCCGGGAGGCAGTGCCGCGTCGTCGACGTGGAGAATCTTACCCCCAGCAATCTCCAGGTGGGTCCCGGCGGACTGCTCGCCAGTTGCCGTCTCCAGGGTCACGCGAGCCACAGATGCGATTGAGGGCAGCGCCTCTCCGCGAAAGCCCAGGGTCGCGATCGAAAGCAGATCGTCGGCGGTGCGGAGTTTGGAGGTGGCATGACGTTCAAAGGCCAGCAGGGCATCGTCTCGATTCATCCCCTGGCCGTTGTCCGTGACGCGGATCAGCTTGCGACCACCCGCCTCAACCTCGACACGGATTCGGCCTGCTCCGGCATCCAAGGCATTCTCCAGCAACTCCTTAACGACGGAAGCAGGCCGGTCCACTACCTCGCCGGCGGCGATCTGGTTGGCTACTTGATCGGCAAGAACACGGATGCGGCCCATAAGACCTTAGGTTAACCCAGTTGGCCGGCAAACACGGACCGTCATGCTGCAGCGCGGTCTGGGGCACGAGAATTTCGCGCGGGACGATCAAGAGCAATAAGCGGGCGTTTGAGCCGCGCGATAGCATCGGCGTCGATCGGAAGAGGGCCGAACGAATTCAGAGTGGCCCTATTGAGTCGTGCTCCACCTGTGGTTCAGAACTTTACGGAGGCGGCTCGGGGTGAGGTTCCGCTCAGCTCTGCAGCGCGGGCTTCGGCATAGGCGGCTGCACCGAGCAGCGCGGCGCGGCTGTCGAGGATGACGCGCACCGGCATGTTGATGAGTAGTTGACTTAAGCGCCCCTTGTCGGTGAAGGCTTTCATGAAGGTGCCGTCCTTCAATTTATCAAGAATGCGGGGCGCGATGCCGCCGCCGACGTAGACGCCGCCCACCGAGAGCAGCTTGAGCGCGATGTTGCCTGCCTCGGCGCCGTAAGCTGAGACAAACATATCGAGCGCCTTCTCGCAGATCTCACTCTTGGCTGCCAGGGCCAGTTCGGTAATTACGGTGTTGGGGTCCGGAGCGGCGGCGATGCGTTCGGCCACCTTGGGCGATTCTTCCATACCACGCACTTCGCGGAGGAACTCATAAACGCTGGTCAGACCCATGCCGCTGATGACGCGTTCGTAGCTGATTCGACCGTTATATTTCTGTTTGAGAAAGCGGAGCAAGTCGATCTCGTCTTCGTTGCGCGGCGCGTAGTCGGCGTGTCCGCCCTCGGAGGGGTAAGGCGTGTGGGTGCGACCATTCCAAATGAGGAGGGCCTCGCCCAGGCCGGTTCCAGCGGCAATCAAGGCGCGATTGCCAATCTGACTGACGTCGCCTTCGCTGAGGGTATAGACCTGATCGGCGGATAGCTCGGCTACGCCGTAGCCGTTGGCCTCCAAATCATTAATCAAGAAGACGTGGGTGATTCCGAGGCTCACGCAGAGCTCATGGCTGTCCAGGGTCCAGGGGAGATTGGTGAGGCGCAGGCGCCCATTGCGCACGGGGCCGGGCACACCAAAGCAAGCCGCAGTCACCTTTTGCGCGCCGAGAAACTCCTTGACGATCTCTTCCAAGCCGGAGTATTCCCTGGCCGCAAAGCGATGGTCGCGGGAGTATTGGAGCTTGCCATCAATAAAGTCATATAAGGCCAGGTGGACCTTGGTGCCGCCTACGTCGCCCGCCAAAATCATCTTTCCCTCTCCAAAACTCCACAGCCTTCCTCGTCTGTCGGGGGCAAAAGCGCGGCTGCGGCTTTATCCAGGATCAATGTAAGTATACCGCTTGACGGCCAAATCAACTGACTGGGCAGCCTCTCCGGGTCCCTCGGTCCGGTCAGAACTTCCTTTAAAATAGAGGCTTTATCCTCGCCGGAGATGATGAAAAAGACCGAGCGGGCGTGGTTGATGGTGGGCCAGGTGAGGGTGACACGCGATGCGCCGGTTTGGGGTACGCGGTTGGCGGCAACCAGGCGGCTCATTTCATGGACGGCCTGCGAATGGGGAAAGAGCGAGGCGGTGTGGCCGTCGCTGCCAAGGCCGAGGGCCACGAGATCGAAACGCGGGCTGCCAGCGCCGTCGAGCCGAAAGCTGGAGCGCAACACCTCTTCATAACGGACCGCGGCAGCCTCCGGCTCCAACTCGCCCTCGATGCGGTGAATCTGGCCGGGCTTGAGCGGCACGTGGTCCAGCAGAGCCTCGCGGGTCATGCGGTAATTGCTCTCGATGTTGTCGGGAGGGACGCAGCGCTCGTCGACCCAATATAGGTCGAGCTTCTCCCAAGGCATGCGCTGGCGCCACGGCTGGTTGGGGTCGGCGAGGAGTTCGAAGGTAGCTTTAGGAGTGGAGCCGCCGCTGATTGCGACGCGCGCGCGACCCTGCGCCTCGACGGCCTCCCCGGCCATCTCAACAAAATACTCGACCGCCCGGCGGGCCAGCGCGGATGGATCCGATTCCACATAGTATTTGATCAGAAGCTTCTTGCCCACCGCGCGGTGCTCCTCGTTTCTTTAGGTTACGCCCCGGAAGCGGGGTATGGATCGTGAAGAAGGATTCAATCGAGGAATGGAGGAGCGAACTGAACCATTCTTGAATTATCTGCCGAGATAGTCCCGGTACTGCAATTCGATGATGCCAGTGGCACGGGCCAAGGCCAGTTTGGAGAGGTTGTATTGATAGAGGCTTTCCACCATGTTGCTCTGTGCTGAGGCCAGCGTGGCCTGGGCGGTGACCAAGGGCAGGTTATCGTCCACTCCCGCGTTGACGCGATCCGTCTCGTCGCTGAGGGCTCGGGTGGCAAGATCGACATTGGAGCGGGCAACCTCGACGAGTTTCCGTGTGGCCGTTACGTCGAGCAGAGCCGAGCGGACCTGCTGTTCGATGTGGGCGCGAAGATCGTCGAGCTGGGCGATCACTGCTTCCAGATTGGCCTGGGCCGCATCGGCGTCGCCGCGCAGTTTGGCCTCGCGGAAGAGCGGGAAGTTAAGCGTGCCGATTGCCGCGAAATTGCCATGCGCGCCCGCGCCATTTACCTGGCTGACGCCGTAGTAGCTCGAAAAGCTAAGGCTGGGCAAGCGCTGACCGCGATAGGCAGAGTGAATCGCTCTGAACTCGATGACCTGATTTTGCAGGTTCTGGTAATCCTGGCGGTTCTTGTAAGCTGCGGCGAGGATCTCTTCGAGGGTTTGGGAGACGAGTTCGTTATAGGGGGCTGGGTCGCTGAGGATAACCCTTTGGCCTGGGTCGATACCAATCTCGCGCTTGAGCAGGATGAGGTCTTTTTCGACGGAGTTTTGAGCCGCGATAAGAGCTTGCTGTTGCGTTTGAAGCTGGACACGCGCGCGAAGTTCATCCAGATTGGAGGCTACGCCTGCCTGGTGAGAGTCGTGGGTCTGGCTGAGCAGGAGTTGGTCGGCTGCTTCGAGGGCCCTGGCGTTGTCCACTTCGCTGACGGCGGCGATGGAATGCAGATAGGCCGAGGCGACCTGCTGGACGACCTCGCCGCGCGCTGACATCTTGGCGAAATGGGCTGCGCGCCGGGCCGCTCCGACACCCTTCCATGCGGCAATGACCGGGCCGGAGAAGAGGACTTGATTGAAGTGGAGCTGGCCCTCGGTCAAATCGTCGCGCGTGATCTCAGACAGCTTCGCGCCCGGAGGGAGAAGGCCGTTGAATTGTTTAGCGACTCCGGGCCCAAAGCCCAGCGCCACTAGATCTTGCTGGTGAACTCCGCTATCGCCGGTAAAGGAAATGGTAGGCAAAAACTCCTGAAGAGCCTCGTTTTTCTGACCTTGGAGCGATTTTTCACCGTTTTCGGCTTCTTTGAGGCCCAAGTTGTTTTTGAGACCGAGAGCGATTGCGTCGTCGAGGGAGAGCCGGAGTGCTTCATCGGTAGCTGCGCGAGCGGTTACGCTGCCAAAGAAGGAATTAGTGGCCGATGTGGGATTGGGTGCCTGCGAAGAGAGGCGTGCTCCCGACGCCGCGACGACGAGCGCGGCCATAAGAGCCGGCGCGGCCACAGGCCGGAAGACGATTTGGCGCGTTCGATTCACTGACCCCATTCTCTCAGATGAGGGAGGGGGCGAGAGGATTCCTCTGATGTGCTTCAGCTTCACAGCAAATTGGGAGAAGAATATAGGCGGGGATTGAATTGGCACACCATGTGACCGGCGCTCCCAGCCTCATGAGACAATGACCTCGACAGCCTTCCCCGCTTCAACTTTGCGGCTGCCGGACAAGATCGCATGGCGTTATCTTCAGGCGTATTGAACGTACTCCTCGGCCGGCCTCTGGCGACCAGTGAGGAGCGCGCAGAGCACATTGGACCTATTGCGGGCATTCCCATTTTCGGCCTGGACGCCCTCAGTTCCGCCGCCTACGGTCCAGAGGCCGCGCTCACGCTGCTGATCCCACTTGGGCTGCTCGGCGTGAAGTATATCGTGCCGGTGAGCGCGGCCATTGTCATTCTGCTGGCCATCGTCTACTTCAGCTATCGGCAGACCGTCGACGCCTATCCAAAGGGCGGAGGCTCTTATACCGTAGCCAGCCAAAACCTGGGCGCGGGCGCTGGTTTGCTGGCGGCAGCCGCGCTGATGATCGACTACACACTTACAGCCGCCGTGGGCATATCTGCCGGCGTTGGCGCGCTGATCTCGGCCGCACCCGGTCTGCAGCCCCACACCTTGCAACTCTGCCTCGTTGTGCTGGCCGTTCTCACCGTCATCAATATGCGCGGCGTCCACGACACCGGCGTAGTGTTCATGATTCCAACCTACCTCTTCACAGGCACTCTCTTGATTGTGATTGGAGCCGGTCTGTGGCAGCTACTCCGTAGCGGGGGCCATCCCCATCCTGTGACGGCGTTGCCAGCTATGCCCGCCGCCACTGCCGCTGTCAGCTTATGGCTGCTGCTCAAGGTCTTCTCTTCTGGTTGCACCGCCATGACCGGCGTCGAAGCTGTGAGTAACGGCGTGATGGCCTTCCGCGACGACACGCGCAAGAATGCCAAGATTACCCTGACTATCATTATCGTTCTGCTGGCAATCATGCTGGGGGGCATTGCTCTTTTGTGTCGAGCTTACGGCGTTGCCGCCACCAACCCCGTCGGACCGGGCTATGAGAGCGTGCTTTCGATGTTGACGCGCGCGGTGATGGGCCATGGCTGGTTCTATTACTTGACCATCGGCTCGGTGCTGCTGGTGCTGGCGCTGTCTGCCAACACCGCCTTTGCCGATTTTCCCAGGCTTACACGCGCCATCGCTCTCGACGACTACATGCCTCACGTCTTTCTGCTGCGTGGCCGCAGGCTGCTTTATTCCTGGGGCATCTATGTCCTGGTCGCTCTCACCGCAACCCTTTTAATCGTCTTCGGGGGCGTTACCGACCGCTTGATTCCGCTTTACGCCATCGGCGCGTTCATGGCCTTTACGCTTTCCCAGGCCGGCATGGTGATGCATTGGAAGCGCCAAGGCAACGCGCGGATGCATATGTTCGTCAACGGTCTGGGCGCGCTGGCCACGGGCATTACTGCGATCGTAGTGCTGGTGGCGAAGTTCGTTGAAGGCGCGTGGATCACAGCGCTGCTCATCGCGCTGATGATTCTGCTGATGCGCGCCGTCAAGCGCCACTACGCCGAGGTGGACAAAGAGACGGCCCTCGACAGGCCGATAGCGTTGACCCAAATTGGGGAGCCGATTGTAGTGATGCCCATCGACCGCTGGAGTCGTATCACGCAAGAGGCACTCTCGTTTGCTCTCAGCTTGTCAAAGGATGTTCGCTGCCTGCATGTGCAAACGGTCGATGAGCCTGACCCCATCTGCCAGGACTGGGATAGGGACGTCGCCACTCCACTGCGCGAGGCCGGCAAGTGTGTCCCAAAGCTCGAAATTTTGCAATCTCCCTTCCGCTACGTCCTTGCGCCAATGGTCGATTACATTCTGGCGACGGAAAAGGAATCGAATACGAAAAAGATCTGCGTCCTGGTGCCGGAGCTGGTGGTTCAACACTGGTGGGAGAATCTGATGCACAACCGCCGCGCGGATCTGCTGAAGGTCATCTTGCTTCTACGCGGCGATCGGCGCATCGTAGTCATCAATATTCCTTGGTATCTCGAACGGCATTGAAAGTTTGACCAGCGCGCGGGGTTAATTCCAAAACCACATTATCATCTGATAAACTAGATACAGTCGTCGGGTCAAATCCTTGGCATCCATTTTATCGGTGTTGGTCTCCACAGAAGAACGGGACGAGAGTAGGCCTAAACCGGCTAAAAGGTTAGTGCAGAGCGAAGAAATACCTGCTAGAGTCGCTCAGCCTACCTTAGGAACATCCGGAGTGTTTGAAAAAATCCGGGGACGTAGCTCAGTTGGTTAGAGCGCTGCCCTGTCACGGCAGAGGTCGCGGGTTCGAGCCCCGTCGTCCCCGCCATTCATTCCAAAGTACTTAAGAGTGAATGGCAATCAAAGTGACAACCCGAAGTTCAACCCGAACTTCGGTCATCTAAGCCAATCCCAATCGCGTCAAGGTACAGTTTTTGGGCATACATGTGCTGGCTGTTCACCCCATGGACGTAGTGAAGTGTCATTTCCGACTTTTTGTGCCTCAACATCTGCTGGATGACCTGCACCGGGATTTCCTGTGAGCCAAAGAAAGTCGCGAGGCTGTGGCGCAAGTTGTGCCACCCGAAACGCACGCTTTCGTCAGCCTTGATGACGCCAGCAACAACAGCCGCTGGCCTCAGATAGTCTTTCCCGCACATTGAAGCGCAACGTGGAACCTTCCCCTTGCAGCGGTATGAAGGAAAGACCCAATCGGAGTCCCTTGGGTACAGCGACTGCTTCCGCCACTCAAGCAGAAACTGCGCCAAGGTTGGATGCATTGCTACGGGTGCGATGGAATTTGGAGTCTTACCATCGGTTTCCTTTCCTTTTGACCATCCACGCCGCACATGAATCCGATTCTTTGCCCAATTCACGTCATCCCACTTAAGCCCAAACGCTTCTTCTGGTCGAAGCGCGGTGGCTGAGTGAACGAGCGCGAGTGTCCATTCCATGAGGTTCTCCGGCGCGTTTAGCTCTTGCAAGATGGCAATCATCTGGTCGGGTTCCACAACCCTTGCTTCGTAATCCGACGAAGAACTGCATCTCGCCAGCAAACACGGATTGGTGGGTCGCCCCTTCAGGTTGAGCGAGGCTGGAATCAGATGATGTCTCTGTGCGTGGGTATAGACCTGAGACATCACGCTCTTCACCTTTTCAATCGTTCGCCGAGCCAACGATAGCGCCAACTCCCGGCACCAGATACACCTTGGTGTGGAGTCCATCTCGCTGCTTCACGAGTAAGTCCTCCCGCAACCTCATGGATTCCACTGCATATGGGTCTGTCGCCGGATTGCCGAGCCAGCAAATTACCCTAGTCGTGCCGAGATAGTTCCCGAGTAAGCTCTCCCACTCCGGCCTGATGAACGCGACGGCAATGTCGAGCCTCTTGGAGTCTGAGGCCAACTCGACAATTGCCTCTCGGATTGAGCTTGGGTCAGGAAGGAACTTTGCGGTCGAGTCATTCTTGCTTTTCACGGGCGATACTCCTTCAGTGCAAATCTCAGGGGATGCATG
>Ga0187890_10000607_pt1 | contig 25655 bp, 13 predicted proteins | sample June2016WEW_21_1_FD_133005 | JGI IMG/M metagenome (GOLD analysis project Ga0187890, IMG submission 133005) | Peatland microbial communities from SPRUCE experiment site at the Marcell Experimental Forest, Minnesota, USA - June2016WEW_21_10 | ecosystem: Environmental > Terrestrial > Soil >... | reverse complement strand
TCGAGCCATAGCTGGTCGAGGTGCCATATTCGAAGTGACAGTCGCTCACAGCCGCCCCGTCCGGGTTCACGGTCGCATTCAACGTCGCCGACGTCTGCGCCACCGACGACGCCGCGCCGGTCACGGCCACCGGGGGCCCGGCGGGTGTCGTGAACAGCAGGTCGGCGCCATAGCTGGTGCCACCCGCGCTCGTGGCGACGATCCGCATGTGGTAGGTGACGTTGGCACTCAGGCCCACCGCGGTAGCCGAAACGGCCACCGGGCTCGCGCCCGACCCAGGCAGCGACGCGCACGGCACGCTCGAGCCATAGCTGGTCGAGGTGCCATATTCGAAGTGACAGGCGCTCACCGCCACTCCATCCGGGTTCACGGTCGCATTCAACGTCGCCGACGTCTGCGCCACCGACGACGCCGCGCCCATTTCCAGAGCCGGGGGACGCTGGCCCCCCGGCGGTTGGGATGCGGGCCCAGGTTCGGGATGGGTGGACAGGAGCAGCGGTGGGCGGGGCGACTGGCTGAAGTTGAAGTCGCTCGCAAGGTCGCCCAGGCCCGGGGCTTCTTCACGTACGTCCGGGCGAGCGTCCGGCCGGCCGTCGGTGGCGGGGTTAAGGCGCTGACCATCGAGGAAGTCATCCTCGATGAACTTCAGGTACGCGTCGTGGCTCAGCTGCTGATGATCGATGTAGCCAGCCTTGGCGTACGGGCTGATCACCAGGCTCGGGACGCGCAGGCCATAGCCGTTTTCGTCGATCGAGGGCGGCACCACGTGGTCGTAGAAGCCGCCCCAGTCATCCCACGAGAGGAAGATCGCGGTGCTGTCCCAGCAGGGGCTGCGCATGATCGAGTTGATCAGAGTGGTGACGTAGGCCTGCCCCTTGGAGATCAGCGCGGGCGGGTGTTCGGAGACATTCTGGTTGGGGACGATCCAGCTGACGTTGGCCAGCCCGCAGGCGCTCGAATCGTGCACGGCCGTGTAGAAGCTCGTGAGCGACTGAATGTCTTCGAGCTGCCCATCCTGCTTGACGTCGGTGAAGTCGGCGAGCGGATTCCAGATGCCGGGCGTCTTGGGCGATTGGCGGACCGGCCTGCAGGTGATCGCTTCGTCGTCCTCGCAGTCGGGCTCGCCACCTTCGAAGACGTAGTAGCGCCAGCTCACCTGCGCTCGGTGGAGCAGATAGGTGATGTCCGTCCACGTGCGGTTGGGGCCCGAGCGCGTCAGCGAGCTCACGCAGTCCAGCGGGTTGCTGTCGCCGGCCGGGCACACGGCGCTCCACGCCGAGACCAGGAAGTTGTGCTCCGGCGCGCTCCACGAGGCCGCGGACTCGAACATGTCGTCCTGCAGCACGTAGTTCTGCGCGTAGGTCCAGTAGTTGGGGAGCTGGCGCGCGTCGTGATAGCCCATCACGTCGAGACATGGGTCCGCTTCTTCGGCTTCGCCTTCCGTGGTGCTGCAGGCGCTGCAGTCTGGATTGTCACCCGAACATTTCAGCCCGTGCTCCACCTGCGCGACGAAACCGTCCATGCGACCGCCATCGATGTCCTTCGCTGCCGTGGCGGCGCCGTGCGGTCCCCCGAAGTTCTTGTCGAGGGGTTCGTAGTAGGGCTTGACACAACCTCCGTGCGCCGGGTCGGGCACACATACCCCGGCTGGGATGCCGTTGGCTCCCGGATAGGTGCCGAAGTAAGAATCGAACGAGCGATTCTCCTGCATGATCATCACGACATGTTTAATGTTGTGAATGCCTTCGCTGGGCGAGGCAACGGCCACCGCGGCCGGGCCCAGAAGAACCATCGCCATGGTGAGGCTCGCAAAATTGGCCACGGCTTGCCACCGGCTCGACCTCACGCCGGGCAGGTTACAGACACCGGCGGTACGACGCGTCAGTCGTTTGCGGTGACAGCCTCGAGCAGCTCGGAGAAGCGCTCGCGCGCGTGCTCGCGGCGCGTGGGCAGGTGCTCGCTGGGCACGCCGTCCGCGGGCGGCGCGTAGCCGCGCAGCAGGTGGCGGGCGACCGACTGGCGGTGGACCTCGTCGGGCCCGTCGTAGATGCGCGCGGCGCGCGCGAAGCGGTACATCTGCTCGAGCGGCAGGTCGGTCGAGTAGCCGAGCGAGCCGTGCACCTGCAGCGCGCGGTCGACCACGTCGTGCAGCACCTTCGCGCCGTAGAACTTGATCAGCGCCACGTCCGTGCGCGCGGCGCTCGCGCCCTGCGTGTCCATCACCCACGCCGCGTGCAGGGTCATCAGGCGCGCCGCCTGCATCTCGGCGGCGCTGTCCGCGATCCAGTTCTGGACGGTCTGCTTGTCGGCCAGCAGCGAGCCGTGCGCGTGGCGGTAGGTGGCGCGCTCGCACATCATGTCGAACGCCCGCCGCGCGACGCCGAGCCAGCGCATGCAGTGATGGATGCGGCCCGGCACCAGCCGGTGCTGGGCGAGCAGGAAGCCCTCGCCCTCGCCGCCGAGCAGCGCCTCACCGGGTACCCGCACGCCCTCGTAGGCGATTTCCGCGTGCCCGCCGTACGCGCCGAACTGCTCCCATGGGTGCTCCATGGTGGGCACGTCGCGCAGGATCTCCACGCCCGGCGTGTCGGTCGGGACGACGAACATCGACGCGCGCTGGGAGGCGCGCGCATCCGGATTGGTGACGGCCATCACGATCAGGAAGTCGGCGATCGACGCGTTCGAGGAGAACCACTTGCGCCCGTCGATCACCCACTCGTCGCCGTCGCGCACCGCGCGCGTGCGCAGCTGCGTGGGATCCGAGCCGGGCGTGTCCGGCTCGGTCATGCTGAACGCGCTGCGCAGGTCGCCCGCCAGCAGCGGATGCAGCCAGCGGTCCTTCTGCTCGGGCGTGCCCGCCAGCGCCAGCAGCTCGGAGTTGCCCGAGTCCGGCGCGGCGTTGCCGAAAGCCAGCGGCGCGATCGGAGAGCTACCGAGGATCTCGTGCATCAGGCCCAGACGCACCTGGCCCATGCCCTGCCCCCCGAGCTCAGGCGGCAGGTGCGTCGCCCACAGGCCGCGGGCCTTGACCTGCTCCTGCAGCGGCGCGATCGCGCGCGTGAGCCCGTCGAGCCCCAGCTCGTGCCAGATCGCCTCGAGCGGCCAGATCTCGGCGCGCACGAGCTCGCGCATCCAGTCCAGCTGCTCCTGGAAGTCGGCGTCGGTGGAGAAGTCCCAGCTCATGAGGTTGCGTCCTTCCGGTCAGCTTGCGGGCTTGTCGTCAAGCCGAAGCCTACGCCTTGCGCTTGGCTCCGCGTTGCGGCTTGCGCTTGGCCTTGCCGTGCGCCTTGCGCTTGGGACAGCCCGAGACGGTGATCTTCTTTGTCTGTTTGACGACCGCGCCGTTCTGACCGGTGAGTGCGATCGACATCGCGAGGCTCTGCCCGCACAGGCTGCGCTTCGCCTTCGCCGGCAGGTTCGCCGTGAGCAGCGAGTGCGGGCCCACATTGAGAACCAGGCCGAGCGTCGAGATCGGCACGTCGGGCAGCGACCTGAAAACGCCGGAGATCACGCCGTGCTTGATGATCGTCTGCCCGACCACGTCGATGGTCACGCCTTCGCCCTGCAGCACGAACTCGAGATCCGGCGTGTGGGCGCCGCCGTGGGAGACCAGATACGCCGGTCCCACGAGCGCATGACGCAGCACAGGGGTGATGACCGTCACGCTGCCCACGACCGAAGCCGCCGGACAGCCGGCGGGATTTGCTTCGAGCACGGCTGCCGCGCACGCCTTCTGCAGCGTGGTCAGCCGCACGGGCAGCTGCTTGGGGACGTCGACCTTGACGCTGGCGATGTTCGCCTGACCCGGCGCCGATTCGAGCCGCATGTGCAGGTAGGCGCCGTCCGCTTTGCTGGTCTTCGCGTGGGCCAGCCCGCTCAGCCTCGGCTTGAACGCCAGCGTCGCGCAGTTGGCCGCCTGAAAGCGCGATGACACCGGGGCAGTGGCGCCTGCGCTGCTCGTGAGCGCGCCTTCGATCTCACGCGGCTGGCAGTTCGTCGGGTTGAAGACGAAGCCCTGGCGGTCGACGTCGAGGTTGATCGTCTTGATCTGCAGCGGTATGCCGTCCAGGCTCTGCGGCAGCGGGTCGCTCGCGATCGTCAGCGCGGCGGTGCGCGGGTTCACCTCGATCCTCGCGCCCACGTCGATCCTGCCGAGGTTCAACGGGCCCGCCACCGCCGGCACCACGATCGACAGGCCGAACGGAGCGCCCTCATACGGGCCCGTCAGGTACACGTGCCCGTCGAGGAACAGCGGGCTCGCGCCCGGTCCCGCGCCGACGGTCGCGCTGCCGATTTCGCTCTGCGGCCCGCAGGCGCCCGCCCGCGCCTGGGCTTCGGCGCAGAGCGCCACCTTGGAGAGCATCCCCAGCAGCCCTGGCGCCAGGTGCACGGTGACCCCCGACAGATCCTCGTCCTGGTCTGTGCGCGAGAGCGTCACCGTCAGCGGGCTGAACGCGCCGGCCTGGTTGTTCGTGGTTCCCGCCACGAACGACGGCTGGAAGCGCGGCGACGCGCAGCCGGTGACCTCGAACGGTTCGCTCGACGGCGTCGCCGGCTGTTCGCTGCTGTACGGCGTCAGCTGCGACGCGGCCGTGAGCGGAACCCCGCACGTCGACGGGTTCGCGAGCGGCGCGTTCTGGCCGCCGTCGAGCGTCAGCTTCAGGTCTTCGAACGGCAGCTGCGGGGCTTCGTCGAACGTCGCCGTGAGCTGCCCCGTGCTCTGGTCGATCGACGTGGCGCCTTCGAGCTTGACCGTCACGCCCGAGCCCTGCGCCTGCAGCAGCAGTCGAATCAGCCGGCCCTGCTGCGCGTCGCTCGGCGTGCAGGGCGCGCACTCGGGCTGACCCACGAACACCTGGCCTTCGAGCGGGCTCGACAAGAGCGGCGTCGTGATCTTGACCGTCCCGATCTGCGACTGGGGCGGGCAGGATGCCGAGGCGAGCGACCGCAGGCCGAACTGTTCCGGCGAGCAGCCCTGCAGGCCGTTTGCGACCGACGGGGAGATCACCGCGCCCGCCGGCAGGCTCACCACCGCACGGCGCAGGTCCGGCGTGGCCAGCGCCGTCGGGTCTTCGTTCTGCGGCACGTGCACATCGATCGTGTAGCCGCTCGGCGCGCCCGCCTGCGTGGTTTCGGGCGCGAGCGCGAGCGACGGGGTGAACGACAGCTGTTCGCAGCCGGTGGTCGCGAGCAGATGCAGTTTGTTGCCGTTCAGTTCAGTAAGGAACCGGCCGGGTGGTTCGGGTTCCAGCGGACTCGAAGGTTCGGGGTTCTGCCACGAGTCCGTTCGGATCCTCACCGGCAGTTTGGTCGGGCAGCTGCTCGGCATCGTGAGGAACGGCGTGGCCGCAGCGCCGCTGGGGCAGCTTGTCGCCTTTTCCACTCCACCTTCCACCGTCACCAGCGGCTGACAGAAACCGCCACCCTGCGCGCCTTCACCCAGCGTCCCTTCGCGTTCGAGATCGTGGCTCGGCGCCGCCGGCACGCCCCACAGCGTCAGGATCGCGCCCTGCAGCGGGCCTGTCTCGGGGATGTTGTCGAGCTGCGCCGTCAAACCGTAGTCACCGTTGCTGCGAACGTGGAAGAAGATGGGCACATGCCCTATGTTGGCCACCGAGAAGCCGAGCTCGCCGGGCTGGCCGGGCGGCGGAACGACGTTGAACACGGGGAAGACCGACGATTTGAACGCTCCGTAGAACGCGGGCTTCACAGTCCCGACCTGCGTGTCGAGGGGGCAGTTGAGCCCTTCCCTTTCCAGGAACGCCTGTTGACGACACTGCGGAATGGCGTTGGGATTGCCGATCATGCCCGACGGGAGCGCCACTTCGATGTCCTTCGGCGAGGCGCTGGCGAGTGGCGATTCCGCATGCCCGTTTCCTACAGACGGCGATTCACGAGCGCTGACGTTGAATGCCAGGCTCGTAGTGAGCTCGAACGGATGCGAGCCGGCCTCGGTGTCCACTTCGCCGCTTTCCGTGACGGGATTGATGTCGAAGAACGACAAGCCGAAGGGGACTGCGGCGCCGTTGATCGGTGTCGTCTCGCTGGTCGAGGCACTGGGCGCGCCGCCGCCGGATACCGTCGCCGAGTCGGCGCCCAGTTCTTCCTTGATTTCTGCGGGTATCGAGACGGTGATCGTCATCACGATCGTCGTGCCTGCAAGTACCCGCCCCTGTCCAGGCCCTTCGCTGTAGGTGCACGTGAAGGTCCCAACGAGCGGTCCAGTCGGGCATGTCATTTCGTATCTAGGCGAGGCGTCTCCATTGGCCCCTTCGCCGTGAGTCGTGACTTTCGTAGCCGTGACTCCCGACGGCAGGGTGTCGGTGACAGCCACGGTGCTGCCGTGGGTCGTCGGCGCACCGCCATCGTTGCGAACGATGAGCACATACGCATCCGAACTGTCGCCCAGCTTGAAGAACGTCGGCTGCGACTCGGAGAGGATGCTCCAATGCGGGCCTGCAGAGGCGGCCCTCGAAGGCGCTGCCCCGATGCCGCCGGCAACCAGCGCGACAGCGAGCAGCGGCATGAAGCTGCCAAGTCTCAGGCGAATCGCGCCGTCGTGCCGACTGGCCATCGGTGTCAATCTGGAGACCGACGACGCGTGGCCACGTGACCACGGCGAGCCTTCCTGGCTTTCGGCGCATAGCGCTTCTTGGCTGCCTTCACGCATGCCGAACGGCGCTTCGCGCTCTTCAGCGTCCTGCATCTGGCGAGCGCCCGCGCAAGGAGCTGTTTGCGCGTCAACTTCGCCGACGGACGCGACGCAGCAAGGTTCCCAGCGCTCATGAACAACGCCGACATGGGCGTGGAGAAAGAAGCCGGCGGGCCGTACGGCTCTTGACAGGTGCTGCCCTGGCATGGCGTCGTCGCGACGGGCGCCGCGATCCCTCCATCGACGCGCGCGTCATAGACGTCGACCAGTTCGTCGCCGTCACTCGACGCGAGCCGTTCCCTAGTCGCGAAGAAGACGTCGTTGCCGCTGGCACTCGCGTCGAGGAAGACGCCGCTACCTCCGCCTTCCGTGCCCGAGATGAGGTGCACTTCGCCGTTCTCGTACTCGAAGACCTTGTCGCTTCCACCGGAGATGCCGGATACGAGCGGGTCGGGCGAGGTGAAGAACAGGCGGCTGCCATCGTCGCTCAAACTGCGTGGCTGGTGGAAGGGGGTGCTGACCCGTTCGCTCATCCGGGCTCCGACGAACGCGCTGCCCAGCGGGCGAGCGCCGCTCGGATCGCACGAGGCGCACGCGAGCTGGCCTGTTTCGGCGCTGTACTCGAACACCTCGTGGTCGGCTTCTCCCGTCGCTTCGTCCTCGTTGTCGTAGCCCGTCAACGGTTCGGCCGACATGAAGGCCAGGTGACGTCCGTCGGGCGTCACGTAGGCCTGTGACGCGATCGGACGGCTGGTCCAGTCGGCGACGTCGCTGCGATAGTTGAATCCCGGCCCGAGCCGCAACGCTTCGACGTTTTCTTCTTCGTCCGGTTCTTCTTCTTCGTGGTCGGTCGACGCGCGAAGCGTGGCGATGAACTTGACGGTGCCGAAGCCTTCGGCACCGTCATGCCACACGTAGAGATGCGGCTGCCCGCTTTCCTCGCCAGCAGCCGGTTCGCCGAGCTCGCCCTCGGCGACGAAGTACACGTAGGAGCCGTCTTCGGAGGCGCCGACCACACCCAGGACGTCGGCACCGTCGGGATCTTCTTCGTTGAGGTCTACGGTCAGGTCCGTCAGCGTGTGGGTGTCGAGGTCATAGCGGTAGAGATCGCTCCCGGGGTTTTCGCCCCCGACGGGTTCTTTGCCCGTGTAGGACTCCCTCGTCAGCGCCGCTTTGCTCGTGAAGTAGACGAGCGACCCGTCCGCCGAGGCTCTCCAGAACTTTGCGGGCTCGGGGTTGCAGACGCCTCCCTGTGTATCGCATTCTCCCGACCGCGCGCCCGGGCCCGGCGCGGAGACCTCAGCCGTAGAGACGCCCCCGACGCGGTCGTAGAGCTCCGTCATGCCTTTCTGCGCCGGGTCGGGAAAGCCGCCGTCCGCGGCGGCGTCGAACACGACGTTCGACCCATCCTGCGATATCGCGTGTTCGAGCTCATGCGCGTGTTCGTCGAGCACTTCGATTCCGCCGCCAGCCGTCGCGCCCTGCGGAGGGACTGTGTCGTCGGGGAGAATCCCGACCAGGTGCACCCGCCCGGCGACTGCTTCGTAGAGGTTTTCCACCCCGCCGCCCGGCGCGCCCGGTTCGAGGCTGTCGTTCGCCTCGAAGATGACGTGGCTGAAGTCGCTCGAGGCGCCCGCGAATGCGGGCACGTCCTGGTGTTCGAAGCAGCGACCACACCCGGACAGCGGCGGTTCGGGCGGAGCGCTCGCGGTCACAAGCGAGTAGCCGCCGCTCGCGTCACGGAGGAATAGGTTGTACACGCCGGCGGGCGCGCCTTCGGTGAGCTGCTGCAGGGGTACACGCAGGATCGCCTGAGACAGGTCGCCGGAGAAGGCGTAGGAGATTTTGGCAGGGCTATTCGCGGGCGCTTGCGGCGTTGGCGGCGACAGCGGCGTCGTCTGCCAGCCATTCTCGCCTCGTGTCGCGACGTACGCGTTGGGGGGCTCGTTTCCGGGCGCGCCCCCGAACGCCGCCCCAACATTCATGTACGCGATCGTACATATTTCGTCGCCTTCACATGCGGAGCTCTGCGCGGGCTCTAGCGGCTGGAGCGAGGCGGCGTCCTGCCCATCCTTTTCGACGGGCGACACCTGCTCGTAGGCACGGCAGTCTGGGAGATGTTCGGACGGGCCCGAGCGGAGCTGAGCGTTGGAGCACTCGGTAGCAGCAGGCGCCGGGACGACGCTGCCCAACCATATCGCTGCAATTGCGAGCACACATGCGCCGCATACGCGGCTCTGGTTGCTCATCGATCCGTCGCGGAGCGGCTTTCCGCGCATTGGCACCTCCTCGGCGCGCCATAGTCTACCCCGGTGCCGCAACTACGGCGCCACGACCGCCTACCGGAGCCCTTCCGCGCGAGGCTGGGGGCCGCAATGCGTCGGCGGCCCCTTCCCCTCGCCTCCCCCTTCTCTTGCGGCTAGCGCGAGGCTATTTCCATTCGACCGTGCCGCCTTCGACTTCGCCCTGGATGCTGCCCGAGTAGCTGCCGGTCGTGTTTTCGCCGCCGCAGTCGCCGCCGGTCCCCTTTGAGTGGATTTTGGAAACGGCGGCTGACGCCGTCACCTTGCCGCTCGAGTTCGTGTAGGAGACGTTTTCGAGTGTCTGCGGTTCGATCAGCACTTCGCAACCGGCGCCTTCCGGCGTGACGTAGACCGTTTTTTCGAGCCTTGCGGATCCGTTTGCGTTGAATTCGAAGTGAGCGGCCGTCACTTTGATGCCCATGCCGAACCCCGAGCATTCGCTGTAGGTCAGCACTTCTTTGTGCGTCACCGATTTCGTTTCGGTCATTTCCCCTGTCCCGGAGACAGCCGTGCATTCGATCGTGCCAGCACTCGTTTTGAAGATCTGCCCGTTGGTGCCTTTGCTTTTCGTTTTCCCGGTTTTGCTGACGATGAATTCATGGCCACTCGCTGAGACGGAGATGGCGCTGACCCCAGCTATCGCGAACGCTGACAGCAGGACCATTCCGAACAAGGTGATGCGTTGCATGCTGTCTCACCGCTCCTTTGTCGATGGGTGACCGGCCGTAGGTCGCCGAGCTTGTCGATCGAGAACACCTTGGTGCACTGTTGTCATGGACGGGAACATTCTGCTCTGCAGGCCATACGGTCCGTACTATCGCGAAAGCCTACAGTTCTGTCAAGCGGAAGCAGACAATTGTTTACAACCTGGATTCTGTCCGAAATGTTTCTGACTCGAAAGTGCTCCCGGTCGCGCATTACGCTCGACCACGGGAACCGCCGGGTGGCCGGGCGGCACGAGTCGCTTGGTCCGCTTCGATCGGGGCGGCGCCGCGGTATTCGAGGCGGAGGAAGGCTCGACAACGCTAGCTCCCGGCCGGCTTTCTGCGCCTTGCGCTCACCTTGCCGCCCTTCTTCGCTTTTGCCTTCGCGCAGCCCGAGATGGCGATCTTCGTGGTCTGTTTGATCACGGCGCCGTTCTGGCCGGTGATTTCGGTGGGCATCGCGAGCCTCTGCCCACACATGCTCCAGTTGGCCTTCGTCGGCAGGTTCGACCCGAGCACCGAATGGGGGCCCTCGGGAAGCACCAGGTCGAAGGAGGCGATCGGCGCATCGGGCACTGATCTGAAGGTGCTGGACGTGATGCCCTTCTTGATGTGGGTATTGCCATCCAGGATCAGCGTGATCCTTTCGCCCTGAAGCACGATCTCGAGGTCGGGGAAGCGCGCGCCGCCGTGGGAGACGAGATACGCGGGGCCGGCGAGGGCGCTCTTGAGCGCCGGTGTGATGGCTGTCGCGGCTCCCACCATCGAGGCCGCGGGGCAGTTGGCCGGATTGACTTCGAACACTGCCGCGACGCAGGCTTTCTGCAGCGTCGTCAACCTGGACGGGAGCTGCTTGGGCAGGTCGACCTTGACCCCGCCGATATTCGCCTGCCCGGGCCCCGAGGTCACCCTGACATGCAGGTAGGCGCCGTCGACTTTGGAAGTCCTTCCCTCGGTGAGCGCCGTGAACTTCGGCGCAAACGGCAGCGTCGCGCAGTTGGCGACTTGGAAGGGCACCGATGCCGGCGCGCTCGAGCCCCCGACGCCCGACACCGTTGCCGTGATCGCGAGCGGACTGCAGTTCGTCGGGTTGAAGATGAACCCCGGCCGATCAACCTTGACGTTGACGTGCTTGATCTGGAGCGGGATGCCGTCGAGGATCTGCGGCAGCGGGCCGCTGGTGACCGTCAGGGCCGACGTGTGCGGGTCGACTTCGACCTTCGCGCGGACGACCACACAATCGCAGCGGCCGCTGCCCAGGTCAAACGGCCCGGCCTTGGCCGGCTCCGCGACCGACAGACCGTATGGCGCGCCTTCGTATGGCCCCGTGATGAAGACCTGCCCGCCCGAGACGGTGTACGGCTGACTGCCCAGACCGACGCTGACCACCGTATGCCCGATCAGACTCGCCGGTCCGCACGTGCCTTCCGCTGCCAGCGGTTCCGGGCACGGCTGCACGGAGGACAGCATTCCCAGCAACCCCGGCGGCGTGCGCAGCTGGATGGCGTCGAGATCCTGATTGCCGTCTTCGCGAGACATCGTCATCGAAAACGGAGCGAACGCTCCGGCCTGCAGGTCTGTGGAGCCTGCAGTGAGCGTGGGCGAGAACGGCAGCGGGTCCGAGCAGGGGGCCCCGTCGGCACCCGTCTTGATCTCGAAGCTCGACGACGAGCTCACAGGCGCGTTGCCCGACCACGGCGCGAAAGCCGCGGCGCTCGTGTAGGTCCCACAGTACGGTGGCGTCGACACGGGCGCTTGCGCGCCGCTGAAGAACTCCAGCTTCAGATCTTCGAATGGAAGCTGGGGCGTGTCTTCGAAGGTCGAGACAAGCTGCCCGGTCGAGCTGTTCGGGGACACCTTCCCGGCGAGCTTCACGAGCACGCCCGAAACCGGTTCTTCGGCGACCAGGTACAACGCCAGCAGCGATCCAAACGGGTTGGCGTTCTGCATTGCCAGGTACACGGCGCCCGTGAGCGGATTCGGCAGCAGCGGCGTCTTGATTTCGACGGTGCCGACCTTCGACGCTTCCGGGCAGGCGGCCGCGCCCGGCGAGAACGACGTGTTGGGCGTCGATCCGCCGGCCGGTTCGAAGCCGACCTGACCCAACGAGCACGCTTCGAGCCCGTCTGCGCTCGCAGGGCTCACCTGCATCCCTTCGGGGAGCGTCACCGTCGTGTCGCGAATCGCCGACTCGGCCAATCCCGTGGCGCTGACGGTTGTTTCCTGGGGAACGTGGACGTCGACCGTCAAGCCGGTGGGCGTGCTCGCGGCCTGCTCGTTCGGCGCGATGGTGATCGACGGATCGAAGCCCAGCCGGTTACAGCCGTTCAATCCGAGCGCCCTGGCGTTGCTGTCCGTTGGGAACTGGTCTTCGGCTTCGCTCCTGCTCGCCGCGGAGACGCCCGGCACTTCCCACGATTCGGCTGTCATCGTGGTAGTGAGCGGTCCGGCGCACGCCGTCGGCAGAGTCAGAAACGCCGGGGGCTGGCGCTGGCCCTCGGGATTGCACGGTTCTTTGCCACCTGCCCTGCCTTCTATCAGGCACCCCCAGCCGCGGGACTGGTCGTGGCTGGAGTCGCCGGGAACCCCCCAAACGGTCACCTGGCTGGCAAGCAGGCCGGCCTCCTGCGAGGCGTCCTTGACGGTCACGTCAACGCCGTAGTCGCTGCCCGAGCGAACGGAGGTATCCAGGACGACGGGAATGTCCTGCACGAAGAAGCCGAGTCGTGCCGGCTCGCCGCTCGACGGTGTGAGATTGAACAGCGGAACGATGTAGGGGAGCGGTTCTTCGCCGAGGAACGACGATTCGATCACGGTGGCCACGACTACGCCGACCGCCGTGTCCGGCGGACACAGGTCGGCGTTGCTCTGGCCGCTTTTCGTTGTGAACTGCTTGTCGGTGCACTGCGGGAGCGCGGTCGGGTTGCCGACCAAGCCCGGCGGCAGGCGGAAGCTCAGTTCCTGCGGCAGCGCCGCCGGAACCGGTATCGGTTCTTTTTTCCCGAGTCGCGCAATCGCCACCTTCGTGTTCAGCGCGAGCGTCGAGGTCAGCTGAAACGGGTGGGAGCCCGCCTGGAGATCAGGTCCCCCCCCACCCGAGCCGTCTTCGCCTTCGAGCGCGACTTTGTAGTCCTCGACCCCGAACGGGGTTGGCCCTGGGGCCACGGTGAGCGGTCGCGTGATCTGCACCGGCGGCGCTCCGCCGCCGGTGACGCTGACACCGTTCTCGATGCCGGAGCGCGCGTCGTTCGCCACTTCGACCGTGATTTCGAGCTGCAGCGCTTCATAGGGCGGCAGGTTCGACGCGAATTCGCAGGTCACGGACTGCGAGGACAAGCTGCATTTCCCTTCACCGTGGGCGCCACCAGGACCCAGATTGCTTCGGATCTTGGTGGCGGTCAGTCCTGCTGGCAGGCTGTCGGTCACCTCCACCGGTGAGCTTTCGCCTTCGATCTTGCCGTCGCCCACGTTCGTGACCAGGACGAACACTTTGCCTTCGCCACCCGGCTGCAGGTATGTCGGCGTCGCTGTCGAGGCGACCTGCCACCACGGAGATTCAGCCGCAGCCGGAGCCGCGCCGAGGGCCGCGACCACGAGCGCCGCCAAGGCGGCCACGAGCGCACGGCGCGACCCGCGCCTGCGCTTGCCTTGCTGAATGATCGTGTGTCGGTTCGCCATCGTCTAGCCGTTGCGCCTGCGGGCCTTGCGCCTCGCGGACTTGGTCGTGCCGGAACTTGCCCTCTTCGCTTTGAACCTCTTCCTTGCCCGGACTTCGCAGGTCTTGCGCTCTCGTCTTGGCTTCCTCTTGCAAGCCTTCAGCGCTTTCGAGAGTCGCTGCGCGCGCGTCAGCGGACGTGGTACTGCCGGTGCGAGGTTGCCCGGACCGGAGAGCATCGCCGTGGCCGGCGGCGCGAGGAAGTCCGGCGGGACCGGAGAAGCCGCCCTGCAGGATTCAGCCGTGTCGCAGGACGCGGGACCGGCGGGCGAGCTCACACACGGCGCCGTGGCCGTGCAGACGTGGGCGTCGTACACGTCGAAGCTCGTGTCGTAGTCCTGTTTGGACAGGCGCGCCGTGGTCAGGAAGAAGACGTCGTCGCCGCTGGGAGTCGCGTCCAGGAAGGCCGATTCTTCTTCGGAGTTGCCCGAGGAGATCAAGGCGACGCAGCCTTCGGTGTTCATGCTGAACGTTTCGCCGGATTCGCTGCAGCTGTTGTGTTCTTCCGGCCCAGCCTTGCCCACCGGCTCGTACTCGTACACGTCCTCCTTGCCGTTGGTGTCCTGCGGAACAAGGGCGTCGGCGCTGTCGAAGAACAAGCGGCCGCTGTCTGAGAGGTAGCGTGACTGGTAGAAGGCGCTTTCGATCGCGTTGCTGCCGCCAACGGGCGTCCAGCCTGGGACGCTGCCCGCCAGCCAGTGGCGTTCCCAAAAGCCGAGGCCGTCTACGAGCAGCGCGCTGGAGCCCGGTTCGAAGATGTTGATGCCCCCGTCGAACACTCCGGATGGCCGTGCGCCGGTCGGGTTGCACGACGGACACACCAGACGATGAGACGATGCGTCGTACAAGTAGACCTCCTCGTCGTGCGCGCCGTGGGCTTCCGGCTTTGCGTCGACGTTGTCGTAGCCCGTGAGGCTGTTGTTCGACATGAGCGCCAGGTAGTGGCCGTTAGGCGAGACGCGCGAGCTCATCTGGGTAAGGCGGCTTTCTTCGTTTTGACCTCCGCTCCACGTGTGTTCGTCTTCGCTGGAGAGCGTTGCGATGAACGTCGTGGTCCACCCGCTGCCGTCGTCGTGGAGCATGTAGAGGTTTGGACTCCCCGGGGTTGCTTGGGCTCCTTGATCGTTCTTCTCGGTCGTGAGCACGCCGTGCGCGACGAAGTACACGTAGGAGCCGTCTTCGCTGGCACCGAGCGTCGGCCCCTGGACTGCGGCGGCTTCGCCCGCGTTGACCGGGACCGTGAGGTCGGTGAGCTCGTTGCTTTCGGTGTCGTACGCGTAGAGGTCTCTGGCTTCGGCGCCCGCCGCCCGTGATTCGGGTGTCAGCTGCTGGCCGTCGACGAAGAACACCATCGTTCCCTTTTCGCTGGCCATGGCGAAGCGGGCTTCCTGCGGTTCCGGTTCCGCAACACCCTGCGCGTGGTCGACCTGGACCGTGTGTTCGGTCGTCGTGTCGCGCATGTAGAGGTGACCGCCCGCTTCCTGCGTCGACCAGAAGACCTTCGAGCCGTCGCTCGAGATCGCGTGTCTAACGTTCTGGTTGTCGCTGCCGAGATAGGCGTGCAGCCCTTCCGCATTCGCCGGCCGTTCGTTGGGCAGCACGCTGACGAGCTGCAATTGTCCTGCCGTCCACTCGAACAGGCTCTGGATCTGTTCGTTCTTCGCGGCGTTGGGCGTGAGCGCGTCTTCGGAGGACAGCAGTAGATGGCTCAGGTCCGGCGTCGCGCCGACGAAGCCCGCGCCGGCGAATTCGCTGCCGGGAGCCACGTTTGCGGTCGTGAGCAGCGGCTGGTAGCACGACGCCGGCGTCGCTTTGCATGTCGCGTTGCTGGGCACGTCATTGCGCAGGTAGTCCGTCTCTTCAGATGCGCTCGGCGCGAGCGGCGTCTTGTCGTGGGGTTCGAGGAGCGCGAGCGAGAGATCAGGCGAGAACAGTCGATATTCACCGCCTCCCGGGCCGGTGAAGACTTCGTGGGGAACGGCGACGTCCCGCGAGGACCAGCCTTCGTGGCCGCGGGTGGCAAGCGCCTGGGTCTGTTCGGTGTTGCCGGCTGGTTCTGCCCCGATCGGCGCGTCTGCGACGTAGGCGAGCGCTGCCCCATCTTCCGATGCCTGGACGTCCCCCTTCTGCAGCGGCTCGATCAGCGCGCCGTCCTTCGTCGGCGGCGAGACGAGTTCCCAGACGCGCCCATCTGGCAGCGTGAGCTCGCCGCCGGTCGCCTGCGTCGTGAACGTGCGGTCGGGACCGTAGGTAGTGCCGAATTCGTTCGATGCGACCGCCCGCACATGATACGTGCCTGCCGCAAGGCCTTCGACGGTAACCGGCGCCGGGGCCACATCGACCGATCCTGCGCCGAGATCCGCCTCGGGCATCGGCGCCGACTCCCCATAGGACGTGCTCGGGCCGTATTCGAACCCGTAGGTCGTGTCGGTCCCATGCGGATCGATCTTCGTCGCAAGCGTGGCGCTCGTCGTCGCTAGGGTGGCGCTCGTGGCCTTGACTTCCGTCACGATGGTCTGCGCGTCGATCGTCGGGGGACCCAGCGTCGCAAATGTCCCGTCCTGGCCGACGTCCGTTCCGTTTATGTTGCTGGCGTCCAAGCGATAGTGGTACGTGGTGTCCGGCGCTAGCCCGGTCAAGTTCGCGCCCACGGGCACCGGGCTGTTGCCGGACGGGACGCCTTGCGAGCACGGGACGGACTGTCCGTACGCGATCGTGGTGCCGTACTCGAACCGGCAGCTGGCGCTCCCTTCGTTGTCCGGGTCGACGGTGCCGTTGAGCGTGGCGCTGGTGTTCCGCAGGCTCGTGACCGGTTCGAGGCTGACGTCGGGCACCACTACTTGCTTGAATATCTTCACGTCGTCGAGTCCCCGCTCGCTGGCGTAGACGGGACCGGTCGTGCCGTTCATGGCCAGGCCGTGGGATTCGGAGAGTTCGCCGCCGAACTCGTCGGTCGGGCTTGAGGTCGGTTCGCCGAAGGGCCCGAACTCTTCTATGCCGGTGACCGTGTCCACAAACAGGTCGTTCGTCGCCGGATCGATCGCGAGCGCGCCAACTTCGGAGCTCCATCTTGTGCCCAGTTCCGCCCCGGTGATCGAGCTGAACTTTTGGACCTTGCGGTCGCCAAGCACGACATAGGCATTCTCGCTCGAATCGATCGCCAGGCCAGGTTCGGTACCGTGGTTTGTGTTGAACGTCCCCACGAAGTTGCCCGTGTCGGCGAAGTGATCGACGTTTCCGCTGCTGTCGTACACCCACACGTTGCCCGACGGGTCCACAGCCACGCCATACAGTTCGCCAAACGGAGCACCGGATGTGGTTTCCGTCAGCTGACCCAGATACGCGCCGGCGGAGCTGAACTTGTCGATCACGCTGTGTCCAGTGTCCGCGACGTACACGTCGCCAGCCGACGGATCGCCCAAGACCGTGGAGTTGTCGACGGCGATGCCTTCCGGCGAGGAGAACGCTCCTGCCGGCGTGCCGCTCCCGCTGAACTGCGAGAGATACGTGCCGGTGGCGCTGAAGCGCTCGACGCGATTGTTCCCGCGATCCACCACGTAGACGTCGCCGCTCGCTTCGTTGACGGCGATCCCGGCAGGAGCCGAGAACTGGCCGTCGCCAGCACCTTCGCTGCCGAACGTGCGTTCAGGCACGTGCGCCCTCTCGGCCAGGGCGGGCGCGCTGCAAACGAGCAGTCCCAAGGTCGCCGCCGCGAGTAGGGCTGCCCCGAGGCCGACGCGCGCACGGCGGAACCTTGCATCTCCCAAGTTTTCTACCGCTCCCCACCCCATAGCTCTTCCCTCCGATCACTCTGCGTGCTGCTGCCTGCTTCCGTGTGCTGCGGCCTGCCCGTGTGGTGGCTCGTCCCGGCCGTCGGGCGAGGGCTGAATCCAGATGCGTCTCACGTATGCACGCAGGTGGGGTCGGCACTTGGCCGGCCCCACCCGCTCAACTACGTCAGTTCGTCGGCGTTACCGACGCGTTATTCGACTGTCAGTTTTCCACTTTCCGGACTCTTGATCAGATCGGTGCCGCGTACGACGCCCTGCCCTTCACCGCCGACCGTGCAGTTGGCGTTTTTGGATTTTTCTTCGAACGTTGCGTCGACTCCGCCTGCCACGTTCGAGATGCCCGTGCTCGTCGCGCCCGTGCATTCGTCGGTGATTTTGAAGATGCCTGCGATCTTGCAAACGACCTTCCAGCCGGGTTTGCCTTCGATTTCGTCTCGCGGTCCGGCCACAAGCGAGGTTTTCCACGGAAGACCCAGGGGTTCCGCGGTCGGTTCTTCGCATGTGCCTTCGAGCGTTTTGCATTTGGAGGCTTTGGCCGCCGTCAGTTCGTCTTTTACGCCCGGACCAACGGTGCCTTCGTCAGTACCTTCGCATTCGATCTTGACTTTGGCGCCTTTGTCCTGCAGCGTCAGTTTGCCTTCCGATTTTGTTTTCGTTGCGACTTTGATCGCTTCTTTGTTCAGCTTCCATTCCAGCGCGAATGCACTCGAAGCCACCGTCGCGCTGAGCGCGAACACGGCCACAAGCGCGAGCGCGAGCGTTCGTACACGTATCATCGGTTTCGATACTCCCTCTATGTGGATTTGGTTGACCGGCTCCGGAGCTCTCGCCTCTAGATCGTGGATCGCCCCAGTGCCGACACTGCCTGTTCGCTAGGTTCGAGCAAACAGATCAGCGGCGTGTGGTCTACCAGATCGAATCAATCGCGTCAAGGGCTAAGTAGCGTGATGTTTCCTCTCTGACGTCAACTGCCAGCACGTCTGATTCGGCAGCGACCGCAGCTCCCGACCAAGGTGCGTTGATATCGACGCGGCGTAGAGCCGAAGTTTATTGGCGTCTTACGCCACGATTTCAGGGGTTGGAAGGTGCGGATTGACTGGCTCGCGGCCGGCCCCGGGACCCGCGTTGCCTGCTGGCGCCTGCTACCCGCGCGTAGTAAGATAGAAACACTCCGCCGATTCTTCGATTGGCTGGGTTTGGTTGATCGGTGCCGGGGCGCTCGCCTCAGATCGGAGACGCTCCGGCGCCGACCTTGTTCGACGCGCCAGCAGCTAGCCGAGCTCGCGGCACTAAAGCAAGGGCTTCAGTCGGCAGGCGCGAGGCCGATGGCGCACAGACTCCGGGGTCGAGCGGGCTCTCCGCCCGAGCATGCTTTTCCGCGGGCCACCACATAGCTGGGGACAGGTACCCTGCTAGCAGCTACGTCAAACCTCGTCTTACACCCTCCAAGCGAGGCGTCTCGCCCACCGCGAAGGCATCGATGACCAAGCCAACCGGCACTCCCTCGCCCCACGCGCGCTCGGCGAGCCGCGAGGCCGCCTTGGCCCGGCAACGCCTGAGCCTGATGGTGGCGATGGCCGACGTGATCGGGCAGGGAGGCTATCGCACGGCGACCGTCGCCGACGTCATCGGCCGCGCCGGGGTCTCGCGCAAGACGTTCTACAAGCACTTCGCGAACAAGCAGGAGTGCTTCCTCAGCACCTACGATCTCGTCGCGGCCGACGCGATCCGCCGCGTGGAGCGCGCCTACCAGGACGCCGCCGGCTGGCCCGGCCGGGTCGAGGCGGCGATCCACATGCTGTTCCAGACTGCCATCGACAACCCCGGCGCTGTGCGGCTGATCACCGTCGAGATCGGCGCGGTCGGACCAGCGGGCATCAAGTTCCGCGAGCGATCGATCGTGCGCTACCAACGTTTCATCAGCGACGCCGCGAAGTTGGCGCCGGGAGATGGCCGCATCTCGGATATAGCCGCACGCGCGGTGGCGGGCGGTCTCAGCAGCGTCCTGCATCGGCGCGTATCCGCCGGCGAGCGCGCGGAGCTGCTCGGGCTGGTGCCGGACCTCGTGAGTTGGGTTACCTCCTATTACCCCACTCCGCCGGCGGTGGCGCGAGCACGAGCCGGCGACGCTCGAGCACGCGGCCCGCTCACTGGAGGCCGCGCACCGGGGACACTCGCCCCGCACTCGGCCCTTAACGCGCGGCGAGGCCTGGCCCGCGGCAACCACAACGTCTCGCGCAGCTTCGTCGTGCACAGCCAGCGCGAGCGGATCCTCGACGCCGTAGCCAACCTCACCGCAACTCGAGGTTTTGCCGCGCTGGGCATCGACGACATCGCCGAGGAGGCCGCCGTCTCGCTGAATGCCTTCTACGAGCACTTCGCCGACAAGGAGGACGCCCTGCTCGTGGCGTACGAGCTCGGCCATGCAAAGAGCCTTGCGACCGTGCAGCAAGCATACGCCGCGGAGAACCAGTGGCGGCACGCCGTACGAGCGGGGATCTCGGCGCTGTTCCACTTCCTCGCCTCGGAGCCGGCGTTCGCGCACGTGGCGCTCGTCGACGCGATGACCGCCACGCCGTATACAGCCAAGCGCTCGCACGCGGGCGTGAGCGACTTCGCGCAGCTGCTGCTCCCCGGCCTGGCGGAGATGCCCGAGAGCGCCCGCCCGCCCGCGGTCATGATCGAAGCGATCGTCGGCGGGATATTCGAGCTCTGCCTGCAGCACGCTCTACGAGGCACGATCCACCGACTGCCCGAGCTGACAGCGCCGGCCACCTATCTCGCGCTCGCGCCGTTCCTCGGCGGGCCACAGGCGGCGCGCGTCGCCACCAAGTCCCCGCAGCGCTGATCGGCGCCCGTATATTTGCGTGATGCTGCCTCCGAGAGCGTTGGAGCTCACGCTCCTGCCGGGGGCTCGCGAGCTGATCGCCGTCCACACTCGCGAGCTGCCCCAGCGCGACGATCTGTGCGGCGCGTTCTGCGGAGCGCTGGCGCTGCGCGCGGCGGGCATCGACGAGCACCGCGGCGAAGCGCTCGATCAGGACGCCGTCGCGCTGGCCGCCGGCAGCGTCGTGTCGGGCATGCGCGAGCCCGGCACGCTTCCGCACGGCGAACTCGGGCGCCGCGACTACCGCCTGAGCATTCCCTCGATCGATGACCCGGACGTGTCGGGGACGACAGCCGCCGGCCTGCTCGATGCGATCGCGCTGCTGTCCCACGGCGCGCTGGAGGCGGTCCCCTACACCGGCCCGTGGAGCGCGAGCACGCTCACCGGGCTGTTCGACCTCGCCGCGGCGCTCGAGCGTCCCGTGACGCTCGTGGCGAACTTCGCGACCCGCCACCTGTGGGGCGCGCGGCCGAGCGTCAACCAGCTGCTCGGCTACCTGTTCGACGGCGACGGCGACGGCCCGCCTGCGGATTGGGACGTGGGGCACTTCGCGTGCGTCTTCGGGCGCGTGCGCGGACCGGGCGGCAGCCTGTACGGCGTCGCCGACACATACCCCGCGCTCGGCGACGGCGGCGTGCACATGCAGCCCCAGGAGCACCTCGCGAAGGCGCTCGAGCGGCGCGACATGCCCGCGGGAGGCATGTTCGTGGTCGCGTTCGCCGAGGACGCTCCGACCGTGCGCGCGGGCGCGGCTGCGCTGGGACTCGCCGAGGGCATCTGGGACAACGGCACCGCGAGCGGCGAGACGCCGAGGTGAGCACCGCAGAGCTGGTCGCGCTCGTGTGCTGCGACCTCGGCGCGATCGTGCGCGGGCGCTCGGTGCTCTCGTCGGACCTGGACGAGCACCTGCGCGCGGGGATCGGATGGGTGCCGGCCAACCACGCGCTCACGCCCCTCGGTCCGGTCGCCGAGCCGAACCCGTTCGGGTCCACCGGCGACCTGCGCCTGCTGCCCGACGCCGCCACACGCGTGCTGGTGGGGCCCGACGGTGGCCACGGCGCGCTGGAGCTGATGCTGTGCGACATCGTCGAGACCGACGGGCGGCCGTGGGAGTGCTGTCCGCGCAGCTTCCTGCGCGACACGCTGCGCGAGCTCGAGCGAGCGCTGGACGCCAGGCTCGTGGCGAGCTTCGAGCACGAGTTTCAGCTGCTGGGACCCAGCGATCCCGGCGATGCGCCCTCGATCCTCGATCGATCGCCGCCAGCGCTGCCGTTCACGCTCGAAGCGCAACGCCGTGTCGAACCGTTTCCGGCTCAGGTCATGGGCGCGCTGGTGGAGGCCGGGGTCGAGCCCGAGCGGTTCTTCGCGGAGTACGCCCCGCACCAATTCGAGATCCCCGTGGCTCCAGCCGAGGGTCTCGCGAGCGCCGACCGCGCCGTGGTGCTCAGGGAGGTCGTGCGCGAGATCGCCCGCCGTCAGGGAATGCGCGCGAGCTTCGTGCCGCTGCTTCACCCCGAGCAGGCCGGCAACGGCGTGCACATCCATCTGAACCTGCTGGACGCAGGCGGCGACTCGCTCCTCTACGACGACGCTCGCCCCGCGTGCCTGAGCGAGCTTGGCGAGCGCTTCGCCGCCGGGATCCTGCGCCACGCGCGAGCGCTCAGCGCGCTCACCGCCGCCAGCCCCGTATCGGGCGCGCGCCTGCAACCCCACCGTTGGAGCGCGGGCGCCGTGTGCCTGGCTCAGCGCAACCGCGAGGCGCTGCTGCGCATCCCGCCCGTGCTCTCACTCGCCGGCGCCGACCCGGCGAGCCAGCTGCACCTCGAGTACCGCGGCGCCGACGCCACCGCCAACCCCCACCTGACGCTCGGGGCGATCCTGCGGGCGGGTCTCGAGGGCGTGCGCGCGCAGCTGCCGGCACCGCCGATCCTCGACCGCGACCCCGCGCAGCTCGACGCCGGGGAGGCCGAGCGCTTCGGTGTCGGCGCGCTGCCTGCGACGCTCGCGGAGTCGCTGCAGGCGCTCGCCGACGACACCATCGCGCGCGGGTGGATGACGCCGCTGCTGTACGACGCCTACACGAGCGTCAAGCGCGCCGAGCTCGACGCCGCGACGGACGTGGAGCTCGAGGAGGTGTGCCGGCGCTATGCCGCGATCTACTGACGCCCTGTTGACGCGGCTGCTCGAGGGCATCGAGCGCGAGCTGCCGCGCGCCGTCGCGCTGCGCCGGCGCCTGCACGCCGCTCCGGAGCTCGCGCACGCGGAGGAGCAGACCGCGGCGAGCGTGGCCGCCGAACTGCCGGTCTCGTGCCAGCCCGTCGCGGGGACCGGGCGGATCGCCCGGATCGGCCCGCGCGAGCAGTCACGCGCGGGCTCCAGGTCGCCCGCCGGCGGCGCCCGAGGCACCGGCGCCGTGGCCGTGCGCGCGGAGCTCGACGCGCTGCCGCTGCGGGAGCACACCGGCTCGCCGTTCGCGGCCAGCGGCGATGCGATGCACGCGTGCGGGCACGACGTGCACATGGCGGCGCTCGTCGCGCTGGCGCGCGCCGCGCACGCGCTCGGCGACGCGCTGCCGGCGCCGCTCTTGGCGGTGTTCCAGCCAAGCGAGGAGGCCTACCCCTCCGGCGCCCAGCAGCTCGCCGAGGCGGAGCTCGCTGAGCTCGCGCCGGCGGCGGTCGTGGCCGCGCACGTTCACCCCGAACTGCCGTGGGGCACGGTCGGGCTGGATCCGGGCACCGTCAACGCAGCGTGCGACGCGTTCGAGATCGCGATCGAGGGCGAGCCGTCACACGGCGCCTATCCGCACCATGGGCGCGACCCGATCCTGGCGATCGCCCAGGTCGTGGTCGCGCTGCACGCCCAGCTAGGCAGACGGATCGACCCGTTGCACGCCGCGTCGCTGACGGTCGGCGTGCTCGAAGGAGGCAGCGCGGAGAACGTGATGCCCGCGCGCGCGCACGCGCGCGGGGCGCTGCGCGCACACCGGCCGCAGGACCGGCTGGCGCTGCGCGAGCTGGTCGGGGAGGTGGCCGCCGCGGTGGCGACCGCGCACGGCTGCCGCGCGAGCGTCGAGCTGATGCCCGGCGAGCCGGCGCTCGAGAACGACGCCGACATCGTGGCGCTCGCACGCGAGCTGCTCGCGAGCGCCGGATTGACAGCGGCCCCGCCGTGGCGCTCGTGCGGATCCGACGACTTCGCCTTCTTCGGCACGCTCGCTCCGGTGGCGATGGCGTTCGTGGGACTCGACGGCGCGAACGGCTTCAGCGCGCGCCCGCTGCACCATCCCGAGCTGCTGCCGCCTGACGACGCCGTCGGCGCCGTCGCGCGTGTGCAGGCCGTCCTGTACGTGGCCGCGGCGAGCGTGTCGGCGCCGCAGCGCGCCGACAGCCCAGCGACTACACATCCGTCGAGCAGCTCGACTTGAATCAAGCGCCGATATACGATTGACCAATGCCCGACCGCCTGTACTTCACTACCTCCGACGAGGCCAACGCGTTGATCGCGGCCGATCCGATGGCGTTGCTGATCGGATTCGCGCTGGACCAGCAGGTCACGGTCCAGAAGGCATTCTCGGGCCCACTGACGCTGCGCGAGCGCCTCGGCGCACTTGACGCCGCGACGCTGGCCGCCGCGGACCTCGAGCCGCTGTTCCGCGAGAAACCGGCGATCCACCGCTTCCCGGGCTCGATGGCCCAGCGCGTGCACGAACTCGCCGTGCACGTGCGCGACCGCTACGACGGCGACGCCGCGCGGGTGTGGACCGACGCGACCGACTCCCAGAGCCTGCGCGAGAACCTGGCCGCACTGCCGGGCTTCGGCGAGATGAAGGTCAAGTCGCTGAGCGCGGTGCTCGCCAATCACTACGGCGTGGGCGCCGCCGCTGAGCTCGTGCCCGCGCACCCCACGCTCGGGGATGTCGACTCACCGCAGGCGCTCGCCGACTACCAGGCGGCCAAGCGCATCCACAAGGCGGAGTGGTCGAAACTCAAAGCGCGGCGCTAGACGGACGCACGGGCCAGTCGGGCTCGTAGCCGAACACGTCGGCGAGCGCCGCGGAGCCGTAGCGCTCTGTGACGATCTCGATGTGCTCGGGCGTCACCAGCGCCGGGTGCGAGACCCCGCAGGAGCGCGCCAGGGCCAGGATCTCGGAGCGCAGCGCGAGCACGTAGTTGGCAAGGCGCGCCGACTTGAGCTCGGGGTCGAGACCGTGCATCAGCCAGCGCGACTGCGTGGCCACCCCCGTCGGGCAGCGACCGGTGTGGCAGCGCTGAGCCTGGATGCAGCCGATCGCGAGCATCGCCCCGCGGCCCACGTTGACGAGGTCGCAGCCGAGCGCGAAGGCGAACAGCGCCGCGTCCGGGACCCCGAGCCGGCCCGAGCCGATGAACACCACGTCCTCGGCCAGACCGGCGCGCGCGAAGGTGCCATATACGCGCGCGAACCCGAGCTTGAATGGCAGCGCCACGTGGTCGGCGAACGCGAGCGGCGCGGCGCCCGTGCCGCCCTCGCCGCCATCGACCGTGACGAAATCCGGTCCGCCGCCGGTGCGCGCCATCCGCTCCGCCAGCGTCGTCCAGAAGCCGCTCTCGCCGACCGCCGACTTGATGCCCACCGGCAGCCCCGTGTCCCCGGCGATCAGCTCGATGAGCTCGATCAGGCCGTCGACGTCTGAGAACGCCGAGTGCGCCGGCGGGCTGACGCAGTCCTCGCCGGTAGGCACGCCGCGCGCGGCCGCTATCTCCTCAGTCACCTTGACCGCCGGCAGCAGACCCCCGAGCCCTGGCTTGGCCCCCTGCGACAGCTTGATCTCGATCGCGCGCACCGGCGCGCGATCCAACTGCTCGCGCAGGCGCTCGAGGCTGAAACGCCCGTTCGCGTCGCGGCAGCCGAAGTAGCCCGTGCCGATCTGGAAGACCAGCTCGCCGCCGTGGCGGTGGGCGCCCGCCACGCCGCCCTCGCCGGTGTTGTGCAGGCAGCCGGCGAGCTTGGCGCCGCGATTGAGCGCCTCGACCGCCACCGGCGAGAGCGCCCCGTAGCTCATGCCGGACAGGTTCACCACGGACGCCGGGCGAAAGGCGTGGCGACGACCATGCGCGCCGCCCAGCACCTTGGCGGCCGGCGCCGCATAGTCGGGCGGCCCGCCGGGCTCCCCGGCGCCCGGCGCCGGCGCTGGAAACGGCGAGTGCTTGATGATCAGCAGGCTCGCCACCGCCTCCATCTCCTCGTCGGTGCCGAAGCCGAACACGTTCGGCGTCGCCTCCGAGGAGGCCTCGATCCAGCGCCGCTGGTCGCGCGAGAAGGGCCGCTCCTCGTTGTTGGATGTGACGATGTACTGGCGCAGCTCGGGGCCGAACGCCTCGAGGATGTAGCGCAGGTGCCCGACGATCGGGAAGTTGCGCAGCACCGCCCGCCGGCGCTGCAGCAGGTCATAGCCCGCCACACCGGCGATCGCGGCAGCAGATGCGCGGAAGACCCGCACCTCGGCGTCAGAGCTCGGGCAGGTAGTCGATCTCGGGAGAGCGCAGCGCGATGCCCAGGCCGCGGATCGACACCCGCCCCGACTGCGGGTAGAAGCACATGTCGGCGTGCTCGCTGGTGCCGTA
>Ga0187890_10000605_pt1 | contig 25672 bp, 15 predicted proteins | sample June2016WEW_21_1_FD_133005 | JGI IMG/M metagenome (GOLD analysis project Ga0187890, IMG submission 133005) | Peatland microbial communities from SPRUCE experiment site at the Marcell Experimental Forest, Minnesota, USA - June2016WEW_21_10 | ecosystem: Environmental > Terrestrial > Soil >... | reverse complement strand
GGGCAGGAGTTTCACACGAGTTATTGGGGGCATCTGGGATTGCTGAACCTTACTCGTAACTTCATTCTCCCAGGGTATGCGGCTTATCCCAATACGGCTGCGGCTAGCCTTTATCCGGCGAACGCGAACGTTGCCGACATGGGGCATGAACAGGGCGCGCTGGTGGGATATGTGCATCCATTTGACAGCTTTCCCGATCCGGCGAAGGAGGAACCTCTTACTAACGAGTTACCCGCCGATGTGGCACTGGGCAAGGTGGATTACATCGAGGTGGTTGGTTTTTCCGATCATAAGTCGACGGCTGAGGTTTGGTACAAGCTGCTGAATTGCGGTTTTCGATTGCCCACGGCTGCAGGCACGGATTTCATGGGGAACTACGTGTCGTTGCGCGGGCCGGTAGGGTTGAATCGCGTGTATGCGGGAGTGAAGCCTGGCCCGCTGCAAATAGAACCGTGGCTTGCCGCGATCAAGGCGGGGCGGACGTTTGCGACGAACGGGCCGCTGCTCCGGTTCTCGCTGGGAGGACAGGAGATTGGCGGAGAAGTGCGATTGCAAAAGAAACAAGAGGTGCGGTTTTCGGCCGAGATGCATTCGATGGTTCCGGTGGATCATCTGCAAATCGTCTGCAACGGGAAAGTGGCGCGGGAGCTTGCGGTGGAAACTGGGCGTAGCTCGGCGCACGTTGACGGCTCGATTCCGCTGGAAGCGAGCGGGTGGTGCGTTCTTCGCGCTTTCAGCGATAAGGCGGAGTATCCGATTCTTGATTTGTATCCTTACGCGACGACCAGTCCGGTGTATGTAAGCATGGCGGATGCACCGGTGCGCAACGCGGCAGATGCGGCTTATTTCGTGGCGTGGGTTGACCGGCTTATTTCGGCGGCGCGGGGTAATACTTCGTGGAATACTGAGGCGGAGAAGGAGTCGGTGCTCTCGATGCTGCTGGAGGCGAGAGGGAAATACTCGAAGATGATGGTGGAGTAAGGTCGATCGGCTTTAGGACCAAAATTCATGCGCATTGTTATTGCGGGCGGAGGGACTGGCGGGCACGTTATTCCGGCGCTGGCCATCGCTCAACAGCTTAAGAAGCAATTTGCGGCCGAGGTTCTTTTTATCGGGACGGCTCGCGGCATTGAGACGCGACTGGTGCCGCAGGCGGGGTTTCCTCTGGAACTGATTCAGGTTGGCGCGCTGAAAAATGTCAGCCTGATGACGCGGGTGAAGACGATGTTCGATTTGCCGCGCGCGATCGCCGCTTCTTCGCGAATGCTCTCGGAGTTCGATCCTGAAGTGGTGATTGGGGTGGGGGGCTACGCCTCGGGACCGGCGATGGTGGCCGCGATTCGTCGGCGTCTTCCTACGCTTGCTTTTGAACCGAACGTCGTGCCGGGATTTGCCAATCGCATGATCGCGCACTGGGTTTCCGCCGCGGCGGTGCACTTTGAAGAGACTTGCAGGTATTTTCCCAACTGCCGGGTGACGGGCGTTCCGGTGCGCTCGGCCTTTTTTTCGATTCCTCCGAAATCGATTCCTTCGAAAATCGGGGCCACGCCGACGCTGCTTGTCTTTGGAGGCAGTCAGGGGGCGCGGGCCATCAATCAGGCAATGACAACGACTGAGTCGCTGGCTGGCCTGCGCGCCAGGATTCCTGGGATCCACATCATTCACCAGACGGGCCAGCGCGACTATGAGCATGTGCTTGCCGCTTATCGGCAGTCGGGAATCTCCAGCGAAGTCCACAAGTTTATTGACGATATGCCGGGCACGTTCGGGCGCGCAGATTTGCTGGTCTGCCGGTCGGGCGCGAGCACCGTCGGTGAGATTACCGCAGCAGGCAAGCCAGCGATTTTTGTGCCGTTTCCGGCCGCTGCCGATGATCATCAAAATGTGAACGCGCGGGCGCTGGAACGAGTGGGCGCCGCGGTGGTGGTCGAAGAAAGCAATCTGGGCGCGGCGTATCTGGTCGATACGATTGCGGCGGTAATCGGCGATGCGGTGCGACTGGAGGCCATGTCGGCGGCGGCGAAATCGCTGGCGCATCCGAAGGCCGTCGAAGAAATCGCGGAGATGGTGAAAGGGCTGGTTGAGCCGGAGTAGGACGTTTAACCGCAGAGGTCGCTGAGAGCGCGGAGAGGAGAGAGACTTAACCAGCGTTTCCCTGAATTTCTCCGCGCACTCAGCGACCTCTGCGGTTAAATGGTCTACTATCAGCATTCATTTGGAGATTAGGTTTTCATGTTTGCCAAGATTCAGCGCATCCATTTCGTGGGTATCGGTGGCATCGGCATGAGCGGGATCGCCGAGGTGTTGCTGAATCTTGGTTACCAGATTTCCGGCTCTGACCTGAGAAATTCAGCGGTCACGCAACGGCTGGCGGCTTTGGGCGCGACCACTTTTGAGGGGCACGCTGCCGCCAACATTGCCGGCGCGGATGTTGTGGTCACCAGTTCCGCGATCCCGGTTGATAATCCCGAGGTTGCCGAAGCTCGCCGGTTGCATGTGCCGGTGATTCAGCGCGCGGAGATGCTGGCCGAATTGATGCGGCTGAAGTACGGCATCGCGATTGCCGGGATGCATGGGAAGACCACTACGACTTCGATGGTCGCAGCCGTACTGGCCGCTGGCGGGCTCGATCCGACGGTCGTCGTCGGAGGGCGCGTGGACGCGATGGGCTCGAACGCGCGGCTGGGTAAGTCGCAATATTTGGTCGCCGAAGCGGACGAAAGTGACCGCTCGTTCCTCAAGCTGTCGCCGATTCTCTCGGTGGTTACGAACATTGACCGCGAGCACATGGACTGCTACCGCGACATGCGCGACGTGCGCCGGACGTTTCTCGAATTCATGGAGCGCGTTCCGTTTTATGGCGTGGTCGTTGGATGCAATGACGACGCAGTGCTGCGGCGTTTGTTGGCGCACGTCCATCGCCGCGTGACGACGTACGGAACGAGCCCGGGATCGGATTTTCTGATTCGCATGGGGTCGTCGCCGGTTGGACCTTCGCTGATGGGATCGGCGCTGACAGGATCGGCGCTGATGGGATCAGCGCTGGCGGCCGGAGAGCACGGCCCGCTCGTCCGTTTCCAGGTTACGTACAAAGAGAAAGATCTCGGAGAGTTCACGCTGCACGTGCCGGGCGTGCACAACGTGCTGAACGCGACGGCTGCCATTGCGGTTGGCACTGTGCTCGACATTCCGGCGGAGCAGATCCGTACCGCGCTTGACGGTTTTCGCGGCGTGGACCGCCGCTTCCAGCTCAAAGGTGCGGCTGCGGGCGTGAGCGTGATTGACGATTACGGGCATCATCCAACGGAAATCCGAGCTACGCTGGCCGCCGCTCGCCAGTGCGGATTTCGGCGCGTGCATGTGATCTTCCAGCCGCACCGCTTCACCCGCACTCGCGATCTGATGGATGAGTTCGCGACCGCCTTCGCCGACGCCGACACGCTTTGCTTGCTGGACATTTACCCGGCGAGTGAAAAGCCCATCGCGGGCATTACGGCGGAGGCTCTCGTCAGCCGCATTGCCGGGGCAGGGAAGCTTCGCGTCGCTTACGCATCTTCTTTTGCAGACGCCGTTGCCACCGTGGCCGCGCTTGCCCAGCCGGGCGATATGGTGCTGACGCTGGGCGCGGGCAGCGTCTCGCAACTGGGGGCGATGCTTCTGCAGAAACTGGCGACGAAGAGCTAACGCCACGAGCTAAAACACGAACCAACTTCGCACTGTCTCGATTCGCGAAAAACAGTTATAGTAATTTTGCTCAGCGGTTTTCTGTCGACAACTGAATCGAACGAGTGGCGCGGAAACCAAGTTCCACCGCGATACAGGAAGAATTGTATCCGCTTCCCGGCGTTTCTCAGCGCGAGGCTCCCGAGCGTGAGCCCTTCGACGACGCACGGCTCGTCGATCTGGAAGCGGAGCAGGAATCCCCATTTCTGCGCGGGCAGAAGCGCGTCTCAGTCCGGCGCGGATCACTTCCCCAAAAGACCGCCAATCGGTTGATGTGGGTCGGCGTGGCGCTGGTTGCTTTTGCCATTTTCGGAGCTGCCGGTTTGGGCCTCTACCGTTACGGCAAGCACTCGTGGCGTTTTCGCATCGATTCCAGCGATCAGATTGAAGTTGCGGGCGCCCAGCACGTCGCGCACGCGCAGATCATGGAAGTGATGGGCGGCGACATTGGCCGCAACATCTTTTTTGTCCCGCTGGCTCAACGCAAACAGCAACTCGAGCAGATTCCATGGGTGGAATCGGCGAGCGTGATGCGCTTTGTGCCGAATCGCTTGCGCATCGAAATTCATGAACGCACTCCGGTTGCCTTTGCCCGCATCGGCTCGCACATTTTTTTGATCGACGCCGGGGGCACGCTGATGGAACTGGCTCCGGGCGGCAAACATAGGTATTCGTTTGCGGTGATCGCGGGGATGAATGCTGGCGAGCCGCTCTCCACGCGCGCGGCGCGAATGAAGAACTACAACGAACTGGTTCGTGAACTCGATTCCGGCGGCGCCCATTATTCGCAGGAGTTGAGCGAAGTGGATCTCAGCGACCCCGAGGATGTGAAGGTGCTGGCCGCTGATGCAAATGGCGAAGTGCTGGTGCATCTTGGCTCCGGAAATTACCTGCAACGCTACAAAACCTACGTCACGCATGTGCAGCAGTGGCGGCAGCAGTTCGAGAAGCTCGAATCGGTGGACTTGCGCTACGACGGCCAGATCATCGTGAATCCCGACCTCGACGGGATGGCTCGGCAACCGGTCTTGACGCCAGCGGCAGCTGAGGCGGCGATGGCTGCGGGAGTGAAAACCGCAGCGATTGTGAATTACGAAAAATATGTAACGCATCCGGTGGCGGCGGCTCCGGCGAAGAAGGACGCGAAGCCCAAGGCCAAAGCCGCGACGAAGGCCGCAGTTCATCGTGCTCCGGCAACACCAGCTCCGGCAACACCAGCTCCGGCTAAACCAGCGCCGGCTAAACCAGCGCCGGTTAAACAAGCCCCGGTTAAGCAAGCCGCGCTGAAGACGAAGGTAAACGAGGCGCCCGTCGCGACCGCGAAAAATACCGCGGTGTCGCATCCCGCTGCTCCCTCGCCGGCTGCGTCCACCACGCCCGTCGCCGTGACCACGAGCCAAAAGAAACCGAGCGCTGGAATTCCCAAGGAGACTCCCCAGAATTAGCGAATATTATGCCGAGCGTTATTTATGCCGAATCATGAGCCCAATTTCATTACCGCGATTGACGTAGGCAGCGCCAAGACGTCAGTCCTGGTGGCCGAGCTGAGCGAGAACGGATTGCGTTATCGCGGGCACGGCATCAGCGAATCGCGAGGCCTGCGCAAGGGTGTGATCACCGAACTCGACAAGGCCGTCAGCAGCATTCAAAAAGCGGTGGAGCACGCGGAAGACGTGGCCGGCATTCCGATCGAGCATGCGCTGATCGGCATTGCGGGCGCGCACATCCGCGGAATGAACAGCCACGGTGGCATCACCTTCGGCGCGCGGTCGCGCGAAATCGGCCGCGAGGAAATCCGCCAGGCCGTGGACAAGGCCCGCACCGTGCCTTTGCCCGGCGATCGCGAAATTCTCCATTTGTTGCCACAGGAGTTCATTCTTGACGACCAGCCTGGAGTGCAGGATCCCACGGGCATGATGGCGACGCGGCTCGAAGTGCGCGTACATATTGTGACCGCTTCTTCGAGCGCTACGCAGAATCTCGTGACCGCCGTGAATCGGGCTGGCGTTCACGTGGACGACACCATCTTTGAGCCGCTCGCTTGCGCGGACTCCGTCTTGCGATCCGACGAACGCGAGCTTGGCGTCTGCCTCGTCGATCTCGGCGCGGGCTCGTGTGATCTGATCGTTTTCCAGCAGGGTGCGGTCGCGCATACCGCCGTAATTCCCATCGGCGGCGACCACTTTACCAGCGATCTTTCGGTCGGCATGTGTACGGGCCTCGGAGACGCGGAGACGCTCAAGAAAAATTTTGGCAACGCGGTCCCGACGCTCATCCCCGAGGGCAACGAAGTCGAGGTACCGTCGGTGGGGGACCGGCCGTCGCGCATGATGCCGCAGCGCCTGGCCGGCGAGATTCTGGGGCCGCGCGCCCGCGAGCTTTTCGAGTTGCTGCGCGACAACCTGCGCCACGCCGGCGTTCTGGAGCACTGCATCGCCGGATTCGTGCTCAGCGGCGGAGCTTCGCGGCTTCCCGGGATTCTCGACGTGGCGGAATCGGTGCTGCGCAAAGCGGCGCGTCTTGCCTGGCCAACGCCGATGGCGAGGATGCCGTCGTTTCTAGCCGAGCCGGAATTCGCGACGGTGTTGGGCATGGCGTATTACGGCCATCGCGCCCGCCTTGCCCGCGGCTTGCAGGAGCCCGGCTTTGGTTCGCGCATGAAAGCGCTGTTCGCGCGAAAGGGCGCCTAGGGATTGTGGTGGCCGGGCGGGGACACCGGCGCTCCACCATTTGGAACGGATTTGGTTCTTACTGAGAACTGGCAGCTGGGAACTGAGAACTGATTTTACGAGGTGAAGTATGAGCAATGAAGACAACGGACTCCGCATCTGCTTCAACGAAGAAGCTCGCAACGACGCTCGCATCAAGGTGATTGGGGTCGGCGGCGGCGGCAACAATGCGGTCAATCGCATGATTGACTCGGGGATGGAACACATCGAATTCATTGTGGCCAACACCGACTTGCAGGCTCTGCGGATGTCGCGCGCCGCCACCAAGATTCAACTGGGAGTGAAGTTGACCAACGGACTGGGCGCGGGCGCGAATCCCGAGATCGGCCGCAAAGCGGCGCTCGAAGATTCGGACAAAATCATCGAAGTCCTCGAAGGCGCGGATATGATCTTCGTCACGGCAGGACTTGGTGGCGGCACCGGCACCGGCGCGGCGCCGATTATTGCCTCGCTCGCCAGCGAAATGGGCGCGCTCACTGTCGCCGTAGTGACCAAGCCCTTCGCCTTTGAAGGCAAACGCCGCATGCAGCAGGCGGAGCGCGGCATTTCCGAACTCATGGAGTCGGTCGACACCACCATCGTGATCCCCAATGAAAAATTGCTGGCCGTCGCCGAGAACGCTGGCTTCTTCGAGTCCTTCCGCATCGCCGACGATATTCTTCGTCAAGGGGTGCAGGGCATCTCCGACATCATCACCATTCCGGGCATCATCAACCGCGATTTTGCCGACGTGAAAGCGATCATGGCGGGCATGGGCTATGCGGTGATGGGCACGGCGACCGCTTCCGGCGATCATCGCACCGTGGAAGCGGCGCAACGTGCCATCGCCTCGCCGTTGCTGGAGGCGGGCGCGATCGACGGAGCTCGCGGCATTCTCATCAACATCACGGGCTCGAATTCGTTGAAGCTGGCTGAAGTGCAGCAGGCTTGCACTATCATTCAGGGCGCCGCTCACGAAGATGCCAACATTATCTTCGGCGCCGTTCTGGACGAGAAGATGAAAGATTCGGTCAAGATCACCGTGATCGCAACTGGTTTTAGAGAGGCCGATATGCGTCGTCCGCGGCACCACGAAAACTATGATCCGGTCATACTTTCGCGGCAGGTTTCGAGAGAAGTTTCCCATCAGGTCTCGTACCAGGATTCGCACGATCATTTCCATGAGCCCGAAACCGTGGCTGAACCCGCGCCCGTCTTCGTGCCCGAACCGAGCTTCGAGCCAGATCCCGCGCCGGTAGCCTTTCAGGAATCGGGGCAGGGTAACGCATCGCATGCCGAGGTGATTTCGCTCGATGCGATGCGGTCCGCCGCTCCCAGCTACCAGGTGGAGGATCTCGACGTTCCAGCCTTCCTGCGGAAACGCAACGAAGTGATGTGAATTCCAGGTTTCAAAGTTTCAAGGTTTCAAAGCTAAAGTCCAACGGCGCGCGGTCCTTCCTCGAAACTTTGAAACCTTGAAGCCTTGAAACTTCGAAACTCTGAGACCTTGCTGCCCATGACCACGGCCTACAACCGCATCGCAGGACAGAGCGTGGAACGCCTCGCAGCCCTCAGCGATGGCATCTTCGCCTTCGCGATGACCTTGCTGGTGCTCGATCTGCGCGTGCCCGCGCTGGAGGCCGTGCACGGCGAGCACGATCTGTGGCATGGCCTCGCCGCGCTCTCCCCGCGGCTCATCATGTACATGATGAGCTTTATGACTCTGGGAATTTTCTGGGTCGGTCAGCAGACGCAACTGAATCATCTCGAGCGCTCCAACATCCGGCTTTCGTGGATTCACATTGCATTTCTGTTTTTCGTTACGATCATGCCTTTCTCGACCGCGCTGCTGGCGGAATTCACGGCGTATCGGATTGCCCTGGTTGCCTACTGGCTGAACATTTTATGTCTGGGTTCCGCGCTGTACTTCAGCTGGGGATGCGCCACGCGATCGGGACTGGTGAAGGACGACATCGCGCCCGAAGTGCCAGCGGCCGTCTGCCGCCGCATTGTAATTGCACAAGCGCTGTATGCATTGGGCGCCTCGCTTTGCGTCGTCAGCACTCATTGGAGCATCGCGTTCATCGTGCTGGTGCAGCTCTACTACGCGCTTGCGCCACGCTTTTCAAGGTGATTTCGCCGCGCTGCGGTCCGCTCAAAGCGAAAGAATTTTACGGCATATCCGATCAATCACTCCGGGCTGCGATCCAGGCTGTGATCTTTGCTTCCAGCAGGTCGAGCGGCAACGGGCCTTGATCGAGCACCGCGTCGTGGAAGGCACGCAGATCGAACTTCGCTCCCAACTCCCGTTGGGCGCGTTCGCGCAGTTCGAGAATTTTCATCTGTCCCATTTTGTAGGAAAGCGCCTGCGCCGGCCATGCTATGTAGCGATCCACTTCGGTTTCGATGTTCTGATCGTCCATCGCGGTGTGCTCGTGAAAAAAGTCGACCATCTGCTGGCGCGTCCAGTGCTGGGAGTGTACGCCCGTGTCCACCACCCAGCGCACGGCGCGCCACATCTCGTTCTGCAGACGGCCGTAGTCGCTGTATGGATCCCGATAAAAGCCCACTTCTTTTCCCAGGCGCTCAGAGTAGAACGCCCAGCCTTCGGTGTATGCATTCAGATCGAGGTCATACCTGCGGAACGGCGGCAGGCCGGTGAGTTCCTGCGCGATCGAAAATTGCAGGTGATGTCCGGGGACGCCTTCGTGGTAAGCGATGGCTTCGACGTTGAGCAGCAGCCGTTTTTCGGGCGCATACTCGTTGACGTTGATCCGTCCCGGGCGCGAGCCATCTCCGGCGCCCAGCGAATAATCCGCAGGAACGCTGTCGGCGCTGCGGAACGACTCCATCGGCACCACGTCGAGTTTGTTCTTCGGCAGCCGTCCGAATAGTTGCGGCAGCTTGCCGTACATCTGGTCCCGATATTGCGTGTAGAGATCGAGCAACTGCTGGCCCGACTTGGCGCGCAGTTTCGGATCCTGCCGGATGTGCTCGTTAAACGATTTCAGATCGCTGAATCCCTGCGCCCGGGCAATGGTCAGCATCTGGGTTTCGATTTCCGCCACGCTCTTCAGGCCGAGTTGGTGAATCTGGTCGGCAGTGAAATCGGTAGTCGTCTGGTGACGGACGGCGAAGCGATAGCGCGCTTCTCCGTCGGGCAAAGCCCACACGCCGGGATCGAGCCTCCCGTGGAGCGCGTAATCGTCGCGCACAAATTTGGCGAATTTCGCGTAGGCAGGCGCGACCGAGTTCTTTACCGCGCTTTCGATCTCTTCGCGCAGTTGTTTCCGGTCTTTCTCTGAAATGGAGTCCGGAAACTTGCGCAGCGGCTCGGTGAACGGACTCTTTTCTAGCGGGTCGTCGGCAATCTGCTGCGCCTGGCTGGAAACTTTCTCGAGCAGATACTTCGGCGGCATGCGGTGGTCGCGCAGTCCGTCGCGCATGTGTGCCATGGCCTGATCGAGCACGCGCGGGATCTGGCGCAGACGGGACAGATAGTCTTCGTAATCTTTCACGTTGCGGAACGGGGAATCGAAGGCGAGCGAAGCGTATCCGAGGTGAATGCCGCCAAACTGCGTCGCGGGCATTTCCCAGTCTTTGAATGGCGCGGCCTCGAGCGCTTCGCGCAGGCTGCGCAGCATCAATGCGTGGTTAAGCTTTTCCTGCTCGGGGAATCCGGCGACATCGACGGCCTCGAAGCGCGCCAGCGCCTGGCGAGTGTGTTCGAGATCGTCGGCAATCGCCTTGTCGGAAAAATCGGTCAGCCGATCGTTGTAGCGATCGTCGCCAACCTGGGTGGCAAGCTCAGGCTGGGTGCGCAACGTATACTCCCACTCGTCGGCGAGCAGGCGATTGAGCTCGGCTCGCCGGGCGTCGAGCGTCTGTTCGGCAGCCTGGGCGAAAAGAGGGACAACGAGAGGGACGACGAGCGCTACGACGAAAGGGACAATCACAAACGATATTCGCAAGAGGCAGGCCTCGGCAGATTTCATCGGCAATACTGCGGACGTGATGGATTCTACCGCAGCCTGGCCCTAGGGGCAGGTGAGTTGCGCGGTGCCGTAGATCGTGCAGCCTGTCCCGCAGGCGTTGACCGCTTCGCAGTTGCCGGGGACGAATCCATTGATTGAGTAAGCATCGCTCGCCCCGCTTGCGCATTGAGCGACGCCCGCGGTGGTGACCGATACGTCAGTCGTGGGCGCGTTTTTTTGGCAGACAGCCCAATAGGTCGACTGCGGAGTGACCGTTTGCGGCGGATCAATGTAGTGGCCGGTGGGGGTGAACTGCACCCCGTTGGGACAATTCTGTGCGTCCGCACTTGCGGGGCTTAGCGTGATGGATTGGAGTTGACCCTCACCCTGAGCCGGTTTCTGTGAACTCGCGCCGCAGGGCAAAAAAGTAGATGAACTCGTGCCGCAGGACAATGCAATGGACGCAGTCAGAACCAGAGCGAGAAAAAGAAGCGTGAAACGCAGCTTTTTCATAATCCATCCTGAAGGACGCCAGCCCGGGAAAAAGCTAACGTTGCGCCGGGAGTTTAGGCTGCCGCTTGCGGGCGGTGAGGTCCGGGCCGACAGCTGCTGAGGTCGTCCCTTTTTGTAGGATGCGCGTCACTAGGATACGCCGGCGGAAAATATCAGAAAAGCGCGGATGTGAGGTGCGGTCGCGATGACGATGTCTCAGCCGTTACCCAGTGCAGTCTCCACGGACTTTTGGCACGCCACCGGCTCGGATGTGCAAACTGGTGCAAAGTCCCAGTACCTTGCAAGGTAACAAGAGGATGAGATTACCAAGGTGCTTGTCCTCTCTGCGAAATGCCAGTAACCGCTATTTATTCATATAGTTATCGAACAACTTCGGCTAGTGGCAGCTTTGTACTTTGCCATTGCGCCGAAGCGCGTAAATCGCCTACTATCGGACAGTTGCAGGGGACACGCCCGTTGGTGTGGGGATTTGGCGAGACTCTTGCATCTAATTGACTAGGCCGACAGATGGACTAAGCAGCCGATTGGCCGAGTACCGCCGGGGATGGTGAAAGTGAAGTTAAGGGCCTGGTTACTTCGTCTCGCATTTTTCGTAGGATTGGCAATGTTGCTGGAAGCGAGTGGCCTCGCAGCCAGCGTCAACCCGCGCGCGCTCACGGCGCATTCTAAAACTCGCGGGGTTACGGAAAATCAACATGCGAAGAAGCGCATGCGAACGCTGGCGCGGAGCCGCGTCCCGCGCTCGCCATACGCCACCACGCATTCTGCCGGCACGCGTTATTCCGCTACCCATCGCCGCCCTCGATACTACGAGCGTTTTCACACTAGTTCGTTTGCATCGGATATCACAGAAGGTGACGTGACCGCGGGCGAAGACCCCGTGGTTCGCCAGGCCGCGATCGATGCTCTCGGCAATATGAACGGCACCGTGGTCGCAATCGAGCCGACCAGCGGACGCGTCCTCGCCATGGTCAACCAGAAGCTGGCGCTTTCGAGCGGCGCGCAGCCCTGCTCGACCATCAAACTTTCCGTAGCTCTGGCGGCACTGAGCGAGGGCGTGATCGACAAGGAAACTGAAGTTGCGCTCGGGGGCCGCAGCCGCATGAATCTTACGGAGGCGCTGGCGCACTCGAACAACGCCTACTTCGAAGCGGTCGGCCGCAAGCTCGGCTTCGAGAAGGTGCAGTACTATGCGCACCAGTTCGGACTTGGCGAACTCGCCGGCTATCACATTCCGGGCGAGCAGTTGGGCACTTATCCGGAGGAAGAAATTCCCGCGAAACTCGGCGGCGTCAGCAAGATGTGCTCGTTTGGCGAGGGCATCTCGATGACTGCTTTGCAATTGGGCGCGCTGGTTACGGCGATCTCAAACGGCGGCACGCTCTACTACCTGCAACATCCGAGCAGCCCCGAGGCCGTCGCCGGCTTCCAGCCTCTGGTCAAGCGCCATCTCGACATCGAGCCGGTCATTCCCGAACTCGCCGACGGCATGGCCGGAGCGGTCGCGTACGGCACCGCGCGCAGCCTGCGTTTGAACTTTAACGAGGAGTCGATCCTGGGCAAGACCGGAACCTGTTCGCGCGCCGGCACGCGCTTCGGATGGTTCGCCTCTTACGCCAACACCGACATCGGACGCATTGTGACGGTCGTCTTCCTGCAGGGCGGACGTTCCACCTTTGGGCCCAAAGCGGCGGAGATCGCAGGCCGCATGTACCGCAATCTTTACGACCACAACTTCTTCATGGCGGGGACAACCGGTACAGCTTCCACTCCGGAGCTGGAGAAAGTCAGCGACCAAACACCGCAATAGGCGCGGCTTACATTGGGTGACTCTTTCGCTTAATTGAACTCAGGCGGCGGGTCTTCGCCCGCTTGCAGCCGAGGGCGGCTGTCCCAACGCGGGCTTCTTTACTGCTTCAGTTCTTTCACTGCTTCACTTCGTCTTTGGCGACCACGCCGTCTCTGATGGAGACGATGCGATGGGCGTATTCGGCAATGTCGTGCTCATGCGTCACCAGTACGATGGTGTTGCCTTCGGCGTGCAGCCGGTCGAACAGCGCCATGATCTCGTTGCCGGTTTGCGAGTCAAGGTTGCCGGTCGGTTCGTCGGCGAGGATGATGGCGGGCTTATTGACCAGAGCGCGGGCGATGGCTACGCGCTGCCGCTGTCCACCGGAGAGTTCGTTGGGCTTGTGGCTCATGCGGGATTCCATGCCCACCGAAGTCAGTGCGCCCTTGGCGCGCTCGGCGCGCTCTTCGGCGGGAACTCCGGCATAGATCAGCGGCAGCTCCACGTTGTGCAGTGAAGTAGCACGCGCCAGCAGATTGAAAGTCTGGAAGACGAAGCCGATTTCTTTATTGCGAATGCGAGCCAGTTCATCGTCATCGAGTTCGCTGACCAGTTGTCCGTTGAGCCAGTATTGGCCTTTGGAAGGCGAGTCAAGACAGCCGATCAGGTTCATCAGCGTGGACTTGCCGGAGCCGGATGGACCCATGATGGCGACGTATTCGTTGCGCTGGATGCGCAGGTTGATGCCGCGCAGCGCATGCACTTGTTCCGAGCCCATATCGTAGGTCTTCCACAGATCCTCGGTTGAGATCATGTAGGAGTCGGGTCCGGCCCAATTTGCAGGCTTATCGATTGGGAATACCTCGGCAGTCGCCATCTTGTTCTCCTTATGCGGATCGGGCTCGGGCACGCACGCTCCTATCGCCGTTCTATCTTGGACGTTCTAATCTGGCAGAGGTTAGTTGTAGAGACGCGGCTTGCCGCGTCTCCGCTTTTGCCGCGTTCGCGGAGACGCGGCAGGCCCCGTTTCTACAGGTCGAATTCACTAGCTGCTTTCGTCTTCTTTTTTCGGGGTCGAGTTATCTACTTTGACGCTCGTTCCCGGCTTCACGGTGCGTAGAACCTTGTAACTGCCGGTGATTACTTCATCACCCTCTTGTAAGCCCTTGGTCACTTCGATGTCCGTGGTGCCGCTGATGCCGGTATCCACCGGAACGAACTCGGCTTTCTTCTTGCGGATCACGAACACGCCCTGCACCTCTTCCTTTTGCTTCGATTCGGCCGGGGCGGTGTTAGCGGCCTGAACATTATTATTGCGTTTCCCCGTATCTTTCGGCGCGAGATCTGCCTGGGTGCGGACGGTAAGCGCCTGAATCGGAACGCTGAGCACGCTGTTCCGGGTCGCGGTCGTGATCTTGGCGGTCGAGGAGAGGCCTGGGCGCAGATCCGCTGGCGGATCGGTGAGCGTCACGACGACTTTGAAGTCCTTCGCTTCCTCGCTGGTCGAGGTGGCCTGCGAGGTCGCGACACCGGTCGAGCGCACGATGGCGTTGTCGCCGATTTCGCTGACGATGCCGTGGAAAACCTTGTGGGGGATGGCGTCGATGGTCACGTCCGCGGGTTGGCCGAGACGCACGTTAACGATGTCGGTCTCATCCACCTTGACCTCGGAGGTGATTACGGACATGTCGGCAATCGTCATTAGCGTGCTGCCCGGCGAATTTTGGATTCCGATAACCACGGTCTCGCCTTCGCGCACGGGAAGATTGGTGATCACGCCGTCAAAGGGCGCTTCGTACGTGGTTTTTTGCAGCACGTCGGAAACCCGAGTCAGGTTCGCCTGATTCTGCGTGATGTGCTTGTCCATCGAATCTTTTTGTGCCCTGGCTTGGGCGACACGCGCTTCGGCTTGGGCTAATCCGGCATCAGCCGACTCCCACGCAGCTTTCTTGACGTCGTAATCCTGCTTGGCGATGAGGGCGGCGCTGTACAGGCCCTGGGCGCGGTCCCAGTCGAGTTTGGCGTGGACAGCGTCGGACTTGGCGCGGTTCAAGTCCGCGAGCGAGGTGTTCAGGGCGGCATCGGCGGCGACGGCGTCGGTTTGCGCCGCCTGCACAGAAGCGCGAGTGGCATTGACGTCGGCCGAAGATTGCACGTTCTCAAGCTGTGCCAGCAACTCACCCTTGGTCACGCGTTCGCCTTCCTTGACGTGCAGCTTGACGATCTTCCCGAAGGCGTTGGCTCCGATGTTGACGTAGGTCTTGGGCTTGATTTCACCCGACGCGCTAACCACCGCGGCCAGATTCTGCTTTTGCACTTTGCCGGTCTGCACCGTCACCAGGTTTTTCTGGCTCTGGTACACCGTGACGCCGACGATGATGAGGAGCAGCAGGGCCGCGCCCACCCCGATCAATACTTTCTTCCAGGTCTTCATAGCTGGGTCTTCACAACTGAGTCTTCACTATCGTCCTGCCAATTAACCCCCGGGTTCCGGTTATAGAAGGCGAAAATGTACCATGGTTGCGCATTGACAGTTACGTTTAAACGATGGGGAAAGTTCCCGGGTTCCCGCGAAACCGGTCTCTCCCTGTGTCGCTCCGGCTGGCTCACCGAGAGGAGACCAACAGCGCAAATCATTATATCGTGCCCGGTGCCAAGTCAGTTGGCCTGCGAAGCCATGGTTGCTGACCCCTGCTGGACCTGTGGTCGCCCGGGGCCCGACCGCAAGACGCGGATTCTTAAGGGATTTAGAAGAGGGGATCGGAGCAAGAAATCTTTTCTTGACAGGCCACTTCTTCTTGCCTTGTTGTATCCAATGAACATAGAATTAAGGCACTGACGTTTTTCGTGAGGTAGGCCTTTCTATGTTCTCCGCAGGTTTCCGAAATCGTTGCTCGGCTGGTTTGCTGGCCGGCGTGCTGGCACTGGGTTTTGGCGCCGTTTCCCAAGCTCAGGACAAGGACGCGAAGGGCTCCGATGACAAAGGGGCGGCTACGCAGGAAAGCCAGACCGATCCTCTGAAGCGCCCGATCCCGGAAAAACAAAGGAAGGCTAACGCCAAGGCGCTGAAAATTGAGTTGAGCAAGACTTATCGGAAGTGGCTGGACGAGGACGTGCGCTGGATTATCACCGACGAAGAGAGATCCGCCTTTATGCAGCTCTCGAACGACGAAGAGCGCGACCAGTTTATTGAAGCCTTCTGGCAGCGCCGCGATCCCACGCCGGACACGGAAGAGAACGAATTTAAAGAAGAGCACTACCGGCGCATTGCATACGCCAACGAACACTTCGCGGCCGGTATCCCGGGTTGGAAGTCCGACCGCGGCCATATGTACATCGTGTTTGGACCGGCGGATGAGGTCGAGTCTCACCCCTCCGGCGGCACCTACGAGCGCCCCATGGAAGAAGGCGGCGGCGAGACTTCGACTTTCCCGTTTGAGACCTGGCGCTATCGCTACCTGGAGGGAATTGGGCAGGAAGTAATCATCGAGTTCGTCGATACCTGCATGTGCGGCGACTATCACATGACCATCGACCGCTCGGAAAAAGACGCCTTGAAGTACACCCCGAATGCCGGCCTGACGCTGTCCGAGCAAATGGGCATGTCGAGCAAGACGAGTCGTTTCAGCGGCGGCAACGGCATCGAGCAACTGGGCGCCTCACCGTTCAACCAGGATTTGCAGAGCAAGGAATTCGACCGCCTGACACAGTTTGCCAAACTGCAGGCGGCGCCAGCCGTGAAGTTCAAGGACCTGGAAGAAGTCGTGAGCCACAAGCTCAGCGTCAACCTGATGCCTTTTGATGTGCGCGCGGACTTCGTGAAGGTCACGAGCGACACGGTGCTGGTTCCGGTCACCATTCAGATCAAGAACCGCGACGTCACTTTTCAAAACAAGGAAGGCGTGGAGCGCGGCACGGTCAATATCTTCGGCCGGGTGACGACGCTCACAGGCAAGATCGTACAGACTTTTGAAGACACAGTGCAGATCGATGTGCCGGTGGAACTGCTGCCCAAGACCGCCGAAAATTCTTCGGTGTACTGGAAAGCCCTGCCGCTGCGCATCAGCCAGAATCGCTATCGCCTCGACGTCGTCGTCAAAGATGTGAACGGAGATCGCACCGGAAGCTGGAGCCATGCCATCGTGATCCCGGACTTCAGCGAGGACAAGTTGAGCAGCTCAACCCTCATCATCGCCGACCAGATGGAACCGGTGGCGACCAAGAACGTAGGCACAGGCAATTTCGTGATCGGGACCACAAAAGTGCGGCCGCGGGTGGCGCCTTCCGACGGCAAGCCGATTTCGTTCAAGCGTAATCAGAAGCTGAATTTCTGGATGCAGGTTTACAATCTCAGCGTCGACGAAAAGACCCACAAGCCCTCGGCCACAATCGAATACAATGTGACCGACGCCAACAACAAGGCGGTCATCCATACGGTGGAGTCGACCGACACGATGGGTAATGTGGGCGATCAGGTCACGCTGCAGAAGACACTTTCCGCAGCGAACCTGCAGCCGGGCTTGTACAAGATCGAGATCAAAGTGAACGACAACCTTTCCAAGCAGATGGTGGATCCAACGGCGACCTTTGCCGTGGAGTAAGCTGCTGCCTGGTTTCCCAGAGGTGGTGGGCGAGATGTTCCGAAAGCTCGGGTTTATCGTAGTCGTCGCTGTCATGGTCACGACCGTGGCTCGTCCGGCATGGTCGGGAACCGCCTCAGGCACGATCTCGGGTGCGATATCTGGATACGTTCGCGATGGCAGCGGCGCGCCGCAAATGGGTGCGGCGGTGGAGATACTCGGTTCGGCTGCCCAGGCGCTGAAGGTCTTCACCGACGATCGTGGCTTCTACTCGGTTGCGAGTCTGCTGCCCGGAACCTATAGCGTCAAGGTGAGCGCGCCTTCGTTCCTGCCTTCGCTGCGCGACAGAATCAGCGTGCGCGCCGGCGCCAAGCTGATGGTGAATGTCACGCTAACCACGCTGTTCGAGGCCATCCAGTTGATTCCGCTCCGCAGTCCGGTGGACGATGACGACTGGAAGTGGACGCTGCGCTCAGTCGCCAACCGGCCCATCCTGCGCGTGCTTGAAGATGGCACGACTGTAGTCGCGCAGAGCCGCGAGTCAGCCGCTGACCACGGCTTGAAAGGTACGGTGAGTTTCCTGGCCGGATCACCCGGGCAGGGTTTCGGCAGTCCCTCGGACATGAATGCCGGCTTTGCGGTGGAGCGTTCCCTGTTGTCGAGCGGCACCCTGCGACTCAACGGCAACTTCGGTTATGAGCCGGACGGCCAGGGCATCCCGTCGGCGGTGCTTCGAACCACATACACCAACCGCTTCAACGGTGTCTTTGAACCTTCGGTGGCGATTACGGCCCTCAGGCTGAATTCGCCTGACCTGAACACGATGCCCGGCGCCTCGCTGCAAGCGTTGTCGGCGACCAGTTCCGATCGCGTGGTCCTGGGCGACAGGCTGGAGGTGAAGGTCGGCAGCGAATTGCAAGCGATTCAATTTATGGGGCGGGTAAACACCTTCAAGCCCTTCGGAGCGGCCGATCTGCACATCACGCCGAACACGGTGCTCGAATATCAATACGCGAGTTCAGTCCCGAATATGGAACTGGAAGATCGGTTGGGCAACGATCACCTGGAGTCGGCTTCGTCAGACCTGAGCGAAACCGCGCCGCGTATGAGCATCACCGGGTTTTCTCCGGCCGTAGAGCGAGCGCATCACCAGGAAGTGTCGATCTCCCAGCGCATCGGCAAGAACAATATGCAGGTCGCGTTCTACTCCGACAGCATGACCGATCCGGTGCTTACCGGCGTAGGCGAAGTGACGGGCGAATCCGGTGATGTGCTGCCCGACGTGTATTCGGGTACTTTCAGTTATCAGGGGAACGATTACGCGACGCGCGGGATGCGGGTGGTGCTGCAGCGGAAGCTGTACTCCGATCTGACCGCGACCCTCGATTATTCCTACGGCGGAGTGCTCGACCTGTCACGACCCGACGTCCAACTTCAGGACGCGCGGGAATGGATTCGCGCGGAGCAACGCCATGCGGTCGCCGCGAAGTTCAGCGGAGCTTTGCCCAAGGCGAAGACGCGCTGGATCGCCTCCTATCGTTACACGGGCGGTCGCACGTTGACGCCGGTCGACCTGTTCAACACTTCCGCGGGCCAGGCCGATCCTTATTTGAACCTCTTCATCCGGCAGCCGATTCCGGCCAGCTTCCTCGCCGGTCACATGGAAGTTCTCGTGGACCTGCGAAATCTGCTGGCGCAGGGCTATGTGCCCGTGATGGGACGGGACGGACGCACTCTTTATCTGGTGCAATCGGCACGCTCGGTGCGCGGCGGTGTAGCCTTCAGCTTCTAGAATCTCCCCCAGCCTTCCAGAACCTGTAGATTCGCAATCTGTGATTCTGTAGATCTCCTCCTGGGGCTTCCTCCATAAGACTTCAGGAGACTTCCGCCGATTGCCCGCAGCGCTCGCCCTCCACGTTTTCTGCTGCCTCTCGACCGCCTCCGGACGACGCAGATTCCTGTGCTCATCCTCTTTCCCGAACTTCCTTGTGTGAGGTTCGACACAGTTCTTTCGCGTGCCCTCGTTATATAATGCCGCGCATCTCAAGTGGAACGGTATTTGCTGCTCGCGGAGCGTGGGTCTGTTCCAGTGCCCGCGACGAACTGAGACTAAGGAGAACCGGGAATGAAACTGCATTTATTGATAGTGTTTGTTTTAATCTCGACGGCCTTGCTCGTGGGCCAAACGTTTCGTGGGACAATCCTCGGCTCCGTCACCGATCCCTCTGGAGCATTCGTGGCCGGAGCGACCGTCAAAGTGCGCAACCTGGCAACCGGCATCGAGCGCGCGACCGTTACCAGCGGCGACGGCAGCTACCGCGTGCCCGAGTTGCCCACCGGCACATACTCCGTCACCGTAACGCAGACTGGCTTCCAGACCGCGATCACCAACAACGTCGAAGTGGACGTGGCCACCGAGCGACGTGTGGACGCGCAATTGAAAACCGGCCAAGTCACACAGATGGTCGAAGTCTCCGGTGGCGACCTTCCCCAGATCGAAACCCAGTCCAATGAACTGGGTGGTGTGCTGACCAGCAAGTCGGTCGAGGATATGCCCATCAACGGCCGGGACTACACCAAGTTGATCTTCTTAAATCCCGGCGTCGCAGGTTCGCCCGATCAGATCACCGACTCGCCGGGATCGTTTGGGGAGTTCTCGATGAACGGCGCTCGCGGGCGCTCCAACAACTACCTGCTCGACGGCACCGACATGAACGACGGATACCGCAACGACCCCGCCATCAACCAGGGTGGTGTGTTCGCCGTGCCGTCGGCCATTCTGCCGATCGGCGCCGTCGCTGAAATGAAGGTGCTTTCCAACTTCCAGCCCGAGTATGGACGCAACGCCGGCGCCGTGGTCAACATCGTGACCAAGAGCGGCACGAACGCTCTCCACGGAGAACTGTTCGAGTATTTCCGCAACGACGCGCTTGATGCGCGCAATTATTTCAACCAGACCAGCGAACTGCGGGCGCCCTTCCACAACAGCCAGTTTGGCGGGTCGCTCGGCGGGCCGATCGTGAAGGACAAAACCTTCTTCTATGCGAACTACGAAGGTCAGCGGGAGACCGTGGGAACGGTGACGCTCGCATGCGTGCCAGACCCGGCTCAAATCGCAGCTGACATCAGCGCGAACGGTCCAGCAAACCCTGTGACTGAGGCGATGCTGAAATTCTGGCCGGCACCGAATATTCCGGGAACGTACGGAAACCCAAGTGCGCCTGGAACTGGAGAAGATGCGGGGTGCCCAGTTGGTCCTAACGCCTCGTTGGTTACCCCTTCATACAACAACCTCAGCAGTGTGATCGGAAAGATCGACCACAATTTCAACCAGAACAACATTTTGACCGGCCGCTATTTCTTCGGCGACAGCACGCAGTCGTTTCCGCTGGCCCTGACGGCTTCTGGCGGCGAACTCCCGGGCTACAACACCATTACGCCGACCCGCGTCCAGTTGGTCTCTCTCTCTTACGTGCACACCATTGGCACCAATAAGGTGAATGAACTGCGTTATGGCTGGAACCGGTTCGCGGAAGGTTTTTTTGCCCAGGATCAAAGCTTCCACCCGAGTTCGATCGGCCTGTGCGCCGCCAGTTCGCTGGCGGACTGTGCGGGCTCGGGTCCGCACGATTCCGGCCTGCCCATTACACTCGTCTCAGTGACGCCGACTGGGGCGAGCAGTTTCTTCGCCCAGCCGGGATCTACCTCCGGCGATCCCCGTCAACGCGTCGATACCAACAATCAGTTCATCGAGAGTTTCGCGTGGAAAATCGCCAAGCACGACATCAAGATGGGTTTTGAGTTCCGCCGTACCAGCATTGAACAATACTTCGACAAGTATTTCCGCGGGAGACTCAAATTCTCGAATCTGAGCTCTTTTCTCCAGGGCGATCCGGAAGGCGGTGGATTTGGCAGCCTCCAATACTCAGGGAATTCCAGACGTCACACGTTCGAAAACGGCTACGGTCTTTACGTTCAGGATGCTTTTCGCTTAACCCCGCGACTCACTCTCAACTATGGCATGCGGTGGGACTACTACGCCGTGGTCCAGGAGAAGAACAACCTGTTCTACAATTTCTTGGTGACCAGCTTTGATCCGGCTTCGGATACCGGCACCGGCGCGCTGGCCCAAGTAGGCTCTCCCGGGCTGAGCGGCCTCTACCAGCCGGATTACAAGAATTTTTCGCCCCGAGCGAGTATTGCCTGGGACCCGAACGGGAAAGGCAAGACCGTGGTTCGCGCCGGATGGGGTCTCTTCTATGACGCTTTCTCGCAGGATATTTTCCTGGGTCACCTGCCTTACCCGGCCTATTACGCCCCCGGTCCGGCATACGCAAACTTTGGATCAGATCCGATTACCTCGGCCGCACTCAACGGCACCACGATCAATCCTGGCGGGGTGTTGACGCCAGTCTACACGCCCTCCAATTGCGGTATCGTCGAGTGCGACATCTTCTCGGTCGATCCGCACATCAAGACGCCCTACATGGAGAACTTTAACCTCAACATCCAACAGCAGATTACAAGCAAGACGACGCTGCAGTTGGGCTATGTGGGATCGCAGGGCCACCGGCTCTTCCGCTTCTACGACATTAATCAGCCGACCCAGGCTGCGATTACTGCGGCGGATTGCCCATATGGCACCGCGACCTGTGCTACGACGGGGACGATCCAGGATTTCTCGGTGCCGCGTCCATTTGGCAACGCTGGCGTAGGCGCTTTTTATATCTTCCAGGAAAAGTCCACCGGCAAGTCGAATTACAACTCACTGCAGGCCAGCTTCAAGGTCAACGGCTGGCGCGGAATCACTTCGACGGTCAACTATGTGTATTCGAAGTCGCTGGACAACTCGAGCGACCTCGAAGACTTCGTTGTGAACGCGGCGCAGCCCCAGGACAGTAACAGCCCGCAGAAAGAATACGGACCGTCAAACTTCAACATCCCTCATCGCCTCACCTGGGTGTTTAGTTATGAACTACCGAACCGGGGCGGGAGCATGCAGCGGTTCAAGAACGGCTGGGCCTTCGATAGCACAGTTTCGCTGCAGAGCGGCCAGCCCTTCACCCTGAACTACAATGCTGAGGATGATTACAGTGGGGGCGGCGAGGGCTATGACCGCCCGGATGTGGTCGGACCCATCGTCTACCACAAAGGTAATCCAGCCGACTACATTGACCTCAGTTCTTTTGCCATGCCATGCACAATCACGGCGGCTGCGTTGGCAGCGCCGTCGGGCTTTGCATCCGACTGCGTGCCCGGTACGCGGCACTATGGAGACCTGGGGCGCAACGCTCTGGTCGGTCCAACCTACAAACAGTGGGACCTCGCGCTTTACAAGGACACCGCGATCAGCGAGCGCGTGAAGGTGCAATTGCGCGCCGAATTCTTCAACCTTTTGAACCACCCCAATTTCTCCAGCCCGCTTTTGCCGGCGTTCATTGCCGATCCTGCTGCCAACCTGGCCAAGCCCATTAATCAGGGGGGCAACGGCTGCGGATGTGGTTTCCAGGTGGTGGGGAATCACGAAGTTGGCGGCCAACCCTACAACCCTGGATACCAGCTAACCGCTACCGGCGACGTCGGCATCGGCAACCCGTTCCTGGGCGGCGGCGGCCCGCGCGGAATTCAACTGGCCGTCAAGTTCAGTTTCTAACTTTTCTTCCCCGGCTCCTCCCGCGTATCTGCGGGAGGAGCGTTTTTTGTAGGCTCCCACGTTCCCAGCAAACTGTTCCAGACCGAGCGCACCGCAATCCCCGCGCCGGTGGAGTAACGGGCGTCCTCGCCCGTCCAGGATTGCGTAGGGGCAGCCGCCCCCGGCTGCCCAGCCGAGCGAAGCCCGGCATCTGCCCGCAACTCGCCCTCTTTGCACTTGACACAGAAGTTATAATAGAACTTAGGTAGCAGCCCAGCGCGGCCGCTCCGAAGTTCCGCTAAGTTCTTTTAAATCTGTATTTTGCGCGACTTAGTGAGTCCAACTCACTGATTCTAAAAGACAAGACCCAGGAAAGTCGCTAGTAACTCCTTTGTTATGAGGACTTTGTAAGTTAACTCCTTTAGAGTCAAAGACTTGGTGGAAATTTCCCCGTAAACCGATGATTTTAATAGGCAGGGGGGGGAGGGGGGGGTACCCCCGCCAGTACCAGCTAGTAAACATACTCAAGATTAGGATCAAGCCACCACCGTTTCTGGCAAACTGAAGTGAACTTCCACACGCATGCATGACCGAGAGAACTACAGCTACTGAGAGGCGCTCGCGGCAGCGAGTGCCAGTTCGCGTCCCGGTCAAGGTGCGTCACGAGGGTGGTGAACATCAGGGTTTGACCCGCGACCTGAGCTCATCGGGAATCTTTCTCTATTCCAAGTCAGTGATGCAAGCAGGCTCGAAGCTGGAGCTGGTCATCATGCTGCCGCCCGGCCTGGGATTGGGACCCGGAGGATGGACGCTCTGCGAGGCCTCGGTGGTGCGGGTAGAGAAATCGGATGGCAAGGGTATGGGCATTGCCGCTACCCTCGACCGCATCGCATTGTTGCCCGAGATCAGCTGAAGGTCAGTCGGAGAGTCGGTGCGTCGTTTTCAGGTTGATCGGCCCAGCGCCCGAACCGCCGCCGACCGCCTTTCTCAAGTTGATCGAGCCGGCGAAATAATTTGTTCTCAAAATAAAAAGATTGCTTCCCAATGCCACGTCGCTGGTGCAATAATGCCCGCTTTGAAAGCAAAGGTGAAGTTGGGTGCCTTCTTCAGGCGGGCCGAGTCATGTGGATTGAAAAACTCACCGATGGCGTTCTAGAACTGGACACGCCGATCGGTCCTCGATATGTACAGCCGAATCTCGCGCAACGCGCGTATCTGATTTGGACATTCCGAAATTTTTTCTCACTGCCGCAGCCAGTGCTGCGCCCGTGGCAACGCCGATTGATAGATCGTCTGCGGAGCGAGAACAGGTTCGTATCCTTATCCGCAGTGGGCGCCCCCGACCGACCAGTCATCGGAAGAGTTGAGCGAAGATCACCGGCTCAAGCCGAGGTTATGCCGATTCGCAAAGAGGTTTCCGGCGCGAATTCCGCCGCAGGTGAGCAAAGCCGAGAAGCCGCCTCAGCGTAATCCGAAAAGCGCGCTGGAGTCGCTGCGGGACTGCACTGGGTTCAACTCAAGTTAGTCTCGAACTCAAGTTCCGCTCAAATTCAGTTGGGGTGAGCCGTTTCGTTCGGAAGCCTTTCATCATCCTCCGTCGGCGGAATTGGGCGTGTGCCCGACCGACATCTCGCCGCAGGGTCTGCCAAAGTAAACGCTGGCCAGCGGAGCCGCGCTTGAGGTCAAGATCAAGTCGGCCGGAGACAACCGAAATAGCAAAGCTCAGGCTCAGGCGCTGTCCTAAACTCATCTTTAGGCCAACGCCCAGGCTCATCCCCGCACAAGAGGCGCGCAGAACGGATGGTATAATTAACGTTTGTCCCCACGTTGTAGTTGGCAGTGGGCGCGTAGCTCAATTGGCAGAGCAACTGACTCTTAATCAGTAGGTTGAAGGTTCGATTCCTTCCGCGCTCACCATCTTTTCAATCACTTACCGGAGTCGATGTTTTGGGTGTGCCGTAAAGTGTGCCGTAACTCGATCCGGCTACGCCCGTTTCTGTACTGCTGTGTCTTGATCGAGCGCAGCGCGGACGATCTCTAGCTCGGGATGCTGATACTGCATCGCAGTCTTCACATCCTTGTGTCCCATCGTTCTCATGACGGCAGCCAGGTTTCCGGTTATCTTCAGAATCCGTGTGCCGTAATCATGTCGGCCACAATACAGGACAAGATCTTCGGGAAGCCCAGCCTTGACTCTGGCTTCGCGAAATCTCTTCGCCATGGTGGTGAGATGAGCAGACTCGGCGCGTTTCGATGGAAAAACCCATCCTTCGCGTTTTTCTCCGCACCGTTGTTTAAGAACGTCAAAGGCGCGATTGCTCATCGGTACGCGTCTCCGTCCTTCTTCGGTCTTGCTGTCCGGCACGAAGATCACGCGGGTTTCCCAATCCAGGTTCTCGATGCGCATCCGGTAAAGCTCTCTTTCGTTCCGCATGCCGGTATCGCGCATCAAGATGATGATGTCTCGGAAAAGTTGAAGGCTTCGTTTCCGCCAATTGCAGGCAGCAGCGCCCGCCAACAATTTCTTTTCCGCTTCATCGTCAAGCCTGAGCGAACGTCCGTATTCCTTCATCAGTTTGAGTTTCGGAGCGTGGCGAATCAGTGTCCACTCCTCCGCCTTGTGCAGCATTCTTCTTAACGTTCTCAGCGCGCAATTGGCATTTGAGGACGCGCCCGAGAACCTCAATGTTTCGATAACGTCCCTAGTGATCTGATCCAATCGCATGTTCACGACGGTTGTCGTCTTGAGGAGT
>Ga0187890_10000596_pt1 | contig 25784 bp, 18 predicted proteins | sample June2016WEW_21_1_FD_133005 | JGI IMG/M metagenome (GOLD analysis project Ga0187890, IMG submission 133005) | Peatland microbial communities from SPRUCE experiment site at the Marcell Experimental Forest, Minnesota, USA - June2016WEW_21_10 | ecosystem: Environmental > Terrestrial > Soil >... | reverse complement strand
TCCAGTGCCCAGCACCAGATCCAGCCGCGCTATATGCGGCCAACGCCAATGTCTGCCACGCGGCCGACGCACCCGCGATCGTCACCTCCACCGTAATTGCAGCTCTTGCCTGTGGCACGATGCCAACGATCACGGCCAGCAACAGCACAGCGAAAATCAATTTCATGCGCAACATAGTTATTCCTTTCTCATGGTTTCCAAATGAGGTCCCGTGCCACCAGGGGATAGCTGCACGGGCCAGCTGGGAGCGTCTGCGAGCATAAAGAAATTCGATGTAGTATGTCAAGTAAATAGATAGACATAATGTTAATAGTGTAAAACGGCGCAGGAACTGCCCCTCCAAACTCTCGTACTTTACTAAACGCTGATGTCCATAGCGGCTTACACGTCAACCACGGCTACGCCGGAAGTGGTGGCAAATCTTCGGTCTGGACACGATCCCATGGGGAATAGAAGAAAACACAAGTAAGCTAGTCGTGAATAAAATGAAATGAGCTGGCAATAATATGAAATTATTTGTGGATAAGATGAAAATTAGCTGAGAACAGGTTAACCGCAGGGAGGGTGGAATTTCACTTCCGAGGCAATAGAAAAAGGGCGAACCTTTTCGAGGTCCGCTCTCCGTGTCCAGTGAAACCGATTTAACCCCGGTTACGGTCTAACCTGAACACCCTGGTTACCCTGAACTTCCTGCGTGGTTGCCGGGCACTTCGTCAACGACGAGCATGTGAGGATTGTGCCTCCCATGTCGCCGCCAGCCTCTTTTGTCCCGCTGTTCACCGGAGCCACGCCCAGCAGGTTGTGGGCTCCGTCGTACTGTTGGTAGTGCGAACGCACTAACAGCAGACCAGGATCGAGTACTGTCGTACCCGATTTTACTGCCGTCGCCGGCACGTAGTCCGGAACGTCGTCGACAACAAACTTCTGCGAACTGACTACCAGAGCCTTTGCGTTGGTCAGCGGAGTTCCGTTGCTCACCAGGCGCACGATCGACCACGCCGGGTAAGTCCCGTTGCGGAGGTTCGGGAAAGACAGGCCGTTAGCCCAGATGCTGCTTTCCGGACAGGGGAATGCTCCGCTGCAAGGCAGGTTAGCCGCGGCTGGTATCAAACCAGGGTTGGCGGCGGTGGCGGGCTGACCGGGATCGAACCCGGTTCCGGTTGAACTCTGCGGTCCGTAGCTCTGAAAAATCGGATCGACATTGTTCAGCGTAATGTAACTGTAGCTGGTGTTGTTGGCGATCGAACCCACGTTCCCGTAGCTGAAGAACGTGTAACCGATGCCGTCGAGCCCGATGTTCGCAGCGGACTTCTGGACCCACTTTACTTCTTCACTGGTGCCAATCCCGCGATACCGGGCGCCTTTTCCATCACTGCTGGCGCAAGTTCCCGATTGTCCTGCGAGGGGGTTATTGGCGCCCACGCCGGTCTCCATGCTCACGCCAAGAATCGTGTCGGGTCCCGCGCCTCCATAAACGGTGGGATGCCGCATTACGGTGGCTTCCGTAGTGTTGTACGTGCCCGAGAGGGGTTCACGCAGGAAGATGCCAATTCCCCCGGCGACATACGTCCCCGGCACGGCAGTAGGTATACTGAACGCTCCCGCATCGCACCAGGCGCCCGAGAACGCCTGTTGCAGTTCTTGCGGTGTGGCGTTGGTCAGATTGGAGAGCACGCCGGTGCCGTTGTGCGCGGTGATGAACACGACTGGAGTTGCTCCCACTTCCACGACCGTGAAGGCAGGTATGGTCGTGCCGCTGACGGGATCCTTACCCTTGATGTTAAATGACAGAACGTTGGCTTGAGCCGTGCTGCTCGGGTAGCCGCTCTTGATGGGGGTTCCCGCGTAGGCGCCGGAGGACGCGCCGAGGCCGTCTGCCGGACAAACGCCAGAGGCGTTGACTGCGTTGTAGCCGAGGCCGTCCAGCCCGTCGCTGGCGGCGCCGCCATACGTTCCTGCGCCGAGTATGGAGTTCACGCGGCACACCGCGAAGGCCGCATCTTCCGGACGGATGTCCGTCGCGGCCACGTTAACCGCAATCCCAGTCGTAAGCAAGGATTGCACCGCTGAGGGCAAAGCCTGATCCGACGAGCCGTCGCCCCAAAGGTTGGAAGCGATTTCATTCGTACCACTACCCTCGAGATTGGCCAACGGAGCGCTTACACTGCACTGCGGTTGAGCAAAGTAGCAGCGGTCCCCGACGACCGAGTCGACCTTGGTGAAAGACCATACCTTCGTGGCGCCGGGATTCCAAACGACCCAGATGTTACCAGCGTCAACGTTGACGCCCACGCGAGTGTCAGTGAGGTTGACAAGGTTGCCATTGCTGGTCCAGTGCCCGCCCTGTATTCCGCCCACCGTAGCGCAAGGGTTCGCACCTGCACAAGCCAGGCTATAAGCGCCCAGCGCCAACGTCTGCCACGTGGCCGACGAGCCCGCAATCGTTACTTCGACCGTAGTTGTGGCCTGTACCTGAGGTACGATGCCCACGAACGCGGCCAACACCAGCATTGCGAAAATCAATTTCACACGCGACATAGTATTGATCCCTCTCTCAATAGGTTTCTGGAAGCTATTTTGGTGCACATGTTTGTTGCGCATGTTTGTTGCGCATGAGGCGTAGCGCCACACGCAGGGAGAAACTCTGAACGAACCTGTGACACGTTATCGGCAAACAGTTGGGCCAGTTGACTGCGTGAGCTGTCGATCTGCACACATACCAACTCACCGCAGCGCAGCTTGAATTGCAGCCCGAGTCTATCCGCACAAGCGCCGGGGGATGTTAAGGCCGTGTGACAAGTTGGTGAAAATTCCTTAATGTTGCAGCGCAGAAAGTGCCTTAGTTCATCCTTATTAGCGGCAATCCTGATGCGGTAAGGGTGAAATGTTTTTCCGACTTTCCAGGTTTTTCTCGCCGCCGGCTTGCACTTGTGGAAAACGTGGGCGCTTGCGCAGGTTATGCGGGCGCTTGAGCCGGTTGTCGGGGCGACTGGAGAAACAAAATAAAGTCGATATATTTAGTTGACATTATTACGAAAACTGCTCTATGCTCTGAAAATTAAGTGGCTGTATAGGTTGGGTCTGAAAGGAAACGGCTGGCAAAATTCATATTCCGTTAACCTTGGAGCACTGACCCGCCATATACAATCCCCCCTTGCCATTGCAATCTTTGGAACCATATTACTTCGGAGTGATAAGTGTGCGACCCTCTGCGCCTGGTGTGTGTTATCGCGTCATCAGCGTCCTGGCCCTCGTGTTTCTAGGGTTGTCGCTTAGTTTCGGCCAGGAGCAGCCGAAGACCGCGGCCGGCAAGGGCGCCATTAATGGGACGGTGACCGATCAAACCCAAGCCGTCGTAGCGGGCGCCAAAGCGCTGCTCACGAATGGCGCCGGGGAGAAACTTGAAGCCCAGGTCAATGACAAGGGCGTGTATTCCTTCACCGGGCTTGGACCGGGGACTTACACGCTAACCGTAACCGCTCCCAATTTCGCTCCGAAGACCTTTGACAACATCACGCTGACGGCGGGCCTCGAATTAGCGCTGGACGCTTCGCTCGAACCGGCGAGCGCAAAAGAAGAAGTGAACGTGGAGTCTAGCGGTGTAGGAGCGGTGGAGACCGAGACCTCCAGCGTTTCCGGCACGATTACGCAAAAGGAAGTTGTGTCGATCGGACTCAATGGCCGTAATTTCACGCAGCTCATAGCCCTCGCGCCTGGCGTCAGTAATCAGACCGGGCAGGATGAAGCCAAGGTGGGAGTGGTCGGCAGTGTGAAGTACAGCGTGAACGGAGGCCGCGTCGAGTACAACACCTTCGAGGTCGATGGCAGCGACGTGCTCAACACCGGCCTGAACGGCGCCTCCAGCACGCTCATGGTTTATCCCAGCCTGGATGCCATTCAGGAAGTGAAGGTGCTGACCTCCAACTACGGCGCTCAGTTCGGGCGCACCGCATCCGGCACGGTGCAGGTGAGCACCAAGTCCGGAACCCCGAAGTGGCACGGAAATCTTTACGACTTCGTGCGCAACGAAGCGTTTAACTCCCGCAATTATTTCGATATTGTCTACACGACTCCGCCGCCTCCCGGGCAAACTGTCGGCGGGCAGACTTTTGGAACCAAGGCCCCACTCTATCGACGGCAGGATTTCGGGGGTACGATCGGCGGTCCGCTCACCATTCCCGGCGTTTACAACACAAAAAAAGACAAAACTTTTTTCTTTTTCTCCGAAGAGTTCCGCCTGGAGAAAACTCCCACCGAGTACAACCAGGCGGTGCCCGGGTTGAAAGAGCGCGGCCTGATCCTGAAATCGGGGGTGGTACAGCAAAACCTGCAAGTGAACGCTGGCACGGGAGCGGTCTACCAGGACTTCGATTTTAGCGACGTGTGCCCCTTGACCAGCGGAACCTTTGTCCGGGCGCAGTTCCCGGACTGCCCATCCGTGTCGCCGGGAGGGACGGCTGGAACTCTCATCCCTCTGGCACATTTGCAGGGGGTCCTGGGCACAGTCAGCGTGGACAAGAACGCGTTGGCGATCTTGAACTCGAACCTGATACCACTGCCCAACGCCCCTTCTGGCTGTAACTTCAGCGTGGTCAATTTCAATCCCTCCAGTCCTGACCCGAGCGATCCCAATCGCTGTTACGACACCTCCGTTTCCCCATCCACTTACTGGCGCGAAGAGTTGTTCCGCATCGATCATGTATTGACCGACAAGGTCAGGGTTTCGTTTCGCTACATCCACGATGCCTGGGATACGTCGGTGCTGACGCCGCAGTGGGGCATCGTACGCGACACGTTCCCCACCGTGCAGAACCGCTTCTTTGGGCCGGGCACAAGCCTGGTCGCGCGACTGACGCACACCATATCGCCGACGCTACTGAACGACCTGGTCGTCAGCTACGTGAATTCGAACATTACCTTGACTGACCAGAACGGGCCGGGGGGCGCCCAGTTCCAGCGCAACCCCACGCTCAATCAGCCGCTCGTTCCCGACCCCTCGGCTCCCGGACAGTGCAATCCCGCACTCAGCGCTGACCCCGTGACTGGTTTCCCGCAATGCTCGATGGGTTACATTTTCAATAACGGTTTTGGCGGCAAGATGCCGGGAGTCAATTTCTTGGGCACGAATGCCGCTTATGGCGGCAGGGGCTTTGCCGCTGATCCCGCCTACATGCCATGGGGCCACACCAATCCAACTTTCTCCCTGCGCGACGATGTGGGCAAAGCGATCGGCAAACACACGCTGCAATTCGGCGCCCAATACATGTACTCCCAGCGCAATCAGACTAACAACGCCATCGGCGCAGCTTCTGGTGACTTACAGGGCCTGTTGACCTTCAGCAATCTCGCGCACAGCACGGGAAATGCCTTCGCTGATTTTCTGGTTGAATCCGATGCTAACGCGCAGGGCATTCCGACTGGATACATTCAAAGTTTTACCCAGGACTCCGCGCAGCATCGTTACTACCAGCGTTTCCAGATCGCCGAACCTTATCTCCAGGATGACTGGAAGGTAACTCGCCGCCTTACTTTGAATCTGGGCTTGCGCGTAAGTCTTTTTGGCACTTATAGCGAGAAGAACCGCAACGCGTGGAACTGGGAAGCTGCAAGATTCAATCCCAGTCGCTTCGCGGTGGACCCGAGCTATGGTGAGCTTCTGGATAAAACTGCGGGGTTGACTCCGGTGTCGTTCAACCCTGTCACTTTCCAATTAGACCCCAGCGTCGTAAGCGACCTGGGCCTGGTCCAATGTGGCGTAGGCGGCAGCACGCCCGCAGGCTGCATGAAGGGGCATCTGTTCAATCCGGCGCCGCGAATTGGTTTTGCCTGGGACCCGCGGGGCGACGGCAAGACCTCAATCCGTGGCGGCTATGGCATTTTCTTTGAGCATGGCACCGGCAACGAAGCCAATACCGGCTCCCTCGAGGCGAGCGCGCCGCTCGTGCTCAGCATGACGCAGCCGCTTCCTGTCAGCTACACATGCATCGGTAACGTTGGGTATGGGTCGGCGTTTGACCCGGCCAACGCAGCTTGTGCCAGTCCTCTGGGAGGATCTGCGCCCCCGGCCGGCTCCGTCTTTCCTCTCGATGTCACCTCCATTCCCACCAAGGCGATTTGGCCCTACGCTCAGCAGTGGAGTTTCGGAATCCAGCGCGAACTGCCCAGCGCCGTTGTGCTCAATCTTGCTTATGTGGGCAGCAAGGGAACGAAATTGACGGTCGAGCGTCAGCTCAACCAGTTGCAGCCGCTACCAGCCAGCGAGAATCCCTTCGGACCGAACGAACCCCTGACCCTCACGGATTGCACGGTTCCTGCGTCCGGAACAGCCAGCCCGGGAAATAACCCAGGTGATGGCAAGACTGCGTTTCTTCTTGCGAACGGAACGCAGGTGACCCCGCAAAACCCCGCCTACATGTATTTGCAGGCGGCCTGCACCAATCCAAACATCCCCAACGTCAACTCCCTCCCTGGGCGACCCTACCCGGGTCTGGGGAGAGTTCTCTCGTTGCAGAATGTGGCCAATTCCAGCTATCACGCATTTCAGGGCACCATGCGGCATTCCAGCGGACCGCTCACGCTCGGGGTCTCGTACTCTTATAGTCATTCGATTGACGACGCTTCCGATCGCAGCGATCCGGTTCTGGTCAACTCTTACGATCTGCGTGAGAACAAGGCCAGCTCGAGTTTCGACGAACGTCATCTGGCCACCATCAGCTACGTGTACAAGCTGCCGCTCAAGAATTTTCCGCGCAACTTCGTCGACTTACTCGAGGAGCGGGAACCGCAGGACACGACCGCACCGAAGGCCAACTGTTGTTCAGCGCTGAGAAATGAGCTTCTCGACGGCTGGGAGCTTTCAGGAGTAACGCTGTATCAGTCGGGGACGCCGTTCACGGTGATCAACAGCGCCGGCAACACCGGCGTTTCCCTGACCGACAACGCCGGCGTTTCCAGCGGGCTCGGCGTCGCGGCCTCCTTCCCCGACGTGGTGAAGGGACTGCCGTCGCCCGGCAACAATTCTGAAAGCTTTGGCCCGCTCATCGGAAATCCTTCGCAGTTTGTGGCTCCGCGGGGACTCACCTTCGGCGACGCGGGCCGGAACTTCCTGAATAATCCGGGCCGCCTGAACTTCGACCTGGCGCTGCTCAAGCATTTCAAGATCCGGGAGTCCGGCCAGCTTGAGTTCCGTGCTGAGACCTTTAACATTTTTAATCACACGCAGTTCCGAATCTACGATCCCGATAACCCGGGCAGCAGTGGAAATAACATCATCAGTTGCTATGCCGGCCCCGCATATTCCGCCGGGTTTAAGGGTAGCGGAGCCGATTGCGTCACCGGGGCTTCCTTCTTGCACCCGCTCGATGCCCATCGGCCTCGCACCATGCAGTTTGGTCTCAAGCTAGCCTTCTAGGACGTGGAACATCATGGAGACATTGACTACTAGTACTACAGATCGGGCAATATCTGGGGCCACTCTTCAACCGCCTTCGCCCCGCTTTTGCGGCCGGTACATGAAGAGCCCGTTGCTTTTGTTGCTGGCCGCCACATCGCTGGCCGTAACGATGATGCTCTCGGCGTGCGGGGGCAGCAGTTCCAGCGCTGCGCTGCCGAGCGCCACGCTTTCGGGCAACTGGCAGTTCACGGTGGCGCCTCCGTCCGACGGCTCGTTCCTGGGTGGCCTGCAGGGCGGGTTTCTGCTGCAGCAAAATGGCGCGGTCACGGGAGCCGCGACTTACGCCGTCTCCTTGCCGGAGCTCTTGATCCCGTGCAACAGCGGATCGGCTCCGATCACCGGAACCATCAGCGGCCAGAACGTAACCCTCACTGCGGTCGCGGGCACCGAGACTTTTACCTTGACCGGAATGCTGAGTTCCGATGGCTCGACCATGGTGGGTACGTACACGTCAACTGCGGGCACTGCCGGCGACGGCACGCCCTGCGGAACCGCCCAAACCGGGCTGCAATGGAGCGCAATTCTCGTGCCGACGATTACCGGGACGATCCAAGGGAACTTCCACAGCGCAGGCGGTAGCGCCGGCTTGGCCAATCAGGATTTCGCCGTGTCAGGGTCACTCACTCAAGGGGAGAACATCGGAGCCAGCAACGCGACCGTCACGGGCAACCTGAGCTTCATAGAACCGGGAACCTCTGCAAGCGACTACCCTTGTTTCTCTACTGCCTCAGTGAACGGCCAAATCAGCGGCAATTCTGTCATTCTGCAGATCATCGGAACCAGCGGATCGACCATTGGTCAGATTGGAGAACCGGCCGGCTCGTTTGGAAGTACAGGCATCAATCCCGTTACCTTCAACTCCGTAAGCGGCGGGAACATTCTGCAAGGGCTTCAACCAACCTACATGGTGGCCGCGGGCTCCTGCGGAGGCAGCCTTGGCAGCACGGTTACCGCCGGAGACTACGGCAACATCTGTCTGGCGGTGAACGGCACACTGGGAGCTGCAAACGCTTGCCAGCAACCGATCACGCTGTCTCCGGCGGTCGTAACCTTCCCCGCTCAAATGTTGGGCTCGGTTGCGACCACGCAGACGATCACGCTGGGCAACAATTCCAGTTCTACCCTGAACGGTCTGACGTTGAATTTTGCTAACAACGGCGACAACATCTTCGGAGGCTTTAGCGATTTCAACGGTCTCCCCAGTTTTACGGGGACCGACTCCTGTGGCCTCGGAGGTGTCCCATCGAATGGCGAACCTTTCTCTCTAAGTTCAGGACAGGCTTGTGCCATCACGGTTTCTTTTACTCCTCAGGAAAGCTGCCCATGGTTGCCGTTCGGAAGCCCACCGGCTATTACCGGAGCCCCGCCGGAATGGTGTCCGTTTCCTCAGGCCGCACAGGTAACTGTTAACACCCAGGTGAGCGCGGACAACAATAAGTCCTTCACCGTCCCCATCACGGGTATCGGGGTCAGCGCCATCGTGCCCTCGATTCCCGAACTCGATTTCGGCGCGGAGGAGCAACTCAATCCACCGGAAGCGAGTCTTCCGCAAATGCTGTCATTCACCAACAATAGCGCGTATCCTCTGCAGATCCTGGGCAGCGCGCCTTGTTTGAACCCGCCTAAGGGTCAGCTCAAACTCCCGCACCCGCTGCTCGGAACCAGCTCAGTTGCCGGCCTGCAAGTGGTAAGCAATGGGTCCGGCAGTATCCTTCCCATCACTGCCGACGGTAACACCATCAACTACAACTGCGACAGCGATTCCGGAACCTTCCTCCAGAACTTCCAGATCTCCGCGGACTCCTGCACCGGAACCATGCTCGCTCCCCAGGCCTCGTGCAGCCTGCAGGTGGCGTATGTGCCGCAACCGAACACCGACATCAATAGCGGTCTGGATTATTTTCTGGAACTGAACACAGTCCAGTGTTCGAGCACCGTAACCTCCGACTGCGAAATCGATAGCGGACGTTTCCCGGTGGAATTAAAAGCGAATACTCCGAGTCCACTGCGGATGTCCCCCGGCGCGGGCCTGGATTTTGCGAAACAGAAGAAGGGCACGACCAGCGCCCCGTTGACCATTACCCTCCTCAACGACCCGACCCTGACCAGCCCGCAGACCGTAACCTTTGTCGGCAAGATATTGGTGCAAGGTAACTACGCTGAGACCGACGATTGCCCGGTTACTCTGGCGCCGGGCAGCAGTTGCACTTTGACTGTAACTTTTACGCCCGGAGGAGTGGGATTCGAGACCGGACAGCTCACTATTAATTACTCGCCGGAACCATTCGGCGCGCCCCAATTTGTGTATCTGCGTGGCACCGGCCAATAGCTTTTGCCGCCTGGGGCACTTTGTTTGTGCGGACTGGCAGTCAAGTCCGAGTAGCGCCGGGACGGCGGCGCTACTCGCAGCGGTGAAGCAGTACAAGTTATGCGGTCACGGTACTAGTAAGTCAAGATGGCGTAACTGAATTCAAGGAGGTTGGCAGTGGCAACTAAACAATGGATTCTCTTTCTCCTGGCGGCGGCGATGATTTCATTACTTGCCGGATGCGGCGGAGGGAGCACCGCGAATGTGCAGAATCCCGCACCGCCACCAACGTCCACCGTCACCATCGCTTTTCAACCCGAGCCCGCTGGATCGCTTGCAGTCAGCTTCTCCGAGAATCTCACGGCGGTGGTTACCAACGACCCAAACAATTACGGAGTAGATTGGTCTTTGACCTGTCAGAATCCCGGCAACTGCGGCTCCCTCAGTGCTCTGCACACCGCCAGCGGCGCACCTACCACCTATACCGCGCCTCCAACCCTTTCAACGAACAGCATGGCCGTCGAAATTGTGGCCTTCGCGACCGCGAATCACGCCCAGAACGTTGTTGCTCCGGTTGTCGTCACTACCTTTGACAGCACCCTCAAGGGCACCTATGTTCTCCAAGCCCAGGGGGTTGATGTTAATGGCGGACCTAACTACCAGTTTGCCGGTGTGATCGCCTTCGATGGCAACGGAAATATTACGTCCGGCGAGCAAACGATCAACTTCGTCAACCCAACAACCGGCGTCTTGGTGTCTAAGTCGGATCCGATCGTTGCCACCCCAAACAGCTACTTCATCGGCAGCGATGGACGCGGAACCCTTACCGTCAGCACGGGCGACGACGAAATTGGCGGGAACGGCGTAGAGACTTTTACTTTCGTGCTCCTTTCCGATTCCCAGGCGCTGATTTCCCAGATGGATTTCGGAACTGCGGTCACCGGAACCTCGGCCACCGGAACCATGGATTTGCAGACCAGCACCGCAGCACCCTCCGGGGGCTATGCCTTCGCGGTGAGCGGCCTTCAGCTTGCCAAAATGTTTCCGGTGGCTTTCGGCGGCGTCTTCAACATTGATTCGCCCAACACAATCTCGGGAAACGGCAGCGTGGCCGATGAGATTCTCGCAAAGAAGGTCACCGCAACCGCTGTGGGGCTTTCCGGGACACTCACCAGTCCCGATTCCTTTGGTGCGGTCACATTGAATCTGACGGCCGGTTTTGGCGCCGCTAACAAGCCGATCCCGTTGCAGCTCACGGGCTATATCGTCGACAACACCCACATCAAACTCATCGAGACCGATAATACCGCGGGCAGCGCTGCGCCCTTTGGTTCAACCGTCGGACTCGCCATCGGCCAGGGGCCTGCCACCGGAACCTTTACCACCAACACGTCGTTCTCCGGAACCTATGTGTTCGGCGTCCCTGGGGTCGACCTCAGCAACAGCAATATCTTGCCCTCCACCTTGACTTCAGTCGGCCTGTTCACCGCCGATGGCAGCGGCAACCTTAACGACGGATTCACCGACACTTTTCTGCAGTTAAACACCGCCCAGGGAACCGTTGCCAGTCCGCAAACCGGTGCCCAGATCAGCGCCCCATTCACGGGAACATATTCCGTCGACTCCACTGGAACCGGTCGCGCCAGCTCGACCTCCATCACCTTCAACCCCGAGCCCAAACACGACTATCAACCCGTATTCTTTTTCTATCTCACCGGCAACGGGAACCCGCCGCTGGTTCTCGAGGGCGGCGACACCCACTATCCATCGGTTGGAGCGGGAATCGCTTACCCGCAATCGGCCAATCCTCTCACCTTCAGCGGCGATTACGGGTTTAGCTTCACCCAGGTCAATTCCTCCGGCGAAAACGATGGCACCGCCCAGATGAATGCGAACCCGACGGCCACGCCCCCATCCTTGTCTGGCTTCGCGGACGTCAATCTCGCTTTTGGTGCAACCCCGGACCAGCTGTTCACCGGCAGTTTCTCTACGCCGGCCTCCAACGGCGTTTTCCCGGGCGCTCTCGGCACCAACAACGCCACCACCAACAACAACAACAGCAGCGTCTTCAACCCGCAAATCGCTGTGGATTATTACATCATTGACTCAGGTCACGGCTTCTTCGTTGAAACCGACTTGGTGAACGCGACATCGCCTGAGCAGCCCGGCCAGGTGTCGTTCGGATACTACGCCGTGCGAACCCAGCTGTGCGATGGCTGTCCGTAGTAAGAAAAAGCTCCACGATCCGCTTGCGCATCGTCTGGCGGCTTTCTGCGCTTTGCCCTGTACTCTGCTCACGCGTTACACTGCGAGTTATGAATACAGCGAACCAACCGAATGTGAAGTTCGTGCAAACCCCGGATTACCGCGAGGCCTACTCCAACAGCGTGCAGATCCGGGTGAACGTGTGGGATTTCTTCCTCGTTTTCGGAACCATGCAGCAAAGCTCGGAGACGCAGGTGGAACTCCGAAACTTCCAGGGAATCTATCTCAGCCCGCAACAGGCCAAGGCGCTGATGGCGCTCTTGCAGCAGAACGTGAGCAACTACGAGGCCGCGTTCGGCGAGATCAAACTTGACCCGCGGGCTCCAGGTGGACCCGTTCACTGATGCCCGCGCAGCCGTTGGCGCATTCCGATCTAACCACAAAATCTCAACCGCCATCCTCCGCATGGGCGCAGCAGTTTCTTCTGTTCGCGCTGTTCTTCGCCGGGTTGATGCTTCTGCATGCGCCACTTCTGCGCCTTCCTTATTTCTGGGATGAGGCTGGCTATTACGTTCCGGCAGCGCGTGATTTATTTTTAACCGGCACGCTCATTCCGCATTCCACGCTATCGAATGCGCATCCTCCGCTGGTCATGGCGTGGCTGGCGTCGGCCTGGCGCGTCTTCGGATACTCCACGCTAGTCACGCGCACCGCCATGCTGATGCTCAGTGCGTTCTCGCTGCTGGGGCTGTTTCGACTTTCGCAAATCGCCGCCAATCTGCCCGTGGCCTGGGCGACAACCACTCTGGTTGCGGTTTATCCGGTGTTCTTCACGCAGAGTTCCACGGCCCATGTCGACTTGCCAGCCGCCGGATTTACCTTCTGGGCGCTGGCCGCGTATCTAGAAGATCATCCGTGGAAGCAAGTGCTCTGGTTCTCGGCGGCGGCGCTCGCGAAAGAGACTGCAATCCTCGCTCCCCTGGCGCTGTTCGCCTGGGAACTGCTCGCTTACTTGATTCGCCCGCATTGCAAAGAAACTCGCTGGAAACAAATTTTTCCCCCTGAGGGCAGACCTGCGCACACGCTTGGTCTGCTCCTTCCCGTCGTGCCGCTGGCCGCCTGGTACGCCTACCACTACGCCAAGACCGGTTTCCTCTTGGGTAACCCCGAATTCTTTCGCTACAACGTTGCCGCCACGCTGAATCCTCTGCGCATCCCGCTAGCTTTCGGCATGAGGCTCTGGCAACTCTTCGGATACTTCGGCCTTTATCTGCTCACGCTGGCGGGATTGCTGGCCATGCTTCGTCCGCCACAATCTGAAAAGAAGACGACAGAAAACGCCGTTGCCCGTCCGCGAATTCCAATCTGGATCCAGGCAGCATTTCTTTCCGTGGTGCTAGCCTATCTGGCTTTTATGTCGGCCGTAGGCGGAGCGGTCCTGGCTCGCTATATGTTGCCAGCCGTCCCGCTACTGATTCTGGCGCTGGTCTCGACTCTCTGGCGGCGCGCGCGCTATTGGAAATTAATTGTGGGAGCCGTCGCCATTGCATTTATCGCGGGCCTGTTCAGCAATCCCCCGTATGGATTTTCTCTCGAAGACAATCTCGCCTATCGCGACTACATTATTCTGCATGTGGAGGCCAGTCGTTTCCTCGCGATGCGCCATCCCGGCGACCGCGTTCTAACCGCATGGCCCGCGTCCGACGAACTCACCCGGCCATGGCTCGGCTACATTAATCAACCCGTCCGAGTCGTGCGCATCGAGGATTTCTCAGCCTCGCAGATCGACGCAGCAGCCAAGGCTCGCGACCACTTCGACGTGGCTCTGGTCTTCTCCACGAAGTACCAGCCGCCGCATCCACTGCTTGAAAATTGGGAAGCATGGCAGCGCATCAAGGAAAAATTCTTCGGCTACCATCGCGACTTACTGCCCGAAGAAATTGCCCAGCGTCTAGGCGGAACGATTGCCTATAGCAAAGAGCAAAACGGCCAGTGGATCGCGGTAATTGCGGTCGAGCGGTGAGCCTGGGTTGGGAGCGTAATCGATTCCACAACAATGTCGGGATTTTGCAACAACAACCTGCTTGCAGCAGTTGATAGAGGTGCACGGTGGAGTCTGCTGCTAACGCCCGGAATTCTGTACGCGTTGTTGCAACGCGCAAACTCAGTCGGGTTTTGTTTTCCTCTCTTGCGCAGGGTTCGCGGTCTCGGAGCATGGACCACCGCTAGGGGTCGAGCACGAACAGCCCAAATCACTGTTATACCGGCACTGATCCTCCGGATGATCGGGCTGGTCACAAACTGGATTACCACATCCGGGGAATTTGGGAATCTTCATACATGCAGAGTGTTGGGAAAATTTGTGTGACTGTTCCCAGGAACCGACTTCCGGAGCTTCGAATCGTAATTCTTCATGACTCAGCACATGAAGCTCGACCCCATCGGGGCCTTTCACCTCCTTCACGCCTCCGTTCACATCCAGGGAATACGGGCCTGAAATCGTAATTCGCGTGTCGCCTGGCTTCGCCTTGCCGCGAACAAAGTTGATTGACACCGCAGTCTTGCCGTCTGCCGCTCTTGTGATCGAGATGTCACCTGCGGTGACGATAGTTACACTTGTCCCACTGTCCCGTTTTAGCGTTTCCTGAGCTAGGGCGATGTTGACCATCAGCAGTGTACATGCCGTGATTGTGAAACTCCATGTCAGCCGGGTTTTCATTAGGCCCCTTCCATGTCTTGAAAGAATCAGAACGAAGCGTATCAGGATTCCACTCGCTGACTGTCAGCGCAATGCGAATTCCGCCAATTACGGAGTTGTCGCCCGCTGCTCAAGTTAGCGAATCGTCTTCACATCCCCATCAAATGGCAGGAATGCGTCTTGACCACGACCCAGACACTCTTGCCGAGGCCAAGTTGAAGGGCGTCGCGCGCCGCAAGCGTTACGTGCACCTCGAACTCCGCGCCGCCGCAATCCACCATCGCCGCGATGATGACGTCTCTCTGCACCAGTCGCCGAATAGTTCCCGGCAAAACATTGCGAGCACTCAACCCGTGTGGATACTCCGTTGCCAGCAGCAGATCACCAGCGCGAACGCCCACGCGCAGACGCGAGCCAATCTCGGCCCGAACCAGCGGTGTTTCTAATTCGACCAAACTGCTCCCCAAGCGACAAGTCATGGTCCCGCGATCCTCGTGCAGTGCCACGACCGTGCCGTCAAAGATGTTTTCGAATCCCGACAGGTGCGCGACCGTTTCCAGTCGCGGAGCGTGCATCACTTCATGCGGCTGCCCCTGCGCCACGATTCTTCCCGCGTCCAGCACAATGACCTCGTCGCCCAGGGCAAACACTTCCTCGCCATCGTGGGTGACGAAAAGAATTGGGACGCGGTGATGCTGGTTCCAGCTACGCAGATCGCCCACCAGAGACGACTTAGTCGGGCGATCCAGCGCTGCCAATGGTTCATCGAGCAGTAAGGCGCGCGGTTCGGTGACCAGGGCGCGCGCCAACGCGACGCGTTGACGCTCGCCTCCGGAGATTTGTGCCGGTCGCCGGTCGCGCAAATGATCGATGCGAAACAAAGCGAGTATTTCGCGGCTGCGTGTTTGTCGCTCCGCCGCCCCAAGCGCGCGCAGACCGTAAGCGACGTTCTCCTCGGCCGTCAGGTGAGGGAAGAGCGCCAGGTCCTGATGCACGTAGCCGATGTTGCGCTTCCAGGCCGCGACGTTCCGCTTTTTTTCTGAGTCGTAAAGGTCTTCACCGCCAACCGCAATGCGCCCGTCGTCCGGATCACTAAGGCCAGCAATGCAATCGAGCAGCGTGGTTTTTCCCGCACCCGAAGCGCCAAAGAGAATCGTAAACCCGGCCAGCGCGCGGAAGTGAACATTCAGGTTGAAACTGCCCTCGGGATTCGAATAGCGCTTGCGAATGCGCACTTCGAGGTCGGAAGAGATTGGATGCGTCGTTGATTTCACTGCGGTTGGCAGCGCGGTTTGTGGTGCGCGATCGATCTTCACCGCCATGGACCCACCGCCCATGCGCGCCGGTTCACGCCATACACAATCGACAACACGACGAACGAGATGAACAGCAGCACCAGCGCCGTCTGGTTCGCGCTGGAATAATTTGCCGTCTGCACCTGATCGTAAATGTCGATTGAGATGGTGCGCGTCACCCCCGGAATGTTGCCGCCCACCATGAGCACAACTCCAAACTCGCCCAGCGTGTGCGCGAAGCTGAGCGCAAATCCCGTGACCAGCCCGGCTTTTGAGAGGGGAAGCACGATGCGCCGAAAGGTCTGCACCGGCGATTGTCCAAGCGATGCCGAGGCGCGAAGCAGCGTGGAGTCAACCGCTCCGAATGACGCCGCGAACGGTTGCACGGCGAACGGCAGACTGTATAACAACGACCCGATCACCAGCCCTTCGAAAGTGAAGGCCAGCGTGTGGCCGGTGAGCGACTCCCACCAGCGGCCAAAAGGGCTCCGCGAACCGAGCGCCACCAGAACATAAAAACCAAGCACCGTAGGCGGCAGGACGATAGGAAGCGCGACCGCGGCCTCGACCAGAAATTTCCAGCGCCAGCGCGAGTAGGTCAGCCAATAGGCAATGGGAATTCCAATCGCGATCAGCAGCGTCGAGACGATGGCCGCGAGACGCACCGTCAACCAGAACGCCTCCCAGTTCATTTCAATTTTTCTCCATTTTCAACGTTTCTCCGCCGGCAGGCTAAAACCGTAACTGGTGAGCAGCAAAGTGGCCTCGGGGCTGCGCAGAAATTCCAGGAATCTGCGGGCTGCATCCTGCTGTTTTGATTTTGAGAGCACGACAGCGGCCTGGTTCAACGTGGGATAAGCATCGAGCGGCACCGTCCAATAGCGTCCCTTATCCTTCATCGCAGGCGCAAGCGCATGCGAGAGCGCGAGCAGTCCCGCCTGGGCATTCCCCGATTCGACGAACTGCGCCGCCTGCGAAATATTTTCTCCCACAACGAGCCGGCTCGAAACCTGATTGTAAATTCCAAAATGCCGCAGCGTAGCCTCGGCCGCGCGCCCGTATGGCGCGGTTGCGGGATTCGCAATCGAAATCTTCTTGACCGAAGGGTCAAGCAAAGCCTGGATGCCCAGCTTCGACAAGTCCAGTGGCGAACCGCTCGGCACCCACAGCACTAACCGTCCGATCGCATAACGGTAAAGCGTGTCTTTGGACGCTAGTCCCTCGGCGATCAACTGTTGAGGATACTGCTCATCGGCGGAAAAGAAGAGATCGAAAGGCGCGCCGTTTCGTATCTGATTGGTAAGATTACCGGACGCGCCAAATGAAAGCTTCACCGCTTGTCCAGTCTTCTTCGTATAGGCGGTAACGAGTTCTGGAAGAGCAGCACTCATGTCCGCCGCCGCGGCCACGGTAATCTCCTGCGCGGTTGCGAAAGCCCCTGTGACCAGTAGAAGCAGCGTCAGCAATTTTCTCATCATAGATTTTGATTTACCCAGCATTTCCGAAAGGTCGCATTTTCCCGTAGAGACGCGGCTTGCCGCGTCTCCAGCCCCGTCCAGTGAAGACGCTCTACCTGCGAAAAATTGAAGAAGACGGTCCGTCACACCAGTTTCGTCTTCGACAACGGCAACTCGCGCACTCGCTTGCCAGTAGCCGCAAACACTGCGTTGTACAGAGCAGGTGCAAAAGGCGGCACGCCGGGTTCGCCCACGCCGGCCGGCGGCGCTTCGCTCTCCACAATATGCACGTCAACATGCCGCGGAGCACGGTTCATGCGGGTAATTTGATAATTATTGAAATTGCTCTGGTCGATGACTCCGTTAGTCGCCGTAATCTCGCTGAACAACGCCAGGCTCGTTCCAAACACAGCCGCTCCCTCGAACTGGTTGCGGATATTGTCGGGGCTGACGATCGTACCCGCATCGACCGCCGTCCACACGTTCGGAATATGCACTTGTCCCTTGCTGTCGACTTCGACTTCCACCACCGTCGCAACATAAGTGAGAAAGCTGCGGTGAGCGGCAATGCCCATGCCGCGCCCTTTACCCATGGGCCTCTTGCCCCAGCCAGATTTCTCCGCCGCGATCTCGACCACACGCCGCAATCGGCCGGTGTCAAGCGGATAACCCTTGGCGTCTTCCGCTTCGTCCCCCTTGAGGTCAAGGCTGACGATACGCGCCGGACCGATCAGGTCCAGCAGATACTGCGCCGAATCCTTGTTAGCGTTGTGTGCCAGTTCGTCGGCAAAGGAGTGAATCGCAAACGCATGATAGATGTTCGCCACACTACGCAGCCATCCTATGCGCACGTGGTAATCGGCGGGGCCATTCTCGGCGCGATGGTTTCGAATATCGAAAGGAAGATTGTTCCATCCCAATCCCATCTCGTCGTCGGCATAGGTAGCGGACGCGTCGAAAGTTGAATTGATGGGCGGATACACCGTGCGCTGCAGCCATGCCGTCGGCTTGCCATCCGGCCCAACTGCCGCCTTCATGTACATTGCGGCAACGGAGTGAAAAAAATCGAAGCGAATATCGTCTTCACGGCTCCAGATAACTTTGACCGGCTTGCCGAGTTGTTTCGAAAGAACTGCCGCTTCCGCAACCTGGTCAGGTTTTGACTTGCGTCCGAAGCCGCCGCCAAGCAGAGTGACGTAGCAAGTCACATCTTCTTTCTTGATGCCGAGCACCCCGGCAATCGTCTCCTGCACCGCCTGCGGATTCTGCGTCGGAGCCCATGTCCGCACTTTTCCGTCGCGATACTCGGCGACTGCTACCGGCGGCTCCATGGAAACGTGCGCCAGATGCGGAGTGTAATACTCGGCCTCGATAATCTTTCCGCCCATCTTTGCACTTTGCGCAAAGGCGGCATCCACATCGCCAACGTTGCGAACGACCTTACCCGGCTGCCGCGAAGTTGCTTCCAGCGTTTTGCGGAACGGCGCTGAGTTGTACACCGAGTGCGGGCTACTCTCCCATTCCACCTTGAGACTCTTGCGTCCCTTGAACGCCGCCCAGGTGTTGTCGGCAATCACGGCGACGCCGCCCAAAGGCTGAAACTGGTGCGGCGGTTTAAAAGCCTCGATGGTCAGCGTCTTCTGCACGCCTGGCACTTTGAGCGCGGCCTTGTCATCGTATGACTTGATCTTCTGTCCGAGCACAGGCGGATGCTCGACCGACGCGAAGACCATGCCAGGCATAATCGCGTCCATGCCGAAAATCGCTTTTCCGGTGACGATCTCGGGAAGGTCAAACAGCGAATTACTTTCTTTGCCAATGTACCGCCATTCGGAACGCGACTTGAGCGGAACGTCTTCTTTTCTTGGAACGGGCAGCTTGGCCGCACCGGCGGCAACTTCGCCGTAGCCCAGCTTGCGTCCGCTGGCGCGATGCACAACGAAGTGGGGCTCGGTCGCGCAGTCTTTCGGGGAAACATTCCACTGCGCGGCGGCGGCGCTGATCAGCATCGCTCGTCCCGTAGCGCCCACCTGTCGCATCAAGTCAAAGTTACTGCGAACCGAGTGCGATCCGTCCGTATCCTGCTCGCCGTATTTCGGATCGCCAATCGCCTGCTCAATCTTTACCTTCGACCAATCCGCATCAAGCTCATCGGCGACCACGAGCGGCAATGCCGTGCGGCTGCCGCATCCCATCTCTGAGCGATGAGCGACGATGGTGACCGTGCCATCCGACGCAATCGACATCCACAGACTGGGCTCAAACGGCGCGGCCGCTTCACCTTCCGCGGCCCACAGCGGCTCGGGAATAAAGCGCGCGCTCAGCACAAAAACGCCGCTCACCAGAGCGCCGTGTAGGAACCCTCGTCGACTAACATGCTGGCTAACCTGACGGCTGACATTCTCAATACCTTTCATGCCGTCTCCTTCGCAGCCTGGTGAATCGCCGCCCGAATCCGCTGATAGGTCCCGCAGCGGCAAAGATTGCCCGACATTGCCGTGTCAATATCCTGGTCGCTCGGATTCTTGTTCTCTTTAAGAAGCGCGATCGCCCGCATGATCTGGCCGGTCTGGCAGTAGCCGCATTGCGGCACCCGGATCTCCATCCACGCCTTCTGCACGGGATGCAGCGGCGCGATGCCTTCGATCGTAGTGATCTCCGCTCCGCCGACCGCTTTCATCGGAGTGACGCAAGAGCGAATCGCCGCGCCATTCTGATGCACGGTGCAGGCGCCGCACAACGCCATGCCGCAGCCGAATTTCGTTCCCGTGAGCTCGGCCACGTCGCGCAAATACCACAGCAGCGGCATGTCGGGATCGCCGTCAAACGTCTTCTCTTTCCCGTTCACCTTAAAACGGATCATTTATCCCCTCGGTTAAACCACGGATACTACAGAATTGATTTTCATATCCTAGTCGCAGAGCGCGAAATGTGGAAGAGTGGAAATCGGCGATTAAGCGCAGCCCCGTGGCACTTCTCCGTGTTCCCCTGTGCTCCCTGTGGTTAAGGTTTTCCGTAAGCGCCGTCATATAATCGTCTGTCATTCGTCATCATTTTTGCTACAGGAGGAATTTTGGCCTACAACGATCTGCGCGACTGGATCAAAGCACTCGACCGAGCCGGCGAACTGAAACGCATCCGCACCGAAGCCGACCCGATTTTGGAGATTACGGAAATTACCGACCGCGTTTCGAAAAGCAGAGACAAAGACAAGCACCAGCAGGGAACTGTCGGCGGCAAAGCCTTGCTCTTCGAAAACCTGAAGGGCTACCCCGGCGCCCAGCTTCTAATCAACCAGTTCGGTTCCGCTCGCCGCATGAGACTAGCGCTCGAAGTCGATTCGCTCGACGAAGTCGCCGAACGCATTCGCGGCTTCATGGACGTGAAGTCTCCGCAAGGTTTCCTCGACAAAGTAAAGATGCTGCCCATGCTCGCCGAGATGGGCAAGTTCTTTCCAAAGACCGTCGCCACCGGCCCATGCAAAGAAGTCATCAAACGCGACAATTTCTCGCTGCTCGATTTCCCCATCCTCCAATGCTGGCCCAAAGATGGCGGACGCTTCATCACGCTGCCTTGCGTAATCACGCGCGATCCAAAAACGGGCAAGCGCAACGTAGGCATGTATCGCATGCAGGTCTACGACGAACGCACCGCCGGCATCCACTGGCAGCGCCAGAAAGTAGCGGCGGAACATTACCGCGACCACATGCGCATGGGAGCCACTACTGGTCTGGAGGGTGGGAACTCTGCCGCGGTAGACATCATGGCCCGTTCATCCGGAGGCGCAATGCTAGCCCCCGGCGATCGTCCCTCCGGCAGAATGGAAGTAGCCGTAGCCATCGGCACCGAGCCCGCGCTCACGTTTTCCGCGATCGTGCCCGCACCGCCGGATGTCGAAGAATTCATCGTCGCCGGATTCCTCCGCCAGAAACCAGTCGAGTTGGTGAAGTGCGAGACCGTCGATCTGGAAGTTCCTGCCGACGCCGAGATCGTCCTCGAAGGCTACGTCAATCTCGACGAGCTCCGCACCGAAGGCCCATTCGGCGATCACACCGGCTTCTACTCGCTCGAAGACCAGTATCCCGTGTTTCACGTTACCTGCATCACCCACCGCAAAGACCCCATCTATGCCGCGACCGTCGTCGGCAAGCCGCCGCAAGAAGACGCCTGGATGGGCAAGGCCGTCGAGCGCATCTTCCTGCCGCTGATGAAGCTGACTATCCCCGAACTGGTGGACATCAACCTGCCCATCGAAGGCGTGTTCCACAATTTGATGCTCGTCTCCATTCGCAAATCCTATCCCGGACAGGCCCGCAAAGTGATGAACGCCATCTGGTCGCTGGGGCAAGCAATGTTCACCAAGTGCATCATCGTAGTAGACGAAGATGTGGACGTGCAGGACGTAGCCGACGTCACGTTGAAAGCGCTGAACAACATCGATCCCGAACGCGACATCCAATTCACGCTAGGCCCAGTCGATTCGCTAGACCACGCCGCGCGCCTTCCCGACTACGGATCAAAGATGGGCATCGACGCCACGCGCAAGTGGTCAAGCGAAGGCTTCACGCGTCCGTGGCCGGACGAGATCGTGATGGACGCGAAGACCCGCGCCCTGGTCGATAGCAAGTGGAAGGCGCTGGCGAAGGAACTCGGGATCGAGTAGAAACGAGTGCGGGATGGCCGCTTCCCATAGTTGGTGAAATCCGTTTGCAGCAATTATCCGCATCCAGCTTGTCATTAAACTCTTGTCATTAAACCAAAGACAATCATCCCCACCGGCTCCTCTCGGCAGGAGCGTCCGCCAACGTCCGTCAACGTCCGCTAACGTCCGCCAAGGTCCGCTTATGTCCGTTGCGGAAGATTTGGACTCGGTGCATAATACCCGAGCCTTTGAGGTCAGCGGACTGCCCGACCAGTCGGCAGCACTTGGAGCGCGGCATCAGTTTCAACAGACAACGTGTCGCCATCGGGCCAGATTATCGGATTGGGTGTGAGCTAGACCTAGTATCAAAATCGACTTAGAGGAGAAAACCATGACACCGGAGAGAATTATGTCCACCCGCAACATCTTCCGAGCAGCGGCTCGTTTGCTTCAAGTTTTTGCTTTCATGGCAATTGTTGCCTTCTTTGTTTGCGGGCAACATGCGCTAGCGCAAAATCCACATCATTTGCAGATTCGGGTCATGCCCGGAGTCCAGGCGGATAAAGTTAATCCACCAAAAGGTCCAACGGAAAGAAAGGTTCTGGAGCAACTAGCCTCGGGTTTTGGTGTGCTGCCGCCACTGGATACTAACGGCCTCGACGAGTGGCCCTGCTTCCCCGGCTCCAGCAATCCGAACGCTGCGGATTGCTCGAGCATCGCGCCCGGTGGAGCGGTCATTGGCCAGGTATCTTACACACAGTCGCTCGCCGACTGCGACGCCAGCGCCGCTGGGGCCGCCAATTGCGGTCAGATCTTTTGGTTCTACGAAGACGACACTGGCGATAACACCGACGACCTCGTCTTCTCCATCGTAGTGAAGCAAGGAAAGAACTACATTCTGGACTCCGGCCCGATTGACGTCGGCCTCAACCCCTTCGCAGCAGGCACGAACATCGTGGTTTCTGACGATACGGCTTTCGGCACCCAGGGGCAAACGGGGCCCGGCAACGGATTTTGCGCCGGAAGTACTGAAACGTGCGTAAACCCCGTCAAGGGCGTAGCCACCGTTACGGTAACAACCACGGTCGGCATATCAACCATCACGAGTAAATTCAACATGTTCCTCGAGTAGCCGGCCGGTTGCCCCATCCTTGCGCGTTCCCCGCGCAAGGGTGGGACTCCAGCGACGGTGAAATGCCGCACGGCGGCGCCACACAAGTTCGGCTTGAGCCTCGCCCCAACTTGTGTTCTCATAGGCAAACGACGTGCCTGTGGGGGGCTCGTCTGCACGTTTTAACCTCAACCCTCAGCCTCATCTTTGAACCGTAAAGCATGAGCGGAACGTGAGCGGAACACTAGAGGAGAAAAATCATGAGCAAAGTCAATTACATTCCAAAGGGATACAACACCATTACGCCGTACCTCGTCATCAAGGGCGCAGCAAAAGCGATCGAGTACTACAAGGACGTTTTCGGGGCGACCGTAGTCGAACGTATGGATGGCCCCGAAGGCCGCGTCGGCCACGCCGAACTGCAGATCGGCGACTCGCGCATCATGCTGGCCGACGAAAATCCTGCCATGGGCAATCGCAGCGCCGAGAGCATCGGCGCGTCTCCAGTGAGCCTGTATGTGTATCTGCCCGACTGCGATGCCGTTGTTGCCAAGGCCGTCGCGGGAGGCGCGAAAATCCTGAAGCCGGTCGCCGACCAGTTCTACGGAGATCGCTCGGGTTTCCTCCAGGACCCGTTCGGACATCTCTGGGGCATTGCAACCCACAAGGAAGACGTGTCGCCGCAAGAGATGAAAGAACGCATGAGAAAATTGATGCAGGCCGCTTGACGACAGCTATTGGCTCTTAGCTCGACCGGAACCAGGTTTAGCTAAAGGCCAAGAGCCAATGGCCAAGAGCTAATGGCCAAGAGCCCAGGTAGCGTGTGCCTTCGCCGCGCGCATCTCTGCACATGCAACCCATAACCTTAGAAAGGATTCTTCCTATGCTTTCTGCTGGCAATCCGTTTCCGAATTTTTCGCTTCCCAATCAGGACGGCAAAATTACCAGGCTCTCCGATTTCGCCGGACACTGGCTCGTCGTTTACTTCTATCCGAAAGACGACACGCCCGGCTGTACCATCCAGGGCAAGTCGTTTACGGCGACCAAGGCCGATTTCGACGCTGCCGGAATCAAAGTCGTCGGCGTTAGCGCTGACGACGTCACCTCGCACCGGAACTTCTCCCACAAGTTCGCCTTTACCATCGACTTGCTCTCCGACACCGAATCCAATCTGATGAAGACGCTTGGCATCGGCCAGGCGGAATGGAAGGGGATGAAGTTCTGGGAGCGCACCAGTTTCGTTGTCGATCCCAAGGGCGTGATCCGTAAGGTGTACGAGAAGGTGAACCCGGAAGGCCACGAGAAAGTGCTGCTCGCCAACATTGAGGAGATGCAGGCGAAGGCGGCCTGACACAGCTAACTCCAACGAGCTACTGTAGAGACGCGGCTCGCCGCGTCTCTTTGCCGTGTGCTATGCGGCAAACGGGTCGCTGGCGAAACGCGATCCGTCGCTGGTGCTGGTCCATGGCTGATTCTGGCCACACAGAAAAAAGCTCGGCAGCGGACAGCGACATTCCGCCGCCGCTCTCGCGCGTTCTCCCCGCAGCGGCATGGGCACGGTTTCCCGCGAATCCGCGAGCTTGCCGGTTACTGCAGCGTGGTGGCGCCGTTCAGCCCCTGATAGATGAACAATCCCGCAATGATCAGGATCATGACCCCCGACAAAGCGCCAAGCACCTTGACGATCGGCGTGAGCCTTTTCATCTTGACCAGAACTTCCATCTGATCCTTATGCATCTGGGACTCGGTTTCGTTGAGGAAGATGGAATCGTCCTCGTGCATGGTGAGGGTGCTGCGATAGATCAGGAGGACTATAAGGACCCCCGTCAGAATACCCCAAGCGACAAGCAGCCCGAACATAGGAGACATACGCCACCTCGGAGCTGAGATCGAGCCAATTCCCCGAAGTTGCTTTAAGCCCCAGCGAAAACTGTCCTGCCATTCGCTGACGTTCGGGTACAGGCCCCCTGCTGGCAATGATTATAGACCCGTTGGCAAGAGGGGTTGCTACTTCTTACCGGCCCCAAGCATCTAAGGGCTAGATACAGGAAGAGTACCGGCTCCCGAAAAGGCTTGCCGACCCGCTTGCGACCTTTGTTATAATAGGCAATTACAAGGAGATCAACAGATGGCAACTACCACCCCACCGGAAGTACAACCCAAAACCGCACCAGTCCTCACCCCTGCCGCGATTGCCAAGGTCAAAGAGATCATGGCCTCGCAGACGCCGGTGCCGGCGGGATTGCGGTTGTCCGTAGTCGGCGGCGGTTGCTCCGGCTTTCAATACTCCATGGCCTTCGAAAATGGAGCCGGCATGATGGACAAGGTTTTCGACTTTGATGGCCTGAAGGTTTACGTCGATGCCACTTCCCTGATGTATCTTGGCGGAGCGCATGTCGATTACATCGAGACCCTCGAAGGCGCCGGCTTCAAGTTCGAAAACCCGAACGTGAAGAGCACCTGCGGCTGCGGCTCCTCGTTTAACGTTTAAGCACTTCTGGTTTTAGGGCAAGCCCCGCTTTCGACGCGGGGCTTTTCTATTGCTGGCATATTGCCGGGAATGTGAAACCTATTGTTGGGGTGACGTCGGCGCCGGGGTTTGCTGAGTTTGCGTC
>Ga0187890_10000588_pt1 | contig 25878 bp, 22 predicted proteins | sample June2016WEW_21_1_FD_133005 | JGI IMG/M metagenome (GOLD analysis project Ga0187890, IMG submission 133005) | Peatland microbial communities from SPRUCE experiment site at the Marcell Experimental Forest, Minnesota, USA - June2016WEW_21_10 | ecosystem: Environmental > Terrestrial > Soil >... | reverse complement strand
GGGGGGCCCCGGGGGGGGGGGGGGGGGGGCGGGGGCGGGGGGGGCCGGGGGGGGGGGGGGGGGGGGGGGGGGGGGGGGGGGGGGGGGGGGGGGGCGGCGCCGGGGACGGGCGCGCCGCCAGCGGCGGGGCGCTGCGTGCCGGGGACGGGGGCGGCACCGACACCTCACTGGCGGGACGGCTGGTCACGAGCCTCTGGCGGTCGGGGGTGGGCATGACCGGGGGTGGGGCGGCGGGGGCCGGACCGCTCGGCGCCGGTGCCCCGGCGGCGGGGGCCGGAGAGGCGGGGCCGGGCGCCTCGGTCCCGGTCGAGGCGGCCACGGCCTGGTCGGCGGGGACCCGTCCGGGCCTCGTCGTGGTGGCTCGAGCCGGCTTCTGCTCGGCGGGCTCCTCGGGCGAGACGGCGCGACGCAACCCCTCGCTGTCGGCCTTCCTCCGGACGCGGTCAGCTTGGGCATCCTCGATCGAGGAGGAGTGGCTCTTCACCCCGATGCCCAACGACACGCAGAGGTCGAGGGCCTCCTTGTTGGTCAGGCCGAGCTCACGTGCCAGCTCGTAGACGCGTATCTTCTTCGGCAAGGGCTCCTACGGTCCTTCTCGTTCGTTCGGGGGCGAGCCGGCAAACCGGCCCGACCCACCATCCTCGCACACCTGGGCACCGGCCTGGCCCGGTACCACACCACTTCCCAGCAGATCACCGAGGCGTCGCACCGCTTCGGGCCCCACTTCGCCACGCAGTGCCCGACTCAACGCCTGGCGACGGTGCGCCTGCTCGAGGCATCCCGGCGAGCTCCGGCACAACCAGGCACCACGTCCGGGGCCGGGGCCGACGAGCAGCGTTCCGTCGGTCCCCACCGACAGGCGGACCAGCTCGGCCGGCGCGGCGGTCCGTCGGCAGCCGACGCACATGCGGCGCGGGCCTATGCGCCGCTCTCCGGCTCGCCCGGCTCGCCCGCCCCCACCGTCTCGTCGGGCTTGGGCTCCTCCACTTCGGCGCCCACCGCTGCGGGGGCCTCTGCGCTCGCCGCTGCGCTCGCCTCTGCCGGGGCCTCGGCGGAGGTCGCCGGCGGGGCACCATCGGGCTTCTCCTCGGTCGACTCGCCCGACGCCACGCGCGACCACTCCGCCGCGGACACGGCCTCGCCACCCTCGGCCGGCTGCCACACCATCTCGCCGGCCTCGTTCTCCACCCACTCGCCTTCGGCCCACTCCTCGCCGTAGCCGGCCTCTTCCTCGGCGAGCTGGGTCTCGCTCTTGATGTCGATGCGCCATCCCGTGAGCCGCGCCGCCAAGCGAGCGTTCTGGCCCTCCTTGCCGATGGCGAGCGAGAGCTGGTAGTCGCTCACCACGACCGTGGCGATGCCGGTGTCATCGTCGAGCCGGACCTCGCGCACCCGTGCCGGCTGGAGGGCGGCCTGGATGAACTCGACGGGGTCGTCTGCGAAGGGCACGACGTCGATGCGCTCGCCGCGCAGCTCGTTGGTCACCATCCTGACGCGCGACCCCCGGGCTCCCACGCACGCGCCGACGGGGTCGACGTTCGGATCGTTGGACCACACCGCGATCTTGGTGCGGTGCCCGGGCTCGCGCGCCGCGGCCCTGATCTCCACCACGCCCGACGAGATCTCGGGGACCTCCAGCTCGAAGAGCCGCTTGACGAGGCCCGGGTGGGAGCGGCTCACCACGATCTGGGGGCCCTTGGTGGTCTTGCGCACCTCCACGATGTAGGCCTTCAACCGGGCCCCGTGCTCGTAGCGCTCGTAGGGCACCTGCTCGGCCTGGGGCAGCAGCGCCTCGACCTTGCCCAGGTCGAGCAAGGTGTAGCGGTTGTCGGTCTGCTGGACGATGCCGGTGACGATGTCGCCCTCGCGCCCGGCGTACTCCTCGTACTTGAGGTCGCGCTCGGCCTCACGGATGCGCTGGAGGATGACCTGCTTGGCGGTCTGGGCCGCGATGCGACCGAAGTCGTCGGGGGTGTCGTCCCACTCCCGGATGACGTTGCCGTCCTCGTCGAGCTCCTGGCCGTAGACGCGGATCTCGCCCGACTCGGGGTCGACGGTGACCACGGCCTCCTCGGCCGCTCCGGGCATGCGCTTGTAGGCGGCGACGAGGGCATTGGCCAGGGCGTCGAGGAGAACCTCGACCGAGATTCCCTTGTCACGCGCGATCTGGGTCAGCGCATCGATGAATTCGAAGTTGGCCTTGCTCATGGCGTCGCCACCTTCTTCCTTCCCGCAGGCTTTCTGGCCGCAGCCCGCTGGGGGCGGGCCGCCTGGCGCGGCGCCCCACCCTGGCGCGCCGCGGCGGGGGATTTCGATCCCCATTCAAAAATCGTCCGAGCCCGCTCGATCTCGTCGTAGGACAGACGGCGCTCGCCACCGGGAAGATCCTCGGCCTCGAGGACGAACCCGTCCGCGTCGGCCGATGTCAACCGACCCGTCAGGCGGCGCTCGCCCTTGGCGCCGGCCACGGTCCGGACGCTCACCGTTTCCCCGATGGCGCGGGCGAAATGACCCGGCGTCCGCAGTTTTCGCTCCACCCCGGGGCTCGAGACCTCGAGGGTGTAGCGCTGGCCGGGCAAAGGGTCGTGCGCGTCGAGCACCACCGAGACGGCACGGGTGGCCGCGGCGATGGCCTCGAGGTCCACTCCCCCGGCGCGGTCCACCACGACGCGTACCGAGGTGGATCTGCGCTCGAGGTCCACCAGTTCGAGGCCCAGGGGGGCGACGGCGGACGCGAGCAGGTCAGAGAGCTCGTCGTCCACCTGATCGTCCACCTCCCTCGTCCCTCCATGGCCTGGTGCCTTCGACAACGGACCGTCCGGAGAAAGGCAGAAGCGTGGGCTGCTGCCCACGCTTCAACGCACCTTCACCCCCCGGACCAACAGCGCAGCAAGTATATCAGCCGCCCTCCTGGGCCTTTCGGGCGCGGCCACCGTCGGCGGAGGCCTCGGAGCGGTTTTGGAGCCGCCCCGACGAGGCCGAGAGGCTCTCGGACCCGAGCCGGACCGAACTCGGCGCCCGGGCCGAAACTCGACCGCACCGGGGCCCGGTGCCCAGCCCGTAGCATCCTGGTCGCCATGGCCCGCAAGAGCGTCCTCGCCTCTCAGGCAACCGACTTCCCCCAGTGGTACCAAGACGTCCTCGCCAAAGCCGAACTGGCGGACAACGGGCCCGTCCGCGGCACCATGGTCATCCGTCCCTACGGCTACTCCATCTGGGAGCGGATGCAGGCCGAGATCGACGCCCGGATCAAGGCGGCGGGCGTGCCCAACGCCTACTTCCCGCTCTTCATCCCCGAGAGCTACCTCAACCGGGAAGCGGCCCACCTCGAGGGCTTCAGCCCCGAGCTCGCCGTCGTCACCCACGGGGGCGGCAAGCTGCTCGATGAGCCCGTGGTGGTCCGTCCCACCAGTGAGACCATCATCAACGCCTACTTCGCCAAGTGGATCCAGAGCTACCGGGACCTGCCGTTCCTGATCAACCAGTGGGCCAACGTGGTCCGCTGGGAGCTGCGCCCCCGCCTCTTCCTCCGGACCACGGAGTTCCTCTGGCAAGAGGGACACACCGCCCACGCCACGGAGTCCGAGGCTCGGGATTTCGCGCTCCGCATCCTGCGCGACGTGTACGAGGACTTCATGGTCAACGTGCTGGCCGTCCCCATCCTCACCGGACGCAAGACCGAGCGCGAACGGTTCTCGGGTGCCACCACCACCTGGACCTGCGAAGCCATGATGCGCGACGGCAAGGCACTGCAGATGGGGACCAGCCATGAGCTCGGGCAGAATTTCGCCCGGGTGTTCAACACGACCTTCCTCGACGAGTCGGGGAACGAGACCCTGGTGTGGCAGACCTCGTGGGGTGCGTCATCGAGGCTCATGGGCGCGCTGGTCATGGCCCACGGCGACGACGCCGGGCTGCGGGTCCCCCCCCTCCTGGCCCCGGTCCAGGTGGTCGTGGTGGTGGTCCGTGACGAGGACGGCGCCGGGGACAAAGCCGCCCTCATCGCCGCCGACCTCGCCGACGCCGGACTACGGACCCAGCTCGACGGTCGCACCGAGACCTCGTTCGGGCGCCGGGTCGTGGACTGGGAGCTCAAAGGCGTCCCCGTGCGCGTCGAAGTGGGTCCTCGCGAGCTCGCCGCCGATGAGGCCGTGCTGGTCCGCCGGGACTCGGGGACCAAGACGACGGTGCCCCTCGGCGGGCTCGAGACCTCGGTGCGCGACGCCCTGGGCGAAGCCCAGGCGGCCCTGTTCGCCGAGGCGCTCGAACGGCGCCGCGCCCAGACCGTCGAGGTGTCCACCATCGCCGAGGCCGAAGAGGCCTCTCGAACCGGCTTCGCCGTGCTCCCCCTGGGGGCCCTCGGCGCCGAGGGCGAGACGCAGCTCAACCAGGCCGGGGTGACGGTCCGCCTCGTCACGAGGCCCGACGGCACGCTGCCCGACGCCGACGAGGACGGCCCGGACTCCGAGCTCCTCGCCGTCGTCGCCCGCGCCTACTAGCGCGCGCTCACTCGGGCGGGGCCCTACGACGGTCCGGGCTTCTCGTGCTCGTCGTCGATGGTCTTGCGGATGAGCTCGACCTTCTGGGCGGCGTGGTTGGCGTCATCGCCCTGGGCCTCGATGAGCATGCGGCGGTCGGCTTCGGCCTCGGCCTCGGCCCCGGCGTCGGCCGCGGCCAGGCGGGCGTCGATCCCTTCAGCCACGAGCTTCTCGGCTTCTTCCACCAGAGCCGCCACCATCTCGTCCTCGGGCACGACGCAGACGATCTTGCCCTTGATGAAGAGATGGCCGCGACGACGGCCTGCGGCGATGCCCAGGTCCGCTTCGCGCGCCTCGCCCGGACCGTTCACCACGCACCCCATGACCGCCACCTGGATGGGCAGCTGGCGCGACTCCAGGGCTTCCTGGGCGGCACGGGCCACCCCGATCACGTCGATCTCGGCCCGTCCACACGAGGGACAGGCGATGAGGTCCACGGACTTGCGCTCCCGGAGCCCCATGGCTTCGAGCAGTTGCCGCCCCGCCCTCACCTCCTCGACGGGGTCGGCGGTGAGCGAGTACCGGATGGTGTCGCCGATGCCCTCGGCGAGCAGTGTGCCGATGCCGGCGGTGCCCTTCACGAGCCCGGCCGGCGGAGGACCGGCCTCGGTCACCCCGAGGTGCAGGGGATAGTCGAAGGTCTCCGACGCCAAGCGGTACGACTCGATCATGAGCGGGACCGAGGAGGCCTTGACCGAGATCTTCACGTCGTCGAAGTCGACCTCGGCGAAATAGGCCAGCTCCATTCTCGCCGACTCGACGAGCGCCTCGGGGGTGGCCCCCCCGTAGCGCCGGTAGAGGTCGGGGTGCAGCGACCCGGCGTTGACGCCGATGCGGATGGGCACGCCCCGATCTTTGGCCTCTTGGGCCACCTGCTTGATCTCGGCCTCCTTGCGCAGGTTCCCGGGGTTGAGACGAAGGCCCTGGACGCCCGCCTCCAAGGCGGCGAGGGCCATCTCGTGATGGAAATGGATGTCGGCGATGATGGGAACCGGCGATCGCGGCACGATGTGGGCCAGGCCCTCGGCCGCCTCCTTCTCGTTGCAGGTGCAGCGGACGATGTCTGCCCCCGCCGATGCCAGCGCGTAGATCTGGGCCAGCGTGCCCTCGACGTCGGCGGTCTTCGTGGTCGTCATCGACTGCACCGAGATCGGTGCCCCCCCGCCCACGGCGACGGGCCCGACGTGGATCTGGCGGGTCTCTCGGCGCTGCGCGGCGAGGGGTGTGGAACGGGCCATCACGACGACTCCCTTTCTCCTTGATCGGGGCCCGTCGGAGTGCGTCGCGTGCAGGCGGGTCCTTGTGACGCGGTGCCTACTGGAACGGGTTGTGCACCGGATGGGTGATGTCGAGGTACAGCGACGACACCACGATGAAGCCCAGCAACAAGACGAAGGCCCACACGACGGGGGTGAGCTTGGTGACGTCGGCGTGGTACGGGCGGCCCCGTCGACTGCGGATCCGCTCGTACACCGCGATGACCACGTGGCCCCCGTCGAGGGGGAGCATGGGGAACAGGTTGAGGATCCCCACGAAGATGATGATGATGGCGAGCACGTAGATGAGCTGCGTGGGCCCGGCCTGGGCGCCCTGGACGGCCAGGCGTGCCGCGCCGTAGATCGACGCGGGACGGTCACCGGTCTTGGCCGCCTGCGAGGCGGCCTTGGCGCTGGTGAGGTCGTGGATGTAGCTCTTGATCCCGCTGGCCGAGAACACCTGGCCCATCCCGGCGAACGAGCTCGTCACCAGTTGCCCGAAGAGCTCGCCCGCCTTGCCCACCGATTCGATCGGTCCGCTGCGGACGGTGGGCGGCCCGATGATGACCCCGATGCGGCCGTTGGCCCCCGAGAGGGTGGCATCGGCGTGCGGGGTCACCACCACGGTCAGGTCGCGCCCGGCCCGCTCCACCACCAGCGTGACCGGCTGCCCGGCTCGATGCTCGATGACGTTCTGGAGGTCGTCCGCGGAGTGCACCGCGGCGCCGTCGGCGCGGACCACCACGTCGCCCGACCGCAGTCCGGCGGCACGGGCCGGGTCGACCTTGTGGGCGAGGGGCGCGAACCCGCTGACGGCCACGGCGTTGGTCTGCTCGGCCCCGATGAAGACGAACATGCCCCACAGCAGCACGAAGGCCATCACCCCGTGCATGGCCGATCCGGCCACGGCCACGATGAGCCGGTTGTGGAAGGGCCGCTGGCGGTAGGCGCGGGGTTCGTCGGCGGGGTCGACCTCCTCCATGGAGGTCATCCCGATGATCTTCACGTAGCCGCCCGCCGGGATGGCCTTGATGCCGTACTCGGTCTCCCCCCGCCGGATCGACCACAGCCGGGGCCCGAACCCGAGGAAGTACTCCGTCACCTTCATGCGGCCCCACTTGGCGGTGAGAAGGTGCCCGAGCTCGTGCAACATGATCATGATCACGAGCGCCACCACGACGATGAGGACCGACGTGGTGTGGGTCACGACCGCGGCGAGGATCACGGCCACCACGACGGCCAAGAGGCGGGCCAGCGCGGCGCGCTGTTCGGCGCGGGGCTCGGCCGGGGCGCGGCGGGGCGGGGCGGGCTGCTCGGGCACGTCGTGGCCCGGGCCGGTCACGACCTGGCTCACGCGGCCTGCTCCCGGTGGCGCACGGCGCGCTCGGCACGTTCCCGGGCGCGCCGGTCCGCTTCGAAGACGTCCTCGGCGTCGGTCGCCTCGGCCCCGTCGCACGACGACAGGGTGTCGGCCACCACCTCGGCGATCGATCCCCACCCGATCCGACCGGCCAGGAAGGCGGCCACCCCTACCTCGTTCCCCGCGTTGAGCCACGCCGGGGCCAGACCCCCGGCCCGGCCGGCCTCTTCGGCTAGGGCGAGACAGGCGAAGACCTCGCGGTCGGGGGGCTCGAAGTCGAGGCGCCCGAGCGAGGACCAGTCGATGGCTCCATAGGGGTGCCCGAGGCGACGGGGGTAGCCGAGCGCGTACCCGATGGGTAGTCGCATGTCTGGTTGGGAGAGTTGGGCCACCGTCGATCCGTCAATGAACTCCACCATCGAGTGTACGACCGACTGGGGGTGAATAATGACCGCGATCCGGTCATATTCCACGTCGAACAGCTCGTGGGCCTCGATCACCTCGAGGCCTTTGTTCATGAGGGTGGAGGAGTCCACCGTGATCTTCGGCCCCATCTTCCAGGTCGGATGGGCCAGGGCGTCTGCCACCTCGACCCCCGTCAGCTCCTCGAGGGTGCGTCCCCGGAAGGGGCCGCCGCTGGCCGTGAGCACCAGTCGGGCCACCTCCTCGGGCCCGGCCCCGGCCCGCAGGCACTGGTGAAGCGCGCAGTGTTCGGAGTCCACGGGGACGATCTCGGCGCCCGGGGTCCCCTTGGCCCGGGCCACCACGGGGCCCCCGGCGATGAGGGACTCCTTGTTGGCGAGGGCCAGCCGGCGCCCCGCCTGGAGGGCGGCCAGGGTCACGGGCAGCCCTGCGAACCCCACCACGGCGTTGAGCACCACCTCGCCCAGTCGGGCCACGGCGGCGAGACCCTCGAGCCCGGTCAGCACCTCGGTCCCCTTGGGCACCGCGGCGGCCAGCGCCGAGGCCAGCGAGGCATCGCCGATGGCCACGACCTCGGGCCGCAGCGCCTGCGCCTGGGCGCCGAGCAGGTCGACCGACCGCCACGTGGCCAGCCCCACGGCGGTGAAGCGGTCGGGCTCGGTCGTCATCACCTCGACCGCCTGGGTGCCGATCGACCCCGTCGACCCGACCAGGCTGACCCTCACGGCCTGGTTCCGAGGCGCCCGAGGGCGCGTCGTCGGGCCCATGTCCGGTCTCGCCGTCCGCCTCCGTCGCTCACCCGAGGTTGAGCACTCGGACGAGGTAGAACGTGGTCGGGAGGACGAAGAGCAGGGCATCCACGCGGTCGAGCACACCCCCGTGGCCCGGCAGGATGGACCCCATGTCCTTGAGCCCGAGATCTCGCTTGATGAGCGACTCGCACAGGTCTCCGATCGGGGCCACCACCGCCACCACCAGGCCGAGCAGGGCGGCCTTCGGCACGGTCCAGGGATGGACCTGCCCGGTGACGGCGGCCGAGAGGGCGATGGCCACGACGGCTCCGCCGATGAGGCCCTCCCAGGTCTTGTTGGGGCTCACCTTGGGCGCCAGATGATGGCGTCCCAACCAGCTGCCGATGGCCAGGGCGCCCACATCGGCGCCGATGGTCGCCACGATCGCCCCCAGGAAGAAGGCAATCCCGTGGCGATGGGGGAACTCGCCCGGGGCGAGCAGGAGCGCGGCGAACGAGCCCAGGAACCCGACCCACACGAAGCCGAGCAACGTGCTCGCCACACCCTCGACGGTCGACCCCCGTTCCACCCCGACCAGGTGCCACACCATGGCGGTGATCACCACGAGCACGAGGACGAGCGGCAGGGCCGGGAGCCCCTTGGCGTAGGCCGACACCATGATGGCAACCGTGGCCACCAGGCCCAGCAACGTGGCGGGCCGCCGGCCACCCCGGCGCAGCGCCGCGTAGCACTCCGCCACCGACAGCACCACCACGATGGTGGCGAGGGCCAGTGTCCACACCGTGCCGAGCTTGAAGCAGGCCAGCGCCACCGCGACGATGACGACCCCGGTGGCGATGGCCACGGGAAGGTTCCGACCGGTGGCGCCATCCGTGCTCCGGGGCGGGATGAGGGTGCGGCGCATGGCGGCGGGCCCTCGGGGAGACGACGACGAACCGGCCGGCTCGCGCGGGACCCGCAGCGGAGAGGAGCTGATCGAGGCCACCCCCCGCTCGGCCACGTCGGGCCCGGGGCTGTCGTGCGCCGCGGCGGAGGCGGTGGTCACCGCGGGCCGGTCGTCGGCGGCGGGCTCGTCGTCGACCTCATCGTCCTCGCCCCACCACCCCGCGCCGACGCCGCCCGCATCGAGCTCGGCCTCGACTTTGTCCTCGTCGGCCGATGCCGCGCTGAGATCGTCGAACTCCCAGGGCCGGCGCTCTTCGACCGGGGTCTCCTCCAGGGCGCCGACCCGCGTCTCGTCGTCGGCGAGGAGCGAGGGGTCGAAGGTGCTGTCGTCCCATTCGTGACTGTGCTCGCGCCAGGCGGGGCCCGTGTCCCCCGCCGCGGACCACTGGGCCTCGGTGGCGTCCTCGTCGCTGCGCCGGTCGAGCACGGCGGGAACCTGCCCGGTGGGCGGGTCGGTCCAGTGCGGCATGTCGGGGACGACGGCGGTGGGCTCCGAGATGCGCAGGACGTCGGTGCCCGGCTCCAGGGGGTCGCCACCGTTGCGCCCCGAGGGCGCGGCCCGACCCGCCTCTTCGGGATGGGTCACCACGTGGTCGGGCTCCTCGACGAGGGACTCCGGCTCGGGCTCGTCGCCGAAGAGGTCGAAGGTGGGGGCGCTCGGCCCCTCCACGGGGTCAGGGGCATAGACCGCCGGCTCGTCGGTGGGCGCCGCCTCGCTCGACCCGGGCTCGTCATCGGTCGACCCCGGGCCCGCCAGCGCTCCCGCGGGCTGGGCGCCGATGATCCGCACGCGCTCGGTGACCGGCTCTATGGGAGCCCCCGCCTCCGGCTCGTATTCGTCTCGATCGTCCACGTCGCCTCCCCACCGGCCGGGGATCCCCGGGCCGGCACCCCTAGATCTCGAGGAGCTCCTGCTCTTTGTGGGCCAGCAGCTTGTCGATTGCGGCCACCATCTCCTGGGTGAGCTTGTCGAGCTCCTTCTCCACCCGCTCGAGCTCGTCCGATGACATGTCGCCGTCGCGCTCGAGCCCCTCGAGCTCGTGCCGGGCTGTACGCCGCAGGTTGCGCACCGCCACCCGACCTTCCTCCGCCTTGTGCCGCACCACCTTCACGAGGTCCTTGCGCCGCTCCTCGGTGAGCGGCGGAAAGCCCAACCGGATCACGGCCCCGTCGTTGGACGGCGTGATGCCGAGGTCCGAGGCCTGGATGGCCTTCTCGATGCTCGCCAGGGTGGACTTGTCGTAGGGCGAGATGACCAGCAGCCGCGCCTCGGGGACGCTCAGACCGGCGATGGTCCGGAGCTCCGCCTCCACCCCGTAGACGTCCACCTTGAGATGCTCGACGAGGCCCGAGGTCGCCCGCCCGGTCCGGACGCCGCCGAAGTCCGCCTGGGTGTGGCCGACGGCCTTCTCCATGCGCTCACGGGTGTCGCTGAGCACCACTCCGGAGAGCTCGTCGTCCATCACCGGATCAGCGTACCGATCTCCTCGCCGGCCAGCGCACGATGCAGGTTGCCAGGCGCCATCAGGTCGAAGACCAGCACGGGAAGGCGGTTGTCCTTGCAGAAGGTGATCGCCGTGAGGTCCATGACCCGCAGGTCCTGGTTGACCACGTCCATGAAGGCGAGCTCGTCGTAGCGCCGAGCCGAGGGATCGAGCTTGGGATCGGCGTTGTAGACCCCGTCGACCCCCGAGTGCGTCCCTTTCAACAGGATCTCCGCCTCGATCTCGGCGGCACGCAGCGCGGCCGAGGTGTCGGTCGTGAAATAGGGGTTGCCCATTCCCGCCGCGAAGATCACCACTCGACCCTTCTCGAGATGCCGCACCGCCCGCCGCCGGATGTAGGGCTCGGCCACCTCGGCCATGGAGATGGCCGACAGCACCCGCGTGGGTTGGCCGTGATGCTCGATGGCATCTTGCAGGGCGAGGGCGTTGATGACCGTGGCCAGCATGCCCATCGTGTCCGACGTGGTGCGATCGAGCCCTTGGGCCTCGCCGGTGGTCCCCCGCCAGATGTTGCCACCGCCCACCACGATGGCGAGCTCGAGGTCGAGCTCGGTGCGCGCCGCGGCGACCTCCCGGGCGAACCGCTCCACCACTCCCCCGTCGATGGTCTCGTCGGACGCCGATGACGCCAGGGCTTCCCCCGACATCTTCAAGACGACCCGGCGCTTTCGCACGCCGTGCTCGGTCGCGGCTACTGGGGATGTCATCGACGCCACCGCGTCGCGCCCGGCGACCTCAGCCGCCGACAACGACCTGGGCGAACCGCACGATCTCCGCACTCCCGACGAGGTCGGCGATCGTGCGTTTCTCGTCTTTGGCGTAGGACTGCTCGAGCAGGCACCGCTCCTTGAACCATCCGTTCATCCGACCGTCGACGATCTTGGGCACCGCCGCCTCGGGCTTCCCCTCGTTGCGCGACAGGTTCTCGACGACGGCGCGCTCGGCCTCGACCTCTTCCTTGGGCACGTCCTCGCGACGGAGATACGAGGGACGGGCGAACGCCACGTGGACCGCGACGTCGTGAGCCAGCTCCTCACCGCCGCCCCGCATCTCCACCAGGACGGCGTTCACGCCCCGGCCGGACTGCATGTGGAGGTACGTCCCCACCACCGAATCCTCGCCCATCTCGAATCGGACGACCTGGCCCACCGAGATGTTCTCCTTGAGCGTGGTCTTGAGCTCGTCGATGTCCTCGGTCCGATCGGCGGTGGCCTGCTCGCCTTTCTCCGCCACGAGCTGGGCGAGCTCGTCGGTGAGGTTGACGAAGGTCTCGGCCTTGGCCACGAAGTCGGTCTCACACCGGAGCTCGACGATCGACGCGTTGCGACCGGAGACCGCCAGCGCCACCGCACCCTGGGTCGCTTCGCGATCCGAACGTTTGGCCGCCCCGGCGAGCCCCTGCTCGCGCAGCCACGTCTTGGCCTTGTCCATGTCGCCACCGGTCGCCTCGAGGGCGCGCTTGCTGTCGAGCATGCCCGCGCCGGTGGCCCGGCGCAGGGTCTGGACGTCCTTGGCGGTGAAGTCAGCCATTGCTCAGCTCTCGTCGATGGGTGGGGCGGAGTCGGCGGCGTCGGTCGCGGCGCCAGGGGTGGGGGGCTCGACCGGCGGCGTCTCGACCGGCGGGGCCGCAGCCTGCGGGGTCGTAGCCGGTGGAGCCGCAGCGGACGGGGCGTCGGGCGTCGGGGCCGCAGCCGATGGGGCCGCAGCGGTGGTACCAGAAGGCGAAGGGGTCTCGGCCGTGGTGGTCTCGGCCGCGGCGGTCCCGGCAGCGTCGTCGGGCGCACCAGGGGTGGTGGTCGGCGGGGGCTCGGGGGTGTCGGATCCCACCGGCGCCCTCGGTCCGCGGGGGGGACGCCGGGATCCCGACGTCGATGGCGTTGCCGGAGGGGCGGGGGGCTTGGGCCGGTGCTCGGCCACCCATCGTCCCTCGATGACGGCCTCGGCCATGACCCGGCACATGAGGGCGCCCGAGCGGATGGCGTCGTCGTTGCCCGGGATCACGTAGGTGATCACGTCGGGATCGCAGTTGGTGTCGACGACGGCCACGATCGGCATCACCAGCTTGTTGGCCTCGGTGACGGCGATGTGCTCCTTCTTCGTGTCGATCACGAAGACGGCGTCGGGCAGCCGGTCGAGCCCGCGGATGCCGCCCAGGTTGCGGCGCAGCTTCTCCAGCTCTCGCCGGAACCGCAGTCCTTCCTTCTTGGGCATGCCCTCGAAGTCACCGGCCCGCTCCATGGCCTCGTACTCCCGCATCTTCCCCACGCGAGACGAGATGGTGGTGAAGTTGGTGAGCATCCCGCCCAGCCACCGCTCGTTGACATAGGGCATGCCGCACGCGGCGGCATAGGTGGCGATGGGGCCCTGGGTCTGCTTCTTGGTGCCGACGAAGAGCAGGATGCCGCCGTTGGCGACCAGGTCGCGCACGTACCCGTAGGCCTCTTCGAGACCCTCGAGCGTCTTCTTGAGGTCGATGATGTAGATCCCGTTGCGCTCGCCCAGGATGAACCGGCGCATCTTCGGGTTCCACCGGCGGGTCTGGTGGCCGAAATGCATACCGGCCTCCAGCAACTGCCGAGTCGTGACAACTGCCACAGCGGGTCCTCCCATCGGTTGTCCTTCCCCGGCGCTGCGCCCTGCAGGGCGACCGTGGACGCGCCGGGTGCTTCAAAGTGATCTTTGAGGTCCCGCCCGACGGGCAGGACCGGTCCATGGTAACCGACGCCCAAGGACCCGTCACCCAGAGCCCCGCCCGGTTGGGGCTGCGCCGGTGCGGTCTCGGCCCGGTTCTCACTCGGCCCGGCGTCGCCCCGAGGGGGTACAGCCGGTGCGGCGCGTTCAGCCGGTGGCGGCGACGCTCGATCTCGGGCCGCGCCGGCCACCGGGGGGCCGGCCCCGGCGCTGGGTGTCGGTCCCGTCGGGAGATCGGTCGTTCAGGCGACCCCGCAGCTGCAGGACGGCCTTGGTGTGGATCTGGCACACGCGGCTCTCGGTCACACCCAGGATCTCGCCGATCTCGGCCAGCGTGAGACCTTCGTAGTAATAGAGCGACAGGACCGTCCGCTCCCGCTCACCGAGCTGCATGATCGCCTGGGCCAGGATCTCCTTGGACTCCTTGTCCTCGAACAGCGCCACCGGTCCGGCCGTGGCATCGGGGATGGTGTCGCCGAGGGTGGTCCGGTCGGTGCGGTCGCCACCCACCATGAACACCTCGTCGAGCGCGGCCACCCCCACGAAGGAGATCTGGCGCAAGATGTCTTGGAGGTCGGACTCCGACATCTCGAGCTCGGCCGCCACCTCAGCGTCGGTGGGCGTCCGCAAGAGGGTCGCCTCGAGCGAGGCGTAGGCCTGCTCCACGGCCCGGGCCTTGGCCCTGACCGAGCGCGGCACCCAGTCGATGGCCCGGAGCTCGTCGATGATGGCTCCCCGGATCCGGGGGATGGCGTAGGTCTCGAACTTGACCTGGCGGTCGGGGCTGAACCTGTCGATGGCGTCGATCAGCCCGATGATCCCGTAGCTGACCAGGTCGGACCCGTCCACGTGCTGGGGAAGGCCGACCGCCACCCGGGCGGCGACATATTTCACGAGAGGCGAGTACAACACGATGAGCTGGTCGCGCAGACGACGCTCGCCGCTCTTCTTGTACTCGACCCATAGGCGTGCAGTGCCGCCGTCGTCGTCCGTCGTCACGCCTCCCCCTACGCTCGGGGATGGGTCGCCCCGTATACCGAGAGCAACCGGTCCTTGCTGACATGAGTGTAGACCTGCGTGGTCTGCAGACTGGCGTGTCCCAGGAGTTCCTGGACGACTCGCAGGTCAGCACCCCCGTCGAGCAGATGGGTGGCGAAGCTGTGGCGCAGGGCGTGCGGGTGCGTGGGAACCGGCGATCTGCGGTCGACCACGCGACGGACGTCGCGCGTGCCTAGCCGTACCCCGCGACGATTGAGGAACATGGCATGGGGCGGCGACGCCTCGGTCACGAGCACCTGACGACCCTGGGCCAGCCAGGCGTCGACGGCCTCGGCGCACCGGTCGTGCATCGGGACACGGCGCTGGCGACGACCCTTTCCCATCACCGTCACCGTGCGGGACCGGAGATCCACGTCCCCGATGTCGAGGCCGCACAGCTCGGCCACACGCAGACCGCACCCGTAGAGGAGCTCGAGCACGGCGTCGTCACGAGCTTCCAGGGCGCGGTGTAGGCCCGACCCAGCCGCCCCGCTGCCCGGTGACGGCGCCGGGGCGGGGTCCTCGAGCTCGGCGCTTTCCAGCATGACCTCGAGTTCGCCGCGGTCGAGCACCCTGGGCAGGCGTGACCCACCTCCGGGCGAAGCCAATCGCCGGGCCGGGTCGACGTCGAGGACCCCCCGCCGGCGCTGCCACGAGAAGTAGCACCGCAGCGCGGCGGCCTTGCGGGCCACGGTGGCCCGGGCGTAACGGCGCGTGGTGAGAAAGGCCAGATACCGGCGAAGCAGGATCCGGTCGACACCGGCGGGCCCCTCGACCCGGGCGCGCTCGGCCCAGGCGATGAAGGCCTCGAGATCTCCCACATAGGCGCGCCGCGTGGCCGGGGACTGGCCTCCCAGGGACCGGGAGAACGCCTCGGGATCCCAGGCCATGGCGCCACGCTACCCGCCCAACAGTGCCTGCGACGCTATTGTCCTTCCCGGTGCAGGGCGCAACCAAGCGAGACATTGTGAAAGCGCCCCGAAGGGGGTAGGGACCGTGCCCGACCAGATCGACCGCCGTTCTTTCCTTGCTCGAGGCGCCCTCGCGGCCGGGGGCATCGCCGCCGCCGGTGGCGTCGGGGGCCTCTTGAGCGCGTGCGGCTCGGGCTCGGGCGGGTCGGGTTCGCTCTCGAGCGGGCCCCGGGACGGCATCTCGACCGGCACCCCCAAGACCGGTGGTTCGCTGACGTTCGGGGTCGAGGCCGAGGAGCAGGGATTCGACCCGGCCACGGCCCGGTTCGACGAGACCGGGGTGCTCTACGCCCGCACCGTCTTCGACCCCCTCACCATCATCGCCGCCGACGGCAGCGTCCAGCCCTACCTCGCCCAGGCCATCACCCCCAACGCCGACTACTCGGTGTGGACGATCACGGCCCGTCCCAACGTCAGGTTCCACGACGGCACCCCGTGTGACGCCGCGGCCATCGCCGGGAGCCTGAACCACTTCAAAGACGCACTGCTGGGGGTCACCTTCACCGCCGTCAGCACCATCGTGGCCACGGACTCGAGCACGGTGACCGTCACCTTGAAGCAACCCTGGGTGCCGTTCCCCGCCTATCTCGCCGGCGGCATCGGGGGCCAACCCGGCTACATCGCCGCTCCCGCCATGATCGCCAACCCCAAGGGGTCCGAGCAGCCCATCGGCACGGGGCCGTTCAAGTTCAAGGAATGGGTTCCCAACGACCACTTCACCGCGACCCGCAACACCGACTACTGGCGCAAGGGCCTCCCCTACCTCGACTCGATCACCTACCGGCCCATCACCGACGCCCAACAGCGGGCCAACGCGCTGCTGGCCGGCAACATCGACATGATGCACACCGACCTGCCCGAGAGCATCTTGCAGTTCAAGAACGACAGCACCTACGGGTTCCTCGACGACACCAAGGGCATCGTGGGCGAGCCCGACATGAACTTCATCATGTGCAACCTCGCGGACCCCGCCATGAGCGACATCCGGGTGCGCCAGGCCATGGCCATGGCCATCAACCCCAAGCAGTACTCCCAGGTCGTCGACAGGGGTGTCAACACGCCGACCAACCAGCCCTTCGTCCCCAACACGCCCTACTACGTCGAAGACGCCGGGTACCCGGCCTACAACCCCAGCAAGGCCAAGGACCTGGTCAAGCAGTTGGAGAACGAGACCGGCAAGCCCGTGGCCTTCTCGCTCCAGTCCACCAACTCGGCCTATTCGGTCCAGGCCGTGCAGTTCCTCCAGAGCCAGCTCGCCGCGGTGGGCATGAAGGTCAACCTGACCCAGGTCCAGCAGGCCGACCAGATCAACGACGCCCTGGACGGGTTGTTCCAGGCCACGTCGTGGCGCCAGTTCGCGGCGGTGGACCCCGACCTCAACTACCTGTGGTGGAGCCCGACCGAGATCTTCGGATCAGGCCAGTCCTCGATCGCACCGAACTTCGCCCGCAACACCGATCCGTTGATCGAGACCTTCCTCCAGCAGGGACGGACCTCGACCGACCCGACCGTGCGCGCCACCGCGTACCAGAACGTCGCCAAGCGACTCAACGCCGACCTGCCCTACATCTGGCAGGACCGGGCGACGTGGGCCATCGTGGCCCGGTCGAACGTCCAGAACTGGAACAACCCCATGACACCTGAGGGTGCCAAGGCCTACGGCATGATCGTGGGGACCGTTTGGACCCCGCAGATCTGGAAGTCGAGCTGATCGCCCTGCGGCAGGTCCTACGGGCCCCGGGGCCCGGTCGATGCACCTGCCGTGCTCACGTCCCGACGACCACGTCCCGACGGCGCCGCGTCGATGCACGCGTGGGCGGGCCCGTGTCGAGGAGCCCGCGCCCGTGAGCAATCGGATCCTCCTGGTGGAGGACGACGAGCGCATCCGCGCCTCGATGCGGCTCGCCCTCGAGGACGAGGGCTACGAGGTCGACGAGGCCGGGTCCGGTGAGATCGGGCTCGAGCATTTCGCCGACCAACCTGCCGACGTCGTGCTCATCGACCTGATGCTCCCGGGCATCGACGGCTTCGAGTGCTGCCGACAGCTGCGTCGCAGCAGTGCGGTGCCGGTCATCATGGTCACGGCGCGCAACGACACCCATGACGTCGTGGCCGGGCTCGAGGCCGGGGCCGACGACTACGTCACCAAGCCCTTCGTCGCCAAGGAGCTGACGGCACGGATCCGGGCCCTGCTGCGCCGGGCTCGCACCGTCGATGCCCCCGACATGTTGTCGTTCGGCGACGTCGAGGTCCTTCCCGACGAGGGCACGGTGCGGCGCTCGGGCGCCGAGATCCACTGCACCCGCACGGAGTTCCGGCTCCTGTGCGAGCTCGCCACCAACCCGGGCAAGGTGCTGAGCCGGGAACAGCTCCTCGATCGGGTGTGGGGTTACGACTACTTCGGCGACGGACGGCTCGTCGACGTCCATATCCGGCGACTCCGCACCAAGATCGAGGCCGACCCCGCCAATCCCCGTCACATCCTCACCGTGCGGGGCATGGGCTACAAACTGGCCACCTGAGGACCTGCCATGCGCGGACTGCGCACCCGGCGCCAGAGCCGGTCAGGAGATGCGCCCCCGGGCGAGACCCCACGGCGCAAGCGTCCGTGGTCCAACCTCGGACTGCGCTCACGCGTCACGGTCACCTTCGGGTTGGGTGCCCTGGCCTTGTCGGCCACCATGGCGGGACTCACCTACTTCACGGCCCGCCAGTTCATCCTGAGAGAACGCGAGACGGCCATCTTGCGCCAGGCGTACGTGAACGCGTCCCTGGCCCGGTCCTCGCTGCGGTCGGTCAGTCCCAACATCACGCAGCTGCTGGCCTCGCTCGACACCGTGCCCGGCTCGCGCTCGGTGCTCGAGCTCAAGGGCCAGTGGTACGCCACGTCGATCTCGGTGGGCGAGAACGCCATCCCGCTGGCCCTTCGCGACCTCGTGGTCTCGGGCACGCCCGCCACCCAGCACTTCGTGCTCGGGAACACACCCCAGATGGCGGTGGGCCTGCCCATCCCCAGTGTGAGCGCGGCGTATTTCGAGGTCTTCTCGCTCGATGACCTGAGCCGCACCCTGCGCATCCTGGCGCTGGCCCTCGGTGGCGCGGCCCTGTTGACCACGGTGGCGGGGGCAGTGATCGGCCGGTGGGCCAGCGGGCGGGCCCTGCGGCCCCTGGTGCAGGTGTCGCGCGCCGCCGAGACGGTCGCCGGGGGGAGCCTCGACACCCGCCTCATCGCCGAGGGCGACCCCGAGTTGTCCGCCCTGGCGTCGTCGTTCAACCGGATGACCGACGCCCTGCAGGAACGCATCGACCACGAGGTCCGGTTCACCGCCGATGTGAGCCACGAGCTGCGGTCGCCGCTCACGACCTTGTCGACATCGCTGGGGGTGCTCGAGTCGCACCGCGACGAGCTTCCCCCGCGCAGCCGCCACGCTCTCGACCTCCTCAGTGCCGAGCTCCACCGCTTCCAGCGCATGGTCGACGACCTCCTCGAGATCAGCCGGGTGGACACCGGCTCCGCCGAGCTGTCGCTCGATGAGGTCGAGGTGGGTGAGCTCGCCCGCCAGGCGGCCGCGGCCGGGGGCGCGGGCGACGTTCCCGTGGACGTCGACCCGTCGGTGGCCGGACTCCGCCTGTGGGTGGACAAACGGCGCATCGAGCGGGTCGTGACGAACCTGGTGGACAACGCCGTGCAGTACGCGGGTGGCGTCACCCGCCTGGCCGTCGAACCCGGCGTGGGCCACGACGTCCGGTTCGTGGTGGCCGACCGCGGCCCGGGCGTGGCCCCCGGTGAGCGCGACCGGATCTTCGAGCGCTTCTACCGCGGCCAGGCCGCGGGACAGCGAGGGGTGACCAACGGCACGGGTCTGGGGCTGTCGCTCGTGGCCGAGCACGTGCGACTCCACGGCGGACGGGTATGGGCCGAGTCCGGTGACGACGGCGAGAACCGCTTCGTCATCGAGTTGCCCACCGGGGACGACAACGGCGCGGCCGGCGCCGTGGCTTCTCGACCCGAGCCCCGGTCCGAGGTGCTCGGGTCGTGATCGTCGGACTCTCGCACCGTGCACCGGGCCGGGGGGCCCAGCACCGGAGATGTCGCCGCGCCGTCACGGCCCTCGTGGCCTGCGGCGTCCTGGCCGGTCTGGCCGGCTGTGGCGTGCCGGTGGACAGAGAGCCCGCCGCCCTGTCGCGCCACGGCATCCCCTTCAACCTCCTGGCACCCACCCAGTCCACGACCACGCCGCCCACCACACCGTCGCCGATCGAGGTCCCGGTCCAGATCTTTCTGCTCGGCCCGACCGGTCATCTGGTGTCGGTCAACCGCGATGTGTCGGTGTCCCCGCCCGACCTGGCCACGGTCCTGCGGGCCCTGCTGGCCGGGCCCACCGACACCGAGTCGGCGGCGGGCCTGCAGAGCGCCCTCACGACCCAGACCACGGTCCTCGGCGCCAACATCGCCGGGGGCACGGCCACGGTGAACCTGGGGGGGACCTTCGGCCAGCTCGTCGGGCCGCCCCAGATCCAGGCCGTGGCCCAGGTCGTCTTCACCGCGTCGGCGCTCCCGGGGGTGACCGGGGTCACCTTCGAGCTCTCGGGTCAACCCGTCGAAGTGCCCGTGGCCAGCGGGGCCCAGGTGCCCCTGGCCACCACGGCCCAATTCGCCGCCTTGGCGCCCTGACCCCGGGACCACGTCCCCGCCGCGATGGCGGGCGGGCGGCTCCGGACGGCTCGAGATGTCGAGCCGGGGATCAGTCCTCGGCGACCCGGTTCGCAAGGGCCCCGTCCGCAAGGGTCCCGTCCGCAGATCGACGAGGAGCGTTGCCCCACAGGCGTTCGAGGTCGTAGTAGGCGCGTGCCTCGTCCTGGAAGACGTGGACCAGGAAGTCGCCGTAGTCCATGAGGACCCAGGTGAGATCGCGCAACCCCTCGATGGCACGGGGGGAACGCCCCTCGGACCGCTTCACCTGGTGCTCCACCTCTTCCACGATGGTGCGGACCTGGCGGCTGTTGGCGCCACTGGTGATGACAAAGGCGTCGGTCACCCCGAGGAAGTCCCCCATGGCGAGCACGACGGTGTCTTGGCCCAGCTTGGCATCCGCCGCCCGCGCCGCCACCAGGGCAGCCTCCGGCACGTCGAAACGTCCGTTGTCCGCCGATGCCCGCTCGGCGGATGCCGTCATGCGGCGGGAACCGCCACGTCCACCTCGATCTGACCCCCCGGGAGCGCCCCTGTGGGGCACGGGGCGGTTCGAACGGCTTCGGGGCTACGCATCTGGTTCAAGCGTACAGATTTAGCTGACGGATGCAACGTATGGCGGGCTCGGGAATGAGGAAATCGACCGACCGGCCCTCGGCCAGACGCCGGCGGAGCTCGCTGCTCGAGATGGCCAGGGCCGGGATGCGAAGCCGCTCGACGCGCCACCCGGGGGGATCGTCAGCCGACCCCACACCGCCGCGGTCCACGATCACCAGGGTCACGGCCCGGCGCAGCTCGTCCACCCGCTGCCACGTGTCGAGCTCGCCGGCGACGTCGGCACCCACGATCACGTAGGGCCGGGCCGACGGGGTCGCCGCCAGGAGCTCGCGCACCGTGTCGGCGGTGTAGCTCGGACCCCCGCGGTCGATCTCCATGCGACACGCCTCGACCCCCGCCACCCCGTCCACCGCCGCCTGCACCACGAGGAACCGGTCCTCGGCCGGGGTCACGGTGCGGGTGCCGGCCTTCTGCCACGGCACGTTGGCCACGACCAGGAGCACCCGGTCGAGCCCGAGCGTCTCCCGGGCCCACGTTGCTGCCACCAGATGACCCACGTGGACGGGATCGAAGGTGCCCCCCAAGATGCCGATCCCGACGCCCGGCGTCGGCGGTGGGCCTTGGGGCGTGGCGTCGGGTGGAGGCACGTCACGAGCGTAGGCGCCGACCATTTACGCTGGTGGCCCATGAGCCCCGCCGAGTGGAGCCCGCAGCGCTGGCGCGACCTCCCTGCCGCGCAACAGCCCGACTGGCCCGACACCGACCATCTCGAACGGGTCCTGAAGGAGCTCGCCGCCCTACCCCCGCTGGTATTCGCCGGCGAAGCCCGGACGCTCATCAGCTCCCTGGCCCAGGTGGCCGCGGGCAAGGCGTTCCTGTTGCAGGCCGGGGACTGTGCCGAGTCGTTCGAGGAGTTCTCGGCCGACGACATCCGGGACAAGTTGAAGGTCATCTTGCAGATGGCCGTGGTCCTGACCTACGGAGCCGGCGTGCCGGCGTTGAAGGTCGGCCGCATCGCCGGGCAGTTCGCCAAGCCGCGCTCGTCACCCACCGAGCGGGTCGGCGAGGTCGATCTTCCCGTCTTCCGCGGCCACATGGTCAACGACGACGCCCCCGACGCCGGCGCCCGGGTACCCGACCCCCGCCGGTTGATCGCCGCGTACCACCAGTCGGCGTCCACACTGAACCTGGTGCGCGCCTTCACCAAGGGTGGGTTCGCCGACCTCTCGCAGGTCCATCTCTGGAACCAGCAGTTCGTGGCGTCGAGCGAGGAGGGTCGTCGCTACGAGCAGATCGCGGCGGAGATCGATCGCGCCCTGCGGTTCATGGCGGCCTGTGGCATCGACCTCGGGGCCGAACAGTCGCTGCACCAGGTCGACTTCTACACGAGCCACGACGCGCTGATCCTCGGCTACGAGGAGGCGCTCACCCGCATGGACTCGCTCACCGGTGACTGGTACGACTGCTCGGCGCACATGCTGTGGGTGGGCGAGCGCACCCGTCAGCTCGACGGCGCCCACATCGACTTCCTGTCGGGGGTCCGCAACCCCATCGGGTGCAAGATCGGTGCCTCGACGGCGCCCGACGAGGTCGTGGCGCTGTGCGACCAGTTGAACCCCGAGAGGATCCCGGGTCGCCTGACGCTCATCACCCGTATGGGTGCCACCGCCATCGCCGACGCACTGCCCCCGCTGCTCGAGGCGGTACGCGCCGCCGAGCATCCCGTGGTGTGGGCGTGTGACCCCATGCACGGCAACACCTTCGTGAGCGAGGGAGGCCGCAAGACGCGGCGCTTCGACGACATCCTGACCGAGCTCAAGGGGTTCTTCGCCGCCCACCACGACGCCGGGACGTGGCCCGGAGGCGTGCATCTCGAGCTCACCGGGGACGACGTCACCGAATGCCTCGGTGGCTTCGGCGACATCGTGGAGGGCCAGCTCCACGAGCGCTACACCACGACCTGCGATCCCCGTCTCAACGCGCGCCAGGCCATCGACCTTGCGTTCCGGGTGGCGGAGCTCCTCAGGGCCTGATCTTCTCCGTTCCGGCGCCGGCCGCCGCCGCGCCGGCTCGCGTCGGCGCAGGTGGGCGGCGGTTCCGGGGGGCGTCGTTGCTTCGAGTGCGCGTGTCCATGAGAATGGAGCACAACGCCGGACTCTTCTTTACCCACCGAGCCCCGGCCACGCGCCCCCGCGCAGCAAGGATCGCAGCCTCCACTCCATGCACCGTACGGCACACAACTTGGCGCGTTTCGGACGCGCCCTCGGTGCGGTGTCCGTCGCCGCCCTCGTCGTCGTCGCCATGTCCGCCCCGCCGGCCGCGCCGAGCTCGACGCCGCGCCCGTTGACCGGCGCCGCCCCGGCGGCAACCACACAAGGGGTCCCCTCGTACTGGACCGTGGCATCGGACGGCGGGGTGTTCGCCTTCGGTGGCCTTCCCTTCGACGGGTCGATGGGGGCGGTCAAGCTGGCCGAGCCCATGGTGGGCATCGCACCGACCACGACCCTGTCGGGCGCCAGCGGCCAGGGCTACTGGACCGTGGCCTCGGACGGCGGCGTGTTCACCTTCGGCAACGCCGGGTTCCACGGGTCGATGGGAGGCGTCAAGCTCAACAAGCCCATGGTGGGCATGGCGGCCGACCCCGCCACGGGGGGCTACTGGACCGTGGCGTCGGACGGCGGGGTGTTCGCCTTCGACGCGCCGTTCTACGGATCGATGGGCGCGGTCAAGCTCACCAAGCCCGTGGTCGCCATCGTGGCCACCCCCGACGGCCAGGGCTACTGGCTCTTCGCGTCGGACGGCGGGGTCTTCGCCTTCGGCGACGCCGGGTTCGCCGGGTCACTGGGCAAGCTCACCCTCCAAGCCCCCATCGTGGGGGCGACCTCTCCCGACGCCGGCGGCTACCTCATGGTGGCGGCCGACGGCGGGGTCTTCGCCTTCGGCGACGCGGGGTTCTACGGGTCTCTCGGCGGCCACGCCCTGGCCCGGCCGGTGGTCGGGATCGCCTCGGCGGACCCCGGCGGGTACTGGCTGACCGACTCCAACGGGGCCATCACGGCCTTCGGTGACGCCGGCTACTTCGGCTCGGCCCCCCAGCACATCACGAGCCCCGTCGTCGGCATCGCCGACGGACCGGGGACAGGGGTGGCGGCCAACGGCGCCTATCCCTCGGGGAGCTTCGGCTACGACGTGTCGCGGTTCCAGGACAACCCCCCGGCCTGCAACAGCACGCTCCCCTCGGGGCACACCGTGGGGATCGTCCAGGCCACGGGCCAGTCCAACGGTTCCCCCAACCCCTGCCTGGCCCACGAAGCGCAGTGGGCCGGAGGAGGGCTCAACCTCTACATCTTCATGACCTACGGCACCGACCCCACCGACCAGCCCGGCTGCAACGGCGACATGGCCTGCAACTGGGGATACGAGGCCGGGGTCTACGCCTATCAGTACGTCCAGGCCCAGGGGGTGACGCCCCTGGTGACGTGGTGGCTCGACATCGAGGCGGCCAACTGGTCGTCGAACACCGCCGAGAACGACGAGGTCATCACCGGTGCCATCAACGCCTTGCGGGGGGCCGGGGTGAACAACGTCGGCATCTACACGAGCCCCCTCACCTGGAACGGCATCGCCGGGGACTTCCAGCCGGCGGTGCCCCTGTGGGTGGCGTGGTACACCGACAACCCCCAGACCAACTGCACCACGGCCGTGTCCTACGCGGCCCAGAGCGGGAACTACCTCCCCACCGGCGGGGTATGGATCACCCAGTACACCGACATGGCCAACGGCGTGAGCCTCGACGGCGACTACGCCTGTTAGCCGGGTCGCTCAGGTGGCGAGGGCCCGCAGGTGGGCCGCGTCGTTGTAGCGCACCAGCCGCCAGCCGTCCTCGGTCATCTCCCACTCGGTGAGCGAGGTGTGCTCGGTGGGCAGACCGAGACGGCTCCGGCCCGGTGCCACGGGCAAGAAGGCCAGCATCGTCGACTCGATCACTCCGGCATGGCACACGATTACGGTGCGCTCGCCCCGATGGGCCCCGGCCACGCGCGCCACCGCCCCCGAGGCGCGCGCCACGAAGGAGCTCCAGCTCTCGCCCCCCGGTGCCACCGCGCTGTCGGGGTCGGCGTCGAAGTCGGGCTCTCCGTAGCGGACGCGGAATTCGTCCCAGGTGAGCCCGTCGGCCTCCCCCGGGTGCAGTTCGCACAGGTCGCAATCCCCCACCGGCTCCCCGCCGTCGCCGATGCCCGGGGAGACGATGGCCCCTGTTTCCAGGGCACGCGGCAACACGCTGGCGTAGAGCGCGGTGACGTCGGACAGCTCGCCGGTCTTGACGAGCCGGGCCGCCAACGCCTCGGCCTGGCGCTTCCCGGTGGGCGACAACCCGGTGCACCCGGTATGACCCCCGACCACACCCGCCACGTTGCAGACGGCCTCGCCGTGGCGGATGAGCACCACCCGGGTGGGTCGGGCGCTGTCCCGGGGCAGGCTGCTCACACCCGGCGGGGCGCCCCGGCGGGTGTCCCTCGACGGCGCGCTCACGCCAACTCGGTGACGAAGTGCTCGAGCTGGCGGAGGTTCCGGCACTCGAAGACGTCGTCGCAGTGCACGGCATACTCCCCGAGGATGGAGTCGCCCGTCCCCCAGTAGGCGCGGGGCTCGGGGTTGAGCCAGTAGACGTGACGGGCCCGGTGGCGGATCTCGGAGACGACCCAGGCCTGGGAGGCGTGGTAGTTGTTGCGGGCGTCGCCGAGCAGCAACACGCTGGCCCGGGGCGTGATCTCCTCGCCCCAACGCTCCCAGAACACCGACAGGGCGTGCCCGTAGTCCGAATGCCCGTCCACCCACACCACGTCGGCCTCGGTGTTGATGCGGTGCACCGCGTCCGACGGGTCGTCGACCCCCTCGAAGAAGCCGGTGACCTCGTCGATCCCGTCGATGAACACGAAGCTGCGCACCTGGGAGAACTGGGCGCTGATGGCGTGGACCAGGTGGAGGGTGAACCTGGCGAACGAGGCCACCGAGCCCGAGATGTCGGCGATCACGATGATCTCGGGCTTGGACGGCCGCGGGTAGCGGAAGCGCGGGTCGACCGGCACCCCACCCGTCGACAGGGAGTGCCGCACGGTGGAGCGGAAGTCGAGCGGCCCCTTGCGG
>Ga0187890_10000585_pt1 | contig 25895 bp, 23 predicted proteins | sample June2016WEW_21_1_FD_133005 | JGI IMG/M metagenome (GOLD analysis project Ga0187890, IMG submission 133005) | Peatland microbial communities from SPRUCE experiment site at the Marcell Experimental Forest, Minnesota, USA - June2016WEW_21_10 | ecosystem: Environmental > Terrestrial > Soil >... | reverse complement strand
GCGATCATCGCCGCATTGTCCGTGCAGAGGATCGGCTCCGGAATGTGCATCTCCACGCCGAGCTCGGCCAGCCGCACACGCAGCGGGCCGTTACATGCCACGCCGCCCCCCACCGCGAGCCGATCGAGCCCTGTCCGCTCGAGCGCCTGTTCGCTGCGCCCCGCCAGGCTCTCGACGATCGCGCGCTGGTAGGAGGCCGCGAGGTCGGCTCGGCGGTCCTCGAGCTCCGCCGGCGAGAGCTCCAGCTCGGTCGACGCCAGCAGCTCCGCCAGCTGCTCCGGGGAGGTGGCGCTGGCGATCGGCGCGAGCACCGTCGGCTGTACCCGCAGCCACGCGAGCGCCACAGCGGCCACAGCCGTCCCGTGCGCCGCCGCGATCTCATCGAGCGCGTCGAGCACCGCGAAGCCGCGCTCATTGAAGTAGCTCTCACGCACGCCGGCCGCGCGCGGGCTGTCGATCTCGTCCCCGTCGCGCCGGTACTTGCCGCTCAGGAAGCCCCTGGCGAGGCCGAAGTAGGGGATGCACGCGAGGCCGTGGCGCTCGCACACGCGCTCGAGCTCGCCCTCGTACTCGGCGCGCTCGAGCAGGTTGTAGTGGGGCTGCAGCGCCACATACGAGGCCATGCCCGCGCCCGCGCCGACGCGTATGGCCTCCTCCAGCCGGGCGGCGCTGTAGTTGGACGCCGCCGCGTGGCGGATCTTGCCCTCGCCGATCAGCTCGCCGAACGCGCCCAGCGTCTCCTGCAGAGGCGTGTCGGGATCGTCCTGGTGGGCGTAGTAGAGGTCCACCGTGTCGATGCCCAGGCGCTGCAGCGAGCCCTCGATGCCCCGCCTGATCGTCGCCCGCGAGGGCCCGCCGAGGTCGGGCGACATGCCGACCTTGGTGGCGATCACGAGCTGCTCGCGGTTCCCCCGCGCCGCGATCCAGCGGCCGATGATCCGCTCGGACTCGCCCGCCCCGCCAGATCCGCGACGACCGTAGACGTCGGCGGTGTCGATGAAGTTGCCGCCCGCCTGCACGTACGCATCGAGCACCGCGAACGAGCGCTGCTCGTCGATCGACCAGCCGAACACGTTGCCGCCCAGGCACAGCGGGAAGACGTCCACGTCGGTGTCGGCCAGGCGCGCGATGCGCTCAGGGTAGCGAGGAAATATCGCTCGTCGACTCAGCGACGCGATGAGGTCGGCGCGTCAGCACCGCTGATCTGCCAGCGAACTCCCGGTCCGAACTCGAGGACAACTCCAGCGGGGCTGATCAGCTCCCAATTAGGAGGGTCGTCATCTGCCTCGGCCGCGGTGGGCTTGATGTCGAGCATGGAGCCGTCGGAAAGCCTGCAACGCAGCTCGCCGGACTCCTCGTCAATGTCAGCATCATCGATCGAGCGCCCGACCAGCTGAGCCGGGTCAGATGGCGACCACTCGGCATCTTGGGTGGCGAGGCGCCAGATACCTCCGCCCGAGTCGCGAACTTCTACATGGAGAACATCTGGATAGGCAATGCGCGCATCAACAATCGACCCACGCATCGAGCCTAGGACAGTGGTCGGTGAGGCATCTAGAGCTACGACGGTCGCCATGAGTCCTTCCATTGTCGCAGCCAGGCCAGCAGTTCTCCATAGCTCATGTCCTCCTGACCGCCGCTGGATTCCTTCTCGGCATGCAGTGCCTGGCTCGCCTCATAGCGCTCACGGACTGTCAAGCCGGCCTCCTTGCAGGCCTGCCGGAATTGCTTGATGTCGCGCTTCCGGGTCACGGCGCAGCGAGTCTAGCTCTGCTACTGCACGGGATACGGCGGCGGCGGGTTGTCGATGATGCCGCTCTTCACGCCGGACACGTCCATGTACACCGCATAGACGATCGCCAGGAGCAGAAATGCGGCCAGAACGGGGCGAGCCCAGCTGGGGTGGCGGGCCAGCACGTACGCCGCAGCGGGATAGAAGACGGGCGCCGCGAGCAGGATCATGCGCCCCCAGTCGAGCGCGAACGTCATCGACAGCAGCGCGAGCGCCACCAGCACCAGCCCGCGCCGCGCGAAGCGCATGTCCCGCAGCGCCAGCGGCGCGACGAGCCACAGCGGCCCGTACACGGTGAACATGCGGCGCGCCTCCTGGAAGGCGCTCTGCAGGCCGAGCTTGATGACCGTGAAGCGCTCGGCCACGAGCGAGCCCGCGTAGCCCGGCACCTGCGCCTCGCCGACGGTGCTGACGCCGAGCCTGATGGCTGCATAGATCGCGACCGCGGGCGCCGCCACCGCGAGGCCGTCGACGGCCGCCCGCCGATCGAGCGGGCGGACCGCCCAAAGAGCGTAGGCGAGCGGCACCACGAACAGCACCGCTTCGCGTACCACCACCCCGAGCAGCAGCGTCACGGCAAGCGGCCAGCGCTGCCGCCTGACGGCGAAGTACGTCGCCGCCATCATGAAGAAGACCGTCGCGATGTCGGGATTGCGCCCGTGGCGCAGCGCGACGATCAGGAACGGCGGCGAGACGCTCATCAGCACGGCCAGCGCCGCCGCCACGCGCCGGTCGCCGCCAAGCTCGCGCATGAGCAGATACGCGAACGCCGCCGCCCCGCCGGCGGCGAGCAGCGCCAGCCCGCTGAACGACACCGTGTGGTCGAACGGCAGCCAGTGCACCGCCAGCGGCAGCCCCAGGCGAAAGCCGAACGGAAACGTGTGCACCGCGAACGGGTGGCGGGCGATGTCTTCGTAGATCAGGTCGTCGCCGCGCGGCGTCCCCTCCTTGCGGATCGGCGCGCTGAGCACCCCCAGCGCGATCACGCCGGCGAGGCCCACGAGGGTCGCCCTGCGCCGTTCTGGCCGCGACCCGGCTCCCGTCTGATCTGCCCACGGCGGCAGGTGTCGCGCGATAGTCGTGGCTGGGCCCGGCACCGGCGAGAGCCTACCGCCGGCGCCCCTGCGCAAAGCTCTGCATGGGCGGCGCCGCGGCGCGCATGCTCGAGCCCACCTCCCCACCTTCTACGTCCTCATCGCCGCCACTGCCCCGGGACGCGCCGCCCGTCTGCGCCAGCGGGCGCTCGCGGCCGGGCAGGTGGTGCACGCGTGCTGAGGCAGCCCCGCCCTGCTCCTGCTCGATCCCATCGGAAAAGAAGCGCTCGAGCGGCGCGAGCTCGCGCACGATCACGTTGACGACCCCCTGCGAGCGCTCGAGGACGCCCCTGGCGAGCAGTAGCGGCTCCGCTCGCGCGAGGTGGCGGTGGCGCTCGTAGACCGCCTTTCCCACGATCAGGTTGATCGTGCCGAACTCGTCCTCGAACAGCAGGAACATCGTCCCCTTCGCCGTTCCCGGCCGCTGCCTGGCGATCACCAGCCCAGCCACCGCCACCTGGCAGCCCGATGGCAGCCTGGGGAGCTGGGCGCTGGTGGCGAGCATCGGCACGGTCAGCCGCTCGCGCAGGATCGCCAGGGCGTGCTCGCCGATCGTCACGCCGCTGGTGGAGTAGTCGGCGATCAGCTGCTGCCAGCGCCCGAGCGGCCGCAGGCGCGGCGCCGCCGGCAGCCGCAGTGGCAGCGCGAGCTGGGTCGCCTCCCCGGCACCCGCCGTCTCAGCCGGCGTTGTCACCCCCAGCTGCCACAGGGCCTCGCGTCTGCCTGCCTGTGCCCCTGAGGGTGTGCCCGTTTGGGCATCGCGCCCGCCGATGAGGCTGTCGCAGGCGCCCGACCAGGCCAGCTGCTCGAGCGTCCCGCGCCTGCAGGCGACGCGCGCGGCGAGATCGCCGAGGCTGGCGAAGGGCCCGTTTCGCTCACGCTCGGCCACCAGCGCCTGCATCTCGACGCTCGCGACATCCTTGATGTAGCCCAGGCCCAGGCGCACGCCCCCACCATCGATCGTGCACTGCACCTGCGAGGCGTTCACGTCGAGCCCCAGCACGGGAATGGCGGTCCCCCGATTTTCGGCCTCGTGCACGAGGCTGTCCGGGGCATAGAAGCCCATCGGCTGCTCGTTCAGCAGCGCGCACAGGAACTCCGCGCCGTAGTGAACCCGCAGCCACGTCGACTGGTAGGCGAGCAGGCCGAAGGCGGCGCTGTGCGCCTTGGGGAAGCCGAAGCCGGCGAAGCCCTCGACCATCCCCCACACGCGCTCCGCCGTCTGGCGATCGGCGCCCGCGTGGCGCAGCGCGCCCGTGACGAAGCGCTCGCGGTGACCCTGGATCATCTCGTGCGAGCGCTTGCGGCTCATCGCCCGGCGCAACCCGTCCGCCTCGCCGGGGCTGAAGCCGGCGAACGCTTCGGCGACCTGCATCACCTGATCCTGGAAGATGATCGTGCCGAGCGTCTCCCGCAGCACCGGCTCGAGCGCCGGGTGCTCGTAGGGGATCTCATACGCAGGGTCCTCGCGCAGGCGCCGGCGCCGCTCGATGTACGGGTTGATCGCCCCGCCCTGGATCGGCCCCGGGCGCACGATCGCGACCTGCACGACGAGATCGTCGAGGTTCTCAGGCTGCGTACGGCGGATCGACTGCATCTGCGCGCGGCTCTCGATCTGAAAGACGCCGACCGTGTCGGCCGCGCGGATCGCCTTGAAGGTCTGCGGATCGTCGAACGGAATGCGCGAGAGGTCGATGCGCTCCCCGCGCACGCGCGCGATCTCATCCACGCAACGCTCGACCGCCGAGAGCATCCCCAGGCCAAGTAGGTCGATCTTCAGGAAGCCTGCGTCCGCGCACGAGTCCTTGTCCCACTGGACCATCTGCCTGCCCTCCATCGCGGCGGGCACCACCGGGCAGCAGTCGATCAGCGGCCTGGTCGCGATCACCATCCCGCCCGAGTGCTGGGAGAGATGGCGGGGCAGCCCGTAGGCCTGCTCCACCAGCCGCGCCAGCCAGCGCCAGCGGGTCGAGCTCGATCCCGTGGGAGCGATGCTCTCTGCCTCTCTGCCCCACGGCTCCGCCCCGCGGGCCGCGCGCTCGATCTCGCCGGCGGGCAGGCCGAGCACCTTGCCCAGCTCACGGATCGCCCCGCGCGCGCGGAAGGTCGGAAAGGCCGCCACCAGCGCCGCGCGGTCGCGCCCGTAGCGCTCGTGCACGCGCGGGATCAGCCGCTCGCGGATGTCGCGCGGGAAGTCAAGATCGATGTCCGGCAGCCCGTGCAGGTCCTCGTGCAGGAAGCGCCCCAGCGCCAGCTTGCCCGCGATCGGGTCGATGTGCGAGAGCCCCGTCAGATAGCACACGATCGAGGAGACCGACGATCCCCGCCCGCGTCCGGGCGCCAGCAGCGCGCGCACCGAGTCAGGCCCGCGGACCTCCACGGCGACCTCGCGCGCCAGCTCGAGCATGTCGTGGTGGAGCAGGAAGAAGCCCGCCAGGCCGAGCTGGTCGATCACGCGCAGCTCCTCATCCAGGCGCGCTCGGGCCTCCGCGAGGGCGCCACGCGCCGGGCGCATGCCACCCACCGGGCACGAGCCACGCGTCCCGGCCGGGGGATGAGCGGCACCCGATCCATAGCGCTCGTCCAACCGCGCCCGGCACAGCTCCGCCAGGCGGCGCGAGGAGCCCTCGTCCTCAGCCCCCGGATAGCGGTAGCCGAGGTCCTTGGTCAGGTCGAACGTCAGATGCTCGGCCAGCGCCAGCGTCTCGCGGACCGCGTCTGGATGGTCGGCGAAGCGGCTGGCCATCGCCTGCGGCGTGCTCATCACGTGGCTGTGGTTGCCGCGCCGCAACGGCTCGCAGGCGTCGAGCGCGGCGTGGTGGGCGAGCGCCACGAACGCATCCTGCAGCTCTGCTCTGGCGCGCGCGTGCGCGTGGACGTCGCCGGTGGCCACGCATTTGACTCCCAGCCGCCGGGCACATGCGGCCAGCGCGCGGTTGCGAGCGCGATCATGGCGGGCATACGGGCGCTGCAGCTCCACGTACAGGCCCTCCGGGCCGAACGCGTCGAGCAGTTGTCGAGCCGTCTGCTCGTCCTCGACGCCGCGACCGATCACAGACCGCTCAGCGCAGCCCGTGAGGCAGACGAGGCCCTCTGCGTGGTCGATCACCGCCTGCACGTCCACCCACGGTTCCGAGCGCTCGCGCCGGGACGCGCTGTCGCGGGTGTGCGCATGCGCCAGCGTGATGATCCGGCAGAGGTTGCTCCAGCCACGCTCGTCGCGCACGAGCAGCGTGAGATGACGTGTCTCGGCGGGCTCGGTCCCGGCGCCGGAGCGAGCGCTCTCGCCGGGGCGCGTGGTGCGGGCGGGGTCGAGCGCCACGTCGATCTCGGCGCCGTGGATCGCCCTCACCCCGTGGTCCGCGGCGACCTGAGCGAGCTCCATCGAGCCGGAGACGGAGTTGTGGTCGGTCAGCGCGAGCGCCGTGTGGCCCAGCTCGCCCGCACGCTGCGCCAGCTCCTGTGGCAGCGAGACGCCGTCCAGGAACGAGTACGCCGAGTGGCAGTGCAGCTCGACGTATGGAATCCCACCCGCCCGCGTGGAGGCTGTCATCCCCGCACTCCCCGAGGGCCCTGGGCGCCCTGGACGAACCAGCGGCCCGAGCGCAGATCGTGAAAGACGACCATGTTGCGTCCCCGCTCGCCCACCAGCTCCCAGTAGCGGCGTCGCAGCGGCTCGGCCGTCCACCAGCGGTCCTCCACCAGCCAGGACTCGCGCAGCGACTCGACCGCTTCGCCGTTCACCTCGGCCGGCATGCCAACGGGGCGGGCGGGGTCCAATCGCACACGCGCGGGCTGGGGCTTGTTCAGGGCGCGAGCCATGCGCGGGCCATCACTCCGGGATCGGCGCCAGTACCACCCGCCGCTCGGGCACGCGCGAGTCCGGGTCCACGCACACGGCTCGCAGCGCCGCGTCCTGCCCCGCCACCGCGCGCACCTGGGCGACGGCCTCGCGCAGGCGCGCCGCACGGGCCGCGGAGGGAGCACCAGGATGGGCCGAGCGAATGGCATGAGCGCCAGGACGGGCCGAGCGGGCGACAGAACACGCGGGGTCCTCGTCGAACAGCGCGCCCTGCTCGCTGGCGGGAGGCCCGAAGCGCTCGGCGGCCAGTTCCAGCACGGCGGCCGGAGCGGGGAGCGCCAGCAGGCGCACCGACAGCGCCAGCCAGATGCGCTCGGGGTCGCAGAGCGCCTGGCGGAAGACCACGCGCTCGCGCCAGCCGCCGCCAGCGACCAGCCGCGCAGAGAGCGTGGCGGCACGCAGCGTGCGTCCACGGCGCTCGGAACGGGCCAGCAGCCGACCCACCAGCACGCCCAGCACGCGCTTCAGCGCCTCGCCGGAGCTCGCGTCGCCGACCTCCATCGACTCCTCCAGACGCTCCTCGACGCGGCGCGCCCGCAGCGGGCTGTCCTCGCCACGGGCCAGCCTGTGGGCGAGCGCGCCCGGCGCCCCGAAGCGGTCGCTCAACGCCGGGCGCCCGAGCCTCTCGAGCTCGCCGAGCGTGCGCACCCCCAGGCGCGAAAGCGGCTCGATCAGCGTGGCTGTGTCCTCCCGGAAGCCGAGCAGCTCGACCGGGCGCCCGGCGAGCCAGCGCCGGGCCTCACCGCCGTCCAGCACGAGCGGACGGCGCGAGCGCACCGCCAGGGCGGCAGCCAGCGCGCAGAAGCGCGTCGGCCCAGCCCCGATACGCACGGGATGCGCGAGCGCGCGCGAGGCGGCGGCGATCGTCGCGGACACCGGACCGTGGATGCCGCGCAGCCCGTCGCTCTCGAAGTAGGCGAGCCCCGGCCGCGCAGGCTCGACGGCCGCGCCGATCGATTCCAGAGCGCGCAGCGCCGTCTCCCACGCCTCAGCCACCAGCACGGGGTCGCCCGGCACGAGCACCAGGTCGGGGCAGCGGGCGAGCGCCTCGCCAAGGGTCATCCCTCGGGCTACGCCACGGGCTTCCGCGGCCCCTGAGACCTCCCCCACGCGCTGTTCGCCGCCCACGAGCGGCGCCACCGCCAGCGCGCGCCCAGCCAGCGTCTGCTGCGCGACCTTCGAGCCCTCGCCAGCCGCCACGGCCAGCTCGAAGCGGGGGATGTAGATGCAGACGACCATGCGAACGTATGTTCGCATGTGTGGCGGCTCGACCGCAACAGCTAGACGTCTACATTCAGCGTCTCAGACGCGCACCACTTCGACCAAGGAGAACGCCGAGAAATCGTCGTCCTGCGTCACCACGGCGACCCCATGCCGAAGGGCTGTCGCGGCGATCCAAGCATCGTGCCTGCGCAGCTTGCGACCTGCCTCCAGCTCGTGAGCGGCGATGCGCGCGAAGCAGGAGGCGGTCTGCGCGTCGACCGGCAACAGCCTGTAGGCGCTGCGAACGCGCGAGAGGGTAGCCGTGCGCTGTGCCCGGGTGTCGGTGTCCTTCGCACGCAGCACACCAAGCTCCAGCTCCGCCGCAGTGATCACCGACACTGCGATCCTCTCCGGCAGCTCGCCGAGCTCCCGTCCGGCCTCTTGCGCGACGAAGACCGACGTGTCAGCGAGTCCTCGCTTCACAGATCCTCTACGAGCACTCCACGCACATCGGCCAGATCGGTCATCAACCCACCGTCCGCTGGCGCCTCGCGAACGATGTCACGCAGCACGGTTGCGGGCACCCACGGATCGCGCTGCTCCACGTGCGGCACGATGTCGGCCACGGGGTCATGGTTGACGGTCAACGTCAATCGCTCGCCGGCACGCACGGCTGCGACGACATCGGCGGTGCTGTTGCGCAGGTCGCGCACCGATACGCTTCTGGCCATGGGCACTAGCGTAGCAGGCCTGTGCTACACGCAGTCTCAGTGGCCTGGCTGGCAAGTCCGCGCACGTATCTGGTGTTCCCGACACGCTCGCTCTTCCGCGAAGCAGGTGCAAGCGCTCAGCAGGGGCGCGAACGACCGCGGCTCGTCCGCTGCGGTCGTCTCCGGCCGCCCTTGGGGAGAGTGCTGCATGGCGGAGGAGGCGTCTGCCGAGCCTCCGCCCGCGTTAGCGAGATTCGTCCGTTGCGCTACTTCTTGAGCAAACTGGCGTTGCGGGCAAGGTAGGCGAGCATCGCGGCGCTCGGATGCAGCTGGTCGCGCTGGCCGGGCGCAGAGGCGGGCGGGCGGTTTCGCGGAGTTGATGGCGCGCGCGCGATGTCTCTCGTGGAGGCGGGAGGGGATTGCTTGAGGGCGCCGCGCTTTTGCCCGCAACAGCTCATGGTGGTTGGATCTCCGTTTCGGTATGAGGATCGAGCGTGCGCGAACGCGTCGCCTGCTCCAGCAGGCAGGCTGCCCCTGACAGCGCGAGCCACGCGAGCGGGTCCGCGCCTCGCCTGCGCATGAGGCCGACGCTGAGCGGCGCGGCGACCCAGATGCTCAGGCAGTTGAAGCAATCCATCAGGCCCCCAAGCCAGCCGGCTCCCATCCGCGTGCGCGCGTGCACGACGACGTCACCCGGTCCGTCCTCCTCGGCGAGCAGGTGGGTGATGCGCCAAGTTGCAAGCGCCGCCAGCAGGAAGCGCGCTTGCCAATGCGTTGAGTGCATCTCGATGTCGTCTCGTCCGTGTTACTTACGCAGGCAGAATCCCGTGTAGGCTTCCGCGGTCCAGCCCACGTACTCACTGTCGACGATAGTGTTGTCCGCCGCCACGGCCCTGATCGTGTAGCCGCATGGGTCGGTGCTCGCCAGGGTTTGCAGTTTCCATGCACCGGATTCGCTGGTGAGCGTCTTGAGTGATGTCGTCTGGCTCAGCGTCGATCCGGGCATCGGCATCTCGACCTCGATCGTGACCGAGCTCAGGTCCTCGTTGTCACTCGCCGAGTAGCTTCCTTCGATCAGATCGCCCGGCTTGAAGTCGCCGCAGGAGCCGCCGCCCGAGGTGATTTTGACTTCGACCGGCGCGGGAGCGGTGTTGTCGAGCTGGATCAGCGTCCATTTGGGAGCCACGGGGCCGAGCGGTATCGTGCCCTGGCGGGCCTCCATCGCGACCCACAGCTGGCCGTTGCCGACGGTCCACCAGTGGCCAAGGATGTTCCCGACCACGTCGACGGACGCGCTGTAGTCCTCCACGCAGTTGCACCAGCCTTCCGCGTCGGGTTTCTGCGAGACGGTTTTGTAGGCTTCCGTTAGCCAGTTGTGCGTTTGTACGCTGAATTCTTCAGTCATCGGCGTGAAGGTCGAGCCGCCGTCGGTGCTGATCAGGATGCGGTACTGAAGGCCGGGCCCTCCGACACCGCCCGACGGATTGATGACGTGCCCGGTGAAGACGACCTCACCGCCGAACGGACATCCGCTGGCGATGAAGCTGACCAACGACTGGCCAGTCGCGAGACCCGTCCCTTTGTCGATCAGGCTCAGCGGCATGCTTCCAATCGATTCAAGGTCCGGACCGCCGCCCGTGATCGGCTCGCCTGGTGTGATCAGGACGTTCGTTTCGAGATGCCCGCCCCAGACCGGCACGGCATAGGGGTCGGTCTCCGACGGCGGAGTGGCCCACGAAAGCACCGCCCGGACCGGCACGATGTTCGGTCCCTCCGCGCAGGGCTGGCGGCGGGTGAGGGCCTGCGCAAACGGCAGCGCCGCCGAGTACTGCAGGTCATCGGCGGAGATCGAGGCGATGTCGTGGACGTTGACCGACGTCGTCCCGACGTATTCATAGCCAGATCCCCAGTCGGCCCAGAACGCGACGTACTCGTTGCTGCCCTCGGTGCAGAGGTTGCCGGAGTAGCCGCTTGGGAGCTTGATGTTGATCGTGGCGACGAGTGTGTTCGAGTTGGGGTTGAGTCCAACGCAGCCGAGCTGCTCGTAGGTCTCGTCACCCTGCGGGTCGAGGAGAACATCGATAACGGCTTTCAGGTCGACCTCGTCGTCCAAGCCGGGCACGAGTGCGAACTCGGGCTGTTTCGCCGCCGCGCTTAGCGCGAGCGGATCGGCGAGCAGGTGCGCAACCTCACTGAGCAGGTAGCGGTGCTGCGGGACCTCCGTGCCTTTGTAGAGCTCGTGCAGCGCCACCGGCGTCAGCTTGTTGGCCGCGCCGAACTCGATGACCTGCTCGAGGTTCACGATCTCGCCCACCGCCTCGAGCTCGATCGGGATCTCCAGGCACTCCCACAGGTTCTCGAAGGAGCCGAGCGTCAGCGGTGCGACCTGCACGTGCGCATCGAGGCCGTTGCCCCAGACGACCGGTTCGGTAGCGTCACCGGGCGGGACCTCCCACGAGAGGATCGCGCGGATGAGGACGATGTTTTCCTCCTTGCAGCACGTCTGGGCCAGATCGACCGGGAGGGTGACGTCGAACTCGAGTGGTTTCGGGCCGCTGACGTCCCAGGCCGTAAACGAGGTGATTCCGAGCTCAGTCCAGGTCGCGCCGTCGTCGGTCGAGGAGAAGAACTTGACGTACTCCGTGGAGCCGCTGGTGCAGATGTCGCCCGAGTAGCCGTTTGAGAGCTTCAGATGCACGACCGCGTTGAGCTGAGCAAGCTGTGGCTGATAGCCGATGCACATGAGCTGCTCGTATTCCGTGTCGCCGGCGGGCGGATCCCCCGGGGCGGGCGCGGGCAGCTCCTTGAAGTGCTCTGCGAGCAGCAACTCCTTGAAATGTGTGCGCTCGTGGGGGACGTCCGCCGCCGCCCCCGTCGCTGCCGACGTCATGGGCTTACCCGTGGTTGACACTTTTGTCACCTTTCGATGGTCACTTAGTCAGGCCACACGCAGACCGCAGGCAAATGCATATCGCCGCCTCACGGAGGCCCCTACTCAGGAGTCCTTCGGTGCTGCGCCACTACTACACGACCGCGACCGCGCCGGTCAACCGGACTGGACAGATGATCGAGGCCTCTGCGACAAACTTCACTACGTGACGACTCGGCGACACGAGCGGACCCTGTCGTTCACCGAGAGGGTCACTAGCCTCTCGCGACGAGCTACTCGATTGGCTTGACGGAATCGAAGATACGAGCCCTCCCGATCATGTGAAGCTCGTCGAACGCGTCCACGGCCCGAGCCGGCTGAAGCCACACCGCGTCCACGAGCAGGCGCCATGCTGAGGCTGATGCGAGCTGGCCGGACCTGGCATGGTCAGCGCACCCGCTCGCGGTCGCGGAGTAGGCATCTGAGGATCTTCCCTGACGGCGACTTCGGGATCTCCTCGACCAGCTCGACCGCGCGAACGCGCTTGTGCGGCGCGACCTGCTCGGCGACGAAGGCGGCGAGCGCGTCCGTGTCGAGGTCGTCGCTCACCGGAACGACGAACGCTTTCCCGGTGCAGGGGGCGCGACGGCGCAATCTGGCTGGTCGGCTGACCCACGGACCCGACGTATGGTGGACACCGCCCCGACCAACCGCATCGCTCGATAAACGCCGCCGTATGGCGATCGTCGCGGGGTCGGATCGGGGCGGCCATCCGCTAGATCCGCTGTTACTCGCTGGACTCGTACTTGAACGAGATCGCGAGCCGAACGCGGTAGTTCTTGATTGTTCCGTTCTCAATCGCCACATCCTGTCTGACGACCTCGGCGATACGTAGGTCTCGCACGGTCTTGGTCGCAGTCTCGACCGCGCTACGCGCGGCTGCCTCCCAGGACTCACTGCTCACACCGATCACTTCGGTAACTCGGTAAACGCTGTCAGTCATCACAACCATCCTCTCGTTGACTTTGGGGTCTGCCGCAAGGTTCGCGGGCTGCAATGCCTCCAGACGCTCGACCTCGGTGCGGGGCGCCGGGAGCGCCCGTTGGGGCCACTCCGTCCGCGCGGGCCGCAGACAGAAGCTCCTGGATCGAGGCACTCAGGGCGCTCAGCAGCACGTCGAGGTCCGGCACGGTGTCGCGGTCGGCGATCACGCCGAAGAACACCTCACCGTCGTAGCTGAGAACGGCAACGCCCACGGCGTGCTCGGCAGCGAGCGGCACAAGCGGGTACATCTCGCGCAGCGGCACGCCGAAGGCGTATAGCGTCTGCTGCGGACCGGGTACGTTGGTGATGGTCACGTTGAACAGCCGCTTGGCGTAGAGGGCCTGCGCAATGGTGGCATGGATCACCGGTGGTGCCAGTCCCGCCAGCTCAAGCGCGGCAGAGGTCCCCGCCGCTTGTCCTCCACCGGACTTAAGCGATTTGGAGCGGATCACGGTTTCGCGATAGCGCCGCACTGGATCGGCCTCCGCCACAGGCAGCTCCACGAACAGCGACGAGAACCGATTTCCCAGCGCGAGGTGCTCACTCGCGACGCGCACGTTCATCGGGACCATCGCGCGCAGCCCCCCGGCCGGCAGTGGCTCGCCGCGGGACTGGAGCAGCGCCCGCAGCCCGCTCGCGGTGACGGTGAGCACGACGTCGTTGATCGTGCCGCCGAGGGAGTTCTTGATCTCCTTCAGGTCCGCCAGCGCGACGCGCACGACCTCGAAGCGCCGCCGCGTTCCGATCGGCCCGTTGAGACTCGTGCGCGGCGCCGCGCGCAGCTCCTCGCGCGCGATCAGCTCAAGCGCCGATCGCGCGCTGCGAAGCGCGTCACGCGGGTGAAGTACGCCATGCGTTCCCATCTGGGCTGCGTGGAGGATCGTCTCGACCGGCAGCAGCCCCGCCCACACGTGCGCTAGGCGAGCCAGCGAGCCCGAGGCGGTCGGGTGGGCGCTGGACGTCGGGCGGTGCCCATCGAAAGAGGCAGGCGTGTAGTCGTTGCTCTCGCCGCTCGCGGAGGACGGCGACGACGGAGCGGCCGGCGCCGCGTCCGGCGTAACGTCGAGCAACAGGTGGCCGAGGTCGAGCGAGCCGACACCGTCGACCATGCAATGGTGAGTCTTGGTCGCCAGTGCCCAACGACCGTCGGCGAGCTCCTCGACGATCGCCATCTCCCACAGCGGCCGATGACGATCCAGGCGCTGGGAGAAGAAGCCCGACGCCCACTCCGCCAGCTCCTCATGACCTCCGGGTGAGGGTAGGGCAGCGCGGGCGACCTGTCTTCCTGGATCAAACGCGGGATCTTCCTCCCATTCGGGCCACGACAGACCGCCGGTGTGCGGCTCCGACAGGCGCTGGCTGTAGCGCGGCAGCTGCCCGAGCCGGCTCGCGAGGTGCTGGCACACCTCCTCGCGCGACGGTGGACCACCGTCCGGCCGAGCGTCGAAGACCATGATTACGCCGATGTGCATGTGCGCGCTTTCGTCGGCCTGCTCGAGCTCGAGGAAGGTCGCGTCCAGGGGTGTGAGGTGCTCGCTCATGGAAACTCGTACCTACCCACGAGCGGCGAGGTTGCCGTCTATGGGCACATGCCGACCATTCTCGACCGAACCCTACCGACCGGGTCGTGTGCGTCATCCGCTCTATACCGCACACTGGGAGCGGCAATGCACGGATCCGGTGCTCCGCTCGCCAGCGCTCCACCGGTGTAGGGAGTACGAGGGTCGTTATACACCGAGTGCTTTCCGCCGCAATCGCCGATAATGAGCATTGCATGCGAGTGCCGCCCTTCACCAACGTGCACGTCGGGAGATCTCGCTCGACGGCGACCGGCGTTCGCCGCCACAGCCAGCCGGCCAGGCTTGCGGCGGTTATCGAGGAGGATGACGAACGCCAACGCGCACTCGGAGCGGCTCCTCGACACGCAGCGCCGCGAGTGCCTGGACTGGCTGGCGATCTGCAGCCGCCGGCAGCTCCCACGCCTCAGGGCGCTGCGGGTGCGGCCGCTCCCATCGCTGCTTGCACCCGCAGGCCGAATCTGGCCTCGTGGAGTCGCCCGCCCATCACGAAGCGGGCTGGCCGGGGACCCGGGCCTGCGAGTCGGCGTCGTTGATGAACGTGCTCTTGGCGTTGGTGTATCCCTCGCGGTCCTCTCGGAAGCACGCGGCGAGCGCTCGCTTCAGCGCAGCGTACTCGGCCGCGAGCTTGGGATCACCCCGGAGACTGTCCCGAAAGCGCAGGCACCGGTCCATGTCCTCGCGCTCATCGACCAGGTGCAGGTGATGCGTGCGGTAAGAAGCCGTCGGATAGCACAGGAAGCGACGGTGCACAAGGTTCATGTTGAATCGTGCGGGCAGCTGGTAGCCGGCCCGTTGCGCGAGGGCGGCGATATTCGCCTCGAGGTCGTCGACGAGCGCAATCATGTCGATCACGGGCTTGGCCGCAAGCCCGGGAACCGCGGTGGAGCCGATGTGGTGGATCCGTATGCCAGGTAGCAGCGGGGCCAGCCGTTCATACTCTGCGATGTAGAACGCCGGCCAGGAAGGCTCGTATTCGACGATCTCGATCGGTCCATCGCCGGCGCCTATGGGCGCGGGATCGTGAGCCGATGCGCCACGGCTGTCCTGTGGTCGCATTTGCCCATGGTCGCACGGCTCCGGCTGGCCCGCAAGCGGACTACGAGCCGGGGGAGCCGGCCTCGGGAGCAAGGAGGCTCGACACCTGCCGCGCCCGGAACAGCTTCTCGCCGCTCGTGTGTATGTGCTCCTCGATGAGCGCTGCGGGGATCGTCGCCTCGGCGACGACGCGCCTGCCCCGAGTGCGCAATATGTTGACCTGCGAGCTCTTCTTGTCGGTGGCGAAGTTCGACTCCAGATAGAAGTTGGTGATGCCCTGGTAGTTGGAGGTGATCCACGCGCAGGCCGCGGCGGTCGCCTTGCCCGTGAGGTTCTGGTCGGCGGCGTCCCCGGTCGTGTAGTCAAAGCGCGTGAACAGGATCCGGCTGGCGGAATACTGCTCGATCCTGAGCAGCCGGCCGATCCGAGTGGTGCTCTCCGCCGCCTGCTTGATGTCTGCGAAATGCTCTCTCAGCCATTCCCCGAATCCGCGCGCCTCGCGGGCGCTCTCGAACACGAAGGCGGGGGCGCGCTGCATGGCGTCATCCAGGATGGTGGTCTTCACGCCGCCTGCCCGTGCAGCATCTTCATGCCGCGGTTGTAGCTCGCGACCAGGGTGCCCTCGGCGGTCGCGAGCGGCACATAGAACTCGCCCTGCGCGTGCTCCCCGTCGACCAGCAGCGGCCCGGCGATGCCGATCGGCACCTGCGCGACCCCGGTGAAGTGCTCGCCGTTCCCGGGGAGAACCGACGGGTCAAAGGAATAGTGGGAGACGTGGTCCAAACGTCACGCCCGTCTGCTCGGCAAGGAAAGCCCGGCGCGCCGCTGCCGCACCGGGCGTGTAGTCGTCCTCGCGGTCGCGCGGGATCTTCGGCGCAGATGTCCGCTTAGCGCTCTGCTTCGCGCTTGAGGCCCTCGACTGGACGATTCGTAAGGAGCTCTCGGACCTTTGCCTCAGCAGGTCCACGCACACCCTTGCGCAGAAGTCCGAGGGCCCGGTTTAGTCCGATCTCGAGTGAATAGGTCGCACGCGTTCGGCCGCCGCCACGTTCCTCGAGCTGCCAAGCGCCGGACAGTGACTTGAGGTCGCCCCGCTCGCGCGTCCAGCGCATGCCGGTTGGCTCGAAGTAGTCAAAGCGCAACCAGAGAGTGACGTTCGCCACGATGGCATGTATGTGTGTCTCGACCAACACCGGGCGCCCTTGAGCGTCGTACTCGAGTGCCCGCGCTTTCTGCATGGCGCCCTGCCACTCGGGCGCACGCTCGACATCGGCGATGATGTCGAAGCAGCGCTCGATCGGCGCGTCGATATCGATCCAGCTCGATCCTTCTAGATCGGCCATAGCTCTTGCTCCGCTGTTGCTCCGCCGCGCCCGCTTTGCGGCGCCTTTCGACGCAAAGGCCGGTGCGCCCCCTGCTCGACGCTGAACTCACTTGCCGCGAACGCCCTCTTCGGCGCGTTGGTCTGCACGCTGAGAGTGCTCACGTTGACGATCTGGCCACTGCGGCGCCCGCGCATGCCGGGCAGCAGGCCGAGGATTAGCTTGACCGGGCCGCAGTAGTTGAGCGCCATCGTGCGCTCGAAGTCGTGGAAGCGCTCGTAGCTGAGCGCAAGCGAGCGGCGGATCGAACGGCCCGTGTTGTTGACGAGGACATCGATCGTCGGATGCTCCGCGAGCTTGCCACTGGAGTCGTAGTCAAACGCGAACGCCCGGTCGGCCAGTGATCTCAAATCATGACCGTCGATCCCTGACCCCGGATCGATCGGGAATCGAGACGTCGTCTGGGATCGCGACGCAGTCGCCGAACTGGGGAAACCGCTCGGCGGCCGCGACGACGACAGCCTGCTTGCGCACGGAGCGATCACGCGCGCACCGGCGCGCGCCAAGCCGTCGGCGAGCATGAGGCCGATGCCGCGTGAGCCGCCCGTCACTAGCGCGGTCTTGTCTTCGACGTCGACCGGTCGTCCGTTCGCGCGCGTCAGGAGCCCTGTTCCTGTCTCCAATTGCTCTTTTCGTCTTCCGGAGCCCAGCTGATGTAGCCGCCGGGAGCCAGCTGGAAGGGTCCCGCGACGCTAGAGCGGAAGCTCATCTGGTCAGGATGCTCGCTCTGCGGCATGCCGAACCAGGCGGGCAGCGCGAAGTCGGCCACCGTCTGTCCGTTGACGTCGTATCCGCACTCCTGCACCGGGTCACCGACCTCGACAATGTAGATGCGCCCCTGCGCGGCGTCAGTGGCGGTGCGCGGCGCTTTCATCGGGGTGGGATCGACGGCTGCCTCCAACATCTCATGCGAGCAGACTTCGGCAAGGCTCGCTTTGTCCTCTTTGGTGGTCTCCGCGAAGATCTTCATCAGTGGCAGACTGGGGTTGTCGCCGCGCAGCCCACGGCTGGAATGGTGCGAGGCTTTGCGCAAGAGGCCGTCGGTGGCCGCTCCCCCCTTCATCACCAGATGTTGTTCTTCGTGATAGCCGAGGGCGCCCGGCTGATTTGAGTTGAGCAGGATTTCGAGGTGCCAGCTGTCCGGTGGCGGCGAGGCGCCTTTCTCGACCAGCAGGACCTCCTGGATCTCCGTCGCGAGGCCGTCCGTCACCCACGGCGACCCGCCGTAGTCGTTTTTCGCCTGGGCGTCGAGCGCTGCGACGATATCTTCCGCATCTTGCTCGCTGACCAGCTTGTCGGCGAGGTTCTGAACGCTGATCGTTACGCCTGGCATATCGCCCCCTACTGGTTGGGATCGCCCGGCTGGGCGCGTGCCCAGATACTACAATAGTTCCACTTCTGGGTGCCGAGAACAGGAGCTCAAGCGGCGGGCTTGGTAGTTCCCATGCCGGCGACAGCATGGCGGGCGAGCGCTCGCTTCGGCGCTCAAGAGCAGACGCGAGGTCGCCGGCCGATGAGAAACCTGGGGCAAAGCGTCACAGGTCCAGGTGGATCAAGCGAGTCACGTTATCTGCACCTCATAACTGTGAGTAACAGTAAGATCGTTCGCGGTGAGTTCATCGCCGACACCGTGAAGGGTATGCAAGCACTCAGCAGCTGACTCTGCCAGAGGCCTGGATAGGCGTCATCACGGGCGGCGGCACGGCGCCGCCCAGCGGCGCCAACGGTCGCGCTTTCGCAACGCCTGAAGCAGCGAGCGTGTTCCGACCGGGTGCACCAGCAGCTCCTCGTCGTCCCTTGCGACAGCGCCGGGCCAGGCTCGCCGCACGTTCGCTTGGCCGCAGAAGCAGTGTCCGGGCGTCCGGACGCGCGCCTACTGGCTGCAGCGTGCCTGCCCGGTCCCGGCCGCCTGCGGGATCCTCCCTGCCATGTCTGAGGAGCCGACGACCCGCGGAGCTTGCGCATCCCGTCGTCAGGCGAGAGGGGTACTGCGCATAGGCCCGTCCCGCACGCGGACGAGACGGGCCATGAAGCGCGGGGCGGCTACTTGACGATCTTGATGATGCGCTCCATGCCCAGGCGCGTGTGGTCACGTCCATCCTGGGTTTCCATGAAGCATGCCTGCACGTACCAGCCCGGCTTCTCGGTGATCGTCTCCTGCCGGAAGGCTTCGTGGGACATGGGCGGCGCGAAGCTCACGGGTTCTCCGACCGCGAGCTTTTCAATCCCCTTTTCTTTTCCGCTGAGCAGGTCCTTGACGACCTGCTTGGCAGCACTCTGGCTCTTGACCGGGATCGCGATGTCCATATGAATCAGGAAGCCTTCGTTTTCAAAGCGGACGAGCTCGCCATCGTGCAGGGTGGTCGGTCCACGGAAGCCGAACTCGATCGTCCGGATCGTTGCCTGCGGCGTGGCCAGCGCCAGCGGCGAGGCGGCGGCGGTCACTGTGAAGAACATGTGGGCCTTGGCCCCTGTGCCGTGTCCCGGCACCAGAGCGAGGTACTGGCCGGGTTGCAGGTATATCTGGGCTTCTTCGCTCCTACTGGGAGTCGCTTCCCCGGAGAACACGATCGTGCCGTACTTGCTCGTGTTGTTGGGGTCATTTCCGCCAGCACCTTTGGCGAGGACGCTTTCGATTTCCGCGACGGTAATCCCGGGCCTGATGAGCAACAGGATCGCGGTTCCTTCCTTGACGCCCGACGCGGTGGTCACGACGTTGACCGCACCCGACTGCGTGGGTCCTGTGACAGTGATCGAGGACTTGGTGACGGCGATTGACAGGATGGGAAGCGTCGATGCCTGGGCGGATGCCGCCGAGAGCAGGCTGACGACCGCCAGGAGGGATGCGACGAGCATGGCCCTCGGCACGTGAGAACTCGAGCGTGATGACATCAATTTAGTCCTTTCGGTTGACGCGCCAGTCTGGCGCTCAGTGCACGCCCTCTCCTGATAGCCGCTCAACGCCGAGCAGGGCGCCCAAGTGCGCGTCGCATCCGTGCGCCCCCGGACGAAGCGCGGCCCCCCCGATCGCCAGAGCATACCGGTCGCACTCCTTTGTCGATCAGGGGCGAGGCGTCGCGGGCGGCGGGCCTCACGGAGTAGCGGTCAAGTACCGGGGTATCGAGACGACTGCTTCGCTGGCCGAGCGAGCATCTGAGCGCGAGCCGCGCAGACGACAGGAATGCGCATTGCGAGCCACCACCGAGCAACCCCAACCTGGGCAGCTGCCCAGCGCTGGGTTCCTAATCCATCGTCAGCGGCCCCTCGGCGGAGCCGCTCAGGAACTGGCGCACGAACGGGTTCTCCGACGCGAACATCTTCTCCGCGGTGCCGGCCTCGACGATCCGCCCGCGCCACAGGATCGCGATGTATTCGCCGATCTGCCGCGCCGAGGCGATGTTGTGGGTGACGACGAGATAGGTGCCTTTGTGGAGCTTGTGCATCTCCTGGATCAGGTCGCACAGCAGCGCGGTGCGCACCGGATCCAGCCCCGAGTCGGGCTCGTCGAAGATCACGATGTCGGGCTCCATCACGAGCGCGCGCGCGAACCCCGCGCGCTTGCGCATGCCGCCGGAGAGCTGGGAGGGCAGGTCGCGCACGGAGTCGGCGAGGCCGACGTCGGTCAGCCGCTCGCGGACGCGCTCGGCGATCACTGCATCGGTGAAGTCGGTGTGCTGGCGCAGCGGGAAGGCGACGTTGTCGAACACGTTCATCGAGCCGAACAGCGCGCCGTCCTGGAAGAGCACGCCGATTTTGCGCCGCATCGCCAGCAGCTCGGGCATCGTCAGGCTCTTGACCGATTTCCCCTTCACCACGACGTCGCCCGAGTCGGCGAACATCAGCCCGATGATGTGCTTGATCAGCACGCTCTTGCCGGTGCCCGAGGGGCCCAGCACGACGGTGATCTTGTCGTCGGGGAAGGCGACGTTCAGCCCGTCGAGGACGGACACTCCGCCCAGACGCTTGTGGACGTCCAGGCAGCGGATCGACCAGTTGCCGTCGTCCCGGTCGCCCGCGAGGTCGAGATCGCTGGCGTGGTAGTGGTGGCGGTCCTCGGGCATCATTTGCCTCCGTAGACGGCGTGCGCGAACTGGCTCGTCTGGCCGTTGAACGTGAACGGGCCCTGCTGGATGCACCCGGGCGCGGCGACTTTATTGGCTGTTTCCGGTTCGTTGGCGATCGGAGATTCACCCGCGTTGGGTGGATGGGTGAGCTCTTTGATGAGTTCTTCGGAGACCAGTTCGTCGGCCGGCCCCCTGACCGACGGGGAGGAGTCTGCGCACGAGCTCGAGCTGAACACGGGCAGCCCGCTGACGAGCGAGCTGTAGGCGCCGGAGTGCGGGTAGGCGTCGGCGCGGTCGGTGCCGGGGCGGCTCGGGTAGATCGCGAGGCTCTCCGGGGTCAGCACCTGCATCGCGGTCAGGAGGTGCTGCTTGGGTCCTTCGTGTTCACCGACGTTGCTGTTTTCTTCGCTTGCCTGCGTGGCGGCAGTGATGTTCGCGAAGAACGCCTGCAGCTCGGGCACGTACTCGCCGAGGTACTGCAGGAGCGGGTCGAGGTTGTGCAGCACCGGCCTGAAGTTTTCGAGCACCGGGACGGACAGCTGCAGGGCCTTCTTCGTGTCCGGCAGACCGATCTTGGCGGCCTTGGTCAGCGGCCCGAGCGCTGTCAGGAAGCTGTTGAACTGCGGCGAGAACGGCTTGGCCGCCTGCAGCAGCGCCGCGAGCTTGCGCTCGGTCGGCTGGAATTCCTTGAAGTAGGGGTCGGCGACGGCCTGGAACTTGTCTGTTTCCTTGAGCGCGACGGTCGAGTTGTGCTCGAACGTGGGCAGCGCGCGGAACGCCGCAGCGAACGCCTGGCTGGCTTCGGCGGCCGCATGGAAGGTGCGCTCGCCGTTGACGATCGTCCCTTCCAGCTGACTGTCGCGGCTGGCGAGCGCGTTGAAGACCGTGCCCGTGTTGTGCACGAGCGCTTTCACCGCCCCTTCCTGGGCGTCTAGCAGCGTGACCAGCTTGTTGGTGCTTTCGACGAACGGTTCGAGCCGGGCGAAGTCGGCGTTGATCTGTTCTCCGCGCCCGTTGATGCCTTCGGCGGCGGCTTCCTGCCAGATCTGGAAGTCGCGCCTCGTCTTCGGATCGAACGCCGAGAGGATGTCGTCGAGCGTCACAGACGGTTCAACCTGGCTGGTGGACAGCTGCCCTTCGTCGGGCAGGAAGCGCGCGCCGTTGCCCTCGGGGATCAGCTGCACGTAGGTCTCGCCCAGCAGCGTCTTCTGGCGCAGGATCGCGTGCATGTTCGCGCGGATCGGCGCGTAGCGGCCGGCGATTTCGAGCGTCGCGTGCGTGCGCCCGTCGCTGCCCTGCCCGAGCGAGACCACGTGCCCGACTTCCACGCCGCTGATGCGCACGTCGGACTCTTCGGCGAGCGCGAACGAGCGCGGGAACGACACCGAGAAGCGATAGCCCTTCGGTTTGAGCGGCAGCGGGCCGCCGAAGGACTCCCACAGGAACATCAGCAGCCCGAAGCAGCTGAGCACGAACAGGACGATCACCAGCAGGTTGCCGAGCGTGGGCGCGCGCTTCTGCATCTCAGCCCTTTCCTCCGAACGGGTGCTGGTCCAGGTTCGAGAAGGGCCCGCCCGCCGAGGGCGCTTTCGTGTGACCGCGCTCGCTCGTTGTGGCCGAGCCGATGACAGGGAGGCCCTCTTTGATGCATTCTTCCTTGGTGGGCGGTTTGAGGAGGGTGACGAGGAGGTTCACAGTCGGGTTGATTTCCGAGGCGCCTTTGAAGATCGGCAGGACTTTGCAGTTGAAGTAGATGAGGCTGCGGCCGAGCACGCCGTTGGCGTCGGCGGTGCTGAGCACGCTGTTGAGATCGTGGTTGCCCCAGTCCAGGAAGAACAGGAAGCCGCCCTTGCTCGGCCCGGGGTTGTAGGCGATCTCGTTGAAGAATTCGTTGAGCACCGAGAAGCCCGCCGCGAGTTTCGGGAGCGCTTCGCCGAGCTTTTGCGTGGTCGGCCCCAGTTCGTTGACGACCGGCAGGATTTCGTGCGCGAACGGGCGCACCTCGTTCTTGATTATCGGCGTGGTCTTCTCCGAGAGCTTGCGCGTCGCTTCGTCGGCGGGGCCGAGAGCGCGCGCGAACGGCAGCAGCTCGTGCAGCGTGGGAGCCAGCACGTGCGTGGCCGTCGCCAGCTTGCCGAGGCCCACGCCGGTCTTGTGCAGCGCGCCGGGCAGCAGCGCCAGCGTCTTCTTGAAGCTCGCGTCCTCCTTGGCGAACGTCGCGAACACGGCGTTGGAGGCGTCGACGAGCTGCGCGAGCTGCTGGTCCTTGCCGCCGAGCGCCTCAGCCAGCACCCGGAAGTTGTGGATCGAGCGCGCGACGTTCGCGTGGCGCCGTTCGACTTCCCGGGCGATCTCTTCGACGTAGCGGGAGGTGGGGTCGAAGCGCTTGAGCGCCGCGGCCAGCGTCCTGCCGTTGTCCTTGAGCCCGATGCCCAGGCCGGCCAGCAGCTCCTGCAGGTAGGCGCGCGTTTCGGCGTCGAGCCCCGCCAGGAATTCATCGAAGTCGATGTTCGCGCCCGTCTGCGACAGCGGCAGCACCTCGCCGCTGCGTAGTTTGCCGGCGGACGGGGTGCCGGGGCTGACCTCGATCGCGATGTCCTGCAGCTGCGTCTTCGGGCGCAGCAGCATGGTCGCGTTGCGATAGATGTACTTGGCGTACTTGGGATTCAGCTTCATCGTCACGAGCGCCACCCCATTGCGCAGATCGACCGTCGCGATTTCTCCGATCTTCGCGCCGGCGATCGTCACCGCCTGGCCCTGGCCGGGGGTGACCGCCTGGGCCGTCTGGAATTCGGCGTCGAGGTTGAAGTAGGTGTGGCCGAGCACCGGCACCCAGCTCGGGAGCTTGAGGTTCTCGTGCGCGAGCACGTAGCCGCCGACGGCCGCCGCGATCACGACCATCGTGAGCACAGCGATGAACGCCGAGCGGTAGCGCTCGATCTGGTCGCGGACGCTCAGCCCGCCTTCGTGGCTCTCGGCGGGCGTCATCCCTGGCCGCTCCCGTCGGCCGGGCCCTGTGACAGCGGCCCGTTGAAGTTCGGCAACGCCTGCGTGTCGCACGGCACGAGCGGCTCATACGGCGGCTCTTCTGCCGGATAGGCCGGACGCGTGCCGAGCGGCGTCAGGGGCGAGCGTGTAAGGAGCCGTCCTTGTGTCTTGGGATGAGCGCCCAGGATCGAGACCGGCTGCGAACGCAGCGTCTGCCCGCTGTTGCCGACCAGGAACCTGACCGCCGGGCCGTTGCCCGTGAAGCCCTGGCCGATGCTGTCCAGGCCCACCAGGCTGTACCAGAATTCCTTGTAGTTTTCGACGCCCGTCGTGCTCGTCCCGTCCTGGATCTTGGTGTTGCCGGCGGGGTAGATGACTTTGGTCATGCACTCGTTGAACGCTTCCGTCTGCTTGTAGAGCGGCGTCTGTTCGCTCTCCAGACGTGCGAGCGACGGCACCGACGCCTTCAGTCCTTCGGCGACGCCGCCAAGCTCTTCCGGCGCGAGCGAGGCCTGCACCTGTTCGATCCACGGCAGCGTCGCCGCCACCGTCCGGTTGGTGTTCCTGATGCCCGGGAGGATGTCGTGCGCGAGAGCCCGCGTGGGCGGAAACGAGGCGTCCAGGCCGGCGAGACCCTGATCGACGCTCAACAGGGAGCCCGGCAGCTCGGCGACGAGCGACTTGAGGCTCGCGGACTGCGACGCGAGCGCCGCGAAGAACGTGTTGAAGTTGGGGAACAGTTCGCTCAGGTCCTGTTCGTGGACGTTCAGCGCCGCGGTCACCTTGCCGATCGAGGCGACCAGCTTGGAGAGGTCGTGCTGTTCGGTGCCGGTGATCGCCTGGGCGTCGACCGCGCCGCCGCGCAGCGACGCGGGCCCGCGCGCGTAGATCTTGTTGAGCGCCTGCGCGGCGTTCAACCCGCGCACTTCCGGTTCCTGTTCGGCGTCTTCCGGCGCTTCCGGCTTGCGCGTCAACGCTTCGCCGTAGTTGATCAGGAAGCTCTGCAGGTTGGCGCGCGTGTCGGTGTTGAGCGCGTCGAGCACCTGGTCGAGCTGCACCGGATCGGCGGTCTGGGCGACCGGGATCGTGTAGCCGGAGGAGATCGTCTTCGCGGAAGGGCTGCCGGGCTGCAGTTCGACGAACCAGTTGCCTTCGAGGAACAGCCGCGGGCGGATCTTGGCCGTCGCGTCGGAGTGGATCGGGAGGCCGCGCGATTCGATTTCCATCGTCACCAGGCCGGTGTTGCCGTCGCGCTGGATCGAGCTGACCTTGCCGATCGTGACGCCGGCGATGCGCACGGGCGACGCGGTGTGGATGTTGACGGCCGTCGCGAACTGCGCCTTCAGGCGGAAGCCGTGTCTGAACGGGATGTGCTTGGTGAAACCGAAGTACACCACGATCACGACGATCACGACGAGCACGAGCCCGGCGCGGACGGGGTTCGAGCGCTGCAGCTCGATCACGGGCACGCGTTCCTGGCGGCGCCACCAGCGCGGGGCTTTCATTTGCTCTTCCCCTTGGACTTCGTCTTGGCCTTCGCTTTCGGCTTCGGCTTCGGCTTGACGAGGCCGAGCGCCTTGAGCGTCGCGGCCGGATACTTTTCGCCGAACACGTCCTGTTCGCGGGTCGTGAGTTCGCGGTTGTGGGTGACGTCGCTCGCCGGCAGGTTGCCGACCGCGAGCTTTTCAGGTACATAGGTCTCGTTTGCCGCTTCGCACACGTCCGCCTGGCCGGGACCGGTCGTGTTCGGGTAGGGGTTGTAGTGCAGGTGGTTGTTGTGGACGACCACAGAGCTGCCTTTGGCCGCCCTTTCGATGTCGGGGCCGTTTGCGGGCGCCGATGCCGGGTAACCCTCGTTGTTGACGCCAGACGGGGCGAGCACGGTGCCGGCGCGCGCGAGCGTGCCGACACCGATGTTCTCCGACTCGAGGCTTGCCAGGTTGCGGAAGGCCAGCGTCCAGTAGTTGCAGTTGACCTGCTCGGGCGTGATCCCGGCGAGCAGCGGGTTGCCGATTTCGAGCGTCTGCGTGAAGTCTTCGAACGCGAGCGGGACCACGGGGTTCTGCGCGAATTCCTGGAGCGCCTGGGCGGATTCGGCCAGGCGCGTGTTCAAGGAGGTGGCGGCGGCGAGGTTGACCGCCCCCACGCTGAAGGCGTGTCCGAGCTGCGGCGCGACCGTGCGCAGCGCGTTCGCGCTGGGGCGCAGCAGGTGCATGAACTCGGCCGCGTCTTCATAGAAGGGCGCCTCGTGGGGCAGCGAGTAGATCGCCTG